>Ga0099364_10002641_pt1 | contig 28361 bp, 23 predicted proteins | sample TergutTh196P3_FD_73070 | JGI IMG/M metagenome (GOLD analysis project Ga0099364, IMG submission 73070) | Microcerotermes parvus P3 segment gut microbial communities from Pointe-Noire, Republic of the Congo - Th196 P3 | ecosystem: Host-associated > Arthropoda: Insects > Digestive system > Gut ... | reverse complement strand
TTTTTAAGTCTGGCATTTTTATTCTCCTCTGGACAAGGAAATTTCCCAGACTTAATGTTACCACATTTCGTTTCCCGGACTAAACGCCACTCCCCCCGACACTGTGGCACTTACTTTGGGAATTTACCCTATCAAAATATCAAAATAAAACACTTGACTTCCTATTATAAACTACCCTATAATCAATCCATAAATAGAAGTGCCACCGATAGACGGTCGGCCTTCGGTGTCAGTTACTAAAACAGCAACCTAACCTTTGCGCTGGCGGTTGCTGTTTTGCTTCTTATGTATCCATGCCGTTTGCACGATACTGATTATGCCCACGATGATGTTTATAATCGTAAGAATCGTATCAAGCAAACCGGCTATGTCCACTCGCATACAGCGGGGCCTCCTCGTTTATTTTCCATTCGCATCACCTCCTCAATGCTGGAAGCTCTCGGAATGTACTCACTCCGGCAAAAGGCCGAACCGCATACCGTTATGATGGCACTTTGGCTCTTACGAGCCTATTTTCATTATAGAACATTTGTTCTGTTTTGTCAATGAAAAATATGTGATGTGAATAATATTTTTCATTGATAAGTGCCGCGCCACTGTTCACGTGAAAAAAAGATGAAAAAAGAACCGTCCCCATTTCACCTTTCACCCTGCCCTACAACGTCTGCCGTCGGGTCATTTCAGCAAAGGTTCCGTTAAGATTCATCAGTTCATCATAGGTGCCTTCCTCGGTGATCCGGCCGTTTTCCAGCACGACAATACGGTCGCAATCCATGATGGTGCTCAGCCGGTGCGCGATGGTGATACGGGTGATTTTAAGCTGGTTGACGCTGTCGCTGACGATTTTTTGGGTTTTATTATCCAGGGCGCTGGTGGCCTCATCAAAGAACAGTATCCTGGGATTACTCGCCAAGGCCCTGGCAATCAGTATTCTTTGGCGCTGGCCGCCGGAGAGGGTGCCGGCGCCTTCGGATATCATGGTGTGCAGTCCCATGGGCATCTGCTTTAAATCCTCTTCCATCCCGGCTTTTTTCACCGCCTCCATGGCATCGCTATTCGTGATGTCCGGGTTGCTCCCGGCAATATTTTCAAAAATGCTCCCGGCCAACAGTTGCCCGGATTGCAACACCACCCCCAGTTGTCGCCTTACCGAACGTATGTCCAGCTGGCCGATGCTCATGCCGTCATAATACACGTCACCGCTGTCCGGCTGCTCAAAGGCCAGTAAAATACGAAACAAGGTGGACTTTCCGCTGCCTGACGGACCCACCAGCGCCACATGCTCACCGCTTATTATGCGTAAGGACACATCGTTTATGACCCTGGGCTGATCCGGACTGTAACTAAAATTTATGCGGCTCAGCTCAATATCCCCCGCCAACGGCGGTGCCTCGCTTTTCATCTCATCGTATTCGGGGACCGCGTCAAAAATCGGCCGGGCCGCCTTATACAGCGGACCGATTACATTGGCGTTCATTACCGCCGAAGACAGTTCTACCGCATTTTGCATGATGCAGCCCAATGCGGCGTTAAAGGCGATAAACGCCCCGATTGACATTGTGGCGTCCTTCAGGGAGAACATCGCGGCATAGATTACTATGGAAGACAGTACGGGAACCACTGTATTAAAGGCCGCAGACCAGTTGGAGATACTTTCTTTCCGGAAGGTAATCGCGCGCGACTCCTTAAACATCTGGGACCAATTGAAAAACATCCGCTTTTCCGCAATGGACATCTTAATCTTGGAGATGCCTGACAGCCAGCCGAACATCCTGCCGGAGATCTTGTTATTTACATCCAAAAATCTGCCTTCATACTTAATCTGACACCAACACAAAACAAGGGATATTATCAGGACAACCGTGGTAATGGCCAGACCCACCCATGCCAAACTGACGCTCTTTGTAAACATGACGATTAAGTAAAAAATCGAAAAAATACTGGTGATAATGGTGTTGACCACTGTTCCGGAGATTGTGCTCAAGATATGGGATATGCTCATGGCCCTCTCCGTGAGTTCCCCGGCGGTATAATCCTTGAAAAAACCCACCGGGAGGCTGAGCATTCGGTCCCAGGTCGCCGATTGCAGATTCCGTTCCGCCGCGCCGGTAATCCTGAGCATGGAAAATGCCCGGGTCACTTCAAAGGCAAAGCCGGTCAGGGCCACGGCCCCCATCAAAAAACCGATTTGCATGAGCATGTCCCTGTTTCCGTCCGGGATTACCGTGTCAAACACCCTGCCCGTGATTTCCGGCGAGAGCATGGCCAAAAGACCCCCGCAAAGGCCCATTACGAACACCCATATCCAGTCAGTCTTTCTTGTGCCCTGCATCACAAAGCGGAATACATCCTTGCCCGTAAGGGCGCGCATGGGCATGCTCCTGTAAAACATTACCGCTTTAGGATTCAATTCGGCGGCGGCCTTCGCGTTTACTTTTTTTCGTAAGCCCGTGATGGGGTCATGCATGAGGTATTGCCGCGGGCTTTTCTGGATAAGGGCCACCGGGTCGCCGTTTTCTTTCCAGGCCAGGAGGCTCCCCCCGTCCTGACGGTACCATTTACCGGACAGCAGCACTTCCCTGGTCCGAAAGCGTGACGACTGGGCAATGCTGGCAACCGCATCTCCCAAAGTGCCCCCTTCCTGCATGGCCCTGGGCATGGAGATGATAACGCCCATGCTTTCTGCCACAACGGCGCAGGCGGCAAACAGCGGATCATCTTCCGTGCCCACGTAAGGCGATGCTTCAACGCTTCTTGCCTCCGGCACAACAGAGCCCAGATTCTCCTGGGCCTTTTGCATATATGCATTGTCACCAATTTTTCTGCGACGGTTGGCCTTTAGATTCTGATTGATCTCATCTTGTATTTTAAGGTCAATCAACCTAAGCAAATCGTTGTTAAAATCGTCGATGTCGCTGATCCCCAGGCAAGTATTTTCTATCTGCTCCCTGGAGTAGCCCATCCGCCGGCAGCATTTTTCCACCCATTCATCCACATATGGGCGGGTAACGGGGGAGAGCGAGGCCTTTGTCTGGTTTATGTCACAGTCCCTGGCCGGCACGGCCAAAATGCCGACCGTGACACCGTCCGGGCGCGTATATGGTGCCATGGGCAAAAACAGTTCCCCCTCCAGCATCTGAAACAAAAATATGCGCGCCCCAAGGGCCGTCCCGTCTTCCGCAATTTTGCTGTAATATATATTGATTGTTCCTTCTATCACAAAGAAGGCGCCGCTGTGCTCATGCGGCCAGAAAGGGACATTATTTTTTTGATCCAAAATAGCCATGCCTACACCACCTTTTGAATCAGCTCAGCATACAGACCCGGAACGTTTATCATTTCCTCATGCGTGCCCCTCTGGACTATTTTTCCCTGTTGCATGACAATGATTTCGTCGCAGTCCCTGATTGAACTGAGTCGGTGGGCCACAACAATACAGGTGCAGCCGCGTCTACGTATATTATCATTTATGATCTGTTCGGTACGCACATCCAAGGCGCTGGTTGCCTCGTCCAGTATTAAAACCGAAGGATTCACCGCCAGTGAGCGGGCTATTTCCAGGCGCTGACGCTGCCCGCCGCTAAAATTGGCGCCGCCTTCCCTTACCCGGCTGTTATAACCGCCTATCCGGGCCACTATGTCATCGTGAATACAGGCATCCTTGGCGGCCGTCACGACATCTGAATCACTTATGGTGGCGTCCCACATGGAAATATTATCGTGGATACTGCCCTCAAACATGCTGATATCCTGATCCACCACCGCCAGGGAGTTGTTTATGGTATTCCGGGTCAAATCATCACGCCTTATCCCGTCAAACAGTATTTCCCCACCCCAGGGACGGCTTATGCCCGCAATGACTTTGACCACCGTGCTTTTGCCGCTGCCCGACGGTCCCACCAACGCCACGCGGCGGCCGGGTTTAAGGGCCAGGCTGAAATCATCGACCAGGGGCGGCTCCAGGACATTGTGTCCAAAGCTTAAGTTTTTTATCTCCACATATCCTTCGAGCTTCCTGAATTCGCTTTCATCCGCTGCTTGCAAGGGTTTATCCGCTTCCGGATCGTTCATTTCATCCGTGGCGTATTTATGCACATCATCCAGCCTTGCCATGTCGCCCTTCAATTGCTTAATCTGCATCCCCATCCGGGTCAATTTCCCGATCGGGCTCAAAAAACCGGCCATCAGGGTTTGGAAAGCTATAAGCGAACCCACGGTCATGTTGCCGTTCAATATTTCAAAACCACCCACGCACAAAACGATGACCTCGGCCAGGCTCATCAGGAAGCTTGACAGAGTCGAGAGCGTCTGGCTCACACCGCCCATGCTCTGTTGGCCATTCAGCTGTTTGGCGTGATACCCCGCCCATTTGGAAAAAAATCCGGATTCAGAGCCGGTGGCTTTTAGCGTTTCAATCAGGAACAGTCCGGAAACGGAGGTTCCGGCCAGTTTTCCCGCATCCTGCATCAGCCTTTTATTCAGCGCCTCAAACTTGCCGGATGTATAGATGAAATACAGCATATTTATGACTGCCACCGCCAGCGCCACCAAGCTAAGCAGCACATTATACTGTAACATTATCAAAAAGTAGAAGACGAGGGAAACCGTGCTTATGACGGTGTCCGCCAACTCGCGGGATAAAAATGACGCCACGGCATTGTTTGAGTTTTGCCGTGCGCTGATATCGCCCGGGGCGCGCTGTTGGAAAAACAGGATGGGCAAACGCAGGACATGCCAAAAAAAGCTGCTGGCCCCCATCAAGGCAACCTTTGTCTCCATTCTGAGCAGATAACGCTGCTGCACGATGGTCAGCAAGGCATTTACCATGGCCGTGGCACCCATGCACCACAGCAGCGGTGTCAGCCATTCGGTTTTACCGGCCAGCAGTATCTCGTCTATGAAAACCCGCGAAAACCCCGGTATCACGATGCCCGGTATCACCATCAACAGGCCGACGATGTTTAAGAATACGAGGGCGGGCACCACCCACTTCAAACGCTTTAGCAGCGATGAGACCATGCTGCTTTTTTTGCCGTCCGGCAAAAAACTTTCGTTTGGGCTAAAGGCAAGCACCACCCCGGTAAAAGCCAGGTCAAATTCCTCGTAGCTTACCGTCCTTTGCCCGCTGGCAGGGTCATTTAGATACACCTTGCCGTTTTTGAAACCCTCAAAGACCACAAAATGGTTAAAATTCCAATGTATGATCAGCGGCGGTTTCATGTCCGCGAGGGCTTGGGGTTCTTTGCGGTAGCCTTTGGCGTCCATGCCCAGCCTTCTGGCCGCTTTAGCTATGCTGGCAGCCTTCACGCCGTCCCTGGAGACGCCACATTCCACCCTCAGTTGCTCCAAGGGTATGTATTTTTTATAATACGCAAATATCATCGCCAGCGACGCGGCGCCGCACTCCACCATCTCCATCTGCAGGATGCTGGGCGTGTTTACCCTGTTATTTATGCGGGGGCATTTGGGGGTTTTTTCCTTGTCCATCAACTCCCTCCCGCTCCGCTGAATAACCGTTTAACAAAGGGCACTACCATGTCTATGGGCCGTTGCTTTGATATGATGATTTCACCCATGCAAATCGTACCGGGACTGATGGTGAAGGGGGCGCCCTCGGGGGTTGACCACAAATAGCCGCTGGTTGTGGACTCGTCTAAATACAGCGTGACTCCCACCTCTATCACGGCGGACTGGCCGCCGAAGGTTTGCACCAGTTGCATATTTTGCAAGGTGACCATCATATGCTCCTGGGTGACGGCGTATATCGATACCGAATCGACATATCCCTCCATGTATCCATGTTCCTCCCTGTTCACGGTGACAGGGGATATGCTGACGTTCATCCCTTCGTCTATCAGCATGCCTTTATCAATGGGCACGTACAACAAGACGCTGGTCGGCCGGCCGTCGGCGCCGTCGTCACGTACAATGGTGCCTATGTCACTGCCGATCTGCACAAAATTATTGGCCCTGATATTCAGGCTGGTCAGGATACCGCTGTAATCGGAAGTAATCACGGAATCCGTTTCCAGCTCTTCTTGCATTTTGGCAAGCTGCGTCTGTAAATCCCCCAAGTCTTTGCCTAAATCATGCTGTAATATCTGCTTGCGTTGGTAAAACTGTTCGCTAAGGGATAAAATCTGCTCGCCGGTCTGCGCATGGGCGGCCCATAGATAATCCGTGCCCAGTGCCTCCGGTTCCGAAACACGTACCTGGGCCGGGGCGGGGGATTGTGACAGGGCCTGTTCCTGGACCTGCGTAAGTTGCAGGCGCGTATTCTCCAGGGATGTTTCCATCGAGGCCAGGTTTGCGTCATAATCATGGTAATAAGCATTATTTACATTTTCCATCTCGTCTTGAATGCGTGAGACTGCATCTTCGTATCGAGCCAACTCGCTCTTTGTTATCTCCCCCTCCTTGTACAGGGCTTTCGCTTGGTCCCGCTCCCTTTTTGCCTGGTCTAAATCATAGGACAGCGCGTTAATCTGGGCATCGTGCTGCCTGCTCTTGGTGTCTTTGTATTGTACAATGCCCCGCTCCAGTTGCTCTATCTGTAGCAGATAGGAACTGATTTGCTGCTGCAATTGTTGCTCTTGTAGCTCCCGCTGCTCTTTAAGCTGCTCCCGCTGCTCTTGTTGCAATTGCCACTGCTCTTTACGCTCCTTCACTAAAAGCGCGCTTTCCTGCTCATTTCTCTCGGCTTCAATTTTTTGGGTTGCCTGCAATGATTCGGCACTGCGTATCTGGGCCGCAATCGAAAGGAACTCCGATGAAATATCGCCACTGAGGGAGTCTATCTTGTCGGGCAGGTTTTCTATTTCCAAATCTTTAAGGCCGGCCAGGTTTTCCTCAATGCGCTCGATGTGCAATTTCAACTCGTCCAGCGCATCTTCATTGACAGAAACCTCGGCGATGACCTGCCCTTTTTCCAACTGATCCCCCGCATGTGCCAACACTTCGCTGACTTGCCCGCTTGTATGTGACGAAATGGTATATATTCCGCCTTCATACATTAAAATCCCGCCGCCTTGCACCGTGTTGGATATGCTGCCAAAAATTCCCCATGCCAAAGCGGCCATTATCAACAGGGTCAAGGCTATGAGAGCAGCCCAGCCCGTCGGTGAAACGACGACCAGCTTTTGGTCCAGCTGTTCCGGGGAGGACAAACGGTCTAATGATACCTTACGGAATATTGAACCCTGTTCGGACATACTAATAACCAGGCCTTTCCGAAACCTGCGACGTTTGTGGCCGGCTCGCCTCTACGAGGCGGGCACAAACTCGCACGTGAAGAACGCAGTTCTTCACGCTAATCTCCATAGTCAACTTCATCCAAAAAGCCATCGTTAAACAACTGCTGAATGGCCATCCGCAAAATAATCGGATTTTTCTTGTGTCTTTGCACTAAATGCGCGACAAGCTGATCATAAGTATGATCACCCTCATTGATTAGTTCGCCCAGCGGCTCGCATTTTTGCTTCCCCTTAAAATGATGCAGTTGATTGGGCGTCGCCAAGTCAAAGCCCTCCTCGGTCGGGCGAAACACAATGTCATCGCGGAATTTTATTTTTCTTTCCCCGGGCGGAGACAGGGGCATGCAGCGTTCAATAATATTATTCAGGACCTGCGGGAAATGTTCCGCGTCCTCATATTTTTCCAGGGCAAAGACCCTGAAGCCATAGGGCCACTTAGCGCTGACATAGCAGGGGCTAAAGAGCATGACGCTTCGCGAGGCCAAGTTTATGTCAAAGCCGCTGACACAGGCGATGCTGCCTTGCGGCACCATGCCGACGTTTCTTTTGTCAAAAAAATGCTCACTGTCGCGCAGGCCGTCATGTTCCGCCAAGATACGCCCGCCAGTCACCTTGGGACGGAAATGATCTTTTGATTGGACCAAGAGCTCTATCGACAGTAGCTCATCGGGTGTAAACGCATCGTGGACCTTATCCATCATCGCCAGTGATAAAATACTCAGGCGCGGCCAATGATAGGTCTTGTCCTCGCGCTGATAATATGCCAGCAGCCGGCGTATCCAAGCTATGTCGCCGCAAACGGCGGTGGATGTGCACAGCACCTCGCCGGTCTTTTTTTCAAAGTCTTGTAAAAATTCTATATAGTCCGGGTTATCATGTGGTTCGGTGCGGTAGTAGGGGAGGGCGTTGCCGGCGATTTCTTTGCCAAACATATCGATGCAATGCCCTAAAATACGCAGGGCCTCATCACGCCCTGTGTCATAATCGAATACCGCCGAGAGCTTGTCCGTAGCAAACGAGCAAAACCAGCAGCCCACGCTACAGCCTTCGCTGAGTTCGTAAGCAAAAGCGGGGTGATCGATTTGCGAGCCAAAAAATCCCAGCTCGCTCTTGGTAGCGGCGATACGCCGCTTGCGCCAAGCGTCAAAAGCGGCGTTTGACGATGCCGTGGGCTCTTTTTTACCATCCGCGCCGCCAAAGTGCTTCTGATACATGAGGGCGAGGTATCTTCCCCATATTTTAAGCAAGGGGTATTTATCGGCAAATTGTTTTACCACCTCGTCCAGCTTCTCTTCCACATTCTTGGAAGCGGCAAAGATGTAGAGTGCCATGTTATGCTGGTTATCTGAATCAGACGGCAGTTCTGCCAGCTCAAACATGACGCCGATTTTTCTTAAACGCGCCAATTGCCCGTCAGTGACGCTTCTGTGGCTGACGGCTGTGGCCAACTCGCTGTCGCATTGCAAGCGCTCAAAATAACGCTTTGCCTGCGCCAGCTGTTTTAGCTCGGCGGCGGTAAAATGCGAAAAAATATCCATATCATGATGGTTGGCCATAAAGATAAGTCCTGTGTTCTACATATATTTTTTTACCTCAGTGGGGGATTGACACCCGCCTATAGAGGCGGGGGTCACCCCACTGAGACATATATCTCATCTATGAAGCCGTCGTCAAACAGCTGCTGCACCGCCGCGCGTAAGATGAAGGTGTTGACCTTGTGTTCTTTATGCAAAGTCTTAAGTATTTGGGCGTAAGTGCTCTCGCCTGCGGCTATCATTTCCCCCAGGGGGCCGCATTTGCTTCTCCCTTTAAAATGGTGGAGCTGATGGGCGGTAGCCAAATCAAAGCCCGCCTCCGTGGGGCGAAACACGATGTCATCGCGGAATTTGAGGATATGATCCGCGGGCGGCGATAAAAACATCGTCCGCTCCACCAAATCCTTTATGACCGCCTCGAAGTCTTTTTCGCTGGTATAGTTGGCCTGACCGTACACGCGGAAACCATAGGGCCACTTTTCGCTGGTGTAGCAGGGTCCGAAAATCATTATCGTGCGGGTGACCAGGTTAATGTCGAAGCCGCTGACACAGGCTATCGTGCCCTGCGGGACGGCCGCTGCCGCGGAGAGCCTGTCGTCTTGTGAAAGGTCTTCCACACCCCTTAGCCCCGCCTGTTCCTGCAAAATACGCCCGCCGGTCACCTTGGGACGCTGGTGGTCTTTCACCTGAATCAGGAGCTCTATGTCTTTTGTCTCCATCGGCGTAAAAGCGTCATAGACTTTTCGCAGCATGTCCAAGGTCAGGATACTCAGGCGCGGCCAATAGTAAATCTGGCCGTCCTCCCTCTTTTGGTAGTATTCTAACAGATTTTTCACCCATTCTATGTCATGGCATACCGCCGTGGAGGTACACATCACCGCGCCCGTTTCCTGTTCAAAGTCCTTGAGAAAATCGATATAATGCGGATTGTCGTGCGGCTCCGTGCGGTAATAGGGCAGGGACATCATTGCCATTTCCTTGCCAAAAATGTCCCCGCATTGCCTGACTATGCTCATTACTTCATCGCGCTGGGCGGGATAGTCCAGGGTGCCGGAGAGCTTGTCCGTGGCGAAGGAGCAAAACCAGCAGCCCACAGAGCAGCCGGCGTTTAATTCAAAAGCAAAGACCGGGTGGCCGATGCGCATACCGAAAAAACCCAGCTCGCTCTTTGCGGAAGCAACGCGGCGTTTGCGCCAAGCGTTGAATTTCTCGTGTTCGGATGCAACCTGCCCCCATTTCTCCAAAAATTCATCCAGACAGCAACGGCTTTGCGTATATTTACCCCACAACTCCAGCAGGGGATATTTACCCACAATCGCCATCACATCCTCGCTAAGCTCCCCCTCCCTCCCTTTGAGGGCAAACATCAGGTAGGCGCTGACCTCCAAGGGGTGCTCCCATAAGAAAGCCACGTCAGTAAGCTTAAGCTCAATGCCGATTTTTCTAATCCATGCCTCTTGCTCGGGGCTAAGCCCTTTTCCGCCAGAGAGTCGCGTCCTGAGCGCGGCGTCAGCCTGCAGGCACTCACTGAAACGCTTTATCTGGGCGGCCTGTGCCACCTCTTCCTCCGAAAAACCAAGCGCCGTGTCGCAGCCGCAGTCTTCTGCCCCGCAACTGCGCTCATTTAATGTTGGCTTCATAAAATCCCACCTTTCTTATTTTTTAGACACAGCCGTAAAGACTAAAATAAACCCGACGACCGCCCCTACGCTGGCCGTAGCGCCCACGCCGCCCGCCACGGCAACGCCGCCAATAAGGCCACCGACAAGAAAGGCCACCAGCAGCCCCATCGTCGTGCCGCCCGCCACCAGTTCGAGCTCCTCATCGCTAAGCTCGTCAGACGGTTCCAGTATGTCTTTCCCAATGTCCAGCATATCCTCTCTGCTAAACAGAAAACCCTTTTCTTTGCCGTATGCGATTAGTTCTTCCGGGGTGCCGCCGGACAGTTCATCCAGCCGTTTGCCGACAGCCTCGTCACTCTCGCCCAGTTTCATAAGGGCGAAAAACTCTTTTACGCCGGGGCTTTGGGACGCGCCGGGTTCCCGCTGGGCCTGTTGCAATCTGCTTTTCAGCATCTCCCGCGCTTTGTCCGTGTATGAGCGCAGCTCCTCCGGGGAAACGTCATAGCCCAGCTCCCGGGCAAACGCCGCCAGGGCGTCCACGTCGCCGCCCAGCCCCTTCATCTGCTCTTGCAAGTCCCGGCTTGTGGCGACAAAGTTTAAAAATTGCTCCAAACCTTTTTGGCCCATATGTAAACACTCCTTTCCATTCTACAGGATACAGCATTGCGGATGACAACACCCGTGGGGGGTATTTTGGAAATAAATCTCCCGTTGATTATAGACTATTTGGCTAAAGCCGTAAAGCCTAAAACAAAACCCACGACCGCGCCGGTCACAGTACCAGCGGTTACCGCACCGCCCCCCAACGCGAACACAAACACAACTACTGCAGCTACTCCGACTGCGAGAAACAGCGACACACTACCGCCCGCCACCAGTTCGAGATCCTCGTCGCTCAGTTCGTCGCTGGGTTCCAGTATATCCTTGCCAATGTCCAACATGTCCTGCTCAGTGAAGACAAAACCCAAGTCCGCACCGTATGCGATTAGTTCTTCCGGCGTAGCCTCGGCCAGTTCATTCAGCCGCAGTGCGACATCCTCATCTGTCTCAGCCAGCTTTACGAGCGAGAAGAACGCTTTTGCGCCCGGGCTTTGGGCTTTCTGGGGACCGGCAGCCTTTTTTTGCAGTTTGCCTGTCAGCATTTTCAGTGCGTCATTTGTGTATGTACGCAATTCCTCCGCCGAAACGTCGTATCCCAGTTCCTTGGCGTAAGATGCCAGCGCGTCCATGTCGCCGCCGAAACTTATTGCCTTTTCCTGAACGGCTGGGTCTTCCACCATCTGCTTGAAAAACTGCTCCAACCTGTCTTTTTCCATAACAAAACGCTCCTTCCTCAACGGACCTAAAGACTATTTGGCCAAGGCCGTAAAGCCTAAAACAAAACCCACGACCACGCCGACACCGCCGGCTCCGACAGCACCGCCCGCGGCAAGGCCAAGAACGACACCAGCGGCGGCAGCGGCGGCGAAACCCAGTACCAGCAGCCCAATGCCTCCGGCAGCCAGTTCGAGTTCCTCATCGCTCAGTTCGTCGCTTTGGTCGAGTATATCCTTGCCAATGTCCAACATATCCTGCTTGGTGAAGACAAAACCCAAGTCCGCACCGTATGCGATTAAATCTTCCGCGCTACCCTCGGCCAGCTCCTCCAGCCGTCTGGCGACGCCCTCGTCGCTGTCGGCCAGTTTCGTGAGGGCGAAGAAAGCCTGTGCACCCGGGCTTTTGGCTGCCTGGCTACTGGCAGCCTTTTCTTGCAATTTGGCACCCATCACTTTCACTGCCTGATCTGTGTATGTACGCATCTCCTCCGCCGAAACGTCGAATCCCAGTTCCCCGGCGTAAGATGCCAGCGCGTCCATGTCGCCGCTTAAACTTTTTATCTTTTCCTGAACGGCCGCATCCTCCGCCATCCTCTTGAAAAACTGCTCCAATTTGTCTTTTTCCATAATGAAATCCTCCTCAACCAAAGAGCGCTTTAACCACCGCCAGCACGCCTACAGCTGCCCCGGCCGCGGCTCCTCCGTAGGCTACACCGACCACTACTCCGGCTGCCAAGCCGGCTCCGCCCAAGACGAAAGCAAAGGCAACGGCAGCGAGTAAAGTAGTACCTCCGGCAGCCAGCTCCAGCTCTTCATCGCTAAGTTCATCGCTGGGCGCGAGAATCTCTTTGCCGACGTCCGCCATATCCTGCGCTGTAAAGATGAAACCTAATTCCTTGCCGTAGGCAATCAGGTCGTCGGGTGCATCGGTGCCAATCTCTTCCAATCGTTTGGCGACAGCCTCGTCTGTTTCGGCCAGCTCGGTGAGGGCGAAGAAGGCCTTCACTCCGGGGCTTGGGGGAGATGCCGGTCCTTGCTGCACCATTCGCAGCCTGCTTTTCAGCAGCCGCTGGACTTTGTCTTGATATGCCTGCAACTCCTCCAGGCTAACGTCATAGCCCTGCTCCTTGGCAAACGCCGCCAGGGCGTCCACGTCGCCGCCCAGCTCCTGTATCTGCTCCTGCAAGTCCTGGTTTGTGCTTACAGCGTTAAAAAATTGTTCCAAACCGTTATTGTTCATATGAAAAGCCTCCTTTTGTTCGTCATTGTCCTATTTCTTGCTCAGGGCGGTAAAGCCCAGAACAAAGCCGGCGACAGCCCCGACGCCGGCCGCCACGCCAACGCCGCCAGCCACGGCCACGCCCAGGCCAATGCCGACGAAGACAGCCAGGGCGATCAGGTCAACGATGCCGCCGGCGGCCATTTCCAGCTCCTCGTCGCTCAACTCGTCGGTCGGCTCGAGGATGCTGTCGCCGATGGCCTGCATGTCTTTTTCGTCAAACACGAAGCCTTTTTCCTTGCCATAAGCTATCAATTCTTCCGGCGCCGCAGTGGCAAGCTCCGTCAGCCGTTCGGCCACCGCCTCGTCGGTATCGGCCAAATTTATCATCTCAAAGAACGCTTTTGCGCCGGGGCTTAAAGGGGCCTGCGCCTGCTCCTGCCGCACTTTTCTCATCCGGCCTTTTATTATTTCCCGGGCTTGGTTTTGATATTTCTGTAGTTCGTCCGGGGATATGTCATAGCCCAGCTCCCGCGCATATGCGATCGTGGCGTCAACGTCACCGCCCAGCTCTGTTACCTTGGTATGATGCTCGGGATTTTCCGATAGAAACGTGAAAAAAGCGTCCAAACCTTCTCTGTTCATTATGTGTTTTCCTCCATTTTATTGCCTGCCCTACAGCGGCAAGAGCGGAGCCCTTGCCCTACTTTACTAATGCTGTCACGCCCAGGACCGCGCCGGTTATCGCCGCGCCGCCGGCCACGCCGAAGACCAGTGCGCCGCCCGCCACGATGGCGCCAATGCCCAGCATGATCAGAAACGCCGTCGTACCGCCGGCCGCCAACTCCAGTTCCTCGTCGCTTAGCTCATCCGACGGTTCCAGGATGTCTTTGCCGATGTCCAGCATGTCCTGCCTGTCAAAGATATATCCCTTTTCTTTTCCGTAAGCAATCAACTCTTCCGGCGTCCCCGTGGCCATCTCTTCCAAGCGTTTGGCCACTGCCACATCGGTGTCCGCCAGTTTCATGAAGGCATAAAACGCCTGGGCGCCGGGGCTTAAGGAAGCATCAGCCCGATCCAGCTTTTGTTGCAACCGGCCTTTCATCAATGCGTGGGCTTTATGCTGGTATTCACGCAACTCCCCCGGGGAAACATCATAGCCCAGCTCCCGTGCGTAGGCCGCCAGCGCATCGACGTCGCCCTCGAAACTTTTCACCTTGGCTTGAAGTTCTTCGTCTTTCGCCAAGAGTTCAAAGAACTGTTCCAAATTGCCTTTGTTCATATGTTAGTTACCATGCCCTTTCCATAAGTCCTTAGCCTACTTCTTCATCAAGGCCAACACAAATCCGACCGCCGCGCCGCCAGCCGCCGCACCGCCCGCCACGGCCACGCCGCCAACGGCAGCCAGCCCAAGGACGCAGCCGATGAAGACGAGCGCAAGGCCGATGTCAACCAAACCGCCGGCCGCCAGTTCCAACTCCTCATCGCTTAACTCGTCCGACGGTTCCAAAATGTCATTGCCGATGTCCAGCATGTCCTGCCGGTCAAAGACGAAGCCCATTTCCTTGCCGTAAGCGATCAAATCCTCAGGGGTGCCCGCGGTCAGCTCCTCGAGGCGTTTCGCCACTGCCGCATCGGTCTCGGACAGCTGGATAAAGGCATAAAATGCCTGCGCCCCGGGGCTTAAAGCCGCGTCCGGCTTATGCATTTTTTTGCTCAGTCTGCCCGTCAGCAGTTCGCGCGCCTGCTTCTGATATTCGCGCAAATCCTCCCGGGATATTTCAAAGCCCAGCTCCTGCGTATAAGCCGCCAGCGCTTCAATGTCGCCGCCCAGTTCCCTGACCTTGACATAATGCTCCGGATGCTCTGATAAAAATGCGAAAAACTTATCCATTGCCTCTCTGTTCATATGAAACCTCCTCAAGTCGCTACGTTATTATTTCATGGCGGACGTAAATGCCACGACCATGGCAGCCGCACCGCCGCCGACGACCGCGCCGGCCGCCAAACCGCCGGCCGCCACAAGCCCGACGGCGAGGAAGCCCAGCAAGACGAGCGTGGTGCCACCGGCAACCAGCTCCAGTTCTTCGTCGTTTAGCTCGTCGGACGGCTCCAGCACATATTTGCCAATGGCTTGCATGTCTTCTTCGCTAAAAGTAAATCCCTTTTCCCTGCCGTAGGCTACCACGGCCTCCGGCGTGCCCGTGCTTAGTTCTGTCAGCCGGCTGGCCACTGCCTCGTCCGTCTCGGCCAGCTTCATCAGCGCATAAAACTCCTGTGAACCGGGACTGGACGATATGGCGGGATCTTGCGATTTTTGCAAGCGGCTTTTTATTAACTGCCTGGCTTTTTCCGAAGACTCCCGGAGCGCATCCGCCGAAATGTCATAGCCCAACTCCCGCGCATAAGCCGCCAGCGCGTCAATGTCGCCTTTAAAGTTTTTAACCTTGGCCTGATGCTCCGGGTTTTCGGCCAATAGCACGATAAATTCTTCCATGCCTTTTTTATCCATTTTATTTATCATGTTCATCATGTTCTCCTGACATAATTCTTTTAATATTCTTTTAGCGATGATCTTAGGTGAAAAAAGTGAAAAAAGAACCGTCCCCGTTTCAAAGGTGCGTGACAGGGGTTTTCGGAGGTTGCCTCTTGTACCCCGACACCCTGGCTTTCGATTTATCCTTTTTTCTTGGACACGGCGAATGCCACCGCCACCGCCACACCGGCGGTTCCCAGCGCAAACGCCCCAAAAGCCAAAATCCCGACAAACAGGAGGACGGTGGTGCCGCCCGCGGCCATTTCCAGATCTTCGTCGCTCAGCTCATCGGATGGCTCAAGGATATCCTCCCCGACAGCCTGTATGTCCCGCTCATTAAATGAAAACCCCTTTTCTTTGCCAAAAGCAATCAACGCTTCGGGCGCGCCAGTTGCAAGCTCCAACAGCCGTTCGGACGTTTCCTCGTCGTCCTCGGCCAGCTTCATCAACGCCAGCAGTTCACCCGCGCCGGAGCTTAAGGTATCGGCAGGCCGACCAAGCTTGCCGCTCGCCCTGTCCCACAACAAATCCAGTGACTTTTGCCAACATTCACGCAGCTCATCCGGGGACACATCATAACCCAGCTTCTGCGCATAGGCCGCCGCCTCGTCGGCATCGCTCCCAAAGCTATTCACTTTAGTGCGATGTTCCTCATTTTCGGCGATAAATTTCAGGAACTCTTCCAAGTTTTCTCTTCTCATTGTTTTCTCCTCCTGGCGGGTGCGCCATTCCACGTCATTGCGAGGGTCTTTAGACCCGAAGCAATCCAATATTGCCGCAAATTCTTTTAAACATCATAACATCCCCCACGCGCCTAATGTGACACCCGTGGGGGATGTGTATATTCAATCGGGAATACCGCTTTCGTTATTCTTTGTGGTAGGGCTCTTAGGTGCGTTTCAGAAAAGGTGAAAAAAGAACCGTCCCCGTTTAACGTTTCACCCGAAACGCGCCAGCACATCGCGCATATCCGGCTTACCTATCTCCTGCAAGCTATACTCCACCCGGGTGCTGGGTTTGCTAATGGAAATCACGCGCCCCAAATCTATCGGCGTGGCAATCACCACGCTGTCGCAGTCGGTGGCGTCTATCGTCGCCTTCAGGTCGCTCATTTGCCCGGCGCCGTAGCCCATTGCCGGCAGCAGACAGCCGATGTCGGGATAGAGGCGATAGGTTTCGGCCAGCCGTCCCACGGCACAGGGCCGGGGGTCGATGATCTCGGCAGCACCAAATCGCTTGGCGGCCACAATGCCGGCGCCGATCTTCATCTCGCCATGCGTGAGGGTGGGCCCATCTTCCACCACCAGTACCCGTTTTCCGCGAATCAGCGCCGGATCGGCCACACTGATGGTCGAGGCCGCGTCCACCACCGTGGCCAGGGGATTGACTTTCGCGATGCTCTCACGCACGGTCTGGATGTCGGCAAAGTCGGCACTGTCTATTTTGTTGATCACCACCACATCGGCCATGCGCAGGCTCACTTCGCCGGGGTAATATGACAGCTCGTGCCCGGCGCGGTGCGGGTCCACCACCGTCACCATAAGATCCGGCTGGTAAAAGGGGAAGTCGTTGTTGCCGCCGTCCCACAAGATGACGTCGCAGCCGTCGGGATCATTTTCCGCGGCCTGGAGGATGGCCGCGTAGTCCACCCCGGCATATATCACATTGCCCCGGGCGATATGCGGCTCATACTCTTCCATCTCCTCTATCGTGCAGTCATGCTTTTTTAGGTCATCCAGGGTCGCAAAACGCTGGACCTTTTGCGCCGCCAAATCGCCGTAGGGCATCGGATGGCGAATGGCAATCACCTTTTTGCCTTGCTCCATCAGTATTTCCACGATATGGCGCGAGGTCTGGCTTTTGCCGCAGCCCGTCCGGGTCGCCGCCACGGCGATGAGGGGTTTATTGCTCTTTATCATCGTGTTTTTGGGGCCCAGCAGGGAAAAGTCGGCTCCGGCGGCATTCACCAGGGCCGCCACCCCCATCAGACTAAAGTAGGAAACATCGCTATAGGCAAAGACACATTCGTCTATCCCCAACTCTGTTATCAGCGCCGTCAGCCGGCCCTGCTCATATATGGGGATGCCCTCCGGATAGAGTGAACCCGCCAGGCTGGCCGGGTACTTGCGCCCGGCTATGTCGGGAATTTGGGCGGCGGTGAAGGCCTTTACATCAAAGGCGTCGTTGTCCCTATAGTAGGTGTTGAAGTTGTGGAAGTCGCGGCCCGCCGCGCCGATGATGAGGATGTTTTTTTTGTTCATGTGTCCTTTTCCTTTCTTGAACTAAACATTTTTTCTATCCATATTCTCAACCGATGCCGCCTCGTGTATGGGCGGCGGCGCGATCTGCTGTTTTTTCTTTTTCTTCGCGGCGTTTACGCAAAGCTTTATCACCAACAACAATATGGCGACAAAGGCAAGGAAGGTAAGGAGATAGGGGCTGGCCACTATCAATGTGACGAAGAAATTGACAAAGCCCGTGCCCACATTCTTAAGGCTGCGGACAAAACCGCTGCTCATCCGCTCCCAGACCGAAAGCTCATCCGGGGGCGTCAGCTCGCCCACTTCATTAATGGAAATATCTATGCTGGAATAATCCACCAAATTATCATAGGTCCTTAACTGCGACTCGCTGCTCTCCAACTGGTAGCGCACTTCCGACAAACGCTGCTCCAGGATAATCAAATCTTCTATCGTTTCGGCCTGTGCCATCAGCTCCAGCAAGCGCTCCTGCTCGGTTTCCAAAATCCGCTTGCGGCTCTCCACATCGACATATTGCATGGTGACATCATTAATGGACTCGTTGCGTGAGGTGACATTGGCCATGTTGGAAACATCGTTCATGAACAACTCGTATCTATCCGCCGGAATACGCACGCTCATGTATGCATAGCGGTTGTTATTATTTCCGTAAGGATAGTAGGAGTTATTGCTGACGTTAAAGCTTTCCATGTAGCCGCCCAAAAACTTAATCCGTTCTTCCATGTTATATAAGAGGGCGTCAAACTCCTGCGTTTCCACATTCAAATGGGCGTTTTTTATCAGCTTGCGATGGGCCTGGTCGCCCATGCCGGCCTCTTCCGTGTTGGTATCATGGCCCATTTCGTCATAATACATGCCGTCATCGGCCGTGGCATAATCGTAGTCATAGGCTTCCATCGGGGCGGCGGCTGTCGAGACACCCATGTCATTGCGGGCCAGGGACTGTTCCGCGCTGGGAACGAGGCTCGCCATGTCCGGCATCGCAGCACCGCCCGAGCAGGCGGTTAGGATAACGCATGTTATTATGGTGAATGATATAATTTTTATATGCTTTTTCATAATATTCTCCTTTGCAAACAGTGATCAGGGGTCAGGAATCGTAGGGCACGACGACCCCGGCGTGCCGCAGGAGGTTTTACGCCAACAACGGCGCAATATTCATGAACAAGTCCGCACCCTCTTTAATTTTTTCCTCGGAGCCCACCACGCAGAGTATGTCCTGGGAAATAAAGGCCTCCACGTAGTGCCACAAACCCCTGAGCGTTTCCAAATCGACGCCGAGCAGCTCGTCGCGCTCCCTTTGCACATCGGCAAACGTTATCCCGCTCATATAGGCCGAAAGGGCATAGGCCCCTTTCATCGCCGGGGTCATCGGCACATCCAGGTCGCCCACCGCGCCCAGCACCAACTGGGTAATCTGGCGCTCATCGGCCTCCAGTTCGCGGATGTATGCGGCGGCTTCCGCATAAACCCCCAGCGTGCGGGACAGATGCGGGTCACGGTATGAGACAAAGTAGGCCTCGCCGGAGCGGGTGAAGTTGCACATGCAACCATAAGCACCGCCCGTCACCCGTATGTTCATCCACAAATACTCCAGGCCCATCAGGGCCCGCAGGGCCCGCAGCGCCCCGGTATAGGGCAAATCCTTGCTTAAAAAGTTGCCCGCCCGGGCGGCAAACTGCACCGCGCCCGCTGTCATGAATCCCTCGTTTTTTACTTTGGCCTCAAAGGCATATTTACCGCCCTCCATCGGCCCCGTAAATAACGCTTTACTAAATTCGCATATTTTGTCCTCCACGTCCTGGTAGCCGCCCTCGCCGGCGAGGTAATCGACCAATAAATGTTGCTGTCTAAATAGATACGTGGCCAGGGTGGTCAGTTTATGGCTCAAATCGTCAAATTTTTCGTCAAAATTAGCTTCCATTTCCGCAAGCAGTCGATATTGGCTAAGGCCGCCCGTTTGGTCGCCTATGGTAGCGGCGGCGCTAAAGTAAGACAGGGCCCGCATGACCGCCACGCCATGCCCGCCGCTTGTCATCGCCGTTTCCATCTTGGACTTTTGCTCGGCAATAATCTCATACAGCCGTTTTTTATCATCAAACAAAGAATTTAGGAGAATCTCGGAGCTAAGCTCAAAGGCCTTGTCCATCTTGTCATATAAAAATTTGACCTTTAACTCCAAGCTCGCCTTGGGCGCCGGATGCGCCTGCCCCGCCTTAATGCCCGCCAGATCGGCATAGGTGGCAATCCCTGTCTGTATGCCGCCGGTGTGGATGTTTATCTCGCTGACTAAATCGGCATATGCATAGTGCTTGGTATCCACCATCGCAAGCGCCATTTGCAAAATACCCAAATAAGGAAACAAATCGGCGCTTATCTGCGTGATGTCAAAGATAAAGCGCAGATACCCTATCCCACCCGACTCAATATCATGGAATAAGAGGGGGGTGCTACCGGCTTTTCTTTCCTCATAGACAAAGGGGGTGGCCGCTGTTTTTATGTCAGCGCGGCTCAGCATGGGGATTTTTTCTATGTCCTCCGGGGCATCTTCTGCTTGCTGGAACAAAACCAGCGCCTCGGCACTTTCCTGGACGGCGGCAAACGCTGCCGCGCTCATTTCTTTCTTTATCCCTGCCAGGCTCTGTTTAAGCTTTGCTTCTTGCTTAGCGGAAAGCCCCACCTCCGGCAGCACTTTCATTATGCATTTATGGGGATTGTCAAAAAGGTAAGTCCGTATCAACTGTTCAAAGTAGCCCTTGTCTATCGCTTTTCGCAGCTTGCTAAAAATGCCGGACATCTCCAGATAGCTAAAGGGCCCGTTTTCGTCATAGAGCCAGCTATCCAGCGCCTGCAAGCCAAAGATCAGGCCCTTGGGATAGGAGCCAAAATCGGCCTCGCGATAGCGGAATTCATAATAATTGAGGCCGGCTGCCAGGGCTTTTTTATCCAGGCCATGCTCCATGTGATGACTCAGCAATGAAAGGATTATTTCGACAAATTCATCCTCCCGCCCCGCGTCGGCATCCTTGGCCACAATGCTGTAGTATGGCTGGGCCAATCCCATTTGCAAGCTGCTATAGACTTCCTTGCCCATGTGCGCATCTAAAAGGGCCTGCTTTAGCACCGCCCCCGGTGCCTGGCACAGGGCATAGTCCAGTATTTGAAAAGCCAGGTACAGGCAGGGATCCACGCCAATGTCCATGGCGATATTGTAGCTTAAGTAGGCGCCTTCTCCCGCGTCGGCCGCCTCCAGGACGGGGTATTTCTTGCAGATATGGCGGGGTTCATTAAATACCGCCTGTATTTTTATACCGGATTCTATCTCCGCCTGTTCAAAGCGCGACAGATACTCTTTGTCGAGAAAATCCAGGCGCTCGGCCACGTCCATGTCACCGTAGAGATAGATAAAGCTGTTGGAAGGGTGATAATAGCGTTTATGAAAATCCAAAAAGGCCTGGTAACTCAGCTGCGGGATGTCCTCGGGGTTGCCGCCCGACTCGTGGCCATATGTGCCATCGGGAAAGAGGCCGGCCATGACCTCACGCTCCACCACGTCATCCGGCGTGGAAAACGCCCCCTTCATTTCATTATAGACCACCCCATTCAGGCAGAGGCTCCCGTCATCCTCGTCCACCTCGTAATGCCAGCCCTCCTGCATGAATATTTTTTCTTCTTTATATATGTTGGGGAAAAAGACCGCGTCCAGGTAGACGTGCATGAGGTTATGAAAATCCTTGTCGTTTAGGCTGGCGACGGGATAGACGGTCTTATCCGGATAGGTCATCGCGTTGAGGAAGGTATTGAGGGAGCCCTTGAGCATTTCTATGAAAGGGTCCTTTGTCGGGAAACGCTCGGAACCGCAGAGCACGCAGTGCTCCAGGATGTGGGCCGCGCCGGTGGAGTCGTGGGGCGGCGTGCGAAAGGCAATATAAAAAACTTTGTTTTCGTCGTCATTCAAAATCAGGGATATGCGGGCGCCGCTTTTTTTATGCCTCAGCAGCATCCCCCGGGATTTTAGGTCTTCCAAGTGCTTGTCCGTGATGATGTCGTATGTGTCGGGGTTGATGATTATGTTTTTCATGTTTGCTCCTGTCATTCTCCAGTATGCCCCAATCCGGTAAATTTATCAAGGCATAAATCCGCTATCAGCACATGCCCCCGCGCATTGGGATGAATGATGTCCAAGTTTAGCTGTTTATCCGCCAAATTCAGACTGAAATTCATCACCTCGCCCATCGGCTCCACCGCCGCGAAGCCTGCATGCACATCGGCCACCAAAAATCCCTGCGCCGCCTGCGTCTCATATATGATTGCATTCAGCATATCCGTATAAACGTCCGCATAGGCCGACAAAGCCATCTCCATCCCCAAAAATTCCTCGGGCAGGGGATTATAGACCGTGTTCACGATGATTGTGGCGGCGGGAGCATTGGTTTCAAGCCAGGAGATAATCTCCAAAAAGTCGACGGCAAAATCCTCCACCCCGGAAAGCAGCTCCTCTTCCAAACCCTCCGGCAAGGGTCCGGCCAGCACACTGAAGGGGTTATCAGCCTTTATTTCCTCCAGTTTTTCAAACACGGCGGTGGAATCCGCCAAAATGGTGGCAGCCGTATCCAAAAGCTCCCCCAGGCGCAGCAAATCGCTTATCTGAAAATTCTCCCGTATGCCCCTGATGTCTTCATCCAGCGCTGTCACCTCGGCCCCCAGCTGCTCCGCGTCGTCCATTACCTCCCGCACCTGCCCCACCATCTGGGTCAGCGCGGCCGCGTCCGGCAAATAGCGGATGAAGGGCGAAAGGATGTTGTTGCCGCCGATGTTTATGCTGATGATGACAGCATCCGCGAACTGCCCCAACTCCGGTGCTAAATGCTCATCTTGCTCCAGTTCGTGTAAGTATTCCAACAGTCCCTGGGTGGAGAGGCCATTTTGCCCGTAGTTTAGGTATTCGTCCGCCAAATCTAATTCCAGAAAATGCCCGTACAATAAATCCGCATAACGCTCTTTTTGCTCCACCCCATAGCCGTGGGTCACGGAATCACCCAGGGCCACATACAGGCGCGGTGGCGGCAGCTCTGGCGCTGTGTCTGCCCCTCTTTCGCCGGCGGACCGGCAGGCGGAGACGATAACACACGTTATTATAAGGCAGACAGCCCCTATTATCTTAAATTTTCTCTTTGGCAACATTGTTACTCCTTTTACCCCCTTGACCTAAGTTTTTTTACATGATACTATAAAACCATGAATCTAATCAATAGCAAAGCCCATATTTTCATCCCCGGCGGCGAAAGTGCCGATGTTGCCATGCAACGGACCACCCATCTGTGCATTGCCGCCCATCAAGACGATGTCGAGATCATGGCCTACGGTGCCATCGCCGAATGCCACTCAAGCGACAGCCTGCACTTTAGCGCCGTGGTGGTGACCGACGGGGCCGGCTCGCCGCGCACGGGCGCATACGCCCACATGACGGACGAGGAAATGCAGCTAGTGCGCTCCCAGGAGCAAGACAGCGCCGCCAGCATCGGCAAATACGCGGCCATGTTCCAACTGGCCTATCCCAGCCGCATCGTGAAGGACGGCGCCGATACGCGCTGCCCTGCCGAACTGGCCGCCATCATCCGCGCCTGCTCCCCCAGCCATCTCTATACCCACAATCCCTACGACAAGCACGACACCCATGTATCCGTGATGCTACGGACCATCGCCGCCCTGCGGCTTTTGGCACCAGATGAGCGGCCCGCCCATATATATGGCCTGGAAGTCTGGCGCAGCTTGGATTGGCTGATGGATGAGTCCAAGGCCGTCTTTGACACTGCCTACAATCCCGAACTGGCACTGGAGCTTCTGTCGGTATTTGCCTCGCAATGCTCCGGCGGCAAACGCTACGACCTCGCCGCCATCGGCCGCCGCCTGGCCAACGCCACCTTTTTTGCCTCACACGCCGTCGATGACAGCAACTCCTGTACATACGGCCTGGACCTTACTCCCCTGCTGGAGGCGGAAGACATAAACAGCTTTATAGACAGGCACATCCAAGATTTACGCGCCGAGGTGCTGTCACGTATCGGGCGTTATGTTTAGCGTCACCCCGCAAATCTGCCTCCCCGTAGGGGAGGATAGTGCGGTGCCCCCTGATTATACCGTCACCCCGCAATGTTTTTATGCGGGGCCCCCTGATTATACCGTCACCCCCGTAGGGGCGACCGCATGGAAACCCCACCCCATGACCCTCCATAACATCACACTCCCCCCCTTCCATACCCCGCCCCTGGATCCGCACTTTGTCCCCATCGCCGTCTGGAACCGGGCCTATGCCAGGCAAGCGAAAAAACCGCTGGCCATCGCCATCGAACGCGACGGTGGCGGCTGCCATGTACACGAAAGCCACATCATCAGCGATAAAACGCAGGAAGCAGCCGACCGCTTCCACGTCGAGCGGCTGGTAAAGCTGCTTTTGTGGGCCGTCGGCGGCTATCACGTCCGTATCTGCGGAGACGATGCCATCGCCGGGCATATCCGCCATATCTACTCACCGCAGGGTGCGCGTGCCTTCGATGCCGCCTTCATGGCCCGTGTCTATGAAAAAGACTTCACCGTCTCCGCCCTGCCCTATGGCGGGCGGCCGGCAAATATCGAAACACCCGTTATTCTAAGCCGTGACCTCTCCGGCTGCCGCATCGGTTTTGACGCCGGCGGCAGCGACCGCAAGGTATCGGCTGTCATCGATGGCGAGGCCGTCTATTCCGAGGAAGTGATCTGGCATCCGAAAGAAAACGCCGACCCCGCCTACCATTACAACGAAATCGTCAGCGCAATGAAAACCGCCGCCGCAAAAATGCCCCGTGTCGATGCCATCGGGGTCTCGTCGGCCGGCATCTACGTGAATAACCGCACGATGGTCGCCTCCTTGTTCCGCAAGGTGGCCGAGGCCGACTTTGAGCGGGTGGTAAAAAACATCTATCCCGATGCCGCCCGCGCCTTGGGCTGCGATGTGCTCACGGTCGCCAACGATGGCGACGTGACGGCGCTGGCCGGGGCAATGAACCTGAATGAAACACATATATTGGGTATTGCGATGGGTACGAGCCTGGCCGCCGGATTTGTCGATGGCGGCGGCAATATCACCGGCCGCTTAAATGAACTGGCCTTCGCCCCCATAGACGCACATGATGGCGCCGCCGTCGATGAATGGTCGGGGGATTTAGGCTGCGGCGCCAGCTATATGTCACAGGACGCCGTCGCCCGTCTGGCCATGGCCGCCGGCTCGGCCGAAGGTATCGCCCTGCCCCCTAATGCCAGCCCGGCCGAGAAACTGAAACACGTCCAATCCCTGGACATAAAAATAACAGCCGCTATCTTCGAAAGCATTGGCTGTTACTTGGGTCATGCCCTGGCGCTCTACCGCAACATATATGACTTCCGCCATGTCCTCTTGCTTGGACGGGTGATGTCCGGCGCGGGGGGCAATATCATCCAGGCACAGGCCGAGGCAGTATTGCGGGATGATTACCCCGAAATAACATCTGTTACCCTACACCTCCCCGATGAAAAAAGCCGCCGCGTCGGCCAAAGCATCGCCGCCGCTGCCCTGCCGCAAGTGTGACCCTCCCCCCCACCGTCATTCCGCAAATCTCTGGAAACGCTTTGCGTTTCTTCGCGGAATCCCCTGCGTGTAGCGATTTCCATTTTAGCCAGAACCCAGAAGAACGCGAAAATGCGAAGCATTTTATGCGTTCTTCAGAAAACTTAGAAAATCTTGGCCTGACTTGTCAGGCCTTAGATTTTCAAGTTTTTGCGAGCGCCGCCCCAATAATCCCGGCATCATTCCCCAAAGACGCAATCCTAATCTCCGTATTCTTCTCCGGATGACGGAAGGTGTCCTTCGCCACAATCTCCCGTAGTGGCATAAGCAGGGCATCCCCCGCATTGGAGACACCGCCGCCCAGGCAAATCACCTCCGGCTGAAAGATGTTGATAATACTGGAAATGCCATTGGCCAAATAGTCAATATACAGCGCAATGACATCCTGCGCCGATTTATCACCCTCGGCGGCGGCCATGAAGACCATCTGCCCCTCCACATCCGCCGGATTGGGGGCCAGACGCCATAGGGCACTGTTTTTATCCCGCGCCATCTGCTCCTGTGCCAGGCTGATCAGCCCGCTCGCCGCCGCGTATTTTTCCCAGCAGCCCAAACGCCCGCAATTACAGGGCCGCCCGCCATGTTCGATGACCAGATGGCCAATTTCCGCGCCGATGTTATTGGCACCGGAAAATACCTTGCCGTCTATCACTATCCCACCGCCCAGGCCGGTACCCAGCGTGATCAGCATCATGTTGCGGTAGCCCTTGGCGGAGCCGGCGCTAAACTCGCCGAAGGCCGCCGCGTCGGCATCGTTTATCAAATGTACAGCCACATCGCGGCCCTGTCCACCATGTGCGGTGTCTCCCCAGCGCGAGCGGACAATCTCAGACAGTGCCACGCCGGAAAGTGGGATGTTCGGCGAAAAAATCACCTTGCCGTTTTTATCATCCACCGCTCCGGGAATCCCCAGGCCAATTTGCTCTATTTCCCCGGCACTAATCCCGGCCTTTTGACAAACATCCACGGCGACACCCAAAATATCCGCCATCACCGCCTCTGCTCCCCTTTCGCTGCCGCATTTGCGCTGGGCTTTTTTTAGCAGGACGCCGTCCGCCGTGACAATGCCCGCCACCAAATTTGTACCACCCACATCAATGCCTATGTACATGAGCACTCTCCTCATAATGCATGATTGCCACTCTTCTTGTCTTATGGCAACCTCTGAAAACCACTATACTCTGCTTTTAAAAACTTGCATGTCATATGACCGGAATATGTCTTGGCGGGCCTCATCCAGCGTGACCCATCTGCCGGCACAAATCATCTGTGCCATCAAATTGCCCAACGCCGTGGCCTCCGTCTCCCCGGCCAGCACCGTAAGCTGTGTGGCATTGGCGGTCAGTTGATTAAGATACGCCGCCCTGCTCCCGCCGCCAACAATATAGAGCTTGTCAAAGCGGCAAGAAAGCCTGTCAGAAAGCTCCCCCGCCGTCCGGGCATAGCAGGCGGCCAGGCTATGATAAACCAGTGTTATCAACTCTCCGGCTGTCTCCGGTGGCCTAATGCCCTGCTTGCGCACGGCAGTTTGCAAGGCTTCTATCATGGATTTGGGCGAAAGATAGGCCGCATCCAAGACATCCACCAAACATTCCGGCGGCGTAAAACTGGCCATCTTACCCAGTTCGTCATAGCCATATGACTGACCCATATCGGACAGCTCGCGGCGCAAGGACTGCACCATCCACAGCCCCATGATATTTTTCAGATAACGAAAACGCCCGCCGTAGCCGCCCTCGTTGGTAAAATTAAGTGCTTGACTCTCCGCCGAGCAATCGGCACTGCTAAGTTCCACTCCCATGAGGGACCATGTGCCGGAGCTTAGGTAGATAGCATTGCTCCTGCCGTCCTGGTGGCTTAGCGGCACGGCCATCACCGCCGATGCGGTATCATGCGAGGCGGAAACGACCACCTGACAGTTATAGCCCACTTCCTTGGCCACTGCGGGCAATAGTTCCGCCAGCAACGTACCCGGCATTTTTATCTGCGGAAATATGCCGATCGGATAACCCAGCATTTCCATCAGTTCATAATCCCAATCCCGTTTATGCGGGCACATCAGCGCACTCGTGCTGGCTATGGTATACTCCGCCCCCACGCTGCCCGTCAGCAGATACTGAAAATAATCGGGTATCATCATAAAATAACGTGCCTTGTCTAGCATGGCCGGCTCGTTTAGTTTTAGTGCCATCAACTGAAATATACTGTTAAAACTCACCTTTTGGATGCCGGAGCGCGCATACAGTTCATCCTCGCTGATATGGCGATATACGGCATCGTCCATTCCCGCCGTGCGCCCATCCCGGTAAGAAACCGCCGGGCCGATACGCTCGCCCGCCCTATCCAGCAAAACAAAATCCACCCCCCAGGTATCAATACTCACACTCCGCGGTATCTTCCCCAGCAGGGCGCATTTTTTCATGCCCGCCTTGATTTGGACAAACAAAGCATCCACATCCCAACACAGCGCATTACCCATCTGCCGCACGCCATTTTCAAAGCGGTGGACTTCTGTAAGCTCCATGCGGCCATCCACAAACGTTCCCAAAATATGTCTGCCGCCGGAAGCACCTATATCTATGGCCAAATAATAATCTCTCATGCTCACCATGATACTATATCTGTTTCAAATTTTCAAGCCCAATTCCCTTGCTTTTTTTTACGAGTAAATATATAATAAGATGCTGGGGTCAAAAGTATTTGCCCCCAGCTGATACCACGGCTGGCTCCGCATTTCATGCTCTCGCCAGCCCAGAAAACGCAAAGCGTTTTCCGAACACGTCGAAATCCGCCCTAATCGGGCTACTTTCTCGTGTTTTGCGGGCCACAAACCCATGCTTTTTCATGCAAGCATGAAACGCATGGGCTTTTGACCCTGGTATCATAATAAGTACAATCACTTATGGGAATGAGAAAAAAATGACCATGAACAAAATAACACCTTCCAACATCTGGCCCGACTACGAAAGCCTCCACG
>Ga0099364_10002640_pt1 | contig 28366 bp, 19 predicted proteins | sample TergutTh196P3_FD_73070 | JGI IMG/M metagenome (GOLD analysis project Ga0099364, IMG submission 73070) | Microcerotermes parvus P3 segment gut microbial communities from Pointe-Noire, Republic of the Congo - Th196 P3 | ecosystem: Host-associated > Arthropoda: Insects > Digestive system > Gut ... | reverse complement strand
TCAATGCCCGTGCGTATCAATGCCCGTGCGTATCAATGCCCGTGCGTATCAATGCCCGTGCGTATCAATGCCCGTGCGTATCAATGCCCGTGCGTATCAATGCCCGTGCGTATCATTGCCCGTGCGTATCAATGCCCGTGCGTCTGTTCGGATTGTACGGATTGTGGGAATTGTATTCTGTAATTAATTAATTAATACAAAAATTTTCAAAAATAGAAAGTTTATTTTAAAAAATATCTAATTTTGTAAAATAATTCAAACCCTAAAATCGAATATAAATAATTAAAAGTAAATAAATAATAAAAAACCAATGGATAAGCAATTTTTGAAAAATTTTAAATTTGATATTCATTCTATCACTTCCGATTCACGAAAAGCGGGCAATGGAGTAATTTTTGTTGCGATAAAAGGAACAAAATCAGATGGTCATGATTTTATTCATTCTGCAATTGAAGCAGGTTCAAACATAATTGTTTGCGAAAAAATCCCGGATGGGCATTTTCCCAATATTGAATTTATAAAAGTAAGCGACTCTGCGGAAGCACTTGGATATATTGCTGACATTCACTACGGTAGTCCGTCTGCACAAATGAAATTAGTTGGAGTAACCGGTACAAATGGTAAAACAACAGTTGCAACACTACTCTATCGGCTTGCGATGACAATGGGATATAAAGTTGGACTCTTTTCAACAGTTGCAATATATATTAATAACGAAAAATATGAAACAGCAAATACTACCCCAGATGCCCTCACTTTAAATGCCATCATGCGAAAAATGGTAGATGCGGGCTGCCAATATTGTTTTATGGAAGTGAGTTCACATGCCGTTGTACAAAAACGTATCGCTGGATTGAAATATAAAGGTGCTGTTTTTACTAACCTTACCCATGACCACCTCGATTATCACGGCTCTTTCGAAATTTATAGAGACGCTAAAAAAGAGTTTTTCGACGGATTAGAGAAACAGGCTTTTGCATTGGTTAATTTTGACGACAAAAACGGTATGGTGATGATACAAAATTCAAATGCCGAAAAATATACCTATTCGCTTAGAGAAATGGCTGATTTTAATATGAAAACAATTGAAATTATTAATGAAGGTATGTTGTTGAGTATCAAAGGAAAAGAATTTTGGACACCTTTGATTGGCAAGTTCAATGCTTATAACCTTGCGGCTGTTTATGGAGTAGCAGAATTATTGGGATGGCAACAAGAAGATATCCTTATTAATATAAGTAAACTTAAATCTGTTGACGGACGAGTTGAAACGATTCGAATTAAAGATGATGTTACCGTCATCGTGGATTATGCCCATACCCCCGATGCTTTAAAAAATATTATTGAAGCGGTTAATAGTTTTCGTAAAAAAGGAAATAGGTTGATAGTTGTTGTTGGTGCGGGTGGCAACCGTGACAAAACAAAACGTCCCAAGATGGCTAAAGAAGCCTCTAATAGCACTGATATTGTTATTTTAACGTCAGATAATCCGAGAGATGAAAATCCTGAAGATATTATAAACCAAATGATTGAAGGTGTTCCTATGGATGATAGGAACAAAATATTGTCAATTGTCAACAGGCGCGAGGCAATTCGAACCGCTTGCAAAATGGCTAATAAAAACGATATTGTTCTAATTGCAGGAAAAGGACACGAAACTTATCAAGAAATCAATGGAGTCAAATATCCTTTTGATGATAGGGAAATAGTTAAAGAATTTTGTTATTAAAATAATTGTAAAAAAAATGCACCAAAATATAAAAAGGAGAGTTGTCTCGCAAGGGCAAGATCCGGGTGTTGAATTTGAAATAAGATCTATTAATGGATTGAAACCAATACTTTTTTGGGGAGGATATATAAATTATTTGATGAAACCCGGTACATACAAAATTGGATTTCGTATAAAAAACATATTCAAAAACTTATTATCATGATTTCCTTATTGAAGCAGGAAAAGAATACCAAATCTGTTATTATTTAGATGGTTTCATATATTCTTCGTATGAAGTCATATTTTCAAACGTTACATTTTTCGAACGAACAAAAATTTTCTGATATGCACAACATTACAAAGAGACAAGAAACTTTGCCTACAAAAAGTGTTTTGGCGCAACGGCAGCCGTAGATCGCAGAAAAGGTCGTGAGAAAATGAAAAAAAAATAGGGCTTCTCGGAGTGGACTCAGTATTAAAATTTAAAATTTGTGAAAAACTTTTTTGAAAAAAAATATATGTGAAAAACTTTTTGTAAAAAATAATCATTATCTTTGCAAAAAATTTTATGTTGAAAAATTTTCAGTTTTTAATTAATTAATATTTAATATTATGCTTTTCTATTTATTTGAATACCTACAGGAGATTAACTTCCCAGGAGCAGGAATGTTCCATTATATTTCGTTTAGGTCGGCTACTTCGGTGATATTAGCACTTTTTATAGCTACTATTATCGGAAAAAAAATGATTACGATGCTCAAAAAGCATCAAATTGGCGACGAAATACGCGATATTGGCGTTGAGTGGCATAACAACAAGAAAGGTACCCCTACAATGGGAGGAATTATTATTATTATATCTACAATTATTCCCGTTTTATTATTCGCAAGATTATCAAACATTTACATTATTTTGATGTTGGTTACTACACTTTGGTTAGGTACAATAGGATTTATTGACGACTATATTAAAGTGTTCAAAAAAAATAAAAAAGGATTGGCAGGGCGTTTTAAAATTATTGGTCAAATAACACTTGGCTTAATAGTTGGAATTACACTCTATTTTAGCGATGACGCAAAAGTAAGAATAAAATTACCTTTGACGGATGAAACAACATTAGTTTCTGATAATGAATTTTTATTGCTAAATAAAGAAAATCAACAAGATGCCGATTCTATTCAACAAATGTCAAACAATGGAAAGAGACATGAGACCGCTGATGTAAAAGCGCCAATTACCAACGTTCCGTTTTTCAAAAACAGTCAGATCAATTATTCGTGGTTTGTAAGCTTTTTGGGAGAAAATGCAAAAAAATGGGGTTGGTTGGTTTTCATTTTAGTCGCAATTTTTATTATAACAGCAGTGTCTAACGCCGCTAACCTTACGGACGGACAAGACGGCTTAGTTACGGGAGTATCCTCAATAATAGGTGTTACTCTCGGAATTTTTGCTTATTTAAGTGGACATATTGTCTATTCGGATTATCTAAATATTATGTATATTCCTTTCAGTCAGGAACTTGTAGTATTTATTAGCGCATTTATCGGTGCTTTGGTTGGTTTTTTATGGTATAACTCAAATCCTGCCCAAGTTTTTATGGGCGATACGGGAAGTTTACCAATCGGGGGCATTATCGCCGTTCTTGCACTTTTGATACGCATTGAACTATTACTACCAATTTTATGTGGAGTTTTTCTCGTAGAAACTGTATCGGTTATTATTCAGACTAATTATTTCAAATTTACAAGAAAAAGATTTGGTGCAGGAAAACGAGTTTTCTTGTGTGCACCTCTGCATCACCACTACGAAAAGAAAGGATATGCCGAACCGAAAATTGTTGTTAGATTTTGGATTGTTAGTATTATTTTAGCTGTAATAACAATTTTAACACTGAAAGTTAGATGATGAGTAGTGAGTTTTCAGTATTTAGTATTCAGTATCCTCACTTTGTTCTGAATGCCTCTCCTAGCACGTAAACATGGGCATGAAAGGAGTATGATTTTGTCGCTACCCTGTTCACGCTCTTCGACACCATAAGAGTGAGTCATTCCGAATCGAACGAAGTGAAAATACTCGAAACTGAATACCCAATACTCAAGACTGAATACTGCAAACTCAATTTTCAATCAACCTTTTCGTTGCTCAAAAATTAACTGTTATCGACGATATTCTACTTTAAAGACTGATTAAACATACCAAAAGGCATGCTTTTTTCCATAGATATTGAAGTGGTAGATTTCCAATCATCAGCCCATTCATAAAAGCCCCATTCTAAACCGCTCTTTCTGGTTGTAGTAATTGTCTGAAAAATAGTTTCATATTCGGTTGTATAATCATACGATGAGTCAAAAACAAAGAAAACTTCATTCCATCCTTTTTTCAATGAAATATTCAAGGATCCTCCATATTCAAGCAAAGAACTCTGAGATGAGAAAGAACCATTAGCGGATACGTCTTTATCTGCGTAAATAAATGATAAATAAATCCATTTAGAAGAGAAACTGGTCGAGGTTTCTCTAACATCTGAGTAGGAATAAGAAAAATTGCCTAGGTATTTACCGTCAGCATCAGTTGCTAGAAGATTTAATTCGCCAATTTTAGCAGAAGGATCGCTGACAGTAAAGTTACCTTGCCAATCGTTTCCAAAGAATATTTCTAACAAGTAGAGACTATTAACGCTAGAAGGCAATTCAATTGTAAACCCTCCATTCGAATATTTGCCCTTGGCAGCTATATAATCTTCCCACAAGCCGCCGTTGTAGTCGTAGTAAGGCAATACAGCCCACACCTCATTAATGTAGCCGTTGTAATCATTACCATATTCTACTTTTGCGGTAATTTTGTTGTCGTTCATAACAGGCCCATCATCGTTATCGCCTGTATATTCCAATTGCCATTTTATACCACTTGGCTTTTTCATTGATATTGTGTAACTAGTACCACTGCTTGATTCTGAGAACTCATGAAAAATTTCGTTCCAACCTTTCTTGAGAGGGAGATCTACCGAAAAGTTAAAAGTATAGCCTTCAGAAGCATTTACCGTAACATCAGCATCAACATACAAATAATATGCTTCTGACCGAGTTGTAGCAGTATGGTTGTAATAACTGAATGTACCTACATTTTCGCCATTTTTGAAGGCTAACAAAGAAATGCCATTAAGCATTGCAGAAGGATTGTTAAAAGTAATGTTACCCATCCAATTCCATCCTTCCCAATAGTCGCCAATATCCCATAATCGGTTACTGGTAACGTTTGCAGGCAACTTTAACTCAAAGCCACCGTTCTTATATTCGCATTCAGCAATAAGATAATTGCCCATGTAAGCAAGTACTTCATCTACGAGGTTGTTGTAGGCATCACCGCCTTCAACTGTGGCTTTTATTGTATTATTTGATAACCTGCCTTCGTTGTTTTCTTCGGGGTCATCTTCTGTTCCTGTGTCAATGCCGCCGCTGCTATCATCACAGCCCATAAATATCAAGCCTGCAAATAAACAAGCAAAAACACATAATTTGATTGTAACTTTCATAGTAAAAAATTTGTAATTTAATTAATTAATTGATAAAAAAAATAAAAAATTTAAAATTAGGGCACAAAGATAATAGTTTTTTTTGTTTTTTTATAAAAAAAAATACAAAAAATTTTTTACTTTTTTTTGCCATAAATTACAATAACTGCAGGCAAAAGTCCGCAGTGATTATAAAATCAGTTACCGAATGGACTGATTTAAAATGCATTACGAAATAAACTTTATTATCCTATCTGTGAAATTCTGTCGCATCTGTATTAGAAGTAGTGAGTAACGCTGAACTATCTGCGTGCTTTTCATTTTTCTTATTTCGAATAAAATAGTTTACAAATAATAAAAAAAGGGACACAGAAAATTATCTGTCTCCCTTTCAAGTAATATTTAAACTTTTGAAATGAAATTATTCTAACAATGTCCAAGCCACAGTCAGTCCAGCCGTAACAATGGCTACCATACTCATAAGTTTAATAAGAATATTTAAACTTGGACCTGATGTATCTTTAAATGGGTCTCCCACGGTATCACCGACAACGTTTGCTTTGTGAACGTCAGAGCCTTTTCCGCCAAAATTTCCTTCTTCAACATATTTTTTAGCGTTGTCCCATGCGCCGCCAGCGTTAGCCATAAAAATTGCCAAAACAAATCCTGCACCCAGACCGCCAACTAATAAGCCCATTACACCCGGAACGCCAAAAATAACACCTGTAATAATAGGTACTAAAATAGCCAAAAACGAAGGAATCATCATCTCTTTTTGTGCGCCTTTGGTTGATATTTCTACACAACGTGCATAATCTGGTTTTGCATCACCCGTAAGTATGCCTTTGATTTCGCGGAATTGTCGTCGTACCTCTTCGACCATACTTTGTGCGGCACGTCCCACGGCATTCATTGTCAATCCACAGAAGACAAATGCCATCATTGAACCAATGAATACACCTACTAATACTTTGGGATTCATTAAGTTCACTTGAAAATAATTTATCATATCAACAATTGTTGCCGCCTCGGTTTCAATAGTTTTTGCGCCGTTTGTAAATACCATCAAAGAATTTTCGGCAAAAGCTAAGGTTTTTGTACCAGCGTGGTCCAATGCAATTTTAATTTCTTCAATATATGCTGCCAACAATGCAAGTGCTGTCAAAGCAGCCGAGCCAATGGCAAATCCTTTGCCCGTTGCGGCAGTAGTATTACCAAGAGCATCCAAAGCGTCTGTCCGTTTGCGTACTTCTGGTTCCAAACCGCTCATTTCTGCGTTTCCACCCGCATTGTCTGCAATGGGACCATAAGCGTCTGTTGCCAAAGTGATACCAAGTGTAGAAAGCATACCAACGGCAGCAATACCAATTCCATACAACCCAAGACTAATTTTGCCTGCTTCCATCATATTAGCAACATCAAAATGAATAGCACTTAAAAACGCAAGAATAATCGCTAATGCAATTGTACACACAGGAATTGCAGTTGAAAGCATTCCCAGACCGATACCCGAAATAATTACAGTTGCAGGTCCCGTTTGCCCACTTTCTGAAACTCGCCGCGTAGGCTTGTAAGAATGGGAAGTAAAATATTCAGTAGATTGACCGATAACTACTCCCGCAAGCAACCCAACTACAACTGAAATGGAAATACCTTGCCAATTTTCAATATTTAATGCCCATAAAATTGCAAAAGCAGCAGGTATTATTAAAAAGGAGCTTAAATTTACTCCTTTTCCTAGGGCACCAAGCAGTTGTTTCATATTTGCACCTTCTTTTGTTCGGACAAAGAATATTCCAAAAATTGAAAGTGCAACTCCCACGGCTGCAATAAGCATGGGTGCAAAAACAGCTTTAATTTGTAAATCTGCTTTGAGTACGAATGCGGCAGCACCTAAGGCAGCGGTCGCTAAGATTGAGCCAACATAACTTTCATACAAGTCAGCGCCCATACCAGCAACGTCACCAACGTTGTCTCCAACGTTATCAGCGATGGTTGCAGGGTTGCGAGGGTCATCTTCGGGAATACCTGCTTCTACTTTTCCTACAAGGTCAGCACCTACATCTGCGGCTTTGGTGTAAATTCCACCGCCTACACGTGCAAACAATGCCTGTGTTGATGCACCCATTCCAAATGTTAACATTGTGGTAGTGATATAGACAATTTTTTGTGCGCCTGTAACGTCTCCGTCTATGTTCACAAATAAATTTAATACTAAAAACCACACTGCAATGTCTAATAGTGCAAGTCCTACGACTGTCAACCCCATAACGGCACCTGAACGGAATGCTACTTTCAGACCGCTATTAAGTGATTTGCGCGCTGCATTTGCAGTACGTGCCGAAGCATAGGTTGCCGTTTTCATGCCAATGAAACCTGCTAAACCCGAAAAGAAACCTCCCGTTAAGAACGCAAAAGGAACCCAAGGGTTTTGAAGGTTAAAAAATGCCAAAACGGCAAAAAACAGGGCTAAAACCCCAAATACAATCAGTACTATTTTATACTGTTGCTTTAAATATGCCATTGCTCCTTTTCGTACGTGAGAAGCAATTTCTTTCATCGTTTCGGTGCCCTCGCTCTCTTTCATTACACTTTGAAAAAAGTAATAAGCGAAACCCAACGCAAGCATTGATGCGCCCAAAACGATCCATGGTACTAATGTTATATCCATTTTATAACTTTTTGATAATAAATTTTTTAAATTTATAAATACTTTTTAATATTTTTACCAAACGTAAACGTAATATTTTTTTTATTGTTGCATTTTTTTATATTATTTTTAATTTTTTTTTGCAGATAAGCATTTTTTGTTAAAAAAAATAATTACTTTTGTGAAAATATTTTAATCATAAAAATAAATAGACCACTATGAAAAAATTTAATTTATTGGTTGCCTTTTGTGCAATTGCGTTGTTGTTTGCCTCGTGCGATAGCAACGATAAAATCGATACCCCAAGTACGATAATAACGCTCAAAGTTGATACTGAAGAGCTTATATTTGATGCAGACGACACAACCCCAAAGTTTGTGAAAGTTACGACCAATGCTACCGAGTGGAGCTTTTCTGTTGCTAATGAGGCAAGCGATTGGTTATCTGTTGAAGGTGATGACGAAGAAGAAGGTTTTTGGGTCTCCGTTACTACAAACAGTAACGAAGAGCAAAGAACTGGAAAAATTACTGTTGCCGCGGGAGACGAATCAGTTACTATAACTGTAATTCAACTGTTCGAAAACCAAACCATTCCTATAGTTGACACTAACGAACTTGAATTTGATTTTGACGAAACTACCCCAAAGTTTGTGAAAGTAAATGCAAGCACTGATGAATGGAGTGTTATTGTTGCTAATGCTGCAATAGATTGGTTATCAGTTGAAATTGATGACGAAGAAGGAGGATTTTGGGTTTCGGTTACCCCAAACACGAACATTGAGGAACGAATTGGAAGAATTGACTTTTTATCTGCCGAAGAATCAGTTACAATTTATGTTACTCAATGGGGAGTGGGGGTTGGAATTTTTGGGTACTATTCGGTTTTTGGATGTGGATATTGGGATGGAGAATTAAATTGGATTGCTACTATTAAGAAAGATGCAAGTGACCCATCTAAAGTTTGGCTTGATAATTTTATCGAAGGTGGACAAAATGTGCTCATTTTCGGAATTGTAAATGAAGATAACACAGAAATTCGAATTCCTTTTGGGCAAATTACAGTGACATATTCGACGGGTGAACCAAGAGCTACAATGAATGGATTTCACGTTTTTTATCACGAAGACGGGAGTGTAAATTATGATTTGCCAAGAGAAGAACGTGAAATACCTGATGGTTACGAGATGATTCTTTACGTACAAGAAAGTGAAGACAATATTACAATTACCCTTCCTCCTTTTTACGAGTTTGGATCTCGGGTTATCAGTTACGAAGGTTCTTGGTATAATATTCATATTCCTTTTCCAATTGAAGGTTTAAGTCAATGGGATTTCGATATGAATAGACCTATGATAACATTAATAAAAAATTTATAACTTGAAATGAGTTGGAGCAACTATCATTGTCATTCTTGTTATTGTGACGGGAAGGGCGAATTAATTGATTATATTGCGAAAGCAAAGGAACTCAAAGTAAAAGTATTGGGAATTTCTTCTCATGCTCCTGTTCCTTTTGCTGCGTGGTGGACAATGTCTGAAAATAATTTGCCACAATATTTGAAACAAATTAATACCTTAAAACAAAAACATAACAACAAAGATTTTACTTTGCTATCCTCTTTGGAAGTCGATTTTATTCCAAATGTTATAGGACCCAAAAGTCCATCAATTATTTCTGCAAATTTAGATTATATAGTTGGTTCAATTCATTATGTTGATAGTTTTGAAACGGGCGAGCATTGGACAATCGACAGTGATGATAAAGAGTTTGAAAAAGGGATAAATGAGATATTTTATGGAGATGTATATAAGGCTATTTCCCTCTATTTTGAGTTACAGATGCAGATGCTTGATAGCGAGCCGCCAAATATTATTGGACATCTTGATAAAATAAGGATACATAATAAGCATAAACCTTTTTTTGATGAAAATTCTAAAAAATTTGTTGCAAAAGTTTATGATTTAATGAAATTTGCAAGCGAAAAAGGAGTTATTGTAGAAATAAATACAAAATATTTTTCTGATTTGGGTCTCCTTTTTCCTGATAAAGAGCATTTTAAATGGATGAAACAAAATAAAATACCAATAACATTAAGCAGTGACGCACATCAACCGAATCAAATAATTTGTGGATTTGATGATGTTGCACAACTGCTTATTGATGTGGGATATAAAGAGTTATGGATTTGGAACGGCAAAGAGTTTGCTCCAAATGGATTTTAGTGAATGAGTGAATAAGTAAATGAGTGAATGAGTGAATGAGTGTAGGGGCGCACCCTTGCGGTCGTCCACATTATAATAAATGAGTGAATAAGTGAATGAGTGAATGAGGGAATAAGTAAATGAGTGAATGAGAAAATGAGGAAATAAGTGTAGGGGCGCACCCTTGCGGTCGCCCACCTTGTTATCAACGAGTAAATAAGTGAATAAGTAAATGAAAAAATGAGGGAATATGTGTAGGGGTGCACCCTTGCGGTCGTCCACCTTGTTATCAACGAGTAAATAAGAGAATAAGTAAATGAAAAAATGAGGGAATATGTGTAGGGGCGCACCCTTGCGGTCGTCCACCTTGTTATCAACGAGTAAATAAGAGAATAAGTGAATGAGTAAATAAGTGAATAAGTAAATAAGTAAATGAGTAAATAAGTGAATAAGTAAATGAGTGAATGAGTATTAACCGCTAACCACTAACCGCTAACCACTAACCGCTAACCACTAACCGCTAATCACTAACCACTACAAAATATCGCAATGAACAAAAAATTTTTATATATAATTCTTATTATATTTTCAATACAAACCTCTTTTGGGCAGGGTATTTTTAGCAGAAAATCTCCTACACAAAAAGCTGCCAACAAAACAAGGAAACTGAATAAAAAAAACAATCAAATACCTTTTAATGAAGAGTTACCACAGAACTATCGTCCCGATTATGGAAGGATAGACTTTATTTGGTCTTCTGAAACGGCATATACAGGCGTAAAAAAATCAGGTGATATAAGTCTTACAACTCCATCAAGATTCAATGCAGGTAATAATTTTGAATTTTCCACCCTATTACCTTTGAACTATTTTGTGCCAAATTTGATGCTCAAAAAATCATATACAACAAAACGTTTTCTGTTAGCACACCGTCACGCATTGTATTCATCAACACTCGGATTGAAATGGGCACAACAAAATGGTTATGAAACAATAGTTTCTTCATCGGTTCAGGTTCCTTTTATAATGTCGATTAGAAATGAATTTATTGCAAGTTATCCAATTGGTGCTGACCCTATTTGTTCCAATGGTCAGCCATTTCTAATTATAACAGGAGGCGTGGCAGTTGATGTAGGCGTTCCTTTTGAAAAAAATAATTTAACTCCTATGAATGAACATTTCTTTGGTAGCCGAAGTCCCTCTTTGACGGGGAAGGGTGCTCATCTTTCCACCCGCCTCCGCGTAGATGGCAGACTAACAAATTCAATGTATGTAGAAGGCGATATAAAATTCTTTTATGGCAAATTTTTTCAAAACAATTTTGCGATGGAACAACATACAGGGCTTCAACTTTTTCTTGTCAGAAACACCTCATTTACAATTGGTTATGCAATATCTTATGGACATTTCACCAATAAGAACTTTTTTATAATGCCAACTGCTGATTTAACATACTATTTCGGTACACGACTGAAAAGAGATGTAGGTCTTTTTGGAAAAGGAAGATGAAAGAGGTTAATTAATAACCTCTCTCAGCTGCCATTTTTTCCATTTCTTGATTAAAAATTTCCTCGAACTTCTTTTTGTCGTAATCTAATTGAAGTTTAGCGTCTTTTGAAATTCGGTTGTTCATACTGCTCAAAACATCGTCTTTTGAAACTTGAATCGAAATAAAAGTCCGATACTGTTTGCTTTGCTTGCTTTTTTTGTTGTCTAAAACACTTGTTTTTTCGCAAATAATAACTACATTACTGATGGTTTCGTCCGCAACTTCGCGGGTCAGATTTTCAAATTTTTGTTCAAATTCTGAAGCGTTCCCAACTTCGCGCTCGTTTACATATCGGTCTGTTACAGATTTTGTGTTAGAATTGATCAATGTAATCAAACGCTGTTTTGCGGCTATCAGTGCTTTTTCTTTTGATAATTGCAAATTAGTACTTTCAGACATTGAATATGCTCGAAAATAGTTTTTGTCAGATTTGCCATCTTTTTCACACGGCATATCATCTAAAATAGTTCCGATTTCTGCTTTCTTTGTCTTCTTTTTGGAATTACATCCCGCAAAACCTAAAGCCAGAAGTAATACCAAACCCAATAATAAAATTGATACTCTTTTCATTTTGTATAAAAATTATGTTATTAAATTAAAAAATTATGATAATTCAAAATATTGTAGCAAAAAATGTGCCACATATTATTTCAAAATCATTAATAAGAATTTTTCTTTTTTTTTAATGAAAATATAACCTGCATTATTCATAAAAACTATTCATGGCCACGTAAATCTGGATATCGTTGTGTGTGCGACCCTTGCGGTCGCACAATTACTATCCCGTATAGAATTGTAGGGGCGAGGCTTGCCCTCGCCCGTTTTATTCCACGCAATCCTTTTCGTTATATTTTATATAGGCAACCGCAAGGGTTGCCCCTACAATGACTATCTCCATATCATTCAGGGCAACCGCAAGGGTTGCTCAAACAGCTATCGTAAAACGAAACGACATATTTCCTTTATGAATAATGCAGACTAAATATTCACTAAAAACATCGAAAATATCATCATTTTTTTTGTAGAAAACTTAAAATAAAATGTTGCCATATAAAAATAAAAGTTTAACTTTGCACCCGCAAAAATAAGACAATAACTTTGCTATACAAATTTTTTGCCTGCTTATTAAGAGTTGTTTAATGATAAATAATAATAATATGAAAAATCTTATTTTAATTTTTTGCGCAGTAGCGTGTTTAACGGCTGCTTGTACTAACGGAAATTCCTTCGTAATAAAAGGCACTTTGTCTGACGATACGTTTGATAATGCCATGGTATATCTGTTTGATTATGAACAAACTGATGCTATTGATAGCACTGTGATTAAGAACAGCACTTTTGAATTCAAAGGAAATGTTGAAAATATAAGTGTTTGTTTTTTGTCTGTTAATCGAATGAAAGTCTCTTTCATTTTGGAACAAGGAAATATTTTGATTGATTTTAGTAACCCCGTAAAAATAGAAGGAACGGAGCTCAATAAAGAATTATCGAAATATTTATTAGAAATTAATTCAATAAACAAGTCATTATCAGACTATTATACTGAATTAAAGAATAATGATGAAATCGATGAGTCTGAAAGAGAAGATCTTTTTGCGATTTATGAGGAAGAGATGGACCAGAAAAAGGATGCGGTTTTTGAAAGTTTCTTTGTTCCAAATAAAGATAATCCTTTGGGTGCTTTTGTGTTATGGCAGTGGTCTTACGATCTTACTTCGGAAGTAATGAAAACTCTTTATGAAACGGCAGGTACTTATGTAAAAAATTTTCCAAAAATTAAAGAAGTCCTTTATAAGAATGAACGATTAGCCGCTACTTCTGCGGGAATGCTCTTTACTGATTTCACCATTGAAAACGGAACTCTCGATGGTGACCCTGTGTCGCTTTCAGATTATGTTGGCAAAGGAAAATATGTTCTTGTTGATTTTTGGGCTTCCTGGTGCGGTCCATGTATTCGTGAAATCCCGGTTTTAAAGGATGTTTATGAAAAATATCAAGGAGATAATTTCGAACTTCTGGGTGTTGCGGTATGGGATAAAAGAGAAGAAACCCTTTTGAGCATTGAAAAGCATGAAATGACTTGGCACAAAATTATTGATGCTCAAAGTATTCCTACTGATTTATATGGAATTCGTTCAATTCCACAAATCATTCTTTTTGGACCTGACGGAACTATTATAGCACGAAATTTAAGAGGAGACGCGATAAAACAGCTGCTTGATGAAGTTTTGTAGGTATGAAAATCTAACTTTTTTCATTTCCTTTTAAAATCAATCTAACCTGCATTATTCATATTATTTATTTTAACGCAAAGGCGCAAAGTTGAAAACGCATCAATAGTTTTCAGTTTTCAGTTGTTTTTTGTTCCTTTGTGTTTAAAAGATATTGTCATTTCTTATGAATAATGCAAGCTAATATAAATATTAATCATTACAACAAGTTCAATGCCTCGCCTACAGAATCCATTTCGAGCGATAATTTCATTTTCCCGCAATGGTCTCAATTTCAACTAAGACATTAAGTGGTAACGTTTTAACTGCAAATGCTGCCCGTGCAGGAGGGTCAATCGGATAATAAGAGCCATAAATTTCATTCATTGCTTTAAAATTATCCATATCCGACAATAAACAAGTAGATTTTAGGACATCTTTAAAACCATAACCGGCTTCATCCAAAATGTGACGGATGTTTTCCATAACCTGTTTTGTCTGTTCTTTGATACCACCTTCAACAATTTTTCCCGTTGCGGGATCGATGGGTATCTGCCCAGAAATAAACAACAGACCGTTGCTTTCAATGGCTTGACTGTACGGTCCAACGGCTGCAGGTGCATTCTGTGTGTGAACTACTTTTTTCATATTAAAATATTTTTTTAACAAAATTATTTTGCAAAGATAAATGAAATTTTTAAAAAAACAAAGACAAATTACTAATGTTTTGTAGAAAAATATTGCTTGTTTTTATATACAAATAAATAAGGCGCTAAGATAAAGTTTCTCTTCGGCAAAAAAAAGTGTGGAAAACTTATACACCCATTACATAAGATTGACTTCAATACATTGCGTCGCTTGAAGTCTTCTTTCGGGGACGCAAAAACAATATAAAGATTTGAATTTATTAATATATAACGTATTATTCTTTTACAAAATACAGTTATTCAACCATTTACCGTTATTTTGTTTTTTGCTACTTGCTTGTGCAGCCCTTTTTTATTTGTAAATTAGTGGCTAAAAAACAGATTCAAAATTGAAATTGTCAATTTTTTCGTTTTTTATAAAAAAATTTTGCACAATATTAAAAATTAATATTACTTTTGCAAAAAATTTAAATAACATTATGAGTTGTAATTATAATATTTCAATTAATTGCCCTTGTACTTATGAGTGCAATAGGCGTGGAAAATGTTGCGAGTGTGTAGCATATCATTTACGTTTTAAAGAATTTCCTGCATGTTTTTTCAGCAAGACAGCAGAAATGAGGTACGACAGAAGTTTTGAGGCACTTAAATTAGATAGAAGTTAAAAATTGTTAAAATATTTATGAGACTATTTATAGCAATAAATTTCCCCACTGAGTTCAGAAGTGAAATATCTGCAATAAGAGATAATTTAAAAGCAGAATCGTGGTCAGGAAATTTTTCCTACGATGACAATTTGCATCTAACACTCGTATTCTTAGGTGAGTGCGACATACAACAAGTTGATGCTATCAAGTCGATTATGAACGATACCAAATTTTCCCAATTTTCGTTAACGATTGAAGAAATAAATTTTTTTAAACGACACGGCGGAAATACGTGGTGGGTAGGGCTTCAAGAAAACAAGACACTTTCAGATTTGCAAGTTGAATTGACAAAACGGCTTAGATTTAGAGGGTTTTCTATGGAAAATAGAAAGTTTTCACCTCACGTAACAATTGGACGCGAAGTTAAAGTTGGTTACGGTTTTGTCCAACCTGAAGTCAAAAAAGCGAGTTGTGTCATTAAAAGTATGGAACTTATGAAATCAGAACACATTGACGGTAAACTCACTTATACTCCTGTTTATCAAGCGGAAGCAGTTTAATTAGTCTGAATCTTGATTCATAAAAAAGATTGGATTTTTTCCATTATAGAAATGAAAAATAAACAACTTAAAACGGTTTGCAATTTTCTGCACTTCTATCCTGTTAAGGCTACGTCCCTAACGGGATGCAGAGGAGTTACGTCGTTTTCATTTCTACCAAGCGTTGCATTCCTAACGGAATGCCGGTTAATAGTTGTAAATTATAATTTTTAAGTCTTTTAGCTATTATTTTTTTGCAAAATATTTTATTCAATATTAAACATATATCACAATGATTCATCATAAACTATTGAATCCTAAAAGTATAGTGGTTGTAGGTGCGTCAAATGACGTTCAGAAACCGGGCGGCAAAGTACTAAAAAATTTACTTGATAATAGATTTTCAGGTACTATTTATGCCGTAAATCCCAAAGAAACTGAGGTACAGGGAATAAAATGTCATGTTTCAGTTAGAGAATTGCCTGAAGTAGATTGTGCAATTCTTGCCATTGCCGCCAAATTTTGTCTTGAGACCGTAGAAGTGTTAGCGCTACAAAAGGGTACGTGCGGTTTTATTATACTTTCGGCGGGCTTTTCAGAAGAAAACGAAGAGGGTGCTAAAATCGAAAAAGCCATTGTAAATCAGATAAATGCGGTTGGTGGTAGTTTAATAGGTCCGAATTGTACAGGTTTTTTGAACACACACTATTGCGGTGCTTTTGATGCACCAATTCCCGCATTGAGCGCACAGGGAGCAGATTTTATCACTGGTTCTGGGGCTACGGCGGTATTTATCAAAGAATATGGAATGACAACCGGACTTTCTTTCAACAGCGTTTGGGCTGTCGGAAATTCAGCACAAATGGGCATAGAAGATGTTTTGGAATATATGGATAACACTTTTGACTCCGAAAAAAGTCCAAAAGTAAAAATGCTTTACATGGAAAATGTTCGTAATCCTCAAAAATTATTGGAACATGCCTCCTCGCTAATAAACAAAGGTTGCAAAATTGCTGCCATAAAATCGGGTACATCCGATGCGGGCAGTCGAGCAGCCTCGTCGCATACGGGCGCATTGGCTACTTCGGATGTTGCCGTTGACGCATTGTTCCGAAAAGCAGGAATTGTACGCTGCTACAATCGACAAGAATTAGTTACTGTAGCCTCTATTTTTATGCACCCCGAACTAAAAGGAAATAAAATTGCTATTATTACTCATGCGGGTGGCCCGGCTGTTATGCTGACCGATGTTTTAGCAAATAACGGTATGGAAGTTCCGCACATCGAAGGCAACGCTGCCGACGAATTGCTGACAAACCTTTTTCCCGGTTCTTCTGTTGCAAATCCAATAGATTTTTTAGCAACAGGAACAGCCGAACAGTTAGGAATAATTATTGATTTTTGCAACGAAAAATTTGATAATATTGACGCAATGGCAGTGATTTTCGGAAGCCCCGGTTTGTTTCCTAATTGGGATGTTTATGCAGTTTTAGACCAAAAAATGAAAACAAGTAAAAAGCCTATTTTCCCGATACTTCCCTCAATTGTCAATGTAAAAGAGGAAATTGATGATTTTATTATCAATAAAAAACGAATAAATTTCCCCGAAGAGTCGGTTTTTGGTAATGCGTTAGCAAAAATATATAACACCCCAAAACCTGTGCCTGCCTCCCCTATCCTCCCCGAACTTGATTTAATTACCATTCGTAAAGTTGTGGAAAATAGCCAAGAAGGATATCTTTCGCCTGAAAATATAGGTCTTTTATTAGATGCTGCGGGTATTTCAAGGAAAGAAGAGATAGTAGTTGAAAATGAGGCAGATGCCATTGTTGCTGCTCGCAAAATTGGATACCCGTTGGTGATGAAAGTAGTTGGTCCTGTTCATAAATCAGACGTGGGTGGCGTTGTGTTAAACGTAAAAAATGAAGATACAGTTATAAGTGAATTTCACCGTTTGATAAAAATTAAAGAGACTTACGCCGTTGAAATAAGTCCGATGTTGTTCGGAACAGAAATTTTTATCGGTGCGAGCCGCGAAGAAAAATTTGGACATCAAGTTTTATGCGGTCTTGGCGGAATTTTTATTGAAGTGTTAAAAGATGTTAAAGCCTCACTTGCACCGATAGGAAAAGAAGAAGCGTTAAGTATGATTAGGAGTTTGCGTAGTTATAAAATCATTCAAGGCGTTAGAGGTCAAGAGGCTGTAAACGAAGATTTATTTGCCGATGCAATTGTAAGAGTCTCCGCATTAGTACAAGTTGCCCCCGAAATTGCAGAAATGGACTTAAACCCACTATTAGGGTCGAAAAAGGCTGTGGTTGCAGTTGATGCGAGAATCAGAATACAGAAGTAGATTTCCTCCGTAGAAGATACACCAGAAGAATAAGAAAAAGATGATTTTTTAGCAACTTAAAAATGAGAATTATTAACTCCTTTTTCAATTAATATTTCCCAATCCTTAAATCCTTATAAGCGACAAATCCAATTGTGCCGAATGGAATCAATTGAACTAAAAGAAAAAGCAACACTAAAATTAGTCTTGTTTTCCAGACGGTTTTAGGGCTTTGCTCTTTTAAACTATCTTGAATATGGTTAGCGGCAATATCTACCGCGCGGCTTAACGGATAGGTAGAATTAGGATTTTTCCTAAAAAATCCTTTAATATCGTGCTCAATTTCTTCTTGTGAAATACCGGGTCTTGCTTTCAGCATTAAGTCCAAGAATGGATGTCGCGTAGAAAAATTATCACACGCTTCTTTAACATAAATTTCAACACAATCTTTCATCATATCGTCATTAGCAAAAGGAATAACAGAGCCTTTCTGGTGCGGCTCAGGAACTCCTTTAAACTCTCTTCGATAAACATCTTTCAATTCGTAAAAAGCTTTAGTGTATGTATCGTAGTTAAAATCACTCTTTTCAGTCAAATTTTCGTACCAAACTTCAATTATATCATCGACAATATCTTCCAAATTTCCGACGGCACGAAACTGCAAAGTGAAAACGACAGTAAATATTGCAGCCATTCCACACAATAAGTGGTGTTTAAACTTAATTCTAAAATTTGTGTTCCAAAGTCTCGTATAGTAACTGCAAATTATCCAGCAAATAATACCAAAAAAAAGGGAAAGTAAAATGTAACCAAACTGCGTATCACCACCCATAGAGTCGATACACTTAAGTAAAACATAAAAAAAATCTTTAACCATTTTATAATTATTTAAAGAAAATTAATAGTCGCCTGGAATATATGTAGAATGAACGGGGTTTCGATATTTGCTTGCGCTATATATCACAACACCGAATGGTATTATCTGCAAAAAAATTGTTATTAACAACATTTTTCGTTTAATAGATTTAATTTTCTTTTTTATATCTTTTGTAAAACTACTTGCCGTTGCCTGAATAATTTTATCAACATTTCCTTCTTTAGCGAGGTCGTAAATATGTTTGCTCAAATCTGAATTTTTCGATATTTTGTCAACATCAATATATTTTTTAAACGTAGAATTTTCTGTTGCTATTTTTTCAGAAAAATTATCGGCGAGATAAAAAGTCAAATCATCTGTATCGCCTGTTTTTGAAGCCTTGCCGATTTGCTGCTGTAATTTGTCAACAAATTTAGTATCAGCAATTAATATATTCGTAACTGCAGTTTCAACTTTTGCGACCATTTTATTTGCCTTGTTAGAAGTAAAAAAGAGAAACAAAAAAATAACGGTCGGAATTGCAATAACAAAACAAACTAAATGCTGCAAAATAGCCATTGTATAATTAACGTTAACAATTTTGCCAACAAAAAAACACAAAACCCAAAGAAGTATTGCAAAGAGCAGTGCCCAAATAACGCTGCTCAATATTCCCAGAATGAAAATAAACATAAAATCAAATATTTATTTCGTTTTTAATCATCTGAATGCAACGCCTAATCCTGCTGTTACCATAGAATATTTGCCGAGAGTATAATCTCCATGCAAAGTAACTACACCAAATTTAAGACGTGCGCCAATATTTGCGTCAAAATTATTGTAAGTATACTTCTGAGAAATTGGGTCGGTAAAATTTTGACCTCCATAATTATAAGTACCTTCTAGGTCAAAAGCACTTGCGGCATATCCGTAGCCGAGTCCCATATAGAAGGCAACAAATGGAATATTAGCACCAACAAGCAACCTTCCCGTAAAACCTGAAACATCGGTAACTAATTTTTGTTTGTTATCCTTATTAATTTCAAAGTTCATATTCATTTTAGTATAACCTAAAAGAATAGAAGTGTGCAAAACGGGTAGGTGTTTAATGATTGGTAAATACTCTTTAATGTCGTGTTTTAGCCCGATTCCCCATAAACCAGCCCTAAAATCAGCCACTTTAATTTGAGGACAAAATCGAACAATAATATCTGTTCGTGCGGGGAGTCCAAGTCCTGCTTGGAAAATTGGCATTGGAGCCATGCTTAAGCCCATACCGTTGGGAAGCGGAATCGATTCGCCTTGATCTTTTGCAATCCGAGGTCGTTTGTTTTCATCCATTTTTCCTGCAATTGTAGGAGCCATGTTATATCCATCAACAAATTTCCACCCGTCAATCATTTCACAATCATTGACATTAAATTCTTTTCCTGTGGAAGAAACCATTGCAAAATTCATTCCGATGTTAATGTCAATTCCGAGGATACTATGGACGCTTGCAACGCTGTACCATCCACCATTTACGGAACGTCCCATCATTTCGCCAAAGGGACTCAAATAGGCTTCTGCTAAGGTATTAGCATTTTCTTTGCCTGCTTTCAAAAAATCGGCAATTTCTAACTTTTGCGCACTCATATTTGAGACCGCAAACAGCATTAAAATCAATGCTTTAAATAATCTCTTTTTGTACATAATTATATCTGTTTTTAATGTAAATAATTTGACAAAGGTAAAAATTTTTTAAATAAAAAAATATTTTTGATAATTTTTTGTGAAAAAAAATTAATTTTGCAAAAAAAAAGATCATATCTATTTTATTTATAATGCAAATGTGTAATATCGCTTAGCGGTATCTGTATGGGCGGCCCTTGCGGCTGCTTAATCCAAAAATAAAACTACGAGGGTTACCCAGAATAAAAAGGGGAGGGTTAGTCTCGCCCTTACAATATTCTCTAATTAATGAGGACGTTTTGATTTCCCCAAAGTCAGGAGGTCTGAAATTATATTTATTTGAAAAAATTTTTTTAATAATTATTGCAATTATCTATTTTTTTGTACTTTTGTAAAAAATTTTTTATGAAAGAGTCTCGTAAAATAACGAATGGAAATGGACACATCGTTGAGTTAAATAGCGTTGTTATTAGGCACGAAGAAAACATTATATTAAGGAATGTAGAAGTTTCTCTTTGTCCGGGTGAATTTCTTTATCTGATAGGAAAAGTAGGCAGTGGCAAGTCGAGTTTGTTAAAAACGCTGTACTGCGAACTTCCATTGTTGAACGGCAAAGGTTTTGTACTTGGTTACAATTTGGAAACAATCAAAACGAAAGAAGTTCCTCGACTTCGAAAAAAAATGGGAATAGTTTTTCAAGATTTTCAATTGCTGATAGATAGGAGTGTTTATGAAAATTTAATATTTGTGCTTAAAGCCACAGGTCATAAAAACAAGAAAGATATGGATCATCGAGTACGAGAAGTATTGTCGGAGGTTGATATGGTTCATAAAGGTTACAAAATGCCGCATCAGTTGTCGGGCGGCGAGCAGCAGCGGATAGGAATTGCACGCTCGTTACTTAATAAACCCGATTTAATTTTGGCAGACGAACCAACCGGAAATTTAGACCCCGAAACTTCTGACGAATTGATGAAACTGCTTCATCAAATTTCGCAGAACGGTAAAGCAGTAATAATGGCTACCCATAATTATAATCTTATCAAAAAATTCCCCGGCAGAACTATCCGTTGCGAAGATGCGCACGTTATAGAACCTATACAAGAAGAAATTGATTTTGACTACTTTACCTGATAACGACAAGTAATTTATAGTTTTTTTACTTTACCTATTCCACTAACATCAACATTTACAGTAGGTTCTCCTTTGTAACTGATATTACCAACTCCGGAAAGTGTTCCACTTAAAGAAGTGGTCGCCCAAATTTTTGAATTACCAACTCCAGATTGTGTAATAACAACAGTTTCAACTTGGTAATCTTGGGCATCAACGTTTCCAACTCCCGACATAATGATTGTTAAATCAGATGCACTTCCGGAGGTAACTTTCACATTGCCAACACCTTGTAGGTCAATACTTTGTAATTCTGGCAAATGAACATCAACAATTAATTTTGTTGGATGAATATTTGTATTTGTTTCAGTATCAATATGAACGACCTCATTATTTACTTCTACCAAAACAAATTCTTGAAGATTATTGTCAGTAGTAACTACCACTTTGAAATCTTCGCCATGATGTATATTTACATTAGCAACGCCGTCCATTGATATACTGTAAAATCCACTCGCAGTTCTTTCTTGACTTACAACGTTTCCATCACCTTTTATTCCGTTGATTGTCAAAATACAGGATGTCAATAACAACATGCTCGTAAATAAGATAAAAACAACTCTTTTCATTTTGTAATCCCTAATACGTGTCGGGCGCAACTTTTAAATTAATGACTTTATTCCACATCTCTAATAATTAGTTGAGGGCGCAAAATTATACTTTTTTTTGAAAAATAAATTGAAATAATAATTATTACCGACGAAAAAAGATGGAATAAGCATTGATCTATTTGAAAATCAAAACAAAGGGGGTATTTTAATGGGATAGAATTTTTATCAATACATTAAGTGAAAATATCTTTCTTGCCTACTAATGTGACCTTTCGTATCTCTATATTATTGGCAGCAGCCTTTTATAAAACATCTGAAATTTCTATTTTTTATATTTTTTATTGCTATTTTCGGAAAATATTTTTCAAAAATTGCACCAAATTTGTACTTTTTCTCATTTTTTTATATACTTTTGTATTTTTAAAAAATTAAAAATTGTGTTTTTAAATATAAAAAGTTTTTTATTAATATATTTATTATCAGTCAGTTTAGCTGTTCATTCCAAGCCGCCGCAGTTAATACTTTCAATAATTGTAGATGAAATAGACAATGATGAATTGTTGTTGCTTCAATCTTCATTTTCTGATAAAGGTTTTAATCGACTTGCTCGTGAAGGATTTCGTTTTATGTCGGCAGTGTCGCATGATTTGGCGGGTTATCCGGGCACAAGGATAGCATCTATCTATTCTGGCATGAATCCTAACGAACACGGAATAGTCGGGGAACAATGGTATAACTACACATCCGAACAATTTTCACAAAAAGTCTCTTTTGACAATCTAAATTCTTTGTTAGAAATTCGTACCAACATTGTAACCCGCACCTTAGGAGATTTTGTGAAAGGTTTTTACGGACCAAATTCAAAAGTTGCCGCTATTTCTATAAATTCCCCGTGGATGACCCATACTTTAGGCTACTATCCCGACTATTTTTTTACATTAAGTCCTCAAAATGGATTTTTTTATGATGCCTTAAACAATAAAGAATTCGGGTGGGTAAATGAGTTTAACTCGCGATATTCGTTAGTTGATTATCTTTCAAAACAATGGGGACCTAAAAATGATATAACTTCTTATGTTGAATTTCGTTATAGTAGCGACGAGCAACGTTCTAATTTCAGAAAATTTTTATACGATATTGACGCAGGAGGAAAATATTCAAAAGTTGTGGCATCACCTTACGGAAACACGATGTTGCGAGATTTTATTATTGCTTTTCTAGTCAATTCCCGTTTTGGACAAGATGATATTCCCGACCTGCTTTCTGTCTGTTTTACAACCCGTCATTTTTCTAATAACAACGGAACAATACTTCCCGCCGAAAAAGAAGATATGTTGTTGCGTTTAGATATAGAAATTGCATCTATAATTGATTTTTTAGATTATGAGTTTGGTCGCAAAAATTATCTGATAATGTTTACATCTGCCAAATCGCCTCCACCCAATCAATCATCATTTGGAAAACAAGGAATAACTACAGGATATTTTGATAGCGGTAACTCAATGTCGCTGTTAAACTTATATCTTATGGCTGTTTATGGACAGGAAAAATGGGTTTTAGGATATAGTGACGGCATGATTTTTCTTAATCGTAAAGTTATAGAACAAAAAGGAATGTCTTTGAAAAATATGCAGGAAGAAGTTGCCCTCTTTATGCACGATGTTTCGGGAGTGGCAAAAGCAATGCCTTTGTTTGATTATATGTTGAACACGCATTGTGATGATATTTTTAGCAAAAACCTGTTCCCTAAAAAAATGGGTGACGTTTTCTTAACTTTTTTACCCGGATGGCAAACCACTGAAACACAATTAGGTAGCCGTCAAGATGGTAATTCGGGATTCCAGTCTGTTCCATTTATTTTTTTTGGTTGGAATACCAACAAAGGTGCATGGTTCGATAACATCGAAACTACCGATTTAATCCCTTTATTGTTGAAAAATTTGGAGTTAACACACCCCAAAATTTATAGAACAGATAATGTACCTGCTTTTGTGAATCCTGCTGAAAACTGAGTTAAGTCCTCAAAGGTTATTTTTTGCCACTAATTTGTTATTGAATTTATTGAAATACACGAGATAGCACAAATTTTCTTTGTGTTCTTTGTGGTTAAGAAAAAATTTTAACGCAAAGACGCAAAGTTGAGAACGCAAGGGTCGCAAAGGTTTTTTAGCAACTAATTGCACTAATTTTCACAAATTTCTTTGTGTTCTTTGTGAAACCTTTGTGTTCCTTTGTGGTTAGATTTCTTTACCACGAAGTCGCACAAAGGATTTTTTCACAAAGTCGCACAAAGTTTAGTTTTTTATCCACTAATCACTAATTTTTCACTATTTTCACCATTTCGTTTCCTACCTTCACAAAATAGATGCCGTTTGATAAATGTGAAATATCTATTTCCAAGTTTTCACGGTTCACGGTGCAGGGTTCACGGTGAACAAGACGACCTGCAATATCTAATATCTCAATACTCACTACTGACATCTCACTACTCACTACTGAAAACTTGCCATTCGTTGGGTTTGGATAGACATGCAATTTGCTATTTTGCGAAATATTGTTGATACCTACTTCTCCCGTTTTAACCTCAAGAGGTTCGGATGGTGCTCCTGCGTTGTAATTTTGATTCTCAGCTGAGCGGGCAAAGATAAAATAGGTTGTATTTTCTGTTAAACCTGCAAACAGAGTTTCGGCTTGCCAGCTGTTTTGAGGGACTTCGTTTGTCAAATCTATTGCGTATTCTACTGATTGTCCTGTTGCGGGTGGCGTTATTGCAAAAATAGAAACTGTTGTTGTACCGACTTCTTCGGCAACGGGTGGATCTAATAAAGCACCCAAAGCTTTTATTATTTCAAAATCAGCACCCTCAAATATAATGTTATAATTGTTACCTGCAGTTAGAGTACCTTGATTTATTGCATAAATACCTGCATTTTCACCTGCCTCACGACTTAATGTGCCGCTAAAACTATCAGTTCCTAATAAATCGGGCGCATAAGTATATTCAAAATCAGGATCGTCATCGCCGTAAACTTTGGAATAATTTGCAGAAACTGTTACAGTGATTGGTTTTGCAATAATTTCAAAAATATTGCCCAGAAATGTTAAACTATAATTGCTATTTATCGTAAGTGTACCTTGATTTATTGCGTAAATACCTGCATTTTCACCTGCCTCACGACTTAATGTGCCGCTAAAACTATCAGTACCAACCAAGTCGGGAGTATAACTATATTCAAATTCAGGGTCGTTTTCACCGTAAATTTTGCTTTGCCCAGCGGTTACAGTAATCGTGATTTCCAATGAGGCAACTATTATTTGTAGATAAATATCTTCTACAATGTTGTAATTATCAGTATCAGAAGGAGTAAAAACTGCCTTGTGCGTCCGTAGTCCTACCTCTCCAACAAAATTTGACGGAGTTTCCCACGACCAACCTGTTTCCAATTCTATTTGTGAGAGATAATTGCCGTAGGTAGCCATTAAACCATCAGGAATGGTGTAAACGGGAGTCCCTTTGGCAATTACAATCGTAAAATCTTTAGTATCGTTGCCCCAATTGTTTGTTGCTTTTGCAGTAAAACTGAAAGTACCCGCAACAGAAGGCATTCCTGATATTATACCATCCAGCGACATCGACAAACCATTGGGAAGAATACCATTTTCGAAAGACCACGAAATCACGTCATCGCCAATTGATAAAAGACTTTCGCTGTATACTTCCCCAACTATTCCATTAGTAAGAGTGTTTGTTATAATTATTGGGAGCAAAAAAGCGGAATAATTTTGATTGGGAATATTGTTAGAAACACCGTAATAAATTATTTCAGGTGGCACAAACGCATAACCTGATAAATCGGGGGTTATAGTCAGAGAGTTGTTATCGTTTTCGGTTAATAAAACAACATATTCACCGTCGCTATTTGTAGTTGTGGGAGTTCCCGAAGTGGTTATCATAGTAACCCCTGCAAGAGGAATGCCGTTGTTTGTTATAGTTCCGCTTATTGAATAAATTTTTATTGCCGTAAAATTTTGGTTACTATAATTGTTGGAAACATTATATAGAATAATTGATGGAGGCGAAAACATATACCCCGGCATTGTCGGAGTTATTGTAACTGTAGTATTTTCTGTTAATGGTAAATTATATTCACCATTTACATTTGTGCTAACTGAAAAACCGTCAGAATGAGCAATAGTTACTCCCTCCAACGGTACGCTGTTATAAGTAACAAGTCCACTTACAGTATAATCAGCGGCAATAAATTCAACAGTTATTTCATCGCATGATTGTGTAATGGTGTGGATAAACCCATTTGTATTAAAACTACTCGGTACAACTGTTCCGTTAAGTTTCCATTCTTTTACCATATACCCAGCATCAGGAACGGCAGTGAAAACAATTTGAGAATCAATTACAACAAAGTCACCTGAATCAATTGGTACACCCCCAACTGCAGCAGTTAGAGTTCCAAATTCGTTGATTTTACTGAAATTAACTTTATAATGTGTCACATAGTACTCAACTGTAACATTGGCATGGTTGGAAAGAGAATTAATTACATAAGTATTAGATGTATTTCCTCCAATTAATGTTCCGTTGTTTCGCCATTCTTTAACATCGATGCAATATTCGCAGGGTGTTGCAGTGAAAACAACTCTTTTGCCTTTAAGTACGTATTCGTTTGATTCTATTTCATCAGTTTCGGGGTCAACACCAACAACCGCTGTAACAGTTCCAATATCACAAACGGCACCGAATTGCACATTAAAATGGGTAGCCTGAAATTCTACGGTAACAGTAATATCATCGCTAAGTGGGTCAATAATATATGTATCTGTACCTACTGCAACTATTGCTCCGTTTAAGCGCCATGCTCTTACTTCGTAATATTCATTGGGAGTTGCAGTAAAAATAACTTCCGATCCATTTGGTATAAGCATATCTGACTCAATAACAACACCATTTACTGTTGCCGATATAGTCCCAAACTCTTGATTATTATGAGTACCAAAATTTACTATAGAATGAGAAGTATAATATTCTACGCTAACATTTAAAGAACGGTCGACAGTTGTAACATATTCATTACCCGTAAAATCGGGAACAATAACTTCTCCATTTTTCCATTCTTTTACAGCAAACCACTCATCGGGAGTTGCTGTAAAAGTAATTTCGGTGCCGGGTTGTAATATTTCACCTTGTTCTACTGTTACTCCATTTACTGTTGCTGTAATTGTACCCCCTTCGCTTGCTGTTTCATAAGTAACGCTATAAGGTGGTGGATAACATGATTGAAGCACCTCTCTTGTTGTAATATTTTGCACCCACGCAACAATTGTTAGGTTATCAAAATCTTCCACAGAGTGTTCGGTAGCGTGATTAATGGGATTTAAGGAGTTATCCGGTTTCCGATAGTCTCCTTGAAACGTCCACTGTTGGTTAAATATCTGTGGTTGATTTGCGTTTAATTCGCCAACTACAATACCGCTCGCATCGGGCATATATTTTTTCATCACCTGATAAAATTTTGTTTCCCCGTTGCTTTGATTTGGGTTTGTTATCCGATTATTCTCTGTTTCTCTTTCAACAATAGCGATATAAAGCCTCAAGTTGGAATTTGACATATCAATGGTCGGCGTAACAGTAACGGTTGCGTCAACGGTTTGTCCCACAACTGTATAATCTATTTCAATTTCCATAAATGCAGGATTCTGTAGTGCATTATTCAACGTCTGTGCGGAAATGCTTGATTTCGAACCATTTAGGTATATATCAGGAACTGCATTTACTGCGTAAAAAGTTCTCCTAACATTGCCTTCGAGTGTGTAATAAGGGTCGCCATTTCCGGGCCAACTCATCTGATTTTTAATCAAAGAATAACGCCCTTTATATACGTCAAGGAGAGCTTTTAAAGCTTCATTGCTTGGTTTACACGGAGGGCAACTAGAAGAAGTAAAAACTTCAATCAAATTAGTTCGGAACACTGCTGTTTCATCTCTATAAATCAGAAACTGAAACGTACCACTGTTTCTCGTGTTTTCGACAAAATTTTTGTCGGGGAGTGAAACCCAAATTTTAATCTGGTGTTCGCCTATATCAGAGGGAACAATACTTTTA
>Ga0099364_10002639_pt1 | contig 28373 bp, 30 predicted proteins | sample TergutTh196P3_FD_73070 | JGI IMG/M metagenome (GOLD analysis project Ga0099364, IMG submission 73070) | Microcerotermes parvus P3 segment gut microbial communities from Pointe-Noire, Republic of the Congo - Th196 P3 | ecosystem: Host-associated > Arthropoda: Insects > Digestive system > Gut ... | reverse complement strand
CGGTAAAGGTGCGTGACAGGGGTTTTCGGAGGTTGCCTATTACAGCGCCCCGTCGCGGGCGGCACCCGTGCCGCGCAGCACTTCCGCAAAAAATGCCAGTGCCAGGCCCTGGCCCCAACCTTGGATCCAGTCTTTTGTAATCTGGCAATAGGCCGCCGTGTCACGCATCACCGCCGTGCCGGCCGAGACATTTAATACCCGTCCGTCGGGGGTGATGTTGGCGAGAATGCCCGTCAGGGCTTTGTCCACATGGCGGGAATGGAGGGGGTTTCCCCGCGCCATCATGGCCGCGGCGATACCGGCCGCCGCCGAGACTTCCTCATAGGATGTTTCATCGTTTAAGACTGTCCGCCAAAGACCGTCCGCCGTTTGCAGGGCTTTCAGGGCCGCCAGCTGCTCATTCAGCGAACCGGCGACATCCAAAAACTGCGGATAAAGGTAACATTCCGGCAACCTCGGTCCGACCTGCGACATCGTGTAGGCCGCCCAGGCATTGGCCCGGCCCCAAAAGATGCCCGACATATGGTTTTTTGCGATATGGTCATAGCCGTGATAAAACAGTCCGCTGTCCATGTCCTGGAGGTAGCGGATATGCCCCTGCCATTGGTCCAGGGCGTCGTTTATCAGGGCTTCGTTTTTCTCGATAATGCCGACCCGAAGCAGCACAAAAGCGGCCATGAAGAGGGTGTCGGCCCAGGCTTGCTCGGGGAAGTCGTTCTTCGCCGAGACGGTGTGCTGCAGGGTACCCTCGCCAAAACGCGGAGCCTCCTGGCTGATATAGGCGACCTTTTGCTTAACCAGCTCCCAATATTGCTCCTCGCCGGTCGCCTGGTGGAGGACAATCAGGGCATGACCCATCGCACAGGCGTTGACCGTCCAGTGCTGCGGCAGTCCCAAGGCTATCAAATCATCGATGCGTTCCTTCAGGAGTTTGAGGTATTCCTCGCGGCCGGTCGCCAAATAGGCCTCGCTGATGCCGTAGTAGGCCACCCCACAGGGCCAGTCCCAGCTTAAGTCCATCTTCATCGTCCGCCGGACAACGCGGTCGATGGCATCCTCTATTTGTTCTTTTCTAAAATCTAATTTCATCTTAGCGTCCTCTTTGGATCCCCTGCCCGTACTTTGCCCCCCGGCCTCGTACCGTACCGGGGGGCTTAGTCACATCATACTATATGCTTTGCATTTTGTCTACTTTCTGGCCGCTTCCGGCAGATGGGTGCTTTGGCCGGCGTGGTAGAGGGCGGCCCTGGCATCGGCAATCTCCTGGAAGCCCTGGCTCTTATAATGCTCGGAGAGCTCATCATAGAGAGCGCTAAACTCCTCGGGAGCGGTCATAATCAAGCGGTCGCGATACTCGATGTACATGGCGGACAAGGCTTCGCGGTATTCGGCCTCGGCCTCGATGACCTCGGCAAAGAGCGGGTCGATGATGCCGTATCCCTGGGCCGAAAGGGCTTCCTGGTCATAGTACACTTGCATCATGTCGGGATAGAAATCCTGGGGCAGGCCTTGGGGGGCGTTGGCCCGGATGGCATGTTCCGCCGTGCCGGTGCCGACAACGCGGCTCTCAACGGCGATACACCAGTAGTCTTTGTTGCTGTTGAATCCCATCGGGTTGGAGCCCGTGTATTCACCGTAGGAGACAGGATAACCCTCCTCATCGTATTCCCAATGCTCGCCCTCGAAACCCCAGGAGAACTCAAAGAGGTTGTCATCCTGGCTCATCCACTCCAGCATCATCCAGGCGGCCTTGATCTCATCATCGGTAGCCTGGCTGGAAAAGCCTATCGTCATGCCGAAGGGGTTGTCGGTCCTGAATACGGGCGTCTCCATGTCGGTGGCCTCTGTCAGGACGGGCAGCACGGCCAGCTCGGCGCCGGGGTTCTGCTCATAGAATGCCAACAGGAAATCGACGGTGGAGGCCATATAGCCGCCGAAGCGGTATATCTCGCCATTGATGAAGCTGGCCATCTGGTCGTCCTCGGTGCGGATAAAGAACTCGGGGTGCATCAGACCCTCGGCAAATCTCACATTTTCACGGCGCAGAAACTCCTTGGCAGGTTCCCAGCCCATCGTGTAGACGCCCATCGATGAATAGCGCGCCCATTCCTCCTCATCCATCGGGAAGCCGCGCATGCCGTAGTTTTGGTCGGAACCGATGCCGGTGATGGCGAAGCCGCCAAACGGATAGGTGCACAGGCCCGCTTCTTTAATCAGGCGGGCGGCTTCCGTTTCCTCTGCCCAACCCACGGGCGTGCGGTCAAAGCCCACTTCGCGCAGCCAATCCATGCGGACAAAGTTTAAGAAACGGTAGCTGGTATTCCAAAAAGGACGGTCGGCAAGGACGAAATAGGTGTCGCCCTGCATTTGGGAATAGGGAATCTGGCCATCTTCCACCATGCGGTTATAATAGTCCGGGGCGACGAAGGCAAACTCATTCATGTCAAAAGGACGCATATAGCCATCGTTTACCCAGGTGGCCAGACGCCAATAGTCATATTCCATCAGGAAGGTCGGCAGGATGCCGCCGGCGGCCAAGAGGGCGTAGTCCACCATCTGATTCCAGCGTTCGATGGGAACGAATTCCAAATTGATGTTATATTGGTCGCCAAATTTTTCCTGGAGATAGTCGGTCCAAAAGTTGTTGTCGACCGGCTGGAGGGAGTTCTCACCCCTGTCGTAGACGGGGAAGCGCAGGGTGACGGTCTCCTCGAAAGGCACATAGCCGGCAATGCCGGGCGTACCCACCATGTCGGTCTGGGTGGCCGAGTCGTCCGCGGTCTGGTCGCTGGTGGTGCTGCCGCCGTCTGTCGTGGTGGACGGGGTATCTGCCGACGGCGTATCGTCCGAAGAACAGGCCGTGAGCAGACCCGTAGCCAAGATGACGGAAAGCGTCAAGGCCAGGAGCTTGTGTAGGTTCTTTTTCATAAGATGTATCCTCCTTTGATATGATGGTTTTTTCTCCCGGATGTCCGGGATATGTTGACCGGGTTTGCGGCCCGGGAACAATCGCAAGAAAGCGGCTTGGCTTAAATTCGGAGCGACAGTAACGCCGTGTGGGGCTGAAATACTGCGTTACAGGCGTATGGGTTCGTATCCCGACACCCTAACCCTTCACCGCCCCGACCATCACGCCCTTGACGAAATATTTTTGGGCGAAGGGATAAATCAGCAGAATGGGCAGGGTTGCGAACATGATCATCGCCGCATGGAGGGTCTCGGCGGTGCTGGTGACGGTCACACCCTCGGCCAGGCCGGCCGCCTGGGCTTCCCGGGCCGAAGCCACCAGCTGATAGAGGCGGTATTGGAGCATTTTCAAATCGTCACGCCGGGTGAAATACAGATTGTCGGCATAGGCGTTCCAACGGCCAACGGCATAAAACAGTGACAAGGTGGCGATAATCGGCTTCGACAAAGGCAGGGCGACCTTCCAAAGAATCTGGAAGTTTGTGCCGCCGTCGATAAAAGCCGATTCTTCCAATGAGATGGGGATGTTGCTCTGGAGGTAGCTCTTCATGATCAGCATATTGTAGGGCGAATATATCAGGGGCAAGACCAGCACCCAGGCCGTGTCATAGATACCCAGGTCGCGGTAGAGTAAGAAAGCGGGAATCAATCCGGCGGAAAAATACAGGGGGAACATCAACATGAATGTCAGCACTGTCCGGCCCTTTAAGCGGCTCTTGGACAGGGGGTAGGCGGCGCAAATGCAGACCACCATGCCAAGGATGGTGAAGACAATGGTGATGCCGACCGTGAACACGAGCGAGGAGGTCATGCTGCCGTCCTGGAGGATGGAGCCGTAGGCATCGAAGTTGATGCCCTTGGGCCAAAGGAAGACTTGCTGGGCAAGGACGTATGAGTTGGAAGAAATGGATTTTGCCGCCAGGTGGATAAAGGGCAGTATGCAGGTCAGGCAAAGGATGATGATAATCAGCATCAGCACTGCATCACTTACGCGGAACTTGTTGACGGCGCCGCTGCCGCTGGCATCGGCTTTTACTTCCATGCCATGGGTGATTTCTTCTTGATTTTTTTTCATAAGGAGCCCACCTCACATTGCTGTGTAATTCTGAACATGGCGAAGAATCTTACTTTCATCATTCGCCTACAACAACCCATCTTCCCCCACCCACTTCGAAATGCGGTCGGCGAGTAAGACCAGCATCAGTCCGACAAGTGATTGGAAGAGATTAACGGCAGTCGAGCGTGAGAACTGGCCGCCCGCCAGGCCTACTTGGTAGATGTATATGGCCAGTTGGTATTGATATTCACGGACCTGGGAGTTGCCCAGTGAATCCAGGCGCTCAAAATTGCTGCCCATGATACGCCCCAGGCTGATTATCAACAAGGTGATGATGACCCCAACGATGCTGGGCAGGGTAATGTGCAACATCCGCTTCCAGCGTCCCGCCCCGTCAATCATCGCCGCCTCATGCAGCTCGGCACTGACGTTGGTGATGGCGGCGAGGTAGATGATCGTACCCCAGCCCATCGTCTGCCAAACGCCAAGGGACAGGTATGTGCCGGCCCAGTGCGCGGGTTCGGTCAGGAAAGGGATGCCTTGGTCTATCAAGCCGAGGTTCATCAGGACAACATTTATCAGGCCGGTACTCGGGCGAAACAGTTGATAGGCAACACTGCCGATGATTACCCAGGAGAGGAAATGGGGCAGATAGAGGATGGTCTGCGAAACGCGTTTGAAGCGGGAAAAGCGCAGTTCGTTGAGGATTAGGGCGAGGATAATCGGCATCGGGAAGCCGACAATCAAATCCGCGAGGTTAAAGACAATGGAATTTCTGAGGGCGCGGTGGAAGTCCGAACTCTGGAAGACCCGTTGGAAGGTTTGGAGGCCGACCCACTGACTGCCTTCATAGCCCAGGGCGGGTTTATAGTCCATGAAGACCATCCGCAACCCGGGATAAGCCGCGTAGTTGAAGACGAAAACCATGAGTAACGGGAACAAGAGCAAGAGATAGAGTTGCCAGTCTCGCTTCATGGCCACTTTCCATGTGGTTTTCGTCTTTATTTCCTTGTTCTCCCGGATGACACGGGATGTTTTGGAGCCACCTTTTGCCATATGCGCACCTCTTATGTGTGGTGATCAGTGATGGTGGTCGGACATATTTACAATTATTGCGCATTTTTCTCTTTTTTTCTCGGCATTTTGACGAATTTTCTATGCAAAAACGACCAACTATGCTATAATTCTTATATGCCCAAGAAAAAAACGGCAATCATCGAATACCGCAACTACTATCTGCCGCCCGATTTCCCGGCCCTGCTGCTTTCGGGGGATTATTGGCGTATATCGGAAAAGCCGAGCGGGCGGCTGCATTTCCACAACTGCCTGGAGCTGGGTCTTTGTCATTCAGACGGCGGGATCTTGCAAATCGGCGACACGCAGCTGGTCTTTAAAAGCGGCGACATCACCTGCATCCCCCGGCACATCCCCCACACGACCTTCAGCCATCCCGGCACGGCCAGCCACTGGTCCTATCTCTTCGTCGACACCCTGCACATGTTTTTGCATCTTTTGCCGGAGTCGTGGGACGGCTATGACATGGCGGCCTCGTCCTTGTTCGATCATCATTTCATCCACAGACAAGACGAGCATCCCGATGTCCATGGGTTGGCGCACTTGATTTTCAGGGAAATGGAGGAAGAAAAAGCGGATTGGCGCATCAGTGTCCGTTCATTGCTGCTGGCCCTCTTCATCATGCTGTATCGCCGCCAGGAGCCAGGTGCGGCCCCGGGCGGGACAGGGCCCCGGCAAGACCCTTCCAACATCCTCCTCATCGCCCCCGCCCTCGACCACATCGAAAAATACTACGGCGAGGGCATCTGCGTCGAATCCCTGGCGACGCTGTGCGGCTTCAGCGTGACTCATTTTCGCCGTCTCTTTGGCAACATCATGGGTGTCTCACCGCTCGAATACCTGAACAATGTCCGCCTAATGAAGGCCTGCGCCCTCTTAAGGAGCAGCGAGGACAGCATCCTCGACATCTCCGAGGCGGTCGGCTTTAGCTGCGTCTCCAGCCTGAACCGCTATTTTTCCCGTGTCATGCAGACGACCCCGCGTGACTACCGCAAACAGATGATTCTCGCCAAAGACAAACAGCCCATCCTGGAGTATGCCGGCTGGCTGTATCCGGAGATTTTGTGAGGGGCAGACCGTCCGAAAACTCGTCATTGCGGCCCCCGAGCCGCAATCTGTTACTTGACAAGTACGCATTTCAGGGATAGATTGCGGGTCAAGCCCGCAATGACGACAATAAGTGCGGGTTTTCGGACGGTCTGGGGGGGGGAGTTGTCAGTCCAGATGAAACACTGGTAATAAGTCCTCTGTGACGGGACTGTTGTCGGGATTGGTCTCCATGATGTCGGCCATGAAATCCCACCAGCGGCGGTTTATGGCCGCATCGGCGGCCCCGGCCCACAAAGCCTCGTCCGCGATCTCAATGTAGCCAAAGAGGGTCAGGGTCTCGGCATCGAGGAAGATGCTATAGTTTTGGCCGCCATGGGCGTGAATCAGCTCGGCCATTTCCGGCCACAGCTCATTGTGGCGCTTTTCATACTCGGCTTCCATGCCGGGCAGGAGTTTCATTTTGAATCCTTTGCGCATATGCAGCTTCCTTTCATTACTTCAGTGCGCCGGCACTCATTCCTTTTTCAAAATTCTTTTGCAAACATATGTATACGATAATTATGGGTACTGCCGTCATAACGGCCGCCGCCAATATTTTTGTTTGGTCGTTTGCAAATTCACCCTGGAAATACTGCGGCAGCAATGTCACGGTCTGCTTATCCGGGGTTTGCAAAAATATCAGGGGAATCAGGTAGGAGTTCCATGAATTGATGAGCGTTAACACGATAATGGAAGCTGCGATGGGTTTTGTGAGCGGCAAAATTATTGCCCTGAACACCCGCCATATGCCGGCACCGTCGATTTTGGCGGCTTCCATCAACTCACTGGGTATCCCCTCGTTGAAATTCCGGGCCAGCAAAATTGTAAAGGGCAGCTGTAGTGCCGCCAACGGCAGAATTATCGCAAATAGAGTATTGAACAGTTGCAAGCGTTGAAACGTCACAAACAGCGGCGTCAGCAAAATTACTTCGGGGAGGGTCAGGGCCACCAGGATTATCCAAAAGTATATTTCTTTCCCCATTATGTGCAGTTTTGCAAAGCCAAACGCTGCCGTCATGCAAAAAATATACACCAGGATGATGACGCCCGCCGCCACCAGAATGGAGTTCTTAAAATAGGTGGGAACAACACCGGTATCCCACACGGCCTTATAATTCAAAATGCCTATGCCGCCCAATGAACCCAAAACCATTTGAATCAGCGGAATCGCATAGGGTATGACCATAAGCGTCAGAATGATTTGCAAGCCGATTTTAGCCGTTTTTTTCCTGGCATCAAACATTTTTCCTCTCCCTGTGGCAACCTCCGAAAACTCTGTTGCGCAGATTTGCTGCGAATTTTGTCGCAATTCGAAGCCAAAAAACGTAGGCGTAGCGGCGCTACGGCGAGGCTTTTTGGCAAAGAAGTGCGGCAAAAGGCGCGGTAAAGGTGCGTGACAGGGGTTTTCGGAGGTTGCCCTATGACTTTTTACTTACCCTGCTCATTAGCAACGCGCCGCCTATTGCCAACACCAACAAGATTACCGACAGGGCGGCGGCATAGCCCAGGTTGGACTGCCTGATGCCTTGCCGATAGATATATGTTCCCAAAAATTCCGTCGCGCGGTTGGGCCCGCCGCCGGTAATCAGATAGGGAATGTCGAAGGTTTTAAGGGCCCCGATAAATCCCAGCATGGCCAGGGTGACCGTCGTGCCCAGGCATGTCGGCCAAACAATCCTTATTAACATGCCCACGTTGCCGATGCCATCGATGCGGGCTGCTTCCATCATTTCTTTGTCTATTTGGCTCATTGCCGCAAAATAGAGGATGAAGCTTATGCCGGTAAACTGCCATACGGTAACCACCATCAAAATAGCCATGGCAGAAACGGGTTTGGCCAACCAGTCCACCGTAATCCCCAGATTTAGGCTGTTGAATATATCTTGCAACATGCCCTGCGGTGAAAACAGCAGCCTGAACACCGGTGCCATGGTTGCGGGCGGCAAAATAGTCGGGATGAACACCAGGCATTTGTAGAAGGTCGGGATTTTGACATCCGTATGCAAGATGGCCGCAAATAAAAAGCCCAGGGCATTTTGCACTATAAATGTTACCACAAAGAAAATGACGGTGTTCCTTATCGTTCTATAGAAAATCCAATCGTTAAACACCTGCTCGTAGTTGCCTAAGCCGACATATATCCTGACCGGGTCCAAGCCGTTCCATTCCACGGTCGATAAACCAATAGTATAGATTATGGAATAATATATGACTGCAACCAGGAAAACAAACGCCGGAATAATCCATATTAAGCCGCCGTTTCTTGCGATTATGTGTTTGTTTGCGTGCTTTTTACCCATCCCCGGCATCTCCTGTGTGCTTTTTACTCGTTCGCCAGTTGATCTGCGCCCTGTTCGGGAGTGAGCATGGCACTGGCAACACCGGACAGCACGTCTTGCAACAGCTCATTCATGTCCGCACTAATTGCTGCAAAGCGGGGATTATCTTCGGACTCCATGGCATTTTCGATATACTCTTTTATCGCATCATTTTGCTTTTCGGGATTTACCAATTCTATGACATCCCAGTCCGGGGTTGCTGATTTTAGGGACGGAACAACATTGAGCGTGTTCGCAATCATTTGCTGGCCGGCCTGGGAAGTGCCCAGCCAAGTGGCAAAGGTAATCGCCGCTTCAATATTACTCGATTTGGCCGATACCGCGGTGGCATAGTCCAGGTCGCCAAACATGGAGCCGACGTGTCCTGTACCCGCTATGTCAGGGAAAGGAATGGGAATCATTGTAAAGGGTTCATCCGTGGATGAGGCCGCTTCCATGGCTGCTTTCATTGTGGCCGGCAAAGCATTTGACGTATACCATGAACCCATCATCACCATCGCGTATTGCTGTGACATGAACAGATTGTTCGCTTCCGGATACTGTGCAATGCCCAATGCGCCGGCTTGCATAATCCCGTCATCAAACATGGCTTTCCACAGCTCCAGCGCCCTCACTATGACAGGATCGTTCCATTCAATCTCGCCACGGGAGGCCTTCGTGAACGCTCCCGGACTCACATTATCCACAATGGCGTGGAAGGTGTCAATATTAATGGCACCCTGCCCCGCCCCATGAACGAATCCCCCGACGCCATTTTCTTCAAGGGTTTTTATTACATACAGCCATTCATCGTAGTTCGTGGGATGGTCCAAACCATATCTGTCAAATATATCCTGATTAATCCACAGATTGCCGGAGTAGACCGCACCAACGCCCAGCCCCTTCAGTTCCCCGCCGACCATCATGGTGGTGATGGAATCCTCGTTCAGCTTATCGCGGTAATCCGCTCCCAGTGCCGCTATCACGGCATCTGTCAAATCCACCGCCTGGCTGCCGAACACTTGAATCCCGCCGTTGGCCGAACCGGCCGATACCTGAAACGCATCAACGCCTTCGCCGCTCGCCAACACCGGTCTGAGGGCCGCGTCATAAGCATTTACCGTTGTTTGCTTCCAGACCACTTTAATGTCGGGATATTCTTTATTAAACTCTGCTATATACTCCTCATTCGCCGGAGAGCCCGGCGTCCATCCCCACCATACCACTTCCCCGGATTCTGCGGTCGCCGTGGAAGAAGCACCGGACGCAGCCGTATCACCCCCGCCCCCGCCACTGCCGCCACATCCTGCAATCGTGCCTGCAAGCACCATAAACACCAGTACAAAAACACCTATTTTTTTCATAACCTTACCCCGCTTTCGATGCCAGAATGGTATTTTCCTATATTTTCCATATAGTATACACCTTTTTTTGCGTGTCTTCAAGGTAAAATTTTGCCGTCAAACCCCGCAAACCCCGCTGTCTTTTTGCGCAGAGACGCAGAGGAAAACACAGTCATTTTTAAGCATTGGGATCCCCGCTGCCAACCCCCGCCATGCCGCTCAATCCGCCGTGTCGCGTCCGCATATTATCCGCGCCATCGTCTCAAAATCAACGCCCACTGCTATCTCATGGCTGCCCGGGCGCAGTGAACGGGAATAGCCATTTTCTATCAGGTAATTGTTGAACTCGGAGGCCAGCGGCAACAGACCCGCGTTTTCCAGGCGGCTGGCCACACGATAGGAATCGTCGCCGGAGTTTATTTGGACGATGATGATTTCGCCATCCACGTCATTGTCGATGACATCGCCATCCATGCCCTCCGCCCCAGCCGCATTGTCCACCGTGGCCGCCGATGGTACCGCAGTCGGCGATGCTGACGTGGTCGGCGATGCTGACGTGGTCGGCGATGGCGTCGGCGTGGGCGAGGGCGAAGGCGCCGGCGACCCTGGCAACGCTGTCACCCCTGGCGGCGGCGCGGGCGATGCTTCCACCTCCCCATTGGCCAGCTGTGATATGGCAACATTGTCTATCATGCCCAGGGCCAGGGCGCGCTCGCGCACTTCCATGTCGTTTAGCGCATTGACGCTGCCCGCCTGGCCAAAACCCAAAATCGCCGCCGTAACCAGAATGCCTATCCCCAAACCCCGTATATAGAATTTCCAGTTCATCTGCGTGCCCTATCCCTCAAACAAATCTATCACCAGTTTGACCTCACTAACGCCCAAGCCCAGCTGCCGCGCTATGTCTATATTGCTCTCGCCCCCCTTATGCATTTCCAGGATAATGTCATTACTGTTTCGCGGGGCCATGATTGCGTCTTCCGCCGCCGTTTCATTTTCCTGCTCCCCCTCCCACACGGTGGATGGCTCATTCACAATCCGTGGCCCTGCTTCCGCACCGGCCTGGGGGGCTGATGTCACCAGCGGCGCAAATGTTTCCAGCAGCGGGACAGGTTTGGTCAGCGCGTCAGACATTTCCACCAAAGCAGCGTGTTTTTGATTTAGCATGTCATAGAGAAATACCGCTTCTTGTTGATTTTTATGGATTTGGGTCAGTACCGTGTCGGAATATTCGCCAAAGGCCAACATCTTTTCATTGCTGATTCTGTCCATTGCGCGCTCGGATTTTTCCATGGCATAGGCAATAGTCTCATCGACAATTTCTTCTATGCGCAGCTTGGCATCCTCCAACTCTCTTTCCAGCACAAGGCGGCCTGGATCTTTGTTAAAATCCGGCATTTCCCCTTCTGTTTCCTTTGCCTTTCGTCCTTGGGGCAAAAAAAAGCTGATGATGAAGATAATCCCCCCCACGATAAGGAGCGTAATCTGCAACTGTGTCATCTAAACATGCGCCTCATACTTTTATGTCAAAACCAATGATTTCCGTATTTCCCGGGCCCTTTTTTCTGATGATGCCGTCTTTCGTTTTGCGTTCCCGGCCGCCATCGCCAAAATATTGGTTTTGGCCCTTTTCCTTGGCATCATGGCGTCCGGGTTCGTTTTCCGTGTCCTCTTTTTGCTGTACCTGTTTTGCCCGCGTTTCTATCTCGTCTTCATGCACCCTTTGCATATTGAGCTGGGTCACGAAGGCGCGGTTATCTTCATTTTGCTTGATGGCTGACAAATCCTGCGCCCTTGTTATCTGGCCTTGTAGAGAGATGGGATTATTCACAATCATACAACACCTCCTTTAATTGCTATATCGCCGTCATCTTGACCTCGCCCCCTTGTTTCACGAACCGGCAATACGACATGGTCTGGCGAACAGTCATGGATACATCCCCGATGCTGATAAGTGTGCCGCCATAGACATCGCCGGTCACTATCACCTGTGCTTGGCCAGAGCGTTCCAGTTTCTGTTGCAGTGCGTCCATTTCATCGAAACTGGCCTCCAGTTCATCATTGCGTGCTTTGTTATCCAGCGTCATCTGTTGAACATTCTTAATCTGATCCGGACTCATCCGCACTCCCTGGGCGATTTTTTGCGCCATGGAATTTAATATCGGCTGCGCCGCTTTTATCTCCTTGTTCAGCTCGCTGACACGCTTTTGCAACTGCTGGATACGCAGCTTGGCCTGGGGATCCACCCCCACCTCCACCAGCGTGTCCGAACCCATTTCGGAACCGAGGTTTTTCACTTGAATGAGGGAGCCGGCACAGACCCTGCCGCCAGTGATAAAGCCTTTTTTGCTGGTGACACTGATCTCGTTTGCGGCAATAATATCGCTATGCAAAATAGCGTCCGTGGAGACATATCCGCCGGCCTCCACCTTGGCATTTTCTATAAACTGGGCAATGACGTTTTGGTTGGCCTTCAGGCTCCCCCTGCCCATGCCTTTCATCCCCCGGTTGATGATAATATCCGCACCGCTTTCCAAGGTGGCCCCTTCCACTATGCCCCGTACCTCGATATTACCCTTGGCCTTGACGGAAAAATTAGTGAACACATTACCTAAAACCACCACGCTGCCTTCAAACTCGATATTACCCGTGCTAGCGTTGACATTATCCACCGTGTACACATTGGCAACAAACACCTGCCCGTCCACCAACGTCACATGACCATCCACATCCGCGCTCATGCTCAGCTTATCCTCGGATATGCTGACATGCTTGGACTTTCTCAACGTAATGCTCTTTACTTCGTGGGGGCGGATGGTCTCACCCAGCACCGTATGTCCGGCCTCGCCTTTGTCTTCGGGATGAAGCCTGGCCAGCAGTTGACCGGTGCTACAATGGTTGATGTTATTCAAACTGAAAAAGTCTACCGAGCCGTCCTCTTTGAGGGTTGGCTTGGAATTCACATCGGTATTAAACAGATACTCGATGTGGGCGCTGCTGCCCTGCCGGGGAGCCGTGCCCTCGGCCACCACCCAATCCGTCATATAGCGGGGTTTTTCAAAAAAAGCTTTTATTTCCGCGTTTTTTAATCCATGGCTGATGTTTTGAAAAGAGATGTCGTGTAAAAAATCGTTTTCTGAAATCCTGGCTCCTTGCGCGCTCGCATCCTTGGAAAAAGACGGCGGATAAAAACGCGCCGTGGCCACCATTTTATCGGGGCTTAGGGTCAACTTATAGGTTTCATTCACCGGCCTTATGGCCTGGGCGCACAGGGGAATGAGCGCTTGGGTTTCACTGCCGGAAAGGGCGACGGACAGGCCTTGGTTTAGCGTGCCCAGATCGTAGGGGATGCTGTGGTTGTCGAGATAGCTCTTTATCTCATGGGCATCTACCTCCGGGGCGCCGCCGCTGGAGCGCACCACACGCAGATAGGTGCCTTGCTGATTAACGAACAGTTGAAAATATCCATTTGCCATAGGGATTCCCCTTTTTATCCTGCCATTAACTCGCCGTGAAAATACCCATATAGTTTCCCATCTTTACTCTCATTTTAGACAGCGCCTTCGTATGCAGTTGTGAAATACGCGACTCCGAAACCTCGAGGATATTGGCAATCTCCTTTAGGTTTAACTCCTCGTAGTAGTAGAACAAAATGACTTTTTTTTCTTTTTCTGTCAGTACTTCCAAAGACTCCATCAGCATTTTTTTCAGCTCTTCTTTTTCGACTTTTTCCTCCGGGCTATCGAAAGGAGAGCGGTTTTGCGGCTCGTCCAAGGGGATTTCACTCCCTTGGTCCATATATTCATTCAGCGATACCAGGCCCGTGACCTTCATCTGCGATTGCCATTCCAAATACTCATCATCTGTAATCCCCAGATGGGCCGCAATCTGCTCATCCGATGCCGAGGTACCGGTCGTGGCCTCTATTTCTTTGATGATGGTCTCAATCTTTCTTTGCCTCTGGCGTATGGTCCGCGGTATCCAATCCATCTTGCGGATTTGATCCAGGATGGCACCCCTTATCCGCAGGCTGGCATATGTTTCAAACTTCACTTCCTTCATGGAGTCGAATTTATCTATTGCGTCTATCAGGCCAAAAATGCCGTAGCCCACAAGATCGTCATACTCAACATTGTAACCCAGATACATACTAAGCCGACCCGCCACCAATTTCACCAGCGGGGCATATTCGAGTATCAACTGCTCGCGTACATCGTGGGTCCTGGTCTTTGCATATTCATCCCACAGTTTTTTTCTTGTCACTTCGTCCAAATTGCCTGCTCCATTTACATCTTTTCCCTTTTTCACCTATAATAACGCTTTTGGCGTCTTAATTTTCATCGTCTGTGTCGGATAACTCCGCCGCCTGCATATAGGCAGCATCCGGATCCACCCCGTCTTCCGCGCCTTCATCCTCTGCTTCCTTTTCTATCACTTCCCCTTCTTCAGCTAATTGGGCGGCCCGCTCGGCCTCGTTTTGTGCCTCAAAACGCCCTATCATATAAGACAGGAAGGCTCCCAGCACATAAAACAACAGCAACACCACCAAGAGAATGAGCAGCATCCGCTGTAACTCATAGCCCATCGCAAACATGGCAATGCTGGAAATTGCACCAGCCGATAGCATGAAAATAGGGGCCAGGAAACGGCGCTTTTTCTTCACCTCGTTCATATGGTTTTCTCCGGCTTGCCCACCGCCCGGATTTTAAAATCACCCGTGGCGGGATCAAAAATCACCGTCCGCCCGTAATTCAGGCCGCAATCCTCCGCCAAAATCGGAATCCGCATTTCCTTCAGTTTTTTCTTGCTGGCCTCGACATTGCGCTCACCTATCCGGGCCATGTCCGTATTATTGGTCATGGAAAACATCTGCGCGCCACCGGCAATCTTGGATACCAGGCGGCTGCGATGCCCGCCCTTGGCGACAATCTTTCTGACCAAATCCTCTATGCCGGTATCGGCAAACTTCGGCAGGTTGGAGTTGTTGCGTATCGCCGTTGAATCTGGCAGCATTATATGCGCCAAACCACCCACCCCGTTTTGCGGATCCCTAATTGCGATACCCACACACGAACCAAGGCCCAATGTCGTGATAACATCGGGGGGGATGCAGATATTCAAATCGGCCATTCCGACTTTTATCGTTTCGCCCATGTGAGCTTATTCCTATTCTGTAAGTATCTCTATGCCCAGTGAACCTAGAATTCTGCTGTATGAGTCTATGTCTGGCAGCAATATGAAATATCCTTCTATCATCTTTTCGTCGATAAACTGCGTTTGAATCAAGAGAATATGGTCGCCCATTGTGCCAAACTGGATGGCCGGGATGCTAAGAATCGCACCGGCCATGTCTATTGCCAAATCGGGAACCGAGGGAAAGATAAGCAAATTAGTCAGGCTGGCCAAGGAATTAAGATAGGCGCCGGCAATAATATTGCCTATCTCCTTCAATGCCGAGAGCTCCATCTCGTTAAACTCCAGGGACTCCGGATCACCCATCCCCGGCATCATCTGATTCATCAGATGCTTGGCGGCATCTTGCTTTAACAAAAACATGATGCTGCCGGTGATGTCGCCCTCAACCGCCAGGCTTATCCCCGCCATGATCTGCTCCTCGCCGCCAATCATGGCACCCAGCTCATAAAACTCCAGCAATAACACCTGCGGGACGGACATGTCGATTTTGGAACCTATCATCTGCGCCAGGGCCGTTGTCGCGTTACCGGCACCGATGTTACCCAGCTCCTTTAGGACATCGTAGTACTCATTGGACATTTTTTGTAGATTAAAATCACTCATACGTTTTTCCTATTCAGCTAATACGGCCGTAAAATCCAGTACTGATATTAAACCGCCCTCATACTTGCCGATACCGGAAATATAATTGATGCGATCCTCCTTGCCGTCGTAGGACACCTTTTCCACCTGCGCTTCATCCAAGGTGACCACCTCCTTGACCTGATCGACGATGATGCCGATATTGCCGTGGGAGTCCAGCTTGAGGATGATAATACGCGAATTATTCTCTATCTCGTCAATCGGCAGACCCATCTTCAGGCGGATGCTCATCACCGGTATGACCTCGCCCCGCAGATTGATGACACCTTTTAGGTATCCGGGTACCTTCGGCACCCGCGTGATATGCTGCATCCGGACGATATTGTCGATATACTTGATGTCTATGCCATATTGTTCCTCGCCCAGGCGGATGACAATATACTGGTTTGTTTCCGAGACGACGTTCATTTCCATTAAGTCCATATTGGTTCCTCCTATATAAGAACGTTTGCATCCAGAATAAGGGCCACTTCACCGTCTCCCAGGATGGTTGCGCCGCTGATAAACTTACACTTGCTAATATACTTGCCCAGCGATTTGATGACAATCTCCTGCTGACCCATCAGCTCGTCCACAATCAGGCCGGCCAGCTTGTCGGCCTTTTTCACGATGACCACTATCATGTCGTCCTCGGCGCTTCTTTCGCTCTCTATGTCCAAAATCTCGTTCATGCGGATAATGGGGATGACCGTGCCGCGCAGATTGATGACCTCCTTGGCCTGGACAAACTTGATGTCTTCTGGCTTGATGTCCTCTATTGTTTGGATGGAGCCCAGCGAAAGCGCGTATTTCTCGCCGCCGACAGTCACCATCAGGGCCTGGATAATCGCCAATGTGAGCGGCAGGCGGACAATCCAGGTACTGCCTTCGCCCTTTGTCGTCTTTACTTCCACCTCACCGGAGAGGGCTTCTATCTTGGATTTTACCACATCCAGGCCCACACCCCGGCCGGAAACATCGGATATGACCTCCGCCGTTGAGAAACCGGCATGGAAGAGCAGGTCAACGATGTCCTTTTCCGTCATGTTCTCACCTTGCTCGAAGGTGATGATGCCGCGCTCGATGGCCTTTTTCCGCACCGCCTCGACATTCACACCGGCGCCGTCGTCGCGTACTTCGATGACAACATTGTTACCCTCTTGATACGCATCGAGGAAAATCGAGCCGCTCTCCGGCTTACCGGCGCGCACACGCTCGGCGGTATCCTCCAGGCCGTGGTCGGCGGCGTTGCGCAACAAGTGCATGAGCGGATCGCCGATTTCGTCCACCACTGTCCTGTCCAGCTCGGTTTCCTCACCGGACATGAACAGTTCCATTTTCTTGCCCATTTTCTTGGACAAATCCCTGATCATGCGGGGGAACTTATTCACAACGCTCTCTATCGGCACCATGCGGACCTTCATGACCGACTCGTGCAGGTTAGTGGTCACGCTCTCCAAGTATTCTATTTGCTCGCTGACACCGCTGTGGGCGGTACGCTCCACCTCGCTGGAGGATGCCGACACCAGTGAATTCTTGGCGATAATCAGCTCGCTGACCAAGTTCATCAGCACATCCAGCTTCTCGATGTCCACGCGGACGGTGCGGTTGACGACCGGTTTTGATGTCTTCTTCTCCGGCTGCGGCCCGCTGTCCTTATCGCCCTTTGCACTGTCCATGGCCAAAGCGGTTCCCATGCTTACTATTTCTTGACTGTCTTCATCTGCTGCCGCGTCCGTATCTATGTCCAGTTCGCCGCCCGAAACGCTTTCGATTTCCGAAACCGACTCCGCCGCCTCGATAACCTTATTCAGCGTATATTCAGTGATGACCACTATACTAAAGGATTGGTCAAATTTTTCATCCTCTATATCCTGGGTGGGGGGCTCTGACGAAATAATTTCTCCCAAATCCTCGATTGCTTTGAAGACCAGGAATGCCCGCGCCGCCTTCAGCAGACAACTGGCCTGGATATTGACGGTAATGCCATAGACATTCTTGCCCTGCTTCTTCGCAATACCCAAAACGGTGGCCTCGGACTCGCCAATGGCCATTTCACGCCATTTTTCGTTTTTATCCGTCTCATCCCCCGGGGCCGCGACCGGTGCGGGTGATTCTGCTGCCGCTTCGGCTGTCTCCACCTTCTTTTTGGCCGGACTCTTTTGCTTTTTGGGTGCTTCCTCCGCTTGCGCGGGGGTCTCGCCGGCTAAAATGGCCTGGAACTGACGAATGATATGTTCATTGTCGTTTGTGCCCTCGTCGGCGCTGCTTTGAATGTTTTCCAAATATTCTTCCAAAGCATCAATGGCCTGGAAAATCGCATCTATGGTATCGCTGTCAATCTTCAGGGTACCGTTTCGTACCTCGGTAAATGCGTTTTCCATCTCGTGGGTCAGGGCCTGCATCCGCTTGTAACCCATGGTTCCGGCCATGCCCTTCAGGGAATGTGCCGCCCGGAAGATTTCGTTGATGGTGTCCGTGTCCTCCGGCGAATGTTCCAAATTCAAAATTTGGGTATTCAAGCTTTGCAGATGTTCTTTGGTCTCATCAAGAAAAATTTCTAAATATTGACTTACATCCATGTCCTCACTGCCTCACTTTCTTCGTTATTTCGTTTGCTATCAGTGCAAGCGTCAACTCCTTGTCCACTATGCCGGCCCTGATTGCGGCCTTTGGCATACCGAACACGGCACACGATTCCGCATTTTGGGCTATCACATATACCCGCTTTGCGCGGGCCAAGCGTCCTATGCCCTCCGTGCCATCTGCGCCCATGCCGGTCATCACCGTGCAAACCACCTCGTCAAATTGACTGTCCGCTAAAGACTCGTACATATAGTTTGCGCAAGGTTTGACGCCTTCACGGGGCGGCTCGTCGCCATAGCGGACAAAATGGCGGCCTTCCCTGTAGTCGATGTTCATGTGTATGCCGCCTCGGCACAAATACGCCGTGCCGGGTAACACCAACTGCCCATTCGTGGCCTCGACAACATTCAGCTCACTAATCGAATCCAGGCGCTTCGCCAAAGCCTCGGTAAAACCCACCGGCATATGCTGAACAATCAGCACCGGAACCCCTATATCCCCGGGTAACCCGGAAATAAGTGTTTGCAGGGCGCGCGGGCCGCCGGTTGATGATGCGATAGCGACGATTTTTCTAACATTTCTTCCCATGATGCCTGCTTTCGCTGCCTATCTGGTTCCTTTGCTCCATACTAACATAAAACGTTCTTCACATGCGTGAATAGTGACAGCAAGGCAAAAAAAGTGCTTAAATTCTATCCCTTTTTGCGTTTTTGGCGTTCTTCTTCAAAAATATAGCGGATTATTTCCTCCCGCTCCATGGCACTGATGACGACAAACTGGACGCGATGCTCAAAAACATCGGAATGGCCAAGCCTTTCATGCACCTGTAAGACCTTGGCCACGAGATTGTATTCCTTTAGGGTCCCGTCCAGCTTCAACTTAAAACGGCAGTGTATCATGTCGTCTTTTTGATAGGCAAAGTTGGCGACAAATCGCAACCCACCACCGCTGATGTCGGCAATAACACTGCGGCCAAGGGTCAATATTTCACTAAAATCGTAGGCTGCCTGACCGACCCGTTCCATGTCGTCTGGCTCCATCACCCTGGAGCCTAGTTCCAAATTAACATTATAGCGATAATAATCACGGCGCTGGGACTTACGCAAGCCGCTGGCCAGCTCAAATAAGAGCAGGTAAGCATTTTTCTTCTTGTAGCGCTTGAGCAGGCGGGCCTGGCATTGATAACGGCCACTGGACGCCAAAAAACACAAATCGTATTCGCTATCGAGGGGCAACAAAACCAGCTTGCCCTTCTCCATGGGCATTATAACCTCCACCCTGGTGTCAGAGATTACTTCGTAGACCCGCGAGCGATATACAGGCTCTTTATCTTCCTTGTCTTTTGTGGGCCTTTCGCGGGTCATCTTCCGGATGTCCAGCTTATTGCCGGCTTCAACATATTTCGTAAGCATTGCTTTACCTACTCCCTGTTTCTTAATATATGAGAAAAGAATGCTGCCATGCCACGCTTTTTGTGGCTTTTTTCCTCCTCTTGGTTTAACAGCCGGGCGACGATGTCCTCGAAGGCCAGGGACGACTTGGCCGCAGGCGCTTTTAGCAACACCGGCATTTGCTGCATCACCGCCTGGCTTAGCTGGCCATCTTGCGATATGGCTCCCAGATAGGTCAGCGGCAGCTTCAGATAACGGCTTACCACGGCGTTTAGTTTATTAAACAATGTCTGTCCTTCATTTTTATTGTCCACTTTGTTGGCAATCATCATCACCTCGGTATCGGCCATCTGAAAACGCGGATGTCTGAGCAGGGCCTTTAGCAAGGAATAGGAGTCTGTTATCGATGTGGGTTCCGGGGTGGTGACCAGGATAACCTCGCCGCTGGCGACCAGAAATTCCAGGACAGCACTGGAAATACCCGCCCCGGTATCAATCAGGACGATGTCCGCAATGGCGTCCAGCTCCGCCAGGTTTTGCACAATATATATCAGGTACTCGCGGCTTAGGTTGGACAGGCCCGCAATCCCCGAGCCGCCGGAGATGAAGCCCACATCCATCGGGCCCCAGGTGATAATCTCACGGATGTTTTTATTTTGATAGATAAGGTCGCTCAAATTATGCTTGGGTATGGCCCCAAACATAATCTCTATATTGGCCAGGCCAAAATCAGCATCGAGAATAATCACCCGCTGCCCCATTTTGCGAAACTGGATAGCCAAGTTGATGGCGATGGTGGACTTGCCCACACCGCCTTTGCCGCTGGTGACGGTAATCACGCGGGCAAGGGGGCGATGCGGAGCCGATTGCGCCTTAATAATATTACGCAGCTGCGTTGCTTGGTCCATTATATATAACCATGCCTTTCTATATCTTCCCCCCCAACAACATCTTCACTGTCTTTTGCGGGTTGAAAATCTCTATGTCATCCGGCACGTTTTGGCCGCAAGTAACGTAGGAGAGGCAAGCACCCGTATAGAGCTTCAGATTAAACAAGTTCCCCAACGTCTCTGTCTCGTCCAGTTTGGTAAAAATCAGTTTGTAATCGGCCATGTCCTTATAGGACTCGGCAATTTTGATCAGATCGCGGTATTTGGTGGTGGCGCTGACGACCAAGTAGACTTCCGTTTCGGCAATACGTCCCGTTTCGTCAATAAACATGGCGACATCTTTGCGTTGCGCTTTATTTAAGTGCGAGTGGCCGGCGGTATCGACAATGATATAGTCATAATCCGCAAATTCGACCATGGCCTGCTCAATTTCTTCTTGGGCATAGATGACCTTGAATGGCACCTCCAGGATATTGGCATAGGTCTTTAGCTGCTCGGCCGCCGCGATACGGTAGGTGTCTGTCGTAAGCAGGGCGACCTTATTCTTTTCATCAACGCTAAAACGCGAGGCTACCTTGGCGATGGTCGTCGTCTTGCCCACACCCGTGGGGCCGACAAAAAAGATTACTTTTGGACCTTGCGCTGCCGGGGTGATGACATGGGGGTTTTCAAATTTCAAAATCATTTTCTGGTAAATATGTGACAGGGCCTGGTCAAAGGCTGTGCCCCTATTTTTATTTTTATCCACTTCATCGATAATTTGGTTGGCATATTTTTCGTTGATTTCATTGTCCAGCATTTTATTATAGAGCAGCCGAAGAAATACCAGCATCTCCGTGTTCTCCTTGCTGCCTGGAGGCGGACTCTCCTCCTTATTCTCCTTATTTTCCTTGTTTTCCTTTTCTTCTTCCGGCCGGGATAGCTGCTGCTCCAACAGGCTTTGTAAGCTATCCAGCTTTTCTTCCAGGACAGCGCTCGATTTGGGGGACTGGTCGGCATTTATCTTAGCTTCGGGGATAATGTCGCCCAGTTGAAAGCGCTGCGGCGGGGATGCCGCCGGATTCTTGGGCGGTGCCATGTTGGGCTTACCATTGGTGGCAGCCGAAGCAGCCCCGTCTTCTTCCTCCAGGGCAACGGTAATCTCAGTCAGCTGTGGGCGAAGAAAGCTCAGGAAACCTTTCTTTTTCACATCACGGACATTCATAACCACGATGTCCGCACCCAGCTCGGCTTTTGCCTGCTCGATGGCCTCGGCCTCGGTTTTTGCTTGGAATTTTTTTATTATCATATTATAATGTTACCATAAACTTGGAAGAATGCCAGCTTTATCGGCATTCTTCCACGTGAACCTTTAGTTTCATAAAATGAAACTAAAGGTTCGCGATGCTCACGCTGTTACCATTCCTACCGACTGCAACTCCACATTCGTATCCACTTCATTATATGATACCACAATTAAATCCCTAAAGTAATCTTCCGTCAGACGCTTAAAATACATCCGCACAATGGGTGAAGTAATCACGATGGCATTTTTGCCCATGCTCTCCAGCTTATTGACCTCGCTCTCCACCGAGCTCATCAAAGACTTGGTCAGCTCCGGATCCAGCGTCAGATAAGCCCCTTGCTCGGTCTGCTTGACACTGGCCATGATTTCTTGCTCCATCTTCGGGTCCAAGGTGACCACACTGGTGGTCTCGCCAACGATAAAATACTTGCCGGAGATCGCCCGCTTCAGGCTCTGGCGCACATACTCGGTTAAAATGTCGGTATCGCGGGTGGTGGTCGCATAGTCGGCCATGGTCTCGAAAATGGACAACAAATCGCGGACGGAAATACCCTCTTTCAGGAGATTTTGCAATACCTTTTGTATCTCGCCCAAACCCAAAAGCTTTGGCGTCAACTCATCCACTAATGACGGATGCGTCTCCCGCAGGTTGCTTATCAGATTCTGCACATCCTGACGGGTAAGGAGCTCCGCAATATGCGTGCGGATTTGCTCGGTCAGGTGCGTGGCGATAATCGAAGGCGGGTCCACCACGGTATAGCCCATGCTCTCGGCCCGCTCGCGGGAGCTTTCGGTAATCCAAATGGCCGGCAGATGGAAGGAGGGCTCAAAGGTCGGAATGCCGCTAATCTCTTCCTCCACATAGCCCGGATTCATCGCCATGTAGTGGTCAAAGAGAATTTCACCTTCGCTCACCTGAATACCTTTGATTTTTATGATGTATTGGTTCGGATTCAGTTGGATATTGTCGCGCAAGCGGATAATGGGTACCACCGTTCCCAGCTCCAAGGCAATTTGGCGCCTGATCATGACGACGCGGTCCAGTAAGTCGCCACCCTGATTGACGTCTGCCAGCGGTATGATGCCATAACCAAACTCCAACTCTATCGGATCCACGGACAAGAGGCTGTTGACGTTTTCCGGCTGGCGAATTTCCTCCGCCATCGTTTCATCCATATCCACTTCCGCCTCTATCGTGGCTGCTTCCAGCTGATTGGCCATCACCCGCCCGCTGATGATGAAAAGCAGCCCCAGCCCGACAAAGATAATGGTCGGCAGCGGGGTAATAACCCCCAAAAACGCCACCACCGCACCCACCATATACAACGACTTGGGCACACCAAAGAGCTGCTTCACCAGGCCGTGCCCAAATTCCGCCGTCTTGGAACCCTTGGTCACCAAGATACCGGTAGAGAGGGAAATAACCAGGGCGGGGATTTGGTTTACCAAGCCATCGCCTATCGTCAGGATGGTAAAACGCTGGAGTGAGGCCATTGCGTCCAGGTCCAGCATCAACATTCCAATGGCAAAACCGCCGATTGCATTGACCAACGTGGTCAATAAACCGAGGATGGCATCGCCCTTGACATACTTCACGGCACCGTCCATGGAGCCGAAGAAACTGGACTCATCCTGGATTTTTTGCCGCCTGGCCACCGCTTCCTGGTCTGTGATTGCCCCGGTATTTAAGTCGGCGTCTATCGCCATTTGCTTACCGGGCATCGCGTCCAGGGTGAAACGGGCCGTGACCTCGGCCACGCGCTCCGAACCTTTATTAACCACCAAAAACTGCACCAGTATCAAGATAAAGAAGATGACCACCCCAATCACCAGATTGCCGCCGCCGACAAACTCACCAAAAGTCTTTACCACCTGGCCGGCATCCCCATTGACGAGGATGTAGCGGGTCGAGTTCACATTCAAGCCCACGCGGAATATCGTGGTGAACAAGAGGATGGTCGGGAAAAAGGCCATGTCCAGCACTTCCTTGGCAAACATGCAGCTGAACATGATGGTGAAGGCGACGGCTATGTTTATCGCGAACAACAGATCCAGCAACCAACTGGGCAGGTTGATGAGCATCATTATAAACGCTGATAACAGATATAAGGCTACTCCCACATCGGCCTTTTTCACGTTTTCCATCCCTCTTCCATGACCGTTTACGCTACTCCTAGTATATCACAACCTGTTATGTACTGCATAATAGTATTTTCAGAAAGTTTTCTGCTACGCAGTCCCTTTCATATGGTATACCATCGCCAGCACCTCGGCGACGGCCTGATAGAGCTCCGGCGGCACCATTTCCCCCACTTCCACGTTGGTATATAACATCCGGGCCAGCGGCTTGTTTTCCACTATCTCGACCATGTGCTCGCGGGCCAGCTCTTTTATCTTCAGGGCCAGGAAATCGGCACCCTTTGCCAGGACAATCGGGGCGTCATAGGTCTCCTGATCGTATTTTATCGCCACCGCATAATGGGTGGGGTTGGTAATCACGACATCTGCCTCCGGCAGCTGCTGCATCATCCGCCGCTGGGAAGCCTGCGCCATCCGCCGCTTTTGCTGACCCTTTACCTGCGGGTCGCCTTCTTGATTTTTATATTCATCTTTCACTTCCTGTTTGGTCATCATCAAATCTTTTTTGTGCTTGCGTTTCTGATAGGCCAAATCGGCAAAAGCCAACACCATGTAGACCGCTGAAATCCTAATGCCCAGTTCCACCACCACCTCGCCCAGCAGACCGATACACTGGTTTATCCCCAAATCATAGAGGAGGAAAATTTCTTCCGCCCGGCCCAGCAGATACGCATAGGCGACATAGCCAATCAAGGCGATTTTGACGATGGACTTTACCAACTCGACCAAGGCGTTAAGAGAAAATATTTTCTTGAAGCCCTTGATCGGATCCAGCTTATTGAACTTGGGCTGCAAGGGCTTGGTGGTTACCATCCATCTAATTTGCAAAACACTGCATAGCATCGCCACCACAAAGGCGATTGCCATAATCGGGCCCACAATCAAAACAATGCGGATTATCATGTCGAAAAAGAGCTTGCGCAAGGTGAGGACGGGCAGATAGCCGTCGGGCAGCTTGGTAAATTCCGGGATGCGGTTATACACATCGGTTAAGAAACCGGTCAGGCTGTCGCCGATATAGCCAATCAGAAAACGAATGATCAAAAACAAGGCCAACAGACCAAAGGCATTGGCAATCTCCTTGCTCTGGGCGACCTGTCCGTCCCTGCGGGCATCGTCCAGCTTCTTACTGGTGGGTTCCTCCGTCTTCTCCCCGCCCGGCCCGTCCGCCGCGAAGAATTGTAGGTTGTATTCTAGATACATGGCTTCTCTCCAAACCCAGCTCCAGAACTGCGTTCTGTCGCTGAGCCGGCAGGTGAAAACAAATACTCGCACCGTGCGCAAGCGCTCGGTTGCTCGTGCTTGTTTTCCTGCTGCCGGCTCACATCATCACCCGCACCATCTCCGTCACCACCCGCTTCATCTCATCAAAGATAAAAGTAGCGGCCATGGGAATCATGCTGGTGGTGACAAAAATAACACTGAAACCGACCAAAATCTTCAGCTGCATCCCCACGGCAAACATATTCATCTGCGGCGACGTCTTCGCCAGAATACCCAGCACGGCGTTTAGCAGCGTGATCACGACAAAAATCGGCATCGCAATGCGGAAACCGATGATGATATAGTCGCGCAAAAAGAGCAACATGGACACCACCAACGCATCCATCCGAAAAATCGCCCCGTTTACCGGGATCAGGTTAAACGACTCCACCAGGGCGCCTATCAAAAACTGGTACATCCCGCTTATCAGCAGAATCAGCATGATGGCGTAGTTGTAATACACCCCCGTGATACTGCTTTGTTCCCTGGTGGAGGGATCCATGACGGAGGCCATCATCAGACCGGTCTCCATGTCGATGATGCGCCCGGCAAACAAGACTATCGACATACATAAATTGGCGCCAAAGCCAATCAGGAAGCCGGTGATTGCTTCTTTTGCCACCACCACCGTGTAGCCCATCAGGGTCCGGTACTCCACCGGCACATGGGGAATGTTGGCGGCAATTAAGTAGGTCATAAATAAACCCAGGGCAATCTTTAGCCGGTTGGGCACATTCTTCATGCCAAAAAACGGTGAAATATAGATAAAGCACGTCACCCGCACCAAAATCAACAAAAAATATTCCAGATCGGCATAGCTAAAACCGATGCTTACCATGTGCAGCTACTCCGCTCATCTGATATACACAGAAAAATTACTCCACAGCCTAACCATGAAGTCGCTCATGTTGGTCATCATCCATGCACCCAGCACCAGCAAAGTGATGAAGATGGACAAAATTTTCGGAATGAAGGTCAGTGTCTGCTCCTGTATCGAGGTCACCGTCTGAAAAATACTGACCACCAAACCCACCACCAGCGAAATAAGTAACACCGGGGCCGCCGTCAAAATAACCAGGTATATCGCTTCACCCGTTATAGTACCGACATCATCCATTGTCATGGCCTATACCTCCTCAGTAAAACGTCTTCACCACCGAACCAATAATCAAGTTCCAGCCATCGGCCAAAACGAAAAGCAAAATCTTAAACGGCATGGAAATAACCGTCGGCGGCAGCATCATCATACCCATGGCCATCAGCGTCGAGGCGATAACCATGTCTATGACTATAAACGGAATATATATAATAAAACCAATGATAAAGGCCGTCCTCAGCTCACTGACAATAAAGCTGGGAATTAGCACCGACGAGGGAATCGTCTCCAGTTGCCCATTCCACTCCGCGTTGCTGATAGTCATAAACAGATTCACGTCCTTGGCCATCGTATTCGGGTACATGAAATCACGCAAGGGCCCCATGGCCGCCTCAAAGGCCTCGGACTGCACGATCTCCCCGGCCTCGAAGGGCACGATGGCTTCCTCGTATATTTGCGTGAGCGTGGGTTGCATGATAAAAAAGGTCAAAAACAAGGCCAGGGCCATCAGCACCTGATTGGGCGGGGCGCTCTGGGTATTGAGGGCGGCACGGGTAAAATGCAGCACAATGACAATCCGCGTGAAGGATGTCATGGTGATCAGCAAAAACGGGGCCAGGGCAATTAATGTCAGGGTAATCAATATCCGCAACGGCCCGGCCAGTTGCCCGTCGCCGTCGTCGTATGTGATGATGAACTGATTGGCGACATTCAGCTCGCGCAGATCGTCCTGGCTGGTGGCCGTGCCGGAGGGGTCGTTGAAGGTCCGCTCCTGCTCCGTTGTGGCATGCGCCCCCACCGAAGGCATAATAAAGAATATGCCCACCAAAGTCAGCAGGCATAATATCTTCAATATCCTTTTTCTATTCCCCAAACGTCTTGTCATAATCATCCGTAGTGCTTTCATTGTCCTGCGTATCAGACGGCGCAGGCAAAGTGCCATCGCGACCCTTTTTACCTCCGGTCGGCGTTTTCTTAAAATGGGCCAAAATTGCGGCAAAATCGGGTACCGCCGTTTGCCCTTCCCGCTTAATCACGATGTCTGCCGCGGATAGCTCGGTCAAAAGCTGCACCTCGTCCTTACCTATCGCTATCACCAGATACTTTTCGCCCACACGGATAATCTGCAGATACTTGTTCGTCGTGAGGCGGAAAGTCTCTATCAATTCGAAGTTGGCGGCCTGTATCGCGGCCCCCTTCTGATAGTTCGCAATCCAGCGGGTCGCCAGAAAGGTTATGCCCAGTACAACGACGAAGATGATAACAACCGTCAAAAACTGTAGCACTCCCGTAAAGTTATCGGACATTGTAAGCAGCATCATAGCCCATGCCTTTCAACGCAGTGGGGCAGTCCCCCGCCTCTTTTGCATGGCAGATTAGCCGACGACCTTCTTGACCGCCTCTATGACGCGCTCGGCTTGGAAGGGTTTGACGATAAAGTCCTTCGCTCCGGCCTGTATGGACTCGATGACCATCGCCTGCTGGCCCATGGCCGAACACATGATGACCAGGGCAGAGGCATTGGCCGCTTTTATTTGTTTCAAGGCAGCAATACCGTCCATTTCCGGCATCGTGATGTCCATCAAGACCAAATCCGGTTGCAGCTCGACATACTTCTCGATGGCCTTCAAGCCATTTTCCGCTTCCCCGGCAACATTATAACCGTTCTTGGTCAGGATGTCCTTGATCATCATCCTCATAAATGCCGCATCGTCCACAATTAAAATGTTTTTTGCCATGACCTTTTCTCCTATTTCCTTTACTATTCTGCCTTAGCTACTTGACAATCTCGGTGACGCGGACACCGAAACTCTCCTCGATGACCACGACCTCACCTTTGGCGACAAATTTGCCATTCACCAGTACATCTATCGGCTCACCGGCAATCTTGTCCAGTTCTATGATAGTCCCGGGGGCAAACTCCAGGATGTCCGAAATAGACTTCACACAACGCCCCAGCTCGACTGTGACCTCGAGCGGTACATCCATAATCAGGCCGATGTTTTCGTTACCCGCCACGGCCGATAAATCCGGGTTAAAGTTGGAAAATTGCGCCTG
>Ga0099364_10002638_pt1 | contig 28379 bp, 25 predicted proteins | sample TergutTh196P3_FD_73070 | JGI IMG/M metagenome (GOLD analysis project Ga0099364, IMG submission 73070) | Microcerotermes parvus P3 segment gut microbial communities from Pointe-Noire, Republic of the Congo - Th196 P3 | ecosystem: Host-associated > Arthropoda: Insects > Digestive system > Gut ... | reverse complement strand
TAGGCAACCGACCGCCGGGCGGTTGCGTCGGCGACTGCCGACGAGCACTGGAAAACGCGGGGCATGGCGTGCTCGCCTCCCAAGTGCGGAGTACCGCACGTTGCCGCCCGGCGGTCGGCAACCTACCTCATTAGGCAAACGTGTCGACGGACTGCCCCCTTGCGTTACCTTTGTGTCTTTGCGGTTAAAAAAAAGAACCATTTATGGTACAATACCGCATACAACCTTAAACCTCCTGCGTGATATGTCCCGACATTCTCTTCTTCTAGCACTGACACTCACTTGGGCAACCGCTCTCCTTCTCCCGCTGCCTGCGCAAGAGTTAACTGATAAGCAGCGCAATCTGGCGGGACGCTTTTCCCAACTGGAACAAATCCTCCTCCGCCTTGCCGAAACTTCGGGGAGTTCCAATCCGCGTCAGGCGGCACTCCTCAAAAAGGCATTACTCGAAAGCAGAGATAAATTACTCGCCCAGCGGTTCGAGACACTCGTAAACGTAATAGAACGCCGTCAGTTTTCCGAAGCCCTGACCGGTCAGACCGCCATCGAGCACGACCTGATTCTGCTGCTCCAACTCCTCGAAAGCGTTGACCGCGATGCCAACCGGGAACGGGAAAAGGAAGCCATCCAGGAATTTCTCCGTGATTTGGAGGAAATCCTGCACAATGAACGCGTCTTGAGACACGAAACGCAACAGCAGGAAACACAGAATCTGCCGGCACTGGAACAAACCCAGCAAGATATTCGGATGCAAGCCCAAGCCCTCCAAGAACGCCTTGCCGAACATGAAGGAACGGCTCCGCAAAGCGAAAACGCACCGAATGACTCTTCAGAAACGCAAGAAGGACAGCAACAGGAAGGACAACAGCAGGAAGGACAACAGCAGGAAGGACAGCAGCAAGAAGGACAGCAGCAAGAAGGACAACAGCAGGAAGGGCAACAGCAGGAAGGGCAACAGCAGGAAGAGCAACAGCAGGAAGAGCAACAGCAGGAAGGGCAACAGCAGGAAGGGCAACAGCAGGAAGGGCAGCAGCAGGAAGGACAACAGCAGGAAGGGCAACAGCAAGAAGGGCAGCAACAGCCGCCATCGCCGACTCAACAAGCCATGCAGCGTGCTCTCGAACAGATGAGAGAAGCGGAGCAGCAACTTCGACAGGCACAGCGCGAAGGTGCGGTGGAAGCACAGGAAGAAGCGATTGCGGAATTGCAGCGGCTTAAAGAGGAATTGGAGAGAATCCTTCGTCAAATTCGTGAAGAGGAATTGATGCAAACACTCGAACGGCTGGAAGCCCGGTTCCAACGGATGATTCAGCAGGAGCAGGGTATTCGCGCTCAGACGGAGCGGTTGATGAATGAAATGCCGGAAGAGCGGGCACCAGAGGAACGGCAAATAAAAATTCGTGCGGATCGGTTGGGTGTGGAGCAGCAGGGGGTGATCGACGATGCGGAGGCGGCATTGATCCTTCTTCGTGAAGACGGAACCGCACAAGCGATGGTCGAGTCACTCTTACAGGCACGGTTTGACATGACAGAGGTAAAACGGCGTTTGGAGCAGACGCAAATAGACTCCCTCACGCTGCACATCACCGATACTGTCATTGAAGCCCTGCAAGAAATGCTGGATGCCGTCCGGGCAGCCATCGAAGAGGCACGGGAGCGGCAGAACGATGCCGAAAATCAGGAGCAGGGCGCAGAGGGGCAAATGCAGGAAGAGCCGTTGATTCAAATCCTTGCCGAACTGCGGATGATTCGTTCGATGCAACGCCGGGTGAATGACCGCACCTTGCGCTACGATGAGGAGATCAAACGGGTATTGGAGAATCCCGATGCCGATTTATCTCCGTTCCGGCAGGCGGTGGAAGAATTGGCAAGACAGCAAAACCGCATTGCACGGATTCTGCACGAGATTCGGGTCGGCAGAATAAGGTGAGGGGGCAGGAGTTGGGAGCCGAAACCATTTGTGTTCTTTCGGTGAGGCTTCCGCCCGAAAGTAATCTGCCGTCATTTCGCTGCGCTCCATTCCGGCTTTTGTTAACAACAGTTTTTGTTAAGGGAACCTCTAGAGCGTATTTCTTTTTACCCTGGAATGAACAGAACGGAAAGTTTTTATTCCACAGCAATTTGAAATAGGCTCTAAAAATAGATTCTTTGTGTCCTTTGCACCCTCTTTGCGCCCCTTGCAGTTAAAACAGTTCGGATTGAACCGCGAAGGACGCAATGGGCTACGCCGGAATGACCGGTTAGAGAAAGGGTCTATTTACGGCATAAACTCCGTGAGAGCCTGCTGCAATTCTTCTACGGTACTCATCGTACTACGTACAACTTTACCCTCGGTGTCGTACAAAATCATGCTGGGGGGAGTCATAATTCCCCAGTAGATTGCCAGTTCTCCCTCTAAACCGTTCGGAGCGTGAAGGTGCCGCCACGTTGAGGGAGCGTTTTGCAGGGCAGCCTGAAGGGTTGCCTCGTCGAAGTCGAGGTTGATGCCAATCGGGACTAATCCTTCCTGCTCAAATCGATCTGTTACTGCTTTGATCACTGCCAGTTGTGCGGCAGTACGTGTTTCCCAAAAACAGAGCAGTACAAACTTCCCTTTGTAGTCTGTGATGTCAAACGCCCTGCCGGCGGTGTCGGTGAATCCCCGGAAGGGAACTTCTCTCCCCTCAGCCGTCAGCCGCCGAATCGCGCCGCTTGCCTTGGCAGCCTGCAAACTGCCGGGAACGCGTTCGATGACCTGTCTGTACCATTTGATCGATTCCTCATTCGTGGGGTCGAGCATTTCCTTGTAGGAGGCGAGTTGCATCATTCCATCCAAACTGGCTTCCGTTTTGGGGAAGGTTGTTACCATATCCTCCAAATCGGCAAGCCATTGCGTGTAGGCACGCATCGGATCGCTGCCCGGTACCGCCAGTGCGATGCAGTAGTCCACCATAATTTGCCGGCTCCGTACATGAGCGGCAAGTTCCTGTGTTGCCGGTCGGTTGACCGAGTTAAAGAGGGAGGCAATCTGCTCCTTGCCGTCGGGATATTCCTCCGCACCGACCGCCTGCATAATGGTATCGGCAATTTCCCGAATCCAATCTTCCCGCTCCTGTTGTGTTGTCGATCTTCGGACAATCTCTAAGAGAAGGTTCACTACTTCCTTGTGTTTTTCCGGTCGCTGTGCAGCGGGGAGAGCGGGAATTTGCTGGCGCAGTGCTAACACTTGATTCATCAATACCACGATTTCACTATCGGCAGGTCCTAAACTCCCCTGGGCATGAACCGGCTGAATGAAGGTAAAGGAAGCCTGCTCCGCATCATACACTTTGGGCAAATCAAGCACCCGCCAGTTGTTGTCGCCGATTTTGACAAGTGTTCCGATAGAAAGTTGCCGAACATTTACTCCATCGCCGATCGTTACGGCGGCATTTTCATAAACCTGCAAATCCTTTCGGTTGCCCTGGTCGCCTGCCGGGACACGTCCGGGCAGAGCGGCACTGAGTTGATACCATTCGGTATCGTTGGTCAGGGCAACAGCAGCGGCGGCTTGGACAAAACCGGCGGGCAGGGCGGCGATCTTTTGGGTGATGGCGGTATGGAGGGCTTCACCGAGTTCAAGACTTTGCAGTTCATTCTCTTTCAGCGCAACGGCTAAAAACCGCCGGGCATCATTGGTTGCCAATGCGAGGGTGATTTCGCGGGAGACCTCCTCGGCAGAAATTTCCTTCCATTCATTGATCGCCCCATCGCCGGTGGTATCGAGTCCCCAGCGGGTTCCGGCACTATTGAGCCATCGGAACTGGTCCCGCTTGCCGTCGCCGGTGGTGTCCATTTCCCGATAGACTTCAATGCCGTTTTGATAGTAGGACCATCTATCGACCTGTGCCTGCGGATCGCCGTCGGTATCTGCAAACCGCCGAAGTACGATCCGTTGCGGACTCAAGAGCGTCATCTGCCGCCGGTCCTCGGAGACCACAAGTTCACACAGGGGGATTTCCTGCTCGGCAATGGAGTCAATCGCCACATCACGCTGCAGCGGTTGTTCCTTGGCGGCGGCTTCGCGGAAGGCTTCCATTTCGCCCTGACCGAAGGCAACGGGACTGAAGGTAACGGGGACCATCAACAGGGCAAGAAAAAGGGAACGGAGGAACGTTTTCATAATTTTGATGTAAGCGGAAATGAATTTCCCTTTGCGTCCTTGGCGGTCAATTTTTTTTTAACTGCAAGGACACAAGGGGGCAAGCCGTCGACAAGTTTGCATAAACTCCGTCATTCCGGCGCAAGCCGGAATCCAGATAAAGGGCTCGCAGCCTGTCTTTCTGGATTCCGGCTTTCGCCGGAAGGACGAAAAATCAAAACTTGTCGACGGACTGCAAAGGGGACAAACCGAAGTATAATCAAAATCGCCCGCCTCGGCAACAGCAATTTTGCCGTTGACAGGATTTGCGGTAAACAGTAGTATTCCAGCCGATGAAACCCGCCGAGTCCTCGATAATCCACCTCCTCCGCAGTATCACCTTGCTGGCAACGCTCACGCTCGTGCCGGGCATTGCCCTCTTTTGGAATTGGCTGCCGGAAGGAGGGCTGCTGAAAAACAGTGAAAGCAACCACGCTCCGCTGCCGGGAGTCCGCGCCGAGGAAACGATTCTCCCCTCACCGGAAATCGAACCGGCAATTTCCCAATCCGCACCGCTGGTTGCCACTGAATACCTTGCCTCCGAATATCCTGTCTCCGAATACCCTATCCGGCAAGTTTCCTGGGATGACACGCCGCCGCGACCAATGCCGCCGCAAAACTTTACCATGCTGGAAGAACGGCTCAAAGCATTGGGAGTCGCGGAATACCAACTGACCAAATGGGGAAATCGGGGAGAGTTGTTCCGGTTTTCCTGCTATGTGACTCCGCCGGGTCCTTATGCGTACAAGAAACATTTTGAAGCCATCGGCGGCGATGCAATGACGGTGATGCAGTCGGTCATTGCCGATATTGAACGGTGGCAGCCGCCGCATCGAAGGTGATGTGTGTTTTTTCTTTTTTTAACCGCAAAGATCGCAGGAATGCGCAAAGGACGCAAAGAAAAATCCCATTCGCCCCCGTTTATGGTACAATACCCGTACAACTGCGAAGAAATACTGTTATTCCGATTGACCGTCTTCCGTAATCATGGTCTTCAATTCTATCGAATTTCTCTATTTTTTCGCCGTTGTTTTCTGCTGCTATTATGCACTGCCGCTGCAAAAATTGCGCAATCTGTTTCTGCTCGGTGCCAGTTACTTCTTTTATATGTGGTGGCGACCCGATTATGCGATCCTCATGTTTATCACCACATTCATCGGCTATCTGACAGCACGGGGAATGGGAGCGGCGGAACAGCAACGGTTGCGCACCGCTTTGATGGTTTTCTCGTTGGTCAGTAATTTGGGCATCTTGTTTGTTTTTAAGTATTACCTCTTTACCCGGCAATCGCTGATTTGGCTGCGGGAAATGTTTCCGTTTCTGCCGGAAGGACTGGACTTGCCTTACCTTGATGTGCTGCTGCCGATAGGAATTTCCTTTTATACATTTCAAACGCTCAGTTACACGATTGATGTTTATTGGCGTAAAGTGCCGGTGGAGAAAAACTTTATCACCTTTGCTCTTTATGTCTCCTTCTTTCCGCTTTTGATTGCCGGTCCTATTGAGAGGGCAACCAATTTACTGCCGCAGTTCCAACTCAAACAGGATTTCCGTTACGAACAGGTGCGTTCCGGCTTGCTGCTGATACTCTGGGGCTTTTTCAAAAAGGTTGTTATCGCTGACCGGTTGGCAGTTTATGTCAATAATATCTATAATAACCCGGAGGCGCATACCGGACTGCCGATATGGATCGCCACCTTTTTCTTTGCGTTCCAAATTTACTGTGATTTTTCGGGATACACTGACATTGCACGGGGAACAGCGAGGACTTTCGGCATTAAGGCGATGGAAAACTTCCGGGTGCCTTACGTTGCCCAATCCTTCCATGATCTTTGGAAACGCTGGCATATTTCTTTGACCACTTGGTTTCGTGATTACCTTTATATACCATTGGGAGGAAACCGTGTGGTCAAAGTCCGCTGGCTTACAAACATTTTCATTGTGTTCATCGTGAGCGGTATCTGGCATGGGGCGAACTGGACGTTTGTGGTCTGGGGAGCGATGCATGGAACGCTGCTTGTGCTGGAAATCCTGACGAAACGATGGCGGGATATTTTTTACGAACTGGCTTTTGTAAAAAAATTATCATGGTTTTTTGTGGTGTTTAATGTCGGCTTCGTGTTTTTTATGTGGAGTCTTTGTCTGCTGGTTTTCCGATCAAACACGATGACCGATGCGTGGACGCTTTTGAGGAACGCCCTGGATTTTAGCGGCGGCTTGCAGATTTACGTTGACGGCGGACTCACGTTTAATCAAGTTGTTCTGGCGTTTGCATTGATCATGTTCCTCTACATTGCCGAAGCGGTCAATCTCCGATTTTCCTTTTGCGACTTTTTGAAAAAATGCCCGCTGCCGATACGCTGGGCATTTTACCTTTTTGCGGTATTTTTCATTCTCCTGATGGGGGTGTACAGTGAACTTGCAACTTTTATCTATTTCCAGTTCTGAACGAAGAGACGTTAAGAAGTTTTTCAAAAAACTGCTGGCTTTTGCCCTGTTGGTTTTCGTGCTGGATAAGGGACTTGCCTACTGGGCAACGCAAGCGGTCTTGCATGACACGCGGGCTTTCGGTACGTTGTCCTTGCTCTATCGGGGAGAAGTGAATACCCAAATCGTCTTTTTCGGCAGTTCCAAAACGCACGTCAACATTGATGCCGAAGCCGTCGAACAGCAAACAGGAATGTCTGCGTACAACCTCGCTCTCGGAAACTCCTCTATCGAGATGAGTGAATTTCTCTTCGAGGAACTTTTGATTCAAAATGAAAAACCGGACATTGTTTTCCTGGAAGCCGATTATATTCATTTGGAGGAAGGCTCGCTCCATTTTCGTTCCGAACTGCTTGCCCCTTTTAGTAATGTCAGTGCACACACATCGAAACGTCTCAATCCCACTGCGGCGGATCGGCTGGCGTTTTGGTTTTTCCGGTGCAAAAACTTTTCCTCAGGCGGCGGTATTGGTACGCTGGGGCGTTCGATGATAAACTATGCCCGCGCCCTCATTATGGGAAACAAAATCACGGGGAACACCCTCCACGACCGGACACCGCAGTCGGGTGCCGCCGCCGGGTATCAAGACAACCATCAGTGGCGGTATGCCCATGGTTCACACCTTGTTGCGCCGCTGGAAGCAGAAATGACCAGAGACAGACTCTGGAGAGACAATATGGGGGAGGAGATCACCATTGCAGCGCAACGGCGAGAGGTCTATTTACGGATCGCCGCACGGACAAAAGCAGAGGGCATCCGGTTGGTGCTCATTGAACCGCCGCTTTTTAGCCGGCTGAACGAACACCTTGCCGATGAAGTGGAGCAATTTTTCATGCAACTGGCAGCGCACAATGAGCATGTTCATTACTGGTCATTTCGGGAAAATCCCAACCTCATTACCGATGCCGCTTTGTGGAACGACGGCGTTCACATGAATTGGAATGGAGCGGCAATTTTATCGCAGAAAATCGCCGAAAAACTGAAAACGCTCCAAGAGTAGTTCCCTACCGCTCTTCCTCTTCCAGCAACAACAGGAACACCGTGCAAAGCAGGAGAAACACCAACGACAAGCACCAAAGAATACAGAGAGCCAGTGCCGTCCCGTCGAGTACCGATGCAGAGAACAGATCACTCAGCAAGGCAAACACCCTGCCAAACAGAAACAGAACCGCCACAGCCACCGGCAGGAACAACACCGGCACAAGCAGCCACGCCAGTGTCCGCCGATCAGTCAGTAATTCAAGGGGAGCAGGAAAACGATCCATGAAGGCATTGTACCATAAACAGGAAGGAATGGGACGTTTTTCCCTTGCGTCCAAGCGTCTATACTGTAGACGGCATGAAATTGTACTTTGCGAACCTTGCACTTCTTTGCGTCTTTGCGGTTAAAAAATTTTACCGCAAAATCCGCAAAGCATCACTCCATCTCGTTTACGAACTCCCCTGAACCCCAGCCCCAGCCGACAACGACCATCATGATTGTCATAATAATCATGGCGACGGAAAGATGAGCAATCACGGTAATACTCAGCCATTTCCAAAGCAGGAACTGACTTTGATGGGCTTGTACCAAGTCAGATATTCTGTTTGCTGTAACGGTTTTGTAGAGAAGGGTATGGTATTTCCAGAAACAAAAGAATGTCTTGATTTGCAGTGCGTACAGACCGGCACACACCACAATGGCAACCAGCGTTACCAATAATACCCGCGCTGTATCGGCAGCGACGGCTTGGGAAATCTCAAACACACCTGACCACAGAGAGTATAAGCCCCCAGCGATCAGAATAATCAGGAACGCAATTTTCAGAAACATGAGCCAGCCCAGTGAAGCGGCAAGGGGACGCAGCATTTCACTGTCGGGCAGCGGTGGCGACGTGTCCTCCACGGGTGGAAAAAATTCCGGCTCGGTTTTGATGCACCGGGCATTTTTTTGTCCCTGTTTCCAACAGAGGGAATCCCCGTTTAACTCTCTTGATTGGAGCATCATTTTGATTGCCGTTGCCGTAACCGGACCAATCCCAGTGTTTCCGTCAGCACTGTAAAACCAGTCTGTCGGCTCGTTGGGGGACGGCAGCGGGTCGGGATGGGCACTGTGGTCAGGGTCGGACTCAAATCCCAGAAAAGGGAATGACCAGGCAGGCTGCCAGTTTTGTTTGTTGGTGGAAATTTCTGTCAGGCGGGTAATCTTGCCTTTGGATTTCATTTCCAAAAGTTGCGGTTCATCATACGGTCCGAAGACCTTGCCCTTTGGGCGGATAAAATAGGAGGACATAGTAAGGGTAAAATTGTAAAGGGTTGCATGCTGTAAAGGGGCATGAAATGGTGCTTTTTCCCATTGCGTCCTTTGCGGCTTCTTTGCGTCTTTGCGGTTAAAAAAGGAAAGTTAACCGCGGGGTTCACAAAGAATGCACAAAGGCAACTTCATGCCATTTACGGTATCTCTGTCAAAGGGGTGCAAGGGCGGCAAGGGTGTTTTCCGCTTCGGGTTTCGGCGATGCTCTTGGGGGATTCGGCAAAGAAGGTTCTGCTGCTTTGCATACAAAGAGTCCGCCAAGCATGAGAATCACAAGAACAATCATCCCGAATACAAACCAATACAGAGAGCCGAGAAAGGAGGTTGCCCGCTCTGTGTAATCGACCCGGTTGCGGTAACGTAATTCCAATTCTTCGGGAATTTCCATCTTCGCATGGTTCGCCGCATGACACAATGAAAAATAAAGGTCGTGCAGCGTTGGAAGAGGAAAATTATTTACAAGGGCTTCTTTGAATCGTGCGACCTCCCACTGAAACTGTTCCCGATATTGTTGAAATTGTGCGAGAGAGTGTTGTTCGAGTGCCGTTTCCTGCAACCATTGTACCGCTGTTTCCAGAGACATCTGGTCTTCAATCGCCGGCATCGCCATCTGGTTTTCGGAAAGCATTTGCAGCATTGCTTGATAAATGGCGGCGGCATTGGAATAGTGGGGGGCTGTATAGTACCGCTTATCCCGGTTCTTGATGGACTCGTCATGATGCCGTATCAACTGATGGGCTTGGTCCCGCAATAAGGGAACCGCCAATTTTTGGCGGTATTCCTTCGGAGGTACATTTCTCCATTCAGGAACTGTCAATTCCTGATAAAGTTCCCGTATCCGGGGCAGATCGTTTTTGGCAAGTGCCTCGGTGATTTCCCGGTTTAACTCCTTGATTCGGACTTTCTCAAACGTTTCCTGGTCGGTTTGCCAATGGAGATTCATCGGGTCGGCTTTGGCAATCGCACGCAAAACAGCAAGCCTGTCCCGAATGGGGGAACCATTGAGGGCAAAGAGCCGATGCCATTTTAGTTTTGTTTCCAGGGAGCCTGCCTGCGAATAGACCTTATCCAATTCCTGCAAAATCTCGACAGCAAGCGGCGGCGGTATCTCTAAACCGAGCGGGTCGCAAACTTCGGCGATCCACTCTTTCCGTCCTTCAAAATTAAGCAAGTTAAAGGTATCGAGAAGATTGGGCTGTGTTTCGACAAGGCGGACGACTTCAAAGACGTTCCCGGTGCGCAGATAGGGAAAACAGAGTTTGATTCGCTCATTCAATTTGGTACATGCCTCGGCATATTGCCGCGCATAAACCTCCAGTCTTTCAGGAGGCACTAATTCGGAATGTGCCAACGCAGTCCGAATTTCTTCAATAAGGTTTGTGAGGTCGTGCATTGTCGGTTAAAAAATCATTGGAGTTAAAAAATCATTCCCTGTTTTGCCGCGAGGCTTCATTTTGTTGTCTCGTCCATAAGTCGGCAATGAGTTTATCTCTTTCCGCGACCGCTTCATGGAGCATGCGGATTCTCCGGTCTCTGTCGGCGATGGTATTTTGCAGCCTCCTGTTCTCGGATTCCAATGTCAGGGTTGTTTGGCTGCGGGCAGTTGTTGTCTGGCTGCCTTGTGCGGCTGTATTTTGCAAACGGTTTTTGTCTGCTTCCAGTGTCCCGATTGTCCGGTCACGTTGCGCAACTGTATTTTCCAATCTCTTTTTCTCTGCTTCCAATATCTCGATAATCTGGTCACGTTCTGCGACGGTCTCTTCCAATGCTGCAACCCCCTCTTTCAACTCCTTGACCGCCGTCGTCAACAGCACAGGCTCAACCGGGAGGTCTGCCTCGGCAAGGATTTGATGGAATACCCGCAAACGCTCCCTATTGATGGAATTCGCTCCCCCGTAAATCGCCCAACCAACGGCTGCCGCCAGTGCCGTCATTCCGGCGATGGAGAGGAGAAGCGTGGTACGCTTAAAGGGGGAACCCGGTTGCTTTGCTTCTCTTTCTTCATGCACCGGCTTTAACTCTGCACGCGCTCCTGACCGTCCGGGAATCGGTACGGAAACGGAAACCGACGATGCCGCCGCCGGCGGATTCGTGATAATTGTTTTGGGGATATTTGATTCCTGCATGGTCGGTTAAAAATGGTCAGTTAAAAATGGCTTGTGTAGTGGTTACTGCCCTGGCGGTAAAAAAATACTGGTAGGCAACCTACTGCATTCCGCCTTAAATGGCATTGATTATTTGTTTTCCAATTTTTCCTCGCACAAAGGCACAAAGAATCTCGAATACCCCTAAATCCCTTTGTGTCCTTCGTGCCTTTGTGCGAAATACAATCTCTATCATTTAAGGCACAATGTACTACCTTTTTCATATTGATAATTTTCAGCCGCCGGGGCAGAGCATTATCTGCCTCTCCCAAATGGCGTCGGATTACTCCGTTCTTCTATTTGGCGTTGCGTGTTCTGTCTTTGGTTCTCTATTCGTTGCTGCGTGTTCTGTCTATTGATTTCTGCTTGACTCGGTGGCGGCAAGAACCATTGAAAAGACCGCTGCCACAGTGAAGCCGGTGGCTGCTGCTGTTGCGGCGGTGGAGGCGGCTGTTCTGGTCGTTGTCCCTCACCACGCTGGCTTCTGTCCGCGTTTTCGGCATTCCTATTTTGTGCACTATTTGTCTGGATTGTCTGGATTTGCTGTCGCAAATCCACTATGCTCCGGTCGCGTTGTGTGAGTGCCTGATCGTGTTGTGCGACTATATTTTTCAATTCATTTTGCAATTCCACGATTCTCCGGCTGCGGTCTGCGACTACACTTTCTAATCCCCTTTTCTCATCTTCCAATGTTTCGATTGTCTGGTTACGCGCCGCAACTGTGCCTTCCAACCCCCTTTTGTCTGCTTCCAGTGTCCCAATGGTCTGGTTGCGCTGTCCGATTGTGGTTTGCAAATTCTGTTTTTCTGCTTCCAGTGTCGTAATGTTCTCTTTCAATCCCTTGACCGCCTCTCCGAGCGGCGCAGGTTCAACCGGGAGTCTTTCCTCTTTCAATACTCGATGTAAATCCTCTAAATGTTTCAGATAGACGGAAGTGAGCCCCCAGTAAACCGCAACAACGATGCCGGCGATGAGAAGGAGGACAAGAACGATGGAGAGAAGAAGTAGGGCAGGGTGCAAAGGAGAACGCATGTCATTGTTGTTGCCGCGACCCTCTGCGGACTGCGGCATGCCTCTGCCATAATTCAGAGGCTGCTTTGTCGGTTTTTTTGCATGAAGTCCCAGCGGTCCCGGAATGGGGATGTTGGGTGCCACTTCATAAACCGGTTCCGGTGTTGAATCCGAGGGTGTTGCCGCCGCCGGTTTCGCCAGTTTCGCAGGTTTCGCCGGTAACGGCAGTGGGGTCATTTCCTGTGAGACTACGCCATGACGCGCCAATTCGACGTAATTGACATATTTGCCGGCAGGGAGCGGATCAGTTTTTTGAAGGTCAATCACCAAGAGATTCGATGTGCGGGATGATTGCAGACGAGACGCTTCTTCCGAGCCTGCCAGGATAAATTTGATCAGGATTTTATGGTCGTTCGTTTCCTGCGACTTCATGAAGTAGGTGCTGAAGGTTATCTTCCATCGTACCGGAGGCGGCAGTAATGCCAATGCCTCCCCGATCAGGGTCAGCAGGTCTTGGCTTTTATGTTCCGGAGTGAAAAGGATATTGATTGGGTATCCCCTTTCCGCATGCCCCGCTACGATTCCCCCCCAGCCCGCATCACCGGTTAACTCTGCCCAAGTGCTGCATTTTTTCGGCAGAGCATCGGCGGAAGAGAGCGCGGTCTTCGGCAACTTCTTGGGCGGTTCATTCCATTGGGTGCGGAAAATATGTTGTTGTGCCGACAATCGGGCAGGACCGCCCGGCAGGTCCCGGATTGCCCCTTCCTCGATGAACCAGTGATGCGCTATCCGGTTTTCCCGGCTGCTGTAATCCTTTCCGCAGTCGGCAACTCTGGAAATGATGTGATAAGTAACCATGCCGGTTCGCCGTTTTACATGAAGATAGGCGACCGGATGTCCGCCGCTCCCCGGTACGGCAATACGGGTGTAGCCGCTGAGACCATCGGCTGCCCGACTCACATTCTCAGACATGCCCTCTGTCCGGGCAACGATTCCAAAACCGGAATTGCCATCCAGACCGCGCTTTGCTGATGTCGATATTATTTCTTGAAATTGAGGCATCATCATTTGGATTTTGAAATAAGTAATCTAACCCTCCGCCCTCACAGGGCAATTTTCTCCTAACTCCTAACTCCTAACTCCTTCCCCCCTTACATCGCTCCTTTTCCTCCCTTTATAAACGGGACGGCACTTTTGTTGGCAAGGCATTGTGCGTGCAAAAACGGAATCTCCGCCCAAATCGGTTTCACATCAACCGGGCGGTGATAGAACATGCCGTCTTGTTCATTGTGGGCGGGCTTCCCTCCCGTTGCACTGACCGCGATGTATCTTACTGTTTCAAATGCCGACTCCGCCGTCGAAACAAGATTAGAAGTGAACCCCATGAGCAACTCCCGGAGTATTTGTGAATACCGCTCCACTCTGTCCGCGTGGTAATAGTGGATAATCTTGTCCGCCGTTAATTTCCAGGGATTCTGTTCATGGGGTGCCTTGCCCGCCGGAAATTGACCTTTACATAAAGGAAACCAGGCATCATATTTGGAGAGCACAATGATGAGCGGTATCTTAATTTTTTCGTAGGGCGGCAATAAATTCTGATTCCGAATCTGGGCGGCAATGTTCCCCAGTACCACCTCCTGCCGTGTCAGATCAACGCGGAATTGCACTTCGCCTTTTACACCGGGGGACATTTGCGGGTCCTCCACCGGTTCGGGACAGGCTGCCCGTGCTGTCCGAAACTGGGCATCTTGCGTCGGGTCAAAAATGAACAGCAGGGCATCCGATTTTGCCATGTGCCGTGTTACCGGTGCTGTGATATGATCCTTGCCGGGCAGGAAATGTTCGCCGGCATTATCATAGACGCAGATCACCTGTCTGGCTCTGTTTGCTTTTTGTAAAAAAGGATGATTCGGCATCGGCTCTGTCATATAAGTGAAGGGCTGTGCTAATCGTGTCGGCGTGCCGTTCACCACCGTATTGTTGTAGATATTCCCCTCTTCTTCGGTCTTCTCAATCCGCACCAACTTGTCCGGGTTGTTCCCCCCTGTAAAAAGAACGGTTTCGCCGTCGAAAATCCGCCGGTTCATTTGCGGATCGGCATCGGTAAAATTGGAGAGGAAACACCGTCCCATCGTTTGACGCAACTGCCAAATCATCGACGCAAGAAAATAAGATTTTCCTGAGGAAGGCTTACCGGCAATCGAAAGGAAAAACGTATTCAAGTAGAGCCACGGGCGGGGTATCGGCAAATGACAGACGGGACATGCCAATTTGTCACAAGGGACATCATGCGGGTCCAGCGCGGCACCGGCAAGGTTAAATCGTTGCGGCAAAAACCGTATCGGCTGCTCACCGGACAATTTGGGGTCTTTGGGCAAATCCGGCGATTCTGATATAAACAGCAACTGATCCGCCGGAAATTCCTGCCAACAGTGCGGGCAGAATAACCGGGTCTTTATTCTTAAGGGACGGTGCGAAGTCAAAGCGGACATGGTCTCAATAGTTTCAGCATTAAGGGAAAATCAAGTCAAGCAACGGCAACAGGGACGCAATCATACAAAATTGCACAATACATTTATTCTGCCGGCAACCCCAGCAGTGAACGCAACTCCCTGTGCAAACGCAATCCGGTTTCCGACAATTCATTCATTTTTCTTCGATAACTCTCAAGCGTTCCGCGCGGTCGATCAACATAATCTTTAATAGACCTGTTCTCTAACCCCTAGCGAGCCCCCATATGATCCTGCCGAATGCCCCTTTTTCCCGTGAAATAGGCAAAAAAGTCAAACCGCTTATCTTGCCCATTTCCCCATTTTGGGGGTTAGAGAACAGGTCTATTATCGATGATGAGACCGTCGGCGGAACAGATGCCGCCGGCGGAGCAACGGTAAAGGGACTGATCGGCGGCATCTTTGCGGGCTGTACCGGTGCAAGGAACGTCAAGCCCTGCACCTTGCCCGCCGGTGCGGTCTTTCCGTCCTCATTTTCTATGGTCGTTTCCGGCGTAATTTTCCCGTTTTTGGCAAGCCATTTGAGTTGTCCGCTACTGAAGGGTCCCTGCTTTTGACCGTTGCTGTCGTAGTAATGCCATTTTGCCATCGTTTGGAAAGGGGTTAGGGAAGTAGTAAAATATAGGATTACAAAAGTGCTCTCAATTATTTTGGTCGGCGGAAAACGAGCATGTTGTAAACGGTTTTTCTGCCCTTATGCCCGCCGGCACACCGAAACATCCGGGTTTATTCCCCACGGTGATTTAGGTGATTTATTTCATTGGATAAAATTCCCAATGGTTATGACTGCCCTTTCCAAAAACAGTAGGGACACAAAAAGAAAGGGCATCAGCAATCACATCGCTTGTACCCGGTATCGTTGCAGGAACCGTCTCTACTTAACATGATCCGACACCCCCATTACAGGGACGTTAATCAATCAAGCAGAGACGATAGCACTAAAAATCACTCAACGACGGCGCGGCAAAGAACCACGCTATCCTGAATAACTGTCTGTCTTAATGAGAATCTGCAACGATTTCGGTACAAGACAAATGACTTTTCGTCAACTAATTTTGTTCACTCTTTCAGTTTATTTCGATAAAAATACTCCGATGTTTGAAAACCGCTCTGAATCCTACACCAACCCGCCCATCGGTGCAATACCCCCCGCAAGGGTGTGTAAACCTGTGCCGACATTTTTCCTTTGCGTCCTTTGCATTTCCTTGCGTCTTTGCGGTTAAAAATTTTACCGCAAAATCCGCAAGGTTGCAATTTCCTTTCACATTGTAACGATTATAGCGGTTATTCCGGGCGAATCTAAAATTCCGTCCGATTTCCGTCCCCTCTTTCCAAAGTCGGAGCATGGCAGATGCCGAAGGCTGTACATAGCCGGTATAATCCATCCAACCCTTCTATTTGTAATGAGGCAATCCATCCACCTATTCGTTATTTCTGTCATTACCCTGGCTTGTTTTTGCGTCCATCAGGCGGCATTGGGTCAGGGCGTACTCCTACGCAGTGTCGGGGCGGTCAATGCCTCCGTCGGCGGAACCGCAACGGCAATGCCGCTCGACGCGTGCGGGGCATTGTACTGGAACCCCGGCTCCATTTCCGCGCTCAAAAAGAACGAAATCTCCTTCGGTTTGGAACTCGTCGAAGGAAAAAGCCGGGTCGATTCCACGTTAGATTCTACGTCAGGATATTTTGCCGGTTCGACAAAAGGGGAGAGCGGTGTCATTCCTGTTCCCAGTATGGGCTTTGTTTGGAGCACCAGCCGGCGTTCCCCCTTCACCTTTGGTCTCGGAATGGGTGCTATCGGCGGAGCGGCTTCACTCTATCCGCATAAACCGCTGAGTGAGCCGGACGGCAATCCCGTACTGGCAGCACATGGCCGCTCCGCTACCGTTATTGTGTTGCAAGTAACGCCGACGGTCTCCGCTCAACTGACCGAACGTTTGTCAGTCGGTGTTGCCCCAATCATTGACTTGGCTTCGCTGAACATCAATCCAATGAGTCTGGGACGTACAATTCATCCCGACACCTCTCTTATGACTTACGGCACCCGCTATGTTTGGGGAGGCGGTTTCCAAATCGGCGCACTTTACGATTTCCAAAACAACTTCAAGGCGGGCTTTATGTTCAAGAGTCCCATTTGGGCAGAGAAATTGTACTTTGCTGGTACGTACTACGATAATAATCATAACCCCGTCGCGGCAACGCCAACTTTCCAGTTTAATCTCCCGATGACCCTCTCGGCGGGGATCTCCTACGACGGCTTTCGGAACACGGTTATCGGAATGGATGTCCGATACCTCGACTACGGTAATACTGCCGGTCTCCAAAAGGGTGTTGTGGATGGAGTGGTCGAAGGTCTCGGTTGGGAGAGCGTCTTCTCCATCAACATCGGAGCGGAACGCAGGATTAACAACAAGGTGAGGGTGCGGATGGGTTACTGCTGGAACGAAAACCCGATACCGGGACGCAGTGCAATCCTTGCCATTTCGGCACCGATGATTACGCAGCATGTGCTTTCGTGCGGTTTGACAAAAGAGATCGCCAAGGGACTCGAAGTGTCTGCCGCTTATGCCCATTCCTTTAAGGCGAAGGTTGAGGGACCGTTTGTGTCTCCAGATCCAGTTGGAAGAGGCACCGTAACGAACACACTCTCGGCAAATGCGCTCTTTGCGACGGTTACGAAGAAGTGGTAGGGGACTAAGAACGGCACGGAAAATAAATGTACCTTTGCGCCTTTGCGGTTAAAAAAGAGAATAACCGTAAGGATCGCAAAGTGCGGTTTCGTGCCGTTTACGGTATTGATCTCAATGAGTGCCGCTTATGCGCTCTTCATACTCCCTCTTCAATTCAGCGAACCGGTCTTCCTCAATGGCTTTCCGCGCTGCCGTAACCAGACGCTGATAGTACGTAAGATTATGAATCGTCAAAAGAATCGGACCCAGCATTTCGTCCGCCATAAAAAGGTGCCGCAAATATCCCCGGCTGCGTTTACATGCCGGACAAGGGCACGTTTCCTCCAATGGCCGGTCATCACGCTGATACTTTGCATTCCGAAGCCGAAGGGTACCAGTGTCCGTGAATGCCTGTGCATTGCGTCCATTGCGAGTCGGCATCACGCAGTCGAACATGTCGATGCCGTGCTCGATGCCGTTCAAAATGTCCAGCGGCGTACCGACTCCCATTAAGTATCGCGGCTTATTCGCCGGCAAATGCGGCACGGTCACGTCCAGCGTGTCATACATTTCTTGCGGAGTTTCACCGACACTCAAACCGCCGATAGCATAGCCGGGAAAATCCAATTCCGACAATGCCTCCGCACACTGACGGCGGAGTGTTGTGTCGAGTCCGCCCTGTACGATGGCAAAAATCTGCTGATAGAAATCACTCTCAGCCGTTTGCCGTCTGCGGTCTGCCGCTTCTTTACAACGTTTTGCCCAGCGGACACTGCGGAGCATTGCGTCTTCTAACACTTTTTGCTCATTCGGCAGTGCCACAACGTGATCGAGAACCATCGCAACATCACTGCCGAGGGTTTCCTGAATTTTAATTGCCCGTTCTGGGGAGAGATGAATTGTACTGCCGTCGATGTGGGAGCGAAAGACTGCCCCTTCTTCGTCAAGCCGCATCATTTTGGCGAGCGAAAAAATCTGAAATCCGCCGCTATCGGTCAGGATGGGACCGTGCCAGCCGAAGAATTGGTGCAGTCCGCCGAGGTCGCGGACGACATCTTCGCCGGGACGGAGCGAAAGATGATAGGTGTTGCCTAGAATCATTTCGGCACCGGTCTGCTCCAGTTGTCCGATTTCGACACCTTTGACAGTTCCGAGCGTTCCGACGGGCATAAACGCAGGCAGTTCGACCGTGCCGTGTGCCGTGTAGAGCCGTCCCCGGCGTGCGCGGCTGCGGATGTCTTGATGGAGCAATGTGTACATGGAGTTAGCCCCCCTTTCCCTTCTTCCGCAAGAGTTCGCTCCCCGTCATCATCGAGTACCGCTTCTGCTCCTTCTGTTCCTTCTGTTTTTTCTTCTTCGGCGGCGGTGTGTCATCGTACTCGACATGGTAATCATTGCAGTCATCGCACTCTTCGTACTCCACAATCTTTTCCCGCACCAACCGCCTGCCTTCGCCGTAGTCTTCGCCGTCTAGTATCTCCTTCGGCGAATCGTATTTGACAATGTTGGCATCATTCGGCAGTTCAAAAAGAAACCGGCTGGAAATCGCCGTCATAGAGAACGAACCGCGAAAGTCCCTGCGCTGTACCCGGCTTAACCGTAACTCCTCTTCCGCCCGTGTGATCCCGACAAAAAATAACCGCCGCTCCTCTTCCAACTGCATCTGCTCATGTTGGGAACGTTCGTGCGGCAGAATGTTTTCCTCAATCGCCACGATATAGACGACCGGAAATTCCAAGCCCTTGGCGGCATGCATGGTCATTAACGAAACGCGGTCAACGTCTTGATCTAATGCGTCCACATCGCTGACCAACGCCGCCTGTTCCAAAAATTCTTCCAACGAGGATGGTGATGAGAAACCGTCTCTGCCGTCTGCCGGTGCGGCACGCTCGTCGAACTCATGTGCCACCGTCAGAAGTTCCTCAATGTTTGCCAGCCTGTCTTGATCTTCCTCTGAATCCGAGTGGACAAACTGCTGCCGGTAGCCCGACTCACGCAGTACCGATTCTATCAGTGAAGCGACCGGATATTCCTGTGCAGAGAGTTCCGACAGCCGGTCAATCATTTGTACGAATTGGGCAACCGCTTTTTTTGTTTTTGCCGCAATGCCGGGATAGCCCGCAATGTCCCGCGTCACATCCATCGTCGGCACGCCGAGTTCACCGGCACGATCCGATAACTTTTGCATCGTCGTTTTGCCGATGCCGCGTGCCGGTTCATTGATAATTCTTGCCAGTGACACGGTATCTGCCGGATTGAAAATCACCCGCAGATATGCCAGCACATCCTTGACCTCCTTCCGGTTAAAAAACTCAAGCCCGCGAACGAGTTGAAAGGGGATCTTCCGGCTCCGCAGTGCATGTTCAAAGTTTCGGGAGAGTGCATTCATCCGGTAACAAATGGCGTAATCGCTGGGCTTCCGGTTTCCCGATTTGAGTTCCCTCTCTATTTCTTCGGCAATACTTTCGGCTTCCTCCTTTTGGTCGTCGCACCGGAGGAGACGCACCGGCACGCCCGGAGGGTTGTCGGTCATCAGTGCTTTCTCTTTGCGGTGGATATTGTGGACAATCAGCGAGTCCGCGACCGCCACAATCTGCGGCGTACTGCGGTAGTTTTGCTCCAGCCGGATAATAGCGGTGTCGGGAAAATCCTTTTCAAATTCAAGAATGTTATGGAGATTCGCCCCCCGCCAACCATAAATCGACTGGTCGGGATCGCCCGTTACGGAAAGGTTACGGTGGTCCACCGAAAGCGCACGTGCAATAACGTATTGGACAGTATTCGTATCCTGATATTCGTCCACGAGAATATACCGGAACCGGTTATCCAAAATCTTTCGGACTTCGGGATTTTCTTTGAGCAGCACGGCAACGTGCAGAAGTAAGTCATCGAAATCCACCGCATTGGCACGGCGGAGTTCCTCCTGATAGCGGGGATAAAAATCCTGCACGGCACTGCTGAGCAAACTTCCCCGCCGGGCTTCAAACTCATCGGGGAGGACAAAATTATTCTTTGCCCAACTGATCGAACCTGCCACCCGTTGCGGCGTAATACCCGCCGGAAGCGGATGCTTTTTAGCCAGATTTTTGAGCAGCGCGTGGCTTTCGTCCGTATCGTAAATCGTAAAATTGTCACTCAAACCTGCCAAGTCGATGTAGCGGCGGAGCAGAGAGGCACAAAACTTATGGAACGTGCCGATCCAGACATTTCGCTCCGGTGCAAGGAGGGCAAGCCGTTTTTTCATCTCCTCGGCGGCTTTATTCGTAAAGGTCAGAGCGGCAATTTGGGCGGGACCGATACCCTGATGAAGCAGCGCGGCAATACGGTGCGTCACCACACGGGTTTTCCCGCTTCCGGGACCGGCAAGGACAAGGAGCGGACCCTCGACGAATTGCACCGCTTGTTGTTGCGGTTTGTTTAAGCCTTCGAGAAGGTGTTGGGGAATTTTGCGTTTCACGGTCTCTATTATACCGAAAACGGCATGAAGTGGTACTTTGCGTTCTTTGCACTTCTTTGCGTCTTTGCGGTTAAATTCTCTTTTTTTAGGGCAGTAATCAGTTGCGTTTTTCCACGATTAGAATAGAATCTTACTGAACTGGAACAAGCCAGCAGAAACGCCATGCCGCCCAAAAATCCGCCCACCGCCCGGCAATGGGAATTGATCGCCACACTCAAAAAATCGAAAGGCATGACGCTCAAAGACCTTGCCGAACGATTCGGTGTGGATGAACGAACTGTCCGCCGCGACTTGTCGGCACTGATAAAATCCGGCTTGCCGATTCTGGAATTGACCGAAGCCCACGGACGCAAACTTTGGTACACCCACGAAAATCCCCTTGCACCGGCGCAGTTTAACTTTGAGGAAGCGGCAGCACTTTATCTCGGACACCGCTTTTTGGCTCCGCTGGTCAATTCCTCGCTTTGGAAAGCCGCCCGGAGTGGATTGAGAAAAATCCGGCGGCAACTCGGCACGAAGTATGTCCGAATCCTCGATCAACTCTTGGAAACCTTTCACGAATCGACGACGGGCTGGAGCGACTATTCGCAGCAGTCGGAGATCATCACGACGTTGATGATGGCGTGTGAAGAGGAAAGGGAAACGGCGATCCGGTATCGTTCGCTCACGGCAACGGAGGAGCAGAGTTACACGATTCATCCTTACGCTTTGATTACGCAGGTGGGAACGCTCTATGTCATCGGTTTTTCCTGTAAGAACAATGAGATTCGGACTTGGAAGTTGAATCGAATTGCCGAAGCGGAGCGTTTGCCGGGCAAGTTCAAGAAGCCGAAAGATTTCGATGCCGACGTGTATCGCCGAAGAGGTTTTGGCGTGTTCGTTTTCAATGAAGAGTCGGTGCAACGGGTGCGTATCAAGGTTGACCGCTGGTTGGCGCGGTACGTTCAGGAACATCATTGGCACGAGACGCAACAATTTGAAGAGCAGGCGGACGGCGGTGTGATTGTCCAGTTTGAGGTTGTGCCGACGCATGAATTGGTCAACTGGATTCTGAAACTGGGTCGTCATGCCGAAGTGTTGGAACCGCCTTCGCTTCGGCAGGAGGTCAAATCGGAGATTGCCGAGATGTTGGAGCGGTATCAGTAACGGAGCCGCAACCGTAAGGTTGCGGTGTTTGAATCGCAACCTTACGGTTGCGGCTCTGATTGTTTCGCACCGCTATATCAAGCACCAAACGCATAGAAAGCAGTCCATCGACATGTTTTGATTTTTCGTCATTCCGGCGAAAGCCGGAATCCAGAAAGACAGGCTGTGAGTCCCTCGTCTGGATTCCGGCTTGCGCCGGAATGACGGAGTTTATGCAAACTTGTCGACGGCTTGGCATAGAAAGAAAACAATAAAGAAAAAGTATTTGATAAAATAGACTTTTGTGATATAATGAATGACGTGACGTGAGAGGACATAGCAATCTGGCAGGAAACATGGCAATGATGAAATTTAACAAAGATACAATACGCCGTCTTATGACGAATCTCGTAGTACGCAGGCAACGACTGGCTTTCTATTCCGAGGCGGATTTTCAATTCTCGTTTGCAGAGGAAATCAAAGAACAATTCAAAGGGGACGCGAAAATTTACTTGGAGCATCCCTTAATAAGCGACGGCAAAGCCCGCTTTGACATTATCGTTGACATAGGAAACCGTGTTTTTCCTATTGAGTTGAAATACAAAACACGAAAAATCACAGTACCGAAACATGGGATCATTCCGCCTTTTGAATTTAGCGGCAGACAAAGTAATGCCGCCAATTTGGCAAGAGCAGAATTACTCTATGATATTCAACGGCTTGAAGATTTAAGAGGCATTCGCGGATTCGGAAAAGGTTACGCCATATGGCTAACCAATGACCATAAATACTGGGGCTGGGACTGGAAAAATAAAGAAACAAAACCACGCGGCACCAAATTTGATGTCTCACATGGAGAAACAAAGAAAGGCTCCCTACAATGGGAAGCTGGAACAAAGATAGGGGAAAGAGGCAAAAATGTTTTCCTGAAAGATTCCTATAAGATCGAATGGGAAGAATACTCCCAAGTTCCCGACGAACCATACGGCATACTCAAATATGCCATCATTGAGGTAAAGGGAACGACGGGTAAATAATTTTTGACCGCACTGTTCCGTTGATACTTAACCCCACGTACATTTTGCGTTCCCGGTACGTCTATACCGTACACAGATAAAACACTGAACATTAGGCTTTCGCCGGAAAGTAATATACCGTCATTCCGGCGCAAGCCGGAATCTAGTGCACCGTGTCTTAAAGGAGATAGATTATGTTTCGCACAAAGGCACGAAGGACACAAAGGAATTTACGGCAGTTTAGACTCTTTGTGAACTTCGTGCCTTTGTGCGAGGCTTACAATATAAGGTGCAGATAATCTATGCTGTTTAGGAAACAAGGCACTAGACGAGCGACTTGCAGCCTGTTTTTCTGGATTCCGGCTTTTACCGGAATGACGAAAAATGGTATGATATTTTCTGGCGAAAGCCTTAACAGAGCCGCAACCGGAAGGTTGCGATGTTTGGTTTGATACGCAACCTTCCGATTGTGGCTCCGATTTTCAATTTTTCTCCAAAAATCCCCCCCAGCCCGGACAAAACCTGTCCTACGTTGCGATTCGCTTTCGGAACCTTGTGGTACAATTCGCCGCAAACATTACATCCGAACCGGACGATTCCATGCCGTTACGAAAAAAACAAAAAACGCTGTTTCCCGACGACACGACCGGAATGATTCCCGCCGAATTCGCCAACCTCAATCGGATGCGGTTTGCCTATAAAAACCGCAAGACACATATCACGGTTTTGAAACACTGTCGGGTAGAGAATATCTCATACCTCAAGTATGTGCATCGGCTAGACTCCGTAACGTTCAAACATGGCGGTATCGTCAATGCCGACGTGCTGAACGAACTTGCGTCCGTGCCGTCCTTACAGTGCCTGTACATCGGCGAGCATAATCAATGCACGGAAGCCGATTTATCGGCACTCGAAAACCTGCGGACATTGAAGCATCTGGAATTTCATTGCAGCAATAAAACCACCGATGCTGAATTGAAACATCTCCAAAAAATGGAACAAGTTACGCATCTCAAAATTTATTGTACCGATGCGATTACCGATGAAGGGCTGATTGCTCTCACGCACATGAAAAACTTGAAGAACCTTCGCATTTTGTACTTGTACGGCAAAAATTCTTCCAATGCCAAGATAACCGGAGAAGGTTGGCAGAATGCCGGTTATCCGGCACAATTGCATAGACTGTCGATTAGCGGAAACCTAACAGAGACCGGCATTGCCGATCTTACTCAATGGCTCGGAAAAATACCGCAACTGGAATATCTTTGCTTGAACTATGCACGCAACCCTTTGCCGAACGATTGTTTTACACCACTGGAAGAGTTACTCGGTGTGCCGGCGGAGTTCTGGGAATTGCGAGGTAAGAAAGGTTATGGGACAAGTGCGAATTGGCATCTCATTCGTTCCCAACGGGCAATCCTCGAAGTTTTAGAGCACGCACAAGAACCTGTCGCAAGAGAGGAACTCATAGAGAAAATTCGCGACAAGAGTTGGTATCAGTATCATGGATTGCAGAAACTCGTTGACCGTGGTTTGGTGATAAAAGAGAACTTGAACTACTACCGATTAAGAGATCCTTGGGAAATGGCACCTGATCCGCGCGAGGAGGAGGAGAAGGATGCTCGCCGAGCAATGGACGATCTCATTGAAAGGGGCGTTCTGGAAACGGACAAGGTCAATTACAACGGAAATGTAATTCGGATGTACTACTTTGAGAACACGCCGCCTGAGGAAATACCGGATGAATTTTGATTTTTTCGCCAGACCGGACAAAACCTGTCCTACGTTGCGGACGCGTTTTGAATTCCCGGTGTATAATCGCCCTGTGTACAATCGCATGGGTCATAGACAGCAATTCTTTTTGGAGGTCAAACTTATGCAGCGTCGTCAATTTTTAGGTTCACTATTTGTTTCCAATTTTTCCTCGCACAAAGGCACAAAGTTCACAAAGAAGTCTCAACTGCCGTCAATTCCTTTGTGTCCTTTGTGCCTTTGTGCGAAACATAATCTCTATCATTTAAGACACGGTGTAGTAGTAGGGCGTTTGTTGCCCAATAAATCCGCATCAAAACACTGTCAATAGAGGAAATTTGCACCATTTGTGCGTCTGTGTGTCCGCACCAGAAAATCATGCCTCTGAAAAAGGTGTCTCGCCCTATATTGCCCAAATTAGCAACTGAACTTTGATGCACCCTGCGACCAGCGACGCAGTCGCCGACTCTCTTCTTGTTGCGATATTCTGGTATAATCTCTGTGCAACGAGTTCAGTATTGGACGTTGTCGGCAGTCGCCCTGTTGCTTTGTGTGAGCGGTTGCACAAAAAAACTCAAGAGAGTGTATAACCGCCGGAACCTGAAAGGGAGGAACAATAACTATGACAACCCCACCATTAACAACGCTGCATTTTCAAACGCACGTTTCGGACAGCGGCGTGATCACGCTTCCGCCGCTTCCTGACTCCTTTCGCGGCGAAGATATTGCCGTGAAGATTAACGTCGGAAGAGAAAGGGAACCGCTGTCAGAAACAGAAGAACAACGCAGAGCGGCGGGACAAAAGTTTTTCGATACATGGAACGGACTACTCGAAGGGATGCCGGACATGACCATGAAGGAAATCCGAGCCGAACGCTTGGAAAGGAGACATGGAAAATGAATCCTGTCATTCTGCTCAATACGAAGGTTTTGTTAACTCCGGTATGCAAGTCTATCCGCCGGAAGAATTTTTTGGAGGTATTAAAATGACAACCCCGCCATTAACAACACTGCATTTTCAAACGCACGTTTCGGACAGCGGTGTGATCACGCTTCCGCCGATGCCGGAGTACCGCGACCGTCATGTCGAGGTCGTGTTGCGGACTCTCGATGACGATTGTCCGGCACCGACCGACGAACAACTGGAAAAAATGTACACAATGTGCCGCGGTTGTCTTGAAGGAATGACGCAGGACGAATTCGATCAACTGCGGGAGGATCGAATTATGGGAGTCAAATAATGAATCGGATATTACTTGATACCAATGTTCTCATGGATTTTTTCCAGAAACGACCGGTGTTTTTCGATGCAGCAGACCAGATTTTTCTGGCGATTAGGAATCGGAAACTTGTCGGTTGTATTTCCGCTTCGATGGTAACGGATTTGTATTACATTCTCGGAAGAAGAGTCAATGAGAAATACGCAAGAGAAATTGTGGAAATAATCTATGCAACGTTCCGTATCCTTGCAGTGGATCGACGGTTGATTCGCGAAGCCTTGGATTCGCCTATGCCTGACTTCGAGGATGCTGTACAGGCGGTTACAGTTCAGAAAATCGGCGTAACTACCGTTATTACACGGGACAAAGAAGGTTTTATCAACTCTGGCTTACATGTGTACACGCCGGAAGAATTTTTGGAGGTATTAAAATGACAACCCCACCATTAACAACGCTGCATTTTCAAACGCACGTTTCGGACAGCGGTGTGATCACGCTTCCGCCGGACGCAATGAACTTTTACGGAAAAAGTGTAGTGGTAAACGTCGATGTGGACGATACGTCGCAACGTAAAATTTCATTCGAGGAACTTTGCGATGCTTGGTGCGCCGATGAGCGGTCTGCCGAGGATGTCATCCGTGATATTTACGAAAGCCGAACCATTGGAAGAGAAAGAGAACCATTATCGGAACAAAAAACAAAACGTCCGTTCGAGGAACTCTGCGGCATTTGGGGTAAAGAAGAAGACCGGGCAGAGATTGATCGAATGGTCGCTGCCATTCACGAAGGTCGATTACTGGAAACAAAGCGTGAGTCCTTATGATAAAGTTTCTCCTTGATACACACGGCATTTTGAGCGGATGCAATCGCTCCAACTTGAAAATTGGATGCAAGAACTCTAAAAACAAAGGCATAACCTTCCGGTTGCGGCTCTGATTTCGATTTGGCATTGTTAATTTGATATAGTTTTTGTTTCCCATTCGTCATTCCGGCGCAAGCCGGAATCTAGGGGAACCGGTATAAAATACCAACGTCTGGATTCCGGCTTGCGCCGGAATGACGGTGTCATCTATATCAATTTAACAATGCCTTCGATTTTTCTCAAAATTTCCCCTCCAGCCCGGACAAAACCTGTCCTACGTTGCGGACGTGTTCTGACTTCCTTGTGTATAATCGCGTGAAACACTGGCAATAATTCCTTTTATGGAGGTCAAACGATGAAACGACGTGATTTTTTACGCAGCACACTGTCGCTCGGAGCGGCGGCGTTGCTGTCAGGAGGCGGAGGGGCAAGAGAATTACTCGGCAATGCCGCACGAGCGGCGGAGATTTCTGCCCTTCCCACTTGCCGGGCGGGCGACCACATGGTACTAACGATCAACGGCGTAAAGTACGCCTTGCGTTGGTGTCCTGCGGGAACGTTTATGATGGGCAGTCCGCCAAGCGAGACGAAACTATTCGACGAAACGCAACATCAGGTAACACTGTCTCGCGGCTTTTGGATGCTCGAAACGCAGGTAACGCAGGACATGTGGGGGAGCGTGATGAAGAGCAATCCGAGTCATTTCCGGGGAGCGAAACTTCCTGTGGAATGGGTCTCTTGGGATGACTGTCAGGAATACATCACGAAGTTGAACGATGGATTTAAGAGCGGGGGTCATAAGTCCCCCGGTTCTACCGGCGGGCTTACACCCGCCGCTCTTGAGGGCTTTAAGTTTTCGTTGCCTACGGAGTCACAGTGGGAGTATGCCTGCCGAGCGGGTACAACAACGGCGTATCATTTTGGGAGCGTGCTGAATGGAGATCAGGCGAACTGCAATGGGAATCTTCCTTACGGCACGAGCATGGAGGGCAAATGGTGGGAGAGGACAACGAAGGTAGGCTCATATCCTGCCAATGCTTGGGGGTTGTATGACATGCACGGTAATGTTTGTGAGTGGTGCTTGGATTGGGACGAAGATTATCCGAGTGGTGCTGTAGTTGATCCTGTAGGTTCACCTACGGGCTCGTATCGCGTGATTCGCGGCGGGGGTTGGCGCGACGATGCGCTGTTTTGCCGGTCGGCGAATCGGGACTCCAGCGTTCCGTCGTTCAGGAGCAGCCTCATTGGTCTCCGTCTTTCCCTAGTTTTGGAGTAACCGCAAAAGCCGGAATGGAGCGGAGCGCAATGACGGATGTCAAGCGTTGGACTCCGTCATTCCACTGCGTTTCATTCCGGCTTGTGTTTAACCATTTTTACGAAAGGAGTATTATCATGCAACGCAGAGAATTTTTACGTAAAGGATTAGCACTCGGAGCGGCAGGACTGTTGCCGAACATCGGACTCTCGGCAAGTGAATCGTTTCCGCTTGCAGACAATGAACCGCTTGCATCGATGGCGATGGATACAGATGAGCCTATTGGCGAACGGTTCAGGCGAGTCATATGTGCCTCGGAAAGATTACATGATATCCTAGTCGCAAGAGGTGCTAAAGTCGAAGTTATCGAAGCGGTAAAAAAAATTAGCGAACTGTTCAGGCGAGTCATGCCTTGCTTC
>Ga0099364_10002637_pt1 | contig 28409 bp, 19 predicted proteins | sample TergutTh196P3_FD_73070 | JGI IMG/M metagenome (GOLD analysis project Ga0099364, IMG submission 73070) | Microcerotermes parvus P3 segment gut microbial communities from Pointe-Noire, Republic of the Congo - Th196 P3 | ecosystem: Host-associated > Arthropoda: Insects > Digestive system > Gut ... | reverse complement strand
CGAAGGTAATTGCGTCCTCTTGTGTCTGAGTCGTCACTAATTGTTCAGAAGTACGGCTCCAACCGATCCAAACAGCATCCGTCAATGTCATAGTACCTGCACCTGCAGGAGTATATGTTATACCTGCAAGTTTGCCGGGCTCTGCTGCGGGGACAGACCCGCCATCAAAGCCGTTGCCATCATAGGAGATGGTATATGTACCCTCTTTGTAGTCGGGTGTACCGTCACCGTTGAGGTCTTCTGCCCATACGGCGTGGAGATCATACGGAGAACCTAACAAAGCTGTGATGTCAGATGCGGTGAGGGTCACACTCGTCACGAAGATAATTGCGTCCTCTTGTGTCTGAGTCGTCACTAATTGTTCGGAAGTACGGCTCCAGCCGATCCAAACGGCATCTGTCAATGTCATAGTACCTGCACCTGCAGGAGTATATGTTATGCCTGCGAGTTTGCCGGGTTCTGCTGCGGGGACAGACCCGCCATCAAAGCCATTGCCGTCGTAGGAGATGGTATATGTTGTTTCCTTGTAGTCAGGCGTGCCGTCACCGTTGAGGTCTTCTCCCCAAACAGCATAGACGTCGAGCACACCGCTCGTAAGAGCGATAATTTGAGTGTCAGTGAGGTTTACCGATGTAATTATGCCGGCTGCCGTCTCTTCTGCCAAAGTGGTCACCACCGAAAGTCCGGAAGTAAGACTCCAACCAACGAAAGTAGCATCTGTCATCGTCAGGTTCGCGTCAACGTCAGCCTTAGCCTCAAGCGGATAGGTGACATTGGCAAGCGCGCCCGTTATATCGGAGGGAACAGTACCCGTACCGCCGTTGGCATCGTAAGCAATGGCATATGTCATTTCATACTCATACTTGTATACCGTATCAGCAGAAACAGTTCCCACAGCAGGTTCTCCCGCTGTAATGGTCACATCAGCATCCTTGTAATAGCCATAATATTGATAGCCGGGAATGGCCGGTACGGTCGGAGTAAAGGTTTGACCGACTTCCACTGCCGTAATTTTGTCAGGGTAGGTTGTTGCATCAATGAAATTGCCGACACTATCAACGTATTTTTCGGTGACAAAGTTGACGACTAAAACATCTAAGACAACATTGCTGTTTACGGATGAGATGTTGATGTCGTTGTTACTCTGCCGGACGATTTGGCCGACTCTGACAGGAGTCGCATCGGTTGTATACAGAATCTCGCTGTAGTTATTGGCAGAGGTGCTGCCTGTTGTATAGGCATAACTGTTGTAACCTGCGGGCAGAGTGATGGGGACCAGTGAGGACACCGTAATGGTTCTGTCGGTCGTAAAGACTTGGTTATTGATACGGTTGTTGATGTAGTAGCCGTCTCCCAAATTGCTGCCTGCGGCGTCGATACCCGGTTTAATATTTGCGTAGGCTCTGACAACAGCTGCATCGTCGATGGTAATTGCGGCTCCGACAAGACCGACACCGCCGACCGGGTCAGCACCGCTGCCGATACCTGCGCCGCCGTTGCTGCCTGCGATGGCAGTAACAAAGCCGCCGTTGAGAGTGATCGTACCGCCGCTGCCGTTAAAACCGCCGCCGATACCGGATGCACTTTGACCGCCGGCAGCAGCAATAGTGCCGCCTTCGATGATGATGGTTCCTGCATTTTGATTCAGACCGCCGCCGATGCCCGCCGTGTTGGAATTGGTTGCTGTCACCGTCAGAATGTCTGCCGCATCATTGCCGGTAACGCTGTCGATAGAAATGATTCTGCCTGCCGGAACAAGTATGCTTCCTGTAATCGTGTTGCTGCCTTCCAATAACAGAGCCACGTTGGCTCCATTGCTGAGGCTTATATCTCCAGTCAAATTGATTCCTGCAATCGTTATGGGAAGAGCTGCAGCGCTACTATCCACGGCGATGATGTCAGGAATGGCATTGAGGGGATTTGTCTGCCAAATGCGGTATGTCTTTGCGTTTGGAGCCTCTTGCTTGATGGTAAGGATGTCAGAGACACTGCTAAACTCATAATAATCCGTCCAGTTGTCTGCAACCGCGCCAAACAATGATGTGTCGCTGTTGGAAAGATCAATGTCAAGCCACGGCGTTGCTTCATATACATAATAAACAGTAGCGTCACTTGTTATTGAACTTGAAATTGTTGTCGTGGGAAGTGCCGTGTATGTGCCCGGACCTGTGGGTGAAGACCAGCTGTACCCTTTAAGAGTGTAGCCGCCGCTTAAAGCAGCCGGAAGTGTGGATACGCCCCTGATGTAAGTGCTTCCTGCGGTGACTGTTGTTTCGGGCTGCACGGGAATTTCAAAACCATACTCATCCACATATTTTTCTGTAATGAGGTAGCCCAACTTCAAACCAAGTGCTCCGTTTAAGGAGAGTGTGTCATCATAACCGCCGGTTGCTTGTGTTGACCCGCTCACTGTCTTGATTACAGGACTGCCGTCCACATAACCCACAAGAGGCAATGTCTCCATGAAATAATCGCCGTTCATATTATAGTTTGTCGAACCGGCGCCCGGATATTGGAAAGCAAAACTTCTGTAGTCGGTTGGCAGATCAATTGTGCCAAGCGGCGCAGAGCTGCCGATTGCAGAGACCGTGATCGCCGAATCCGGAACTGCCGACCTTTCTACAATGTGAGCGTTGACGAAATGACCGTTGCCGCTGATGGAACCGGATATATCAATCGCCGGTTTATTGGTAATGCTTGGTCCAACGCTGTTGCTGTAAGAATATGCGGTAACCGCCGCAGAATTAGAAAGTGTAAGTGCAGCACTGCCGCCCAAAGAACCACCGCCGATACCTGCACCACCGTTTTCGCCGCCGGTTGCAGTCACTGTGCCGCCGTTGATGGCAATATTGCCGCCGTTGCCGCCGACTCCGTTGCTGAAGCCGCCGCCGATACCCGCAGCACTGTTGCTGCCGACAGCTGTCACATTGCCGTCGTTGATGATAATGTTTCCGGCGTTTCTGTCAGCATCCGTGTCACCGCCGCCGATACCTGCTTTGTTTGAGCCGGTGTTTGTCGCGTCCACGAACAAAGCATGATCAACGATGTTTAAACCTTGCACGGTGGAACGATCAATTGTAAGAGTTCTGCCGGACGGCACCAAGACATTTCCGTCAAGAGTGCTGTTTTTCCTGAGGAAGAGACCTACGTTGGCTCCGTTATCCAGTTCCATGCTTCCCGTCACGCTGATGCCGTCTATCGTTATGTCAGTCGTTATGCCGTTCACCGTAATTTTATCGACGAGAGAAACGCCCGACTGCCATATACGATATGCCATCGTAATGTCGTTTGTTTTAGGCGTATCCTGATGGATCGTTAATGTTCTGGTGGATGGATTGTATTGATAATATAAAGATTTGGTCGAGTCCGTCAAAGAACCGTCGCTGTCTGTGAGATCAATGTCTGCCCAGAAGGGGGATTTGATGTATGCAAAATGGTAAATATTCATGCCCGCCACAGGATCCAGGGTTGGAGGATAACCTGATGTGAAGTCATAGAGGTTTGTGGGAATTATATTGTGGGTGTAGCCTTCGTAAATGTATCCCAACGCATACGGAATCGTTGAGGTGTATGGACCGCTTTGGACAATCGTCCACTTGTCATCGAATATGTGGTCAATTTCGGGCAAAGCGCTTTCGTCAATGTATCTTTCCCAGACCGTTGCAAAAGTAGCGCCGAAGCGTACCGGCACGGCTCCCTTATAACCGGGACCGTGAGCGCCGTTGGTGTTGGGATAATATGTATTAATAGAAGGAATGTCAGGAGAATTGTGATAGTCGCACAAAACCTGTTTTAATCCTGTCGGCTCAATAACATAGATATGATAATCTTCGGGTGACATTGTGTCTGGAAGTTGGAAAGCAAATGCTCTGTACCCTTCTCTTTGTGTATATTCTAATTGGGACAGTACCTTCAATGTTGTTGACCCGGAACCCGGAAGAGGAACTGCTTCACACAAGAGCAAAACATTGCTGTCAATGGAAATCGTGTGTCCGTTTATCAAGCGAGCATTCACAAAGTAGCCTGAGGATGAGAGAGCCGTTGTGCCGTGTATGGCGGGACGGTCGTCTCCGGCAGCAAACGCACTGACTGTCGCTGCAGAGCCAAGGGTAATCACTGCGTTGGATCCGGGAGTTCCGCTGTTGGATCCGCCGCCGCCGATACCTGCACCGTTAAAGCTGGTTCCTCCGTTTACATCCCAAAGTTTACCACCGGTTGCGGTCACAACGCCGCCAAGGATATTGATTGTACCGCCTTGACCCCAAGTGCCGCCGCCGCCTGCGCCGATTCCTGTACCGCCGCTGTTTTGAGTTCTGCCGCCGCGTCCATCGCCGCCGGTTGCTGTCACAACACCGCCGGTAATTTCAATAAGAATATTGGAGCCGCCTACTGTGCCTGCGCCGCCGCCGATACCTGTGCCGCCGCGAGAGTACGAGGTGCCTGTATAAGTACTCACCGAGTTACCACCATTTGCAGTCACGTTACCGCCAGTGATTCTGATAGAACCGCTGGCACCGCCGGTCTCACCCGTGCCGCCGCCGATACCTGTACCTGCACGGCTGTAGATATCAGCTGTACTTGTCATGCTTATATTAGAACCGGACGCAATCACAGTACCGCCTGTGATTGTGATGTCGTTGACTAAGCCGCCGACACCACCTGCACCGCCTCCAATGCCTGAACCGCCGCGTCCATAGACAACACCAGTACCCGTGTTAACAATCTCTTTGCCGGATGCAATCACAGTACCGCCGTTAATGGTAATAATGCCGACAGGACCGCCATTGTAAGTTGCAGCGCCTCCGCCGCCACCGATACCTGCGCCACCGTGAACACGTGCATTGGCATTGCCTACACCGGCGCCGCCGGTTGCTTCCACATAGCCGCCGTTGATAGTGATATCAGCGGCTGCGCCACCCGCATTGCCTGCACCGCCGCCGATACCTGCACCGCCGGCCTGATGCTGGGTAGCCCTTCCGTCGCCGCCGTATGCTTCCACGTGACCGCCATTGATGACAATCGTACCGCTTGAGCCGCCGGCTGCACTGTTGCCGGATCCGCCGCCGATACCTGCTGCGCCGCTGTTGTTATAGTATCCGCCTCTTGCGATCACGGTACTGCCGTTGATTGTAATGGTACCTGCGTTTTTGCCGGTATTGTTGCTGCCGCCGATAGCTGCGTTACCGATGGCGTCCGGTACAGTCACACTCAAACGACCATCGGTGCTGCCTGTATTTTGCTGAGCAGCGCTGTCGATAGTGAGTGATGATCCATCCGGAACAATGATACTTCCGGAGATGGTGTTCGTACCTTTAACCAACAAAAGCAAGGTGGCCGGATCATCTAATCTCATGTAACCTGCAAGCGAGATATTATCAATCGTAACGATAGTGTTTACACCGGATTGGAAACTTATGTTGTTGAAATTAGATGTACCCGCCTGAGTAATCATATATGTGTATGAGTTGGCGGCTGTTGTAAATGTCAGGACCTGATTGGGCGCCGTACCCGACACTGTGTAACCTGTGCCGCTTGTTGTTGTCGTGGTCAAATCGATTGTATAGTCAGCGCCTTGTGCAGACGAAGCGCACAAGAACAGAACAAATGCAAATGCAATTAAAGTAAAAAGAACAAATTTTTTGATATTTTTTGAAGACGTTGCTGATTGGGAAAAATGGGATGTAACTTTTTTTGTTATCACAAACACACACCTACTGTTTTATTAAAATCTTAAAAATCTTAAAAATCTTAAAATTAATAAAGATCGTTTTGGATTAAGAAAAATTATTAATTAAGTAAGATTGGAAACAGAAAGTATCTATCATATAATAATATTCATGCCAGATACGTATTACCGACCTTAAAATCATTATTCGGATGGTATTATTGAATTGGTTTCATATTATAAGAATAAATAACATTTTAGAAAATGGAATAATATATTAAATAAAAAGGAATCCGTTAGGACAACAACGAACATATTGGATTCATCATTTGTTATAACATGATTAAAAGAGAATAGAGGGCTCAAAAATCAAAAAATGAGCGCAAAAAATATGGTTTTTATCATTATTTCGGGGGCCGCAAATGAAATCAGAAGTGAAGAAAGAGAAGTATGTCAAGAAATAATTTATAACATATAAATGGCACATATCATATTAAATATAATAAAAATTGCGGAACCTGTTATAAATCCAAAGTGGTATAAAATTTTAAAATAATTACAGATTTGGCGATATTTCTTATAGATATTTTTAGATGATACTTCTTAATTCTTAGAAATTTTTTAGTTTTTAGAAATACTTTCTAATATTTCTTAAAATTTCCCCGTTTCTGCTTTTTTTCCTTCTTGAATGCTTTTTGCCATTTCTTCATCGCCTTCAATAAAAAAAGTACCGACGTAAGTGCATTTTTTACAGTGGTAGATACCACCCATGACGCCGCCTGATTCAAGATACATATCCACATTGCCGCATTGGGGACAAATTTTTTTCATATTTCAGCTCCTGAATTTTATTTTATTATAAAATAAAAATATGTTTTTTATTCTTTATTTTATTCAATGTTGAGTTATTTAAACAACGTTTCAAAATATATTAATATTGCATTTATTTAATCTAATTTTACACGAAAGTAAAAAATAAGAATAAAGTGTTTGTAATCGACAATGTTTTGTGATATTATGACAGATCAGACAACCCCTGCAATGCGCCAATTTTATGAAACAAAAAAAGAGTGTCCGGATGCCCTCGTTTTTTTCAGGATGGGGGATTTTTATGAATCGTTTGGAGACGACGCCAAATTGATTGCAAAAGAGTTGGAAATCACACTCACAACCCGCGGCAAAACCAAAGACGGAAATGAGATGCCGCTTGCCGGAATTCCGTATCATGCGATTGATACATATTTGCCGCGCTTGATTAAAAAGGGATACAAAGTTGCCATCTGCGAGCAGCTGGAAGACCCAAAAACCGCAAAAGGCGTTGTCAAAAGAGGTGTTGTCCGCGTTGTAACGCCCGGAACGGCAATCGATTCATCCATCATTACGGATGCTGCCAACAATTATTTAATGGCACTAACGAGCTCTTATTCTTATAAGCCGGAAAATGAAAGCGAGGCGGCTTTAAAAATAAAAAAAGCAAAAAATGGCGGCGAAGGAAATGAAACATTCGGCATTGCTTTTTTAGATATTTCAACCGGCGAATTTTTAACAACAGAGTTTGAAGACACTTTTCCTTATGAAAAAGTCATCACTGAAATTGCAAGATTTCGCCCCAGCGAATGCATTCTTCAAGCCGGCTTAACTCAAAATCAAACGCTAATGAACCGTTTGGAAGAAAACAGAATCAAAACGGAAACTTTTGAAATCGGAAAAATTTCCGCGGATGTTAAAAAATATGAAAACGATTTGATGAAACAATTTAAAACCGCATCTCTCGAAGGCCTTGGTTTAAGCGGAAAGGATTATGCGATTTTAGCCGGCGGAAAAACATTGGAATACGCTTTAAAAACACAAATGAGAGAACTGGATCAAATCCGTTCTGTTCAATTCTATTCCATGTCAAAGCATCTGATACTGGATTCCATGACGCTGAGAAACTTGGAAATTATCAAAAACATCAGAGATGATGAAAAAAATTATTCTCTCGTTCATATTTTGGATCAAACAAAAACATCGATGGGAACACGCCTGCTTCGAAATTGGCTGCTTCGCCCTTTGGTTTGCCCAAATGAAATCAACCTGCGGCTAAACGCTGTTTCAACACTCAAAGAAAACAATTTGCTTCGCTATGATTTAAGGCGGCATCTTTCCGAAATTGCGGATTTGGAAAGGCTTGTCAGCCGCATGATTTACGGAAATTCCAATGCCAGAGATTTAATTGCAATGCGCAATTCTTTGGCAGAACTGCCGCAGCTGGCGAGTGTTTTAGCAGAACTGTATGAAAATTCAAAATCAGATTCAAAATCGGGTTCAAATTCAAAATCAGATTCAAGTTCAAAATCCGATTCAGAATCATTGATTTTAAACATTTGCAAAGAACTTTCCGACATTGAATTTGCCGATGAATTAACAAAATTAATCTCAAAAACAATTGTTGACGACCCGCCGATTACTGTTCGCGAAGGCAAAATGATTCAATCAGGATATCGGGAAGATTTGGATCAGCTCCGAGACGCTTCCGGCAGCTGCAAAAATTGGATTGCAGATTTTCAAACACAAGAACGTGAAAAAACGGGGATCAAAACCTTAAAAATCGGGTACAGCAAAGTTTTTGGATACTTCATTGAAATCACAAACGCCAATAAAAACATGGTTCCTAAAAACTACATCCGAAAACAAACAATCGCAAATGGAGAGCGCTATTATACACCGGAATTAAAGGAGCATGAAAATTTAATTTTAACGGCAGACGACAAATCTGTGGCACTGGAATACGAAATATTTCGAGACGTCACAAATCGTGTCATTTCATATGCCAAAGAAATTCAAAATGCTGCTCAATGGATTGCTCAAACGGATGTTTTGTGCAGTTTTGCAGAAGTTGCGGGAGAAAACAATTACGTCTGCCCCCTCGTAGATGACAGCTTGGAAATTTTAATCCGTGACGGGCGCCACCCGATTGTTGAAAAAACAACAAACGAAGCGTTCGTTCCAAATGACACGGAAATGGACGCCGAAGAAAATCAATTCCTTCTCATCACCGGACCCAACATGGCCGGCAAATCCACATACATGCGCCAGATTGCAATGATTGTGATTATGGCACAAGCCGGATGTTTCGTGCCGGCCGCATATGCAAAAATCGGAGCGGTGGATAGAATATTTACAAGAATTGGCGCCCATGACGATTTAGCCGGCGGAAAAAGCACATTTATGGTTGAAATGGTGGAGCTTGCCAACATTTTAAACAACTCCGGCGAAAGAGACTTAATTCTTTTAGATGAAATCGGACGCGGAACGAGTACTTATGACGGCTACAGCATTGCAAAAGCGGCTGCCGAATACATTCACAACAAAGACAAAAAGGGCGTCCGAACACTTTTTGCAACACACTATCATCAATTGACAATTCTTGAAAACAAATTAAAGCGCCTTAAAAATTATCATATTGCTGTTCGAGAAATCGGAAATGATTTGGTCTTTTTAAGAAAAATCGTTCCGGGGGCTACCGATAAAAGCTACGGGATACATGTGGCAAAATTGGCCGGCGTTCCCGACAAAGTGAATGAGAGGGCTACCGAAATCTTAAAAGAAATTGAAAATGAAAGTTTTGCAGAAGAAGATGAAAAAGGCGGCAAAAAAAGAACGTCTGCCCGTTATACACAGTTGCTGCTGTTTGATCCTGACGGAGGCGGCGAAGAACGCGTTGTTGAAAAATACATTGAAAATCCGATCATTAACGAATTAAAATCGGAATTTAAAGATTTGGACGTCAACCAAATGACGCCGCTTCAAGCCCTTTTGAAGCTGGAAGAAATCAAACAAAAATTGCTTGAAAATTAAAAAACAACGCCGCTTCAATCTTTTTTGAAGCTGAAAAAAATCAAACAGCAATTGCTGAAAATTAAAAAATGACGCCGCTTCAATCTTTTTTGAAGCCGGAAAAAATCAAACAAAAATTGCTGAAAATTAAAAAACGAGTGATAAAAAGAATTGTGGCATCAGCTGTAGAGTTTTCTTCATCCTTTGCTCAAGATGGGGTAACTTTCATCATCGCCACGGTTTTGTTTATGACTTTGTCTTATTTATGAATTGTGAAAGAAACGAAAACATTTGGAGACATTGAAATTGGTACTGATTTTAAAAGCTGTCGAAAACATTCCTCTGATTCAAAAAGGAGATGATTTAGCGGAATTGGTTTGTGAAAATACAGAAATTTCGGACAATGATATTGTTGTCATTGCGTCTACCGTTGTTTCAAAAATGATCGGTTTGACATTTTATGAAAAAGATATGATTCCGACTTTTGAAGCAAAACGTATCGCTCAATTGAATGGAAAAAGCCCGGAGTTCGTTCAGGCGGTTTTGGATGAAAGTACGGGTGTTTTGACGGAAACACCGTTTATGCTTGTTCGAAACAAAAACGGGCACATCTGCATCAATGCCGGAATCGACGGATCCAATGTCGGCGGCGAAAAACTCTTAAAACTGCCTCAAAATCCCGACAAATACGCTGCTGAAATCGGCAAAAACATCGAAGAAAAAACCGGCAAAAAAATCAGTGTCATTATTACAGATACAAACGGCCGCGCCTTTAAAAACGGACAGACAAATGTTGCCGTTGGTCTTTACAATATCAAGCCAATTAAAAAATGGATCGGCGAAAAAGACCTTTATGGCAAAGTTTTAGAAATTTCCGAAGAAGCTGTTGCTGATGAAATTGCCGGCGCCGCCAATTTGATAATGGGAGAAGGTTGTTACGGCTGCCCGATTGTTATTGTCAGCGGCTTAGACTTTTATACAGCCGAAAAAACAAGCATAGGGGAAATGTATCGAGATGAAAAGGATGATTTGATTGTTCAATCGCTTTTGTCTGCCAAAGAAAAAAAGGAAAAAAAAGATGATATAAAAGTCAGAATTTACCGTGATGGCGAAGCTATAGACGTAAATTGCTTTTTTGATGAAAAAGACAATATGTACAAAGAAATGTCTTTTTATAAATTTGAAGGTGTAAATTTTGAAGATTGAAAGAGAAATGCGTTTCTCTTTCGTGTTTTAATTCACCCATCGAAGAATCGTATTCCGATATAAGTATCGGTTGCTCCCCAAATTTTATTTTTTCACATCATCAAAAACCGCATACAACATACTTAATGTTCCAATGCCGAGCGGCTCTTGAACAATTTGGATATTGTATTTGCTTTGAAGCTCTTTTGACAAGCAGCATGGGATTCCCGGTGTTGATACGAGGGCATTTTGCTTCAAACAGCTTTCAGGAACCGTATCCGAACAGGGTGTGGCTTCAAAAATTTTGAAAAATGATTTTTTATCAGTCGGATGATACTTAAAAACCGGATATTTTGAAACAATTTCATCGACGCGTTTTGAATCCACATCATAAACATGAACTTTTTTGCCGGCTTTTAAAAGCGTTTCAAGTGCGGGCGTCCCGACTTTTCCAAGGCCTATGAGCAAAATATCGTTTTCTTCGGGATGGTCTTTGGCATAACATAATATTTCAGCATAAATGCGGCCCGTACAAATTTGATTGTGGGCGATTTTGCCGTTTCTCAAATTGTGGGCAACGTATGCCAAATCGTCTGCCATTAAAATGATATCTGCACCGTTTTTGACGGCTTCGTAATAGCCGGCAACATCTGTGTTTTTTGTAATAAAACCGTCCATTCCAAAATCTTGAACCGTGAAAAGCAAAGACTGTGAAAAACGGCCGATAATGCCGCCGCCGGCTGTAATCGGAATGACCGCAATTTTTTCATTCTTTTTTTCCGTACCGTAAATGAGACGGCAAAGTCCGTCCAGTGACGAGCCGGTTAATTTCGAAATTAAGCGGTCGTTTTCAACCAAAACGTTTCTCATATTCGCCAAATCTGAGGGCGTTAAAAGAGCCATAATTACATCCTTTTGTTAATCAACATATTAATTATTGGTATTAATTATTGATATTAATTATCATATTTGTTTTTTATAATTTAAAATGATGGATTCCGCTGTTTTCTTTTTATTTTCAGCTTCCTGTTGTGTTTTTGCATAACTGATCACCGTGAAGGCACAATAATGATCATCACCCGTGCATTCAAAAATTTCAATTCCGGATTCGAGTTTTGTTTGAATCGGATAATAATTGCTGCCGGCAGAAATCAAATGTTCTCCGCCTGAAATGAGCCGGTCGTCTTTGAAAAGGAAATGCTCGAAAATGCAATAAGAATCAATATATTTCGGATTGGTCACTTTGAGAAGGGAGGCCTTTGGTTCAAATGTGGGATCGAAAGACTCGACCAGCAAAAGAAGTAAGTTGACGCCACACGAAAAATAAACACACGTCGGCGTCTGGCTTGGGAAACGCGCATCAATTTCAAGCACCTTCCAACCCTTTTGGCTTGCAACGGCTTCAACATCCATCAATCCTTTCAGAGACAATCCCTTTGCCAAACGATAAGCAATGTCCCGGTAACTTTCATCATAATGAAGCGGAGTTACTTTGAAGCAATCATAAACGTCATCAATATGAATATGCGTCTCTTTGGCAACAGCATATTCTCTGCCGTTTCCGGCAATTTCAAGAGAAACAACGGGACCCGCTAAATATTCTTCAATCAGGTAATGGCTTGGAACAGTTTTTAATTCGGCGTCCGTTTCAATGATTTGAGCACCGATGCTGCCGCTTTCTGACGGCGGCTTGATAAAATACGGCGGCTCATTCGGGCGGTCATCCGGCGTTGGGATACTCGTTTTTCGGAAAAAGTTTTTAGATTTTGTTTTGTCACAGCTGATGCGGTAAGCATCAAAATCAAAAAGAAGCGGACACAAAATTTCTTTTTGAACCGATTCCAAAAAAGCAATTGTTTCTTCGTTTTCGTTGGTTGGAATCATATAGTCGACTTTTTTTGAAAGCGCAGTAAAGCGGTCTTTTTCTTTTGTGACGTCAAAACACTGAAAGTCATCGCAAATGTTTTTCGCAAGCGCATTGGAATTTTTATCAATCAAAATAACATACAGTCCCGCCTTTTTGGAAAGGTATGCCGCTTCTGCACCTTGAAGTTTTCCGCCGATTAAACAAATGCGCTTTCCGGCATAATCGTTTGGAAAATCTGAAACAATCACCGGATTGATATGAAAATCAAAATCATTTGTATGATTGTTTAAAGGTGTGTTTTTTTCGCCTGTCATAATTATTCCTTTCACTCTTATTCCTTTACTCTTATTCCTTTCACTCTTTTTTAATGAGTTGATTGATTGTGTTTTAAGGCGGGATGAATTGATTGTATTTTAAGAAAGCCGTCATTGATCATCAATTGTCTGATAAGAGCCGAGATTTTTAAAGAAGCTCGTTTTTCTCTTAATCATCGTCAGTGCATCGGAAACGTCGGAAATATTGTCGTATCCCGAAATCTCAACGAAGAACGCGTATTCTCCGTGCTTGTTTTTTGTCGGGCGCGACAAGATTTTTGTCATATTCAAATCCCATATGGCAAAGATGTCCAAAATTTTGTAAAGTTCTCCGGGCTTATCCTCTGTTGAAAATACAATGGATGTGCTGCATTCGGTCTTTGGCAGCGATGTATCGTCTTTTGTCAGCAAAATGAACTGGGTTGTGTTGTTTTTGTTGTTTTGGATATTCTCGTGGATGATTTTAAGCCCGTAGATTTCGGCGGAGTTTTTTGAGCCGACAGCCGCAATAATTTCTTCGCTTCCCGATTCGAAATCGGCGGCGATCTTTGCCGCCTCCGCCGTCGAATTGACAATTTCAACAACCGCGTCGGGATAAGTTGTGTTTATGAATTTTCGGCATTGTGCCAACGCCTGAGGGTGCGACAGAATTTTTGTAATCTTGCTGCCGACGTTCTTTTCGTTAATCATCAAATTTTGTTCAATCGGCATCGTCAGCTGTTTCAAAATAAAAAGATCGGAGTCAAAAATAAGCGTATCAATCGTTGTGTTCACAGCCCCTTCAATCGAATTTTCAATCGGCACGACGCCGTAGTCGGCATTTTTGCTCTCAACAGCTTCAAAAACATCCTCAATTGCAGCAAGCGAAGAAAGTGAAAAACCCGATTGACCGCCATCCATTGATTTTATGAAACGGTTTGCTGCTTGCTCGGTAAAGGTTCCTTCGGGTCCAAGATAAACGATTTTCATTATTCATCACTCTTTAATTCATCACTTTTCAATTCATCATTTTTCAATTCATCACTTTTCAATTCATCACTTTTCATTATCCATCACTTCGTTTTTTCGACCACATTAAGATTGTCTGATTGATTGCGTTTTAAATATGCCTCAAATTCCTCTTGGCTTGCGGGCTGAAGTCCCATTTCTTTCAGTCTTTCAACAACGCTTTTTGCGTCTCTTTTGCGTTCTTCAAGCGAAACGTCGCGGTCAAAATTAACAACGCCTTCGAGTTTTGAGCCGGACGAAATAATCGATGTAACGACATTTGCGCCGGCATTGATGCGCAAAACCATGCCGTCGATACCTGCCACATCCAAAGACGCCGGAATCAAACGATCCGGAAATACGAATCGGAGGATGGAAATTATTTTCAGCTCCATCAAGTCGGGTGCTTGAATTGTTTCTGCAAGCGGTGTTCCGGGCTGCGGTTCAAATGTCATGACACGCACTTGATCCGGGTCATTTTTTTGCATGCCTCGAATAGAGATAATCGCAGATTCAATATCATCCGCAGTAGCCGGACTTACTTTTTCACCGCCGGACATTTTCATTTTTGAAAAACCGGTAAGCAGTCCGTCTTCGATGCACATCCCAACGTCTTTAGCCGTGTTTCTGGCATGAACGCGTCCTTCAAAAGACTGTCCTGCACGCAATTTTTCGTAAAGTTCTTTTTGATAGGTTTCTTGGTAAAGTGCAAAAAAGTCGGCGCCTGCCTCTTTAAGCATTTTGATAAAATCATCATCCGCAACACCCGGAGAGACCATAACAGGAAGTCCTGTTACTTCTTTTACGATGCGGACAAACTCCAAAAGATTTTCGGGGTGATTGTGAAAATGCGGGTCTTCGCCCATTGTTAAATCAATCATATGAACGCCTTCATCTTTGAGTGAAACACACATATGGCGTAATTCTTCGGGCGTTAAGCGATAACGATGGATGTTGTTGGCGGCATTGTAATAGCAAAATGCACATTTGTTTTTGCAGTATGTGGAAAAATAGACAAAGCTGTACATGTAAATGTTTTTTGAAAAGAAGTGTTCGCGAACTTTGGAAGCGGCAAAATACATTTTTTGAAGGCTTTCTTTGTCGCTGATCGAAAGCATTTCCCGAATCATTTCATCTGTGATCGGTTTTTTTTGAATGACGTCTTTAATAAACGCATTCAATTCAGAATCATTCATTTTTGAAAAAAAATTCATATGTTTCCCCCGTGTAAAACATATCACTCACACTCGTTTTTTATAAGCTTGTATAAATGCCGTTGTAGTAATGCTCAGAGCGGCTTCCTCTTTTGATGTTTTTAAATTTGTGGCGGGCTTTAAGCAGACGTTCTAATCCAAATCCGGCGCCCATCCACGGCTTGTTAACGCCCCAATCCATGTCCATCGGAATCGGGCCGATGACTGCTGAAGAAAGTTCCATGTCGCCGTGCATCACATCGACCGTTGCGCCATAAACCATACATTCGTCCCCTTCGATTGTATAATCGATGTCTAAGAAAGTTAAGAATTCGTCGAGCAGCGAAATCAAGTTTTCGCGATTGACACCGCTTCCCATGTGACAGAAATTGACCATTGTAAATTCTTCCAAATGGCTGCTGCCGTCTGATTCTTTGCGATAGCATGGGCCGATTTCAAATATTTTAATCGGGTCGGGCAGAATTTTGTCAAAGCGGTGCAAATAATTGTAAAGAACCGGCGCCAACATCGGGCGCAAACACATTCCGCCGTCCGTTCTGAAAATTTGCTTAGACAATTCAACATCTTTGTCGATGCCCATTTTGATAATGTATTCTTCCGGAATTAAAATAGAGGATTTGATTTCAATAAATCCTTTTGAGATTAAAAAAGCCGAAATGTCGCGCTCTAATTTTGCTAACATATGCTCGCGGCTGTTTGCGTAAATATCGCAAAGCTCCTGTTTTCGGCGTGTGACAAGAAGAGATTCCAGCGCTTCAAAAGGCGGCAGCGAATCATCATTTTCTAAATCAAATTCGTCCGAGATTAATAATGATTCAAGTCTTTTCTTTTGAGATGGAGAATATTTCACAGGCATGGATTTTGCCTCCGCTGTCTTTTTTTCGGCTGTATTCTTTGCTGTATTTTTTGCTGTATTCTTTTCCGCTGTATTCTTTTCCGCTGTATTTTCTACGATTGAAAGTTTTGAAAAATTTGACAAATCGGATGCTTCCTGACTTGAAATCGGCGCCGGAATGATGTTGGCTGTTGTTTTCTTTCCGACTTTTTTTGAGGCGGATTTTTTTGAGCCGCCGGCGTCAACATATGTAATGGCAGGATCGTTAAAGTTTTTTGTAACGAAACGATTTATGCGTTCTTCGGAAAGTTTGCATTTTTTACAGACCTTTTTGTATTTGGAATTGCGAAGCGAACGGGCAGAAGCGCTGCGCCTGGAGTTGTTTACGATGATGGCTTCGCCGCAATCTGTATAAATGCGGATCTTACGCTGAGATGTTTCATATCTTTGAATACCGTGAAGAACATCCGCTCTGGAAAGCCAAACATCGTTTTGTTTGACAAGCTTTTCAAGTGCCGGACGATCCATATTCTTTCCCTTCTGTTTTTAGCCTGCGTATAATAATGCGGAAACCCCGGGAATCTAACCCAGCTAAACGGATCTAGAGTCCATTTGGTCTACCTGACCGGATTTCCAGCCGATTTGATGTGATTTGATGTAAATGACCTTTGTCCAATTATTGAAAAATTGAAAACAAGTGTTCGTTCATTTATGATTCTTTCTGATTTAAAAGCTTTCCCGTTTTTACAAATAATAAAAAGGGCTGAATTAAAATGATTCGGACGTCATTTTCTAAAGCGACAAAAGTGATAAAGCGGTTGTGTTGATGTCGTTTTCCCATGAACCGTTTTTTTCTTGAGACTGAACCAGCCAAGAAAGGGAAGCCAAAGCCTTTCTTTTTGGACCGCATAAAATGAGAGCATGAAGAACCAAATTGCTTGTTGCCGGATATTTCCAACAGCCGTTTTCCCGAACAGAAACGAGCCAATCAATTTTTTTTTCGATAAATTCTGAAATGAAAGTCTCGGAGTCTTGAAAAAGAGATAAATTTTTTTGTTTTTGAAGTGCTGTAATGATCAAAGCAGTTGTTCCGGGATGCTGCCAATCGGGAATATCCTGTTCGCACAAATTCAAACAAAATTCAGGTTCAAAAATACCGGCGTCGGCTAATGCTGACAATATGTAAACCAAGTCATAAACATTATCAGCCCACCTTTCTTTTTGAGACATTATATAAGAAAGAGATTTATTTGCGGCGGCTTTTGCGGCTTCAATGAGAGGGGAGTCGTTTTCGAGTCGAAAAGAAGGGGGTAGAAATTTTTGTTTTTTAGACATAATTACGAATAAGGCGGATGTAAAACGAGCTGTATCACGAATGTCTCCCAAAGAGCCGTCCGAATTTTGAAGGGAAAGAAAACGAGCCAAAAGAGACTCTGCGTTTTTCATCTTTTCTGTCTCTTCTATCTTTTCTGTCTCTTCTATCTTTTCTGTCTCTTTTATCCCTTCCGTCTCTTCTGTTTCTAAATAAAGCAAAATGAGAGAAGACAGCTCTTTTGCAGAAAAGGTGTCCGCTCTTGAAAATTGAGAAGACAGCCATGAAAAACCCGAAGTATACACTCGCGACAGATCAAGATCGTTTATTTCAAAGCCGGATTCATGCAACATAAAAATCAAAATAAAATTGAATGAAAGGAAAAGAAATCAAAACTATAAGAAAGTAAATGAAACAAAAGGAAAAAACCAAAATCAATTTAGAGGGGTTTAAAAATGCCCATAACTGTTCGATTTTCAAGTTTTCGAACTTGGAATCGGTGTTTTGTAATAAAAGGTGCAGAATCAGGCGCCCTTGCTCCCTGTTTGGAAGCAGAAGCTCTCTTAGAAGAAGATACAGTTTCGATTCTTTTTGTTGCCATATGATACCCCTACAGTATATACCTGATTGATTTTGGAATTAATAAATCTTTTTAATTAACGGCTTAAAGGGGGTTTCTCTTACATTTTTTAATTGAAGGAAGAAAAGAAAAAAAGGAAGGGTGTAAAAAAGAAAAAAAGAAACAAAAAGGAGGAAAAGGAGGAAGGAAAGGAGAGTTTCCACGGATGTGGAAACTCTTGTGTGTGTGTGTTTTATTGGTTTGTGGTTATAGAATGTGTGGTTTTAGATTTTATTTGAAAACGGATGACTTTTTTTAAATGAAAATCTAAAAACAATTGAACAAAGAAAAGCCTCTATAAATAGTTTTTGTGACCTTTGAAGGAGCAGCATATCAAAATCGTCGTGATTTTGTGATTTAATAACCGTTTAATTAAAAATATTCCTGTTATAAAATTGTAATGGAATTGTAATTTTTGGTTTTTTCAATTCAAGCAGAAGAATGAGAGCGTATATATACTCAAAATACATTAATGATTTTTTTGTATTACATGAAAATTTATAAAAATGAAATCACAAAGATAAAAATGAGGTAAAAAATGATTTGGATGTTTCTTGCGCGTTTTGTCGGTATTCGAGGATTACGAAAACTTCGCAGCATGTCATATATGTCAAACACGATGCCAAGTGCGGTGCCAAATAAAAAATCCAATATCGGCAATAGGGACCGTGCGTTTCGGGCCACTGTCGGTGCGGTTGCGCTTGCTCTTTTAATGGTTATCAAAGAAGGCTTTGTTGTCAGATACTTGCTGGGGCTGGCTGCTTTGGTTGGTCTTGTGACAGCCTATACAAAATTTTCGCCAGTCTATGCCTTGATCGGTGAAAACACACGCAAAAAAGGAAAATAACTTCATAAATGAAATTATTTTCTTTGATTTTTTTTTTTAAACAACTTTTCCGGTTGCTGTAAACCGCTGATTTTCTTCAAGGCTTGCAAACAAGAAAAGATCGTCTTTGTTGTAAGCGATTTTTCTGGAGCCGGCAAGCTTCAAAACGGCTGTGCCGCCGGGACCGATTTTTTCAACTTCGGCGCCGTTTAATGTAATCTTTTGAACGCGGACGGGATCGGCTTGAAGTCCGACGAACAAATGGATGACATCGTTGACTTTAATGCCGTTTTTGGCAAATTTTGAGACTTGGCAATTTATTTCATACTCTTCTGCGATCACTTCGCTGTTGGACAAGAGATAACCGCGATCCAATTCGCGTTCCAAAAGCCCTTTAAGAGCCAAGCCGACGCGTGTTCCTGTGCCGGCCGCCTTGACATCAATATCGTGCGTTTGGATGGAACGGATATCGATTTTTTTGTCGGCGGGGTACAAGCCGATTTTGTCGTGTGTGTGAATTGTTCCTTGGAGAACTTTGCCGAGAATAACGATGCCGATACCGGTCACGTTGAAAAAATGATCAATGACAACGCGCGGCGGCAAATTGTCTTTTGTTTTGTTGACGGCATCAATTTCAGCCCCGATTTTATGAATGGACTTTTTCAATTCTTCAATGCCCTCAAATGCGTTTGAAACATCTTTGTTTGTGTTGAGCGATAAAATTTCCCAATTTTCAAGAACCGTTCCTTTGATAATTTTTTGAATTTTTTCTTTAAAGGCGGCAATCTCTATCGGATAACTGGTATCTGATTTTGTGATGACAATAATCCCGTGCTTAAAGCCAAGAAGATCTAAAGCGACAATACATTCCCCCGTGTTTTGCGTCAAGCCGTTTGGCGTGATGCAAAGCAGCGCCATATCTGCCAAATTTAATGCAGCAACAATGGATTTCATGGATTTGGGGTAAGATTTCGCATCCACGTAAACATATTTTTGCTCATGCCTGTCATCATCAAATAACGTAATGTCTGAGTCGGTTCCTTTCTTGCCGAGCTTGGATGCCAAAGTTGTCCTGCCGGTTTTTTCATCGCCGATAATTGCAATATTTGTCATATTTTTTGTCCTGTTTTATTGGACTTTATTGTTTTCAAATATATGAGTTTTGTTTAATGATTAGCTTTGCACGAAAAACTTCCAAATGCACGAAAAGCCTAAAATTTTCATAGAAAAGTAAATCATATGTATGAAAAGCCATCTTCTGCACGAAATGGCTTTGTGTAAAAAGTTCATATTGTGTAAAAAATTTAGAATGATTGGATTTTACATAAAATCGACTTTGCATAAGGAATCTGCTTAATTGATCTCTTTTCGTGCAAGGTCCAAATGATTATTTATTCGATTGGATGTTATCGAATCTTTGAAAAGCAGTAGGTGAAACCGCCTTTCAAAAAAATTATATAACCTAAAAGTACATATAGATTGTTAATTCTAAAAGGCTTGATTATGGTAGATAAAACTGAATTAATGGAACAAATATCTAAAAGTTTGACACCATTAGATGTTACTCTACTCTAGCTCTTAGCTGCAAACGAAAAAGAACCGATAAGAGGTAAAGTGGCATTACAAAAAGAGGTTTTTCTGTTGGCCAATTTCAACGATGAAGTTATGGAAGAAACAGATTATGAACCTCATAGTTTTGGATGTTACAGTGAAGTCGTTGAAATTACTATGGATATGTTGCAACAGCTGGATTTGGCAAAAAAAGGCAAAAACGATAGTATATACTTAACCGAATTCGGCGAAGAAGTGCTGTCTAAATCATATGAAAAATCGTTGGTAAATATCGAAGTAATTCAAGATTATAAAGAATTATTAAATGATTTAACTAATGACGAAATTTTTTTAATCATATATCTCTATAAGCCGGAATATACAACAGAATCAATTGTGGAGAAAAATGTTTTCAAAAATCGTGTAAAACTCGCCACTTCTATCTATAACAAAGGTAAAGTCACTCTTTCAAAAGCTGCACATCTAGCTGGTATGAATATCGAAGATTTTTTGAAAACAATGGGAAAAATATGTTAAAAATTTTAGATACTTCCACTGTTATTGTTGTGTTGGATTTTATTCACTGCCCCGAAATTTTCGATTATTGTATAGAAAAAGGGCATGAATTGTGTGTAACCCATCCGGTTTATGAAGAAATTCAATCAAATCCTACAACATTTAAGCTTTTTAATGAATATGGTAAGATTTCAATACGAAATAGCGAATGCCAATACTCTGGAGAAACATATGAGTATCTGAAGAAAAGACATATTAGTCTGCACGAAGGAGAAATTAGTGTTTTGTGTGAAGCAAAAAGTTTATCTGATAACGATAAGCCCCATTATTGCATTGTAGACGATTTAGTTGCAAGAAAGAGAGGAGATGAATTAAACATACAATTAACTGGCACAATAGGATTACTTTTATGGGGGAAAAAAAACGGGTGCTTGGAAGAAGAAGATTGTCTCCACATATATGAAAAGATAAAAAATTCTTCATTTAGAATAGACGATCAAATTTTAAGGATGTTGATTTCATGACTAAGGAAGTAAAAATATCACTTGTCGATGTAGCGGACGATACTGATTTGAGATCATTGGAAATTAAATTAGGTAATCAAACACTCAAAACTCCATTTTCGTCCTTTGAAGCCTCTAAATTCTACGCTGATACAAAGATTCCGTATTCTAATTATATAAATGAAGAATACAAGCAATGCGGTGATGAAACCCTAAAATCAATAAATACAGATTCGAATTATGTTAAAACATTAAATCAAAAAATGGAATCTTCACGTTCTAAATTACCCAAAGCTCCAAGAATTACTATAGTTGAGCATAGACCGAAGATTGAGGCTGATGCCATTGCTCCATTGCCAACAGATGAGCAAATAGATACAATGGTAAGTACAGCATACAGTTTTTCAGACATCACTCCCATTCCTTCAGTCCCAAAATTTAGTCGTAAAATTAAGAATGAAAATGTTGATGACTTGCTCCATTATATCAAAAAATGTCATGATTCTATTGAAATATGGAATAATAAGCCCATTATGGGTTATGTTCCAATGAACTTAGCAAAAATCCATCTCATAAAAGTTTTAGATTTTTATTTAAATAATGGAATTAACACATTTTACTTAGATTTTGATGGTACCCAAATTACAAGTCACAAATCACAAGTTACAGATATAAAACGCTATATGAAAGAACGTGGCTATGAAGAAAACTGTTTCTTCCATATTTTAAATGCTAAATATGGAAACGCCATAAACAACGGAGCAATTTACTCCGCTAAAGATTTATTAGGATTTGGGCTCGGATTCGATTCTCTTGGAGGAATTCATGTAAGTCTGAGAAGACCGCCTGAAGTGTATGAAAAATTAAAACAAAATAAAGATGTACAAAGAAATGTACAGCGAGTTCTGTGCATTGAGGATTATGGTTATTATAGAAAAGATCTATTGTCTGAAAAAGAGTTCATGAATAAATGTTCTGACAACATTTCACTTCCATTGTTAGATATTTATCAAAAAGATGGTTCTCGAAGTGAAAGATTACTTCACATATTGAATCGATGTCAGCAATGCAATGAATCTGAAAATCTTAGAACCTTACTTAAAGAAGGGGAGTCTTCAAAAAACACGCTGAAACATTATGAATCAAAAAAACAGATCGAAGAAAAAGATTTCAAAATGCTGAAAAAGGATAAAGTCTACTGATAATTCGACTTAAAATGCAAACATATCATTTCTGTTAAATTTGATTTAGAATCGAAAAATCAAACAATAAAGTCGTTCAGTCGTTTGAATGAACTTTTTATAATCAATCACAGATGAACGAAATTGAATTATTTAATATGTTCCTTTATGATTTGGCAAATGCGGTAGAAGATACAGAAAATTTAATAGATAGACCAAAAATACCACTCAATACCTTATTTTTTGTGCGGAACAAAAAATACATTCATTTTCGTAGTTATTGGAAAAAATATCCATTTTCTGCTTTTCATGAAAAAGATTTTTAATGCACGAAAAAGAATTATTTGCATGAAAATTGTTATTTTTCGTGCAAAGCCTTAACGATTTTTTCCCCATAAACAAGAAGTTTTTGAAAGAAGGATTTTTTATTGGAGAAAAAGAAGCAAGGTTTTTTTATTGAGAAAAACAATTTAAAACTCAATAATGTAAACTTATACAAAACCTATAAGTAGATAACAGATGTGGAGAATTGGAATAGAAATCCGTTTTCGCAGGTACCTTTCAGATGACGGGGAGTTTAGAATGGATACAAATAAAGCAATTTACACACGCCGAAGCATTCGAAAATATCAAAACAAACCGGTTCCGATGGAACTTGTTAAAGAGGCTGTCAAAGCGGCGATGTTTGCGCCGTCTGCAAGAAATCAGCAGCCGTGGGAATTTATTATCATTGACAAAAGAGAAATGCTGGATGAAATCCCAAAGTTCAGCCCGCATGCTGCAATGGCAAAGGAAGCGCCTGTCGGCGTTTTGGTTTGCCTGAATAAATTATATGAAATCGCTGAAGGATTTTTCCAGCAAGATTTGGGAGCTGCGACACAAAATATGCTGTTGTCACTGCATGCGGCGGGTCTTGGGGCGGTTTGGACAGGCGTTTACCCAAGAGAAGATCGTGTCGGCGGTTTTATAAAAATGCTGGATCTTCCTGAAAATGTTGTGCCGTTTGCCTTTGTCATCATTGGTTATCCTGAAAAAGAGCCTGAAACGGCGGACAGATTCAAAAAAGACAGAATCCATTACAATCAATGGTAAAAAAACAGGAGAAAAGCAAAGCAAATATGCTTTGTTTCTTTTTTTATAAATCAGCCGTCTAAAAACTGTAGGTTTGTGTTGTAGAATTGATTTTTGTGAGCTGTGGCGGCGTAGAGGAGAAATTGGTTGTAGGGGGATTGGAATGTGCTCATTTTGGTTCACTATAATTGTAATAAAATCATCTATTTTCGCCCATCATCTTATAAATTTCGGAAAGGGTTGCTTTTGATAAATATAGTATGCTTTGTATTACATTTACTCTGCTTTAGTCCTGTTTGTCTTGTTTTTTATAATTTTTAACTTGTCTACTACGTTATTTACATACCACACATTCGGCGCATCAGTAGAGTGATACGCCTCCTCAAATAACGGATAAAGCTGTGCATAGGTTATATCCTTATCAATAATCGTCTATAGCTCCTCCGTACTGCAAGGAAGTATTTCCATTCCATTTACACAGTCTTTTCCATTTGTTGAATAGTACGGAAGGGTTTTACGTGAACGGAAATCACCAATCACATTTACATGTAGGTATGTTGAAACAAAAACGCAATAAGTTTTCATATTTTTATTCCGAAGTAAGAAATCGCCTAGGTGGCGGGATACAGGCTCCATTTCTATCCTGCGTTGGTTTGTGTTTTCCGTAAGTGTTACTTCTAAAAGCAGAGTATGTGTCGGGTAATCTGCTGTTGTTTCATATAAATACGTCAAATCCTCCCTACCCCCTTTTGCGTGTGTTTTTGGTAATAAGTCTGAATCGAGTGATAGATTAAATGCCTCTAAAACATTGACACGTCGTTCACTTATGTTGTACCAAATTATACCGATAATATATTCAAAAATTGTCGGCACATCCGCGTTGCTTGTTACCATTTTTTGAATTTTATCGTCATCGCGTACTTTGAAATATTTCAGTAAATTGAGCAGGGCATCCTTTGGAAATTTACGGTCAATCATTTCATTGAAACGCGCCGTGTGCTCATCTTCGATAAACTTCTTAACATCGTTGGTGCTCTTAACTTTAACACCGGGGTAAACCTTCTCTATCTTTGCAAACAACAATTCGTCCCCTACTTCCGAGTCGGGTATTATTTCCACAAACTCACAGTTCTCGTATAAATTATCTGCCGCTGTGAATGCTATTTTCAGCAATTTGTCTTCTATAAGTGAAAAGTAGCACTTTGGTATGACGTCAAAATCAACAGTATTATTTTTAAAAACAACGGTGTCTGTTGTTTTCAAATAACGGCGGTTTAGGTCGAAATAGTCCGACAATGTGGCTTTCGCTTTATATAAATGCATTATTTTGAAAAAAATGTCTTTGAATTCACTCTCGTTTTTTGCCGAAAAAAATACAGCATCGAAATTAATAGTACCAAGCTTTTCTTTCATAACTTGTGCTCTTTTCGGTGTGGTGAAAAGCAGTTGTTTCCAATATTTCGCCATATTTACTTCGTCAATGGCATCAAGGAGTGGCTCGACATCATTTTTATTCCTAAAAAATACGAGGCTTTTCAGCGTGGTGTATAGATTGAAGTATGGTTTGTCATAAGTCCTACTCTTACGATTCATACCAATTTCCATCACAAGTTCCTCCGAAACCTCGCTGTTCTGCCACAAGGTCAATGCCTTCTTGTAGTTAGGCATTGCCATAAGTGTATCGAGTATAAACGCATCAACTGTATTTTTTCCCGCCCTCGCATCGTTTATTGCGTTCATGACTTGTTCTAGCTTTTCCGCACTTGTAACGAGCGGAACTAAAAAGGTAAATTCGTCTTCTGAAAGTGCACCAAGTTTAGACATAATGTATGCTGTTACAATGTATGGGCGTACAAACCCACCATCGAATTCCGAAGCTGTTTTTGCAACTTGCTTAAAATATATATAGCTGTCATTTGCAAGCTGTAGATTGTTGTCCGCCCCAAAAGCCTCGTGCCTAACGATATCAAGTAAAGCATTTCCTGCGCCAGTGAGCCTCCGCTCATCGTCGATAAGCCCCATGTCTGCAAGCCCCGAAGTTTTTTCTCGTGCATCTTTCGGTTTATTCGGCGCATCCTCCGTTACAAACCCACGCGTCTTTATAAAATTGTAATACTTTGTTTGAATAGATTCGTTTCCCGACCATTGCTGGTCTTCGTTTTCTGGCGACATCCAAAACTCTGTCAGTAATTCCAACTGCTGCTCGATTTTTAGATTAAATTCTTTTGTTCTAAAGCTTGTCGTACCAAGCGACCAGCAAAAACTTGTGTATGAAGGCATATATTCACCCATTAATAATTGACCACGAGGACTTCCTCTGCATTTGCAGTTTTATCTTTGGTGTGGTAGTTGGAATTTGAGTAGTTATAATCAAGACATATTGTACGGTATTTTGTCGCGTTTGTTTTTATCCAATTGAGCAAAATGTTGTTTTCTTTCCCCTTGCTTCTTAGAACATTCGATAAAGCAAACCGTATTCCACGCTCATGCAAACCATCGAGGTATACAAGTAGATTTCTTTCCATATTTTCATTCCACCCATCCTGCTCGTTATATGTCGCACAAGTAATGAGATACGGCGGATCACAGTATACGAATGTTTTATCATCCCACTCACTATTATCAAGCTCGCGGAAATCCAAACTTTCAAACTTATAATCACCACTCTTTAACCTATCTATAAATGCCGAAAGTTTCAATCTCATTTTGTCGTTAAAATCACGTTTACCGACAGGCAAATTGAACTCGCCTTTTTTATTAAATCGTATTTGATTATTGAACGCATAAAGTATCAAAACATAAAGTTTAACATAATAATCATGGTCTTCCGTCTTTTTCTTGTTAAAATCATCGCGGAGCTTCAAATATTTTTCCGAGTTGTATGTACCCAATCCGTTGGTGCTGTTGCAACCATAAAATTCGTAACCGTTCTTGCTTGAATTTGAAAGTCCGTACTCTTTGATTATTTTGTCTATTGTTTTGAACGTAACCTCCTTGTCTAAGTTCTTAAATGTACCAAACATAAAACGAAGCAAATGATTTTTGTCATTGAAAATGACATGCTTGAAATCTGTGTTTATACCAACGTTCCCACCGCCACAAAACAAATCTACAAACAAATTTATGTCCTTCGGGAAGTGTGACAAAATCTGTGGGAGTAATTTAAATTTTCCGCCCATATAATTGAGTGGTGACTGTATTAGTTTTTTTGGTGACTGTATTAGTTCTTTTGTCTTGTGATCATAACACTCACAAAGAAAAAGGCGCTCCTCGTTTTCCTTTATATCTGATTTGCCTGTTGTAAATGCCTTGTAGGATTCCGAAAAAACTTTAACTGTGCCCTTTGCTGAAAGGATGCGCATCATATTATCGTCTCCTATTTTTGCATTCGAGCGGGCGTTTCCTTTCGCCGCCATATTGTTATATGAAACAAGGATGTACTTTGCCTTTATTGAATGTATAAGTTTTTCAAATGCCATAGAAGCAGCATTTGTACAATACTCACTTTTGAGTCTCATCCTATCCATTTTGCGAGCGGTGCCGAAAACCTCTGGCTTTTCCCATCTTGCTATATTTTCAAGCAAATGGTAAGCATCGCAATACTGTCTCGAATTGTATGGCGGATCAATGTATACCAAATCTGCTTCTATATGTTTTACAAGCTCGTTGGCATCTTCGTTAAAACATTGATTGTTTTCGTTGTTACTTTGTGAAGTTTGTGGAACAGAAAGCTCAAATGACTGCACAAACTCCGCCTTTTTTCTATAAGCGTCATAGTGCCCACAGGTGTTGGCTATTTTGTCCATCGCATACATAAGTGATGTCAAAAGAATTGCCCGCTCACGGAAATTTATGTTACCTCCATTATACAGTGACTCAATATCCTCACGAATGAAGCCGATTTTACGACAATCATTCAAGCTAAAATATGTATTACTGAAATTGTCAGAAACGTAGTTATCCTCCGTTATCGTCAAATTGTTGTATTGTTCTATAAGTGAAAAAATCTTATCATAATCGTATTTTTGCGAACTAAACCACGCAATGTGGCATATATAGTTAAAATATAAAATGTCGTTCGTTATTACCTTTTTATCTAGAAATGCCGATGCAACCGCCCCCGTTCCCGCAAAAATATCTGCAACTGTTTTTATGCCCTTGCATTCACTCATAACGACCGATTTTATAAAATCAAGCAATTTATATTTGTTCCCGAGATAACGACGATTATTTATTTGAGTTGTCTTATGTTTCTTTTTTTCATACGGTGTCTCCTGCCCTTTCTGATTTTTTGCTGTAATATTTTTAAGTGCGGAAAAGGATTCATCGTCCTGTTGATAATGTTCAATGCCACTTATTGGTATTTGCATCCAATGCGCTTTTCTCTGTAAACAACCGCCTTTTGCCTTTGTATCGGCGTGGTTTTGGTATTCATCTCCTTTTTTTGATAAAGTGCTTAACATCGGCACAATTTCTTTTGTCAAATTAGATTTCACTTGACTGTCATCCCAATCAACAACCTCATGACCAGACGATTTCAATTTTTGGGATACAATTGATGTAATATTCTTGTCTTTTCGCGGCATAATTTTACTTCCTATCATAATTTTTTAATTCTTCATCAGTTTCGGCTTCTTCTATTAAAAACACTTTAACCTGTTTCCCAATCCATTGTTTAGGAAGATAAACACGACCGGAAGTATTTGTTCCCTTTGAGACTGTTTTTCTAATTACATCATAAGCGTCAATTTTAATTTTCATTGTATTAGTCGAAATCGACCCTTTATTTTTCATGATAATTGAATAGTCTTTAAAATATAAATAGTTAGCTACAAAGTAATCAAATAATAATTGAATAATAATCAAATAATAATCATAAAATAGCTATTAAATTAATTTTTAATTTTTAATTTTTAATTTTTAATTTTCAAAAAAAAATATAAA
>Ga0099364_10002636_pt1 | contig 28417 bp, 18 predicted proteins | sample TergutTh196P3_FD_73070 | JGI IMG/M metagenome (GOLD analysis project Ga0099364, IMG submission 73070) | Microcerotermes parvus P3 segment gut microbial communities from Pointe-Noire, Republic of the Congo - Th196 P3 | ecosystem: Host-associated > Arthropoda: Insects > Digestive system > Gut ... | reverse complement strand
GCCCATATACCAAAGCCAAAGATTATCCGGCAGGGGCGCTTGAAAAGATGAAATCGCTGGGTACAACCGTCGAAGGCGAAAAAACAGTTACAGTAGACGGTACCTATTATTCAACCTCATACAAGGTACAAATATATGCCAACGGACGGTATACCTCGTATGGTTACACATTTTTCACTACCCGACGAAAAAGTTATTTTAAGGCGATTGTGAAAGATTTAGAACAGTCAAAATTATTCAAAGACGACCTTGTAGAGGTCAATCACGCCGATTTGTACTATTGCTTGATATACAGCAGTTGGCAAACGGAGTTTGATACAGAGAAGAAATTTGACTGGAGACCCGGACAGGGAAACCTGCGGATTTGAAAATTATGAATTATGAATTACGAATTACGAATGGCGTAGGGGCGTACCTGCGTGTGCGCCCTACCCGTCATTCCATTCGTGAAATAAATTCGTGTTCATTCGTGTAATTCGTGGACAAAAAAAATTCGTGAATTCGTGGACAAAAAAAATAAATTCGTGAATTACCTCCGGTGAGAAAAGTTCGTGGCAAAAAAAATGGAGAACGGCATCGTTATTGACCGTGTTTCGGCACATACGAAATCGTAAAATAAAAAGACGAGCCGACGCCTATGGTTGATTCCACCCACATATCGCCTCCCATCATTTGAACGAGGCTGCGTGAAATCGTCAATCCCAAGCCGGTTCCGCCGTATTGGTAATGGTCGTTGCCCTTCATTTCGGCTTGACGAAAGCGCTCGAATATCACCTTCTGTTGATCGCTCTTCAATCCGATACCGGAATCCTCTACCACAAATTCGAGCAGGTCGTCCCCCGATTTTCGGTATCCGAAGCGTATAAATCCCTTATTGGTAAATTTGATGGCATTGCTTATCAGATTGTTGAGCACCTGACGCAAGCGAAACGAATCGACATTGATGATGCACGGGTCGATAAATCCGCTGTCGTCGAGAATCATCAAAACGCGATCTTTCAAGTTGGTTTGAAGATAAGTTTCAAAAGTGACTTGCAACTCGCGCATCAATTCGTTAATATCCGCAGGAGCAGGGGATATTTTCATCTGTTTGGCTTCGATTTTTGAAACGTCAATAATATCGTCAATGATGTTGGTCAGTTGCTTGCTGCTGTTGTGCGTCATTTTGATAAATTCTTGTCGGCGATCTTCAGGTATTTTGTCGGAGTCAATGAGTTGGAGAAATCCGATGATGCAATTTATCGGTGTGCGTATTTCATGCGACATGTTGGCTAAAAACGCCGATTTGAGCATGTCTGCTTCTTCGGCTCTTAACTTTGCCTGCGCCAATTCTTTCGTTCTCTCGTTGACGGTGCGTTCGAGTTGCCTGCTGTATCGTTGCCGGTGCGACAAATATAAATATATTCCGTACAACACGACAGCGACAAGCAGACCATAGACTATTTTGGCAGGGATGCTCAACCACCACGGTTGCTGAATCAATACCCGCATCTCTTTTTGCAGCATATTTTTTCCGTCGATGGTGGCTTGCACCTTAAATACATAATCGCCCGGATTCAAGTTGGTATAATTCACATATCGGCTGTTGCTTTTGATATGTTGCCATTGGGTATCAAAGTTTTCCATCATCACATAGTAATTGACCCGCTGCGGCATTCCATATTCGAGTGCGGCAAATTGGAAGGAGAAATTGCGTTGACTGTATTTCAGCCGGATATGCGCAGTTTCGTCCGGCGACTTTTCCAAAATATTCGCTTGACCAATTTTTACTGGTTGGTTATTGACCATCAAACCTGTAAACACGAGGTCTAAGAGTATGCTTTCCTGTGGAACATCGGCAGGAAAAAAAGTAGTCATTCCGTTGATGCCTCCAAAATACATTTTATCGTTTTTTCCTTTAAAATGACAGCCTCTGCGAAACTCATTACTTTGAATACCATCTTCGGCAGTGAAAACCATAAGTCCTTTCGTTTCGGGATGATAGCGGCACAAACCTTTCCCCGTGCTGATCCACAAAGCCCCGTCGCGGTCTTCTTCAATGCCGGTAATCATGTTGTCGGGAAGCCCGTCGGCGGTGGTGAACAGATATTGCTCGCCTGTATTTTTGTTTATGCGAAGCAGTCCGTAATAAGCGCCGCACCATAAATTGTCTTTTGAATCTTCATGCAAAACGATGAGCATGAAGGCTTCATCAATGGTATCATAAGATTCAAATATATCCTTTTCTTTATCAAACAGATTCAATCCGGCGGTTGTGGCTGCCCAGATATTTTTGTTGCGGTCGATGAGCAGGTCAAAAACCCAGTTGCCTGATATTTGGTCTCTGTCGGCATCCCAATAATGCTGGTACTGTTTGAATTGATTCGTTTGCGGATGGAACAGGAAAACACCGTTGCCGTTGGTTCCCAACCAGATATTTCCTTCATCGTCTTGAACAAAAGACGTGATGTGATTGAAAACAGGGTCGCTGTAATGCGCATCGAATTTTTCGGTTTGGGGATTGTACCTGAAAAAACCATGGATATAAGTACCTATCCAGATATAATGGTCTTTGTCTTCGAAAATTGCGGTCACCACATTGCCATAAAAGCCGGGACTGTTTTGGGATGTGAAATGCGTGACATTCCCCGATGGCTGAATCCGGTACAAGCCGTCGCCGTCAGTACCCCCCCATACATTCCCCCGATGATCCTCAAGGACAGACAGTACACAATGCTCCCCGATGCTTTTTGCGCTAAAAAACGTATTTAAACCGATATTATGGAAATAATTGCCGGACGCCGGAATCAGCAACAATCCCTTTTGATGGATCGCCGCCCAGATGTTTCCCTGTTTGTCCTGAAAAAGGGCGTGTACCTTTGTTTTACTCAAATCAAAGGGTATAGAAGGCACATCCCAAAAAGCGGTCTTGTTTCCATGTACATCATACTTGAAAATACCGGCGCCGTCGGTTCCCGCCCAAACGTTCTGATTTTGGTCGAGCAACAGGGAATATACCAGGTTTTCCATCGTATGGTTATCTGTTTTCAAGGTATGAAAAGATTGCGTTTGTTCGTCGAAGATATTGATTCCGCCGCCCATGGTGCCTATCCAGATAGCGCCGGTGGAATCTTCGCAAATGGAGAAGATTCTGTTGCTCATTAACCCTGAAGGATTGGCAGGTTGATGTCCGTAATGTTTTGTAGTATTATCGCGCGGATTTAAAACAAATATACCATTCTCTTCCGTTCCCAGCCAAAGGTTGCCATGCCTGTCTTCAAAGATGCATCGGATGTTGTGGTTGCCGATTCCGCTGTTCTGACTGTCATAAACGACGACAGACATTGTATTCGCATCCATGCGTATCAACCCGTTGCCGGGAAATGAAAACCACATGTTTTTGTTTCGGTCTTCAAAAATACAACTGACCACCTGACGAAGTCTGAAAGATGGATCCAGGTCGTTGAATGTAACCGGAATAAACACATTTTTTGTCCGGTCGTACTGCTGCAATCCACTGTAAGTTGCCACCCAAAATACGCCGCGACTGTCTTCATACACGCCGCTGATGATATTGCTTTGGATAGAGGCGCTATCTTTCGGGATAGGTAAAAACACTTCAAACTCATACCCGTTGAACTTATTCAACCCGTTTTCGGTGGCTATCCAGATATATCCTTTGGAATCCTGATAAATAAGGTTAATATGGCTGTTGGAAAGCCCGTTATCAGGCGAAATGAAACGAACCCTCTCCGCCTTCAAACCCAAGGAACAAAAGAAGAATACCGCAAAAATGATGCTTTTTAACCTTTTCATACGAAATAATTTTCAGGTAGCAAAGATATATCTTTTTTTCCATTTTCCATTTTCAATTCTCAATTCTCCTTCGGGCAAACCCACATCAAGCAACACTACATCGGGAAGCGCGGCTTCCAAACCCTACCATTCTTGAACAGTCCACCCCTTTCCAATTGCAATACTCCGGTCGCAGTCGCTTGACCCCGGATTTCCGCCAATGAAAATCCATTTATAACCGCCGTTAAGCCAGTTGCCATGCAATGTTCTGAATAAAGCATTTAATCCGGTAACTGATAATTGATTACTTTGGCATCCCAAGCTGACAAGATCAAATTGATTGCCTAAATTCAAACTTGTTAATTGATTATTGGAGCAAAAGATCATATTCAGTATCGGATTGTTTCTCAAGTCCAAGCTTGTTAATTGATTATAGGAGCAAGTCAAGTTAAACAATACAGTATTGTTGCTCAAATCCAAATTTGTTAATTGATTACCGGAACAATCCAAATTAGTCAGCGCAGTATTGTTGCTCAAATCCAAACTTGTTAACTGATTATAGGCACAAAATAATTCAGTCAATGCAGAATTGTTGCCCAGATCCAAACTTGTTAAACTAAGACCACTAACATTTAAACCGGTTATTTCGCCGACTATTGTTACTGTCAAATGGTTATTATAAAAAGAATATTGATGAAAATAAGTATTCCAAAAAGATTGAAGAGAATAGTTTTCGACTGATCCGTCTCCCCAATCAATTGTCATTGCTCCGGTACCTGAAATGTTAATTGACGTCGATCCGTATGGCTGCATGGTCATGGTCATGTAATTACCAAGTACCACTTCCCATCCTTTATTCGTTGCAATAGTTGGTTCGCAATCGAATGTGCCGGGATTACCTAAAATATACACCGTTTTGTTTTCTCCCACATCATTTCCGTGCAGCGTTACAAACAAATCATTCAACGCTTCTGTTGGTAACTGGTTAAATTGGCAATCCAGCAGAGTCAACATGAAATTGGCGCTCATGTCTAATCCGGTTAATTGATTTCCGCTGCAATCCAAGGAATTCAGTGCAGGATTATTGCTTATGTCCAAGTTGGTCAATTGATTACTGCCACACTTCAAGTATATCAATGCGGGATTGTCGCTCACGTATAAATTGGTCAATAGATTACCGCTACAATCCAGAGATGCCAATGTGGGATTATTGCGAATCACCAAGTCAGATAAACGATTACTGGAACAATTTAAGCTTGCGAGCGCAATATTGTCGCTCGCATCCAAACTCATGATCCTATTATTTGAACAGTTTAATTCGGTCAACTCGGCATTGTCGCGCACAATAAGGTACTGTAATGACAAACAATCGCTAACATTAAATGATTCAATCTTCGTATTGCTTACATTCAAACTGGTTAACCAAGAATTATTATCAAAGTTAAGTCTTTTCAGTTGGGTATTGGCGCTTAAGTCTATGTCCGTTAGTTGGTTATAGGAACAATTCAAATCCGTCAGTTGGGTATTGGCGCTAAGGTCGATACCCATTAAATGGTTATTGGAACAATTCAAATGGGTCAGTCCGGTATTGGCGCTTAGGTTGATGTCCGCTAGTTGATTATAGGAACAATTCAAATCCATCAATTCGGTATTGGCGCTTATATTGATGCTCGTTAGTTGATTGTTGGAGCAATTCAATTGTGTCAAGGAGTTCATGCCGTTAAGTTCCAAACTTGTTAAATAAAATTGGAATCCGGAGATAGTAAAGGTAGTTATGTCTTCACCCTCAATCGTAATGGCATAAGAAGATTGCGCTGTATAGTAATGACTGATATTTCTGGGCGAGGATGAGATTAAAAATGATTCGGATTCCGAATCATCGCCCCAATTAACTTGAATTATGCCGTTTCCTGATACAAAAAAATACAAGGTACCCATACCATATGAAGTGTTCATGATGATATGCCTGTCCGAGATCACCCTTACGATACTGGTAGCCACTCTGGAGCCAACATCGGTAATTACGGTAATGGTAGCCACTCCGGCGGATATGGCGGTTACCATTCCCTCGTCGGATATGGTGGCTATCTCAGGATTGCTGCTTTCCCATTTCACCGACCTGTCGGGTGCATGAGCCGGAAATACGTTTGCCGTCAGTCTCTGCGTTTTACCAACAGTGAGTACGGTCATAGTCTGATCAATCGTAACGCTGTAAACAGGATATTCGACTGTTAGTACGCATACATCGGATTTTTTACCGCTGTTGGTAGTGACGGTAATATTGGTTCGTCCTTCGGCAACGCCTGTTACGACCCCGTCTATTACTGTGGCTACGTTGGGGTCGCTGCTTTCCCATTTGAGGGTTTTGATGGTGGCGTCATCGGGCATGATATGGACTGTCAACTGTAGCGATTCGCCGGGCGCCAACGTCATAGAAGAAAATTCCAGAGATACGCCCATGGGGAGGGTCGATATTTCGGGAGTACAGGCTGAAAAAACCGCCGCCAGAATGAAGACGGCGGTTATTGTTCTTTTTATCATATTGATTTGCTGATAAATATGTACGAAACTGTTACACAACGTATTCTGTAGACACAGTATTTCCGCCGCGTCCTGTCCAGTTGGTATGGAAGAATTCGCCGCGCGGTTTGTCGAGGCGTTCGTAGGTGTGCGCTCCGAAATAGTCGCGCTGCGCTTGAAGCAGATTTGCCGGCAAACGCTCCGAGCGGTAAGCGTCAAAATAACACAATGCCGAAGTAAACGCCGGGACGGGTATGCCTGCATTTAAGGCATGGGTCACCACTTTACGCCATCCTTCCTGCGCTTCCAGAACTTTTTCCGTGAAATACGGGTCGAGCAAAATATTGGTAATATCAGGATTTTTATCGAAAGCATCCTTAATTTTACCGAGAAATGCCGAACGGATAATACATCCGCCGCGCCACATTAAAGCAATACCGCCATAATTGAGGTTCCATTTGTAATCTTCGGAAGCCGAACGCATCAGCGCATAACCCTGAGCATACGACACGATTTTGGAGGCGAGCAACGCTTTGCGCAAGTCTTCGACAAAGCCGCGACGGTCGCCCTGAAATGATGGCGTTGGTCCGGTCAAAATTTTGGAAGCAGCCACGCGCTCGTCCTTTTGCGCCGACAGGCAACGGGCAAACACCGATTCGCCAATTAACGTCAGCGGAATACCTTGATCAAGCGCGGCGACGGCTGTCCACTTGCCGGTGCCTTTTTGCCCCGCAGTGTCGAGAATCTTATCTACAATATTCGTGTCGTCGGTATCCTTGTACCCAAGAATATCGCGGGTGATTTCTATCAGGTAACTGTCCAGGTCGCCTTTGTTCCATTCGGCAAACACTTCGTGCATGTCGTCGGCGCTCATGCCCAGCAGGTCTTTCATTACCTGATAGGCTTCGCAAATCAGCTGCATGTCGCCATATTCGATACCGTTGTGTACCATTTTCACGAAATGTCCGGCGCCGTCGCTGCCTACCCAATCGCAGCATGGAGAACCATCGGTTACCTTGGCGGCAATAGCCTGAAAAATAGGTTTTACGGCGGACCATGCTTCCGGCGAGCCGCCCGGCATGATAGACGGACCCTTCAAAGCGCCTTCTTCGCCGCCCGAAACGCCTGTACCAATGTACAATAGCCCCTTGCTTTCTACGTATTTCGTCCGACGGTTGGTGTCGGGGAAATGGGTGTTTCCGCCGTCAATGATGATGTCGCCCGGCTCAAGGTGGGGAATCAACAGTTCGATGAAATCATCAACCGCCTTACCGGCTTTCACCATCAGCATTATTTTACGCGGACGCTTCAATGAAGCAACCAACGCCTCAATGGTATGAGCGCCGTAAATATTCTTGTCCTTACCGCGTCCGTTGACAAAGTTTTCCACTTTTTCAACCGTCCGGTTGTACACACTCGCTGAAAAGCCCTTGCTTTCCAGATTCAACACGAGGTTTTCGCCCATAACGGCTAAACCTACCAATCCAATATCAGATACTTCCTTCATTATTACTACTATTAATTATTTGTTATTTATTATTGAATTTATTTATTTTTCAAATTTATTTTAAATCCTAATGCCTGCAAGCGTTCGTCTATTTCGGGAATTGCGTTTTTTACGTCTATTGTAAACGCGGCAAACTCGCGGCGTACAGGATAATCGCCTCGCTGTTTTTCAAATGTATCCGGCGACATTCGCAGACGTCCATCGTCGTCATTCACAAGGTAACTGTGCCAGATGGCTTCGCACATGCAGTCTTGCAGACTTTTCCCGTTGCAGTCGATCTCAAATCGCGTAGGCTGCACCGGATGGGGAACTTCCAAAGGATGCCAGTCGGCAAGCGGAATCCCGAAAAAGCGGCTCAACGCCTGTACGCTCATGGCGGTACCGTTGGCTTTCCCATCGGCTGAATATCCTGCTATATGCGGCGTGGCAATATTCAACAACGAGAGTAATTCGAGATCGATGTTAGCCTCGTTCTCCCAAACATCAAGCGCCGCAGCGCCAATTTTTCTGTTTTGCAAAGCATCTTTCAAAGCCGCATTGTCGACTACTTCGCCCCGCGAACTGTTGATCAAGATCGTCCTGTAAGGTAAATGTTTGAAGGTGACTTGGTCGAATAAATGGTACGTTTGATGTGCGCCCGAATAATTTAAGGGAACATGCAGGCTGATGAGATCGCTCATACTCAAAATCTCGTCTAAGGGAACAAATTGAGCAAGTCCTTCTTTCTCCGCCCTCGGCGGGTCATTTAATAACACCTTCATTCCCAGCACTTCGCCAAGTCGCGCTACCTTTGTCCCGACATTTCCCACACCTACAACACCCAAGGTTTTGTCTTCAAATCTGAATCCGAAATGCGTGGACAATGTAGCCAATACCGATGCCATGTATTGATGCACCGATCCGGAATTGCAGCCGGCAGCATTTGTCCATTGTATTCCGTTGGCTTCGCACCATGCCGTATCTATATGGTCGTAGCCAATAGTTGCCGTGGCGATGAACTTCACCGAACTGTCTTGCAACAAGGCTTCGTTGCATTTGGTGCGGGTGCGGATAATGAGGGCGTCGGCGTTCGCAATATCAGAGGGGGTAAACTTTACGCCGGGCAAATAGACCACATCGGCGTAGGGTTCCAATACGCCTTTGATGAAAGGAATTTTATCGTCGACAACTATTTTCATTTTGCTGCCTCTGCCACGATACGGCGCATCTCGCCGAAATTATCCTCCATGCTTTGCAACAGTTTAAACTGCGCCACTGTACGTTGCCAGTTATGTTCGGGCGAATGAATCTTGTAATACAGGTCGCCATCCAAATAATCTGCAAAGAACCGCACTGTTTGCATGTAGGTCAACAATTTGGCGCCGAACGCCAGATTTTCTATTTCTATCGGCAACAGGAATGATTTGGCTTTTTCGAGATAACCCTTCGTATAAGCCTCAAATATCTTCATGTCAATCGAAATCCTGTCTAAATCGGGATCATCTTCCTTTCCGGTATTGGCGCCGGTGCGCATAAAATCGCCGAAATCGCTGAGTACGTAACCCGGCATTACCGTATCCAGATCAATCACGCACAACACCTGGTTATTTCGGTCAAACAGCACATTGTTTACTTTGGTATCGCAATGGTTGATTCGTTTGGGTAGCGCTCCTTCGCGGTGCAGTTGTTCGGCTTTGCACATTTCGTCGGCGCGTTTTTCCAATTCATCCACCATGTATTGCACTTTCGTCAATCGTCCCGCTTTATTGTCTTTCACAGCCTGCCGGAAGGTTGCCAAACGTGTTTCCATGTTGTGAAAATTCGGGATGGTTTCCACTAGAGGTTCGCCCGGCAGATCGGCAAGCATTGCCTGAAAATCGCCGAAAGCAGCGCCGGCATACAAAGCCAGTTCGGGCGTGATACCCTCGTCGTAACTGTGGCTATCGGGGATAAAATACAGGACGCGCCAAAAATTTCCGTCTGAATCCTTGTGATACAGTTTGCCGTCCTTAGCCGGAGCCAGTCGCAAAACGCGGTTTTCAACGTCAGTTACCCCTGCCGCTCTGAGTTTGCCGCGTATATGATCGGTCACCCTGCGAATATTATCCTGCAACGCCTCTACATTTTTGAAAATGTAATGGTTGATGCGCTGCATCACGTAATCGGGCGTTGCCGGCGATTCGGTCAACACTTTGTACGAATCATTAATATGTCCGGCGCCAAGCGGTTGCGCCGAACTGACCAATCCCTGTATATCGAATTGGTTGACAATCAGTTTTAATTGTTCTTCTTGCATTTTCAATCTGATTTTTCAGTAAAATTTAGAAAATGTAAAAGTAGAAAAAAAAAATCAATGTACAAACATTTTGTTGTTCACAAAAAAAAGTTTTCCTTTGTAATCGAAATATAATGGAATGGATACAATAAATTAATGTATAACGATGTTCAAAAAAATAAGCATAATAGCGATCCTGTTTCTTGCCGCAAATTCAGTATTTGGGCAGGTTTTCAGGTTTGGCATTTTATTTGATCCGACGATTACATGGCTGCGTTCGGATGTAAAAGACGTCATCAGGGACAAGGCGCAGATTGGGTTCGATATAGGCATGTCAGCCGACTATTTCTTTTCCCGCAATTACGCCTTATCCTCAGGATTTTCACTTTTACACATGGGCGGCACGCTACAATACGTCAACGGGGTCAGTTTAAACACCAAAGACGAGAAGTCGCCCATCATGCCCGGCGAAACAGTAAAATATATGGTGCAGTACATCAAAATTCCTGTAGCCATGAAGTTTAAATCAGTTGAAATAGGGCGTTTCACCTATTCTGCCAATTTGGGTTTTGACCCCTTAATACGGGCGTCTACCCGAGTTAACTTTCACGACGAAAAGAAAATAAGCGCCAACCAGGAGACAAAACTGTTCAACATGGGCATACATTTCGGCGGCGGAGCGCAATATTCGCTTGGCGGGAATACCGCGCTTTTTGTCGGGTTATCTTTTATGAACACTTTCATGGACATGACCAAACGGACGCATGACAGAATTACCTCCAATAATTTAGTTTTCCGCATAGGCGTAATGTTTTAAACGATGAATATACAACAAATTACCACCATTCTTTTTGATTTTGACGGCGTGATTGCCGACACTGAAAGCGGTCGTTACGAAGCGTATTGCGATATCTTCGAGGAATACGGGTACGACTTGCGCAGCCGTTGCGTTATGACCGACCTGCTTGGGTTCACGGGCGATGGTTTTACGAAAAAGTTTTTTCCCGAAATACCCCCCGAACATGTGAAGGAAATGGTGCGCAAACGACAAAAGCATTTCATGGAACATCTCGACAGGTTCTGCATCCCTTTTCCCGGGGTGCAGGAAACCATAGCCGATTTGAAACAGAAGGGATATGTTTTGGCGCTCACTACTGCCAACGCCACGCCTGTAGCATGGCAATTAATTCAGACCGTAGGCGTTGCACAATATTTCGACGCCGTGTGCGGACGCGAAATATGTGAAGACCCCGTAACAAAGGTAAAAGATTACAGCCGCGTACCTTCGCAAATCAACAAAATCATTGACGACTGCATTGTCGTAGAAGATTCGCCTGTGGGAGTTGCCGGAGCCAAACGCGCAGGATTTCGCTGCATCGCTTTCGATCACTACGGCGACGCTGAAATTCAAGAACAGGCGGATATGGTGGTGACGGATTATAATGACTTGAGACGAATTTTCGGGTTGCCGGAAATTTCTTTGTCTGTTGTTCAAAATTCATAATTGAGATGGACTTAATCAAGAAAATCAGAACGTTTTTTAAAACGAATGATGCGTTGACAGGATTGATAGCCGTCAATCTGGCGGTGTTTGTATTGTATCATTTGGCGGTCATGTTTTTTTATCTTTTTGAAATCTCTCCTCCGCATGAACGTCATTCTCCTCTCGACCAATGGTTGGCAGTACCGGCTGACCCGTATGAACTGTTGCTGCGTCCCTGGACGCTACTCACTTACATGTTTTTCCACCAGGGCGTGATTCATATCCTGTTCAATATGTTGTGGTTGTACTGGTTCGGCAAAATTTTTCGCAAGTATTTCAGCGGGCGGCAATTGGTAAATGTGTATCTTTTTGGCGGATGGGCAGGGGCATTGCTGTATGTCCTGTCTTACAATTTTTTTCCTGTTTTTGCGGCGGCGAAACATTTTGCGTTGCTTTTGGGCGCATCTGCCGGCGTGATTGCAGTAGTGCTGGCTATCGCATGTTATGTGCCCAATTATACCATCCATTTGTTGCTTTTCGGACGTGTACGCTTGATCATTATTGCATTGGTATCCATAGTGATTGACATAGTGTCCATATCCAAGAGCGGCAACGCCGGCGGTCATCTTGCCCATTTGGGCGGCGCTTTTTTAGGATATATATTTGCGGTCAATATCCTGCAAAGAAGAGATATAACGGCTTGGTTCGGAAAATTTTGCGCATGGATAAGCAGTTTTTTTAAACCGAAGCCCAAATTGAAGGTAGCCTACAAGCGCCCTCCCTCCGACGATCGCGAGTACAACCGGCTAAAAAATATACGCCAGCAGGAAATAGACCATATCCTCGACAAAATATCCAAAGGCGGATACGAAAGCCTGACAAAACAGGAAAAAGAAAAGTTATTTCAACAAAAAGATAAATAGACCATGAAAAAAATTTTCCAAAATCTTATGATCATCTCGAATATCTTTATGGCAGCGTCATTGCTTATGGCTTACTTATGCGTCGTTGTCCATCCTGTAGCCATTTGGTGGATCGGTCTTTTCGGATTGGCTTACTTTCATCTATTATTCGTCAATTTTTGTTTTGTAATATTTTGGCTCTTTACGAGCAAAAAGAAACTGTTTGTGATTTCCTTGGCGACCATCTTGATAGGATTTCCTCTTTTGGAAAGAAATTTCCAACTGTTTGAAAAAAAAATACCTGAAAATGAGCGTCATAAATCGAAGTTGAAAGTGATGTCTTTTAACGTACAGGGGTTTTTACAAAAAGACACATGGTACCCCGACGGCAGAATTGTGAGCATATTTGATTTTTTTCAGGAAAAAGACCCCGACATCCTCTGTTTGCAGGAATTTGCAGTTTATTCGTGGAACATCGAACTAAATGAGGAAAATATCCTCAAACAATTTGATAAAAAACTTCATTACCATATTGAGTTTACCACAGATGGACCCACAGGCAGCCATTACAAATTCGGCGTAGCAACCTTCAGTAAATACCCTATCATACGGAACAAGTTGATTTATACGGATGGCACTACCAATACCTGTATGTACAGCGATTTGCTGATAGGTTCGGATACTGTTCGCGTGTACAACATACATCTGAAATCGGTTGGTTTTCAAAACGAAGAAAAGAGGTTGATTCATAATGTGTTAAAAAGAGGATACGGCAAATCGGATGTACGCGCTGTAAGAGGCATTATCCGGCAACTCAGTTTTTCGGCTTTCGAGCGGGCAAAGCAGGTAGAAATCCTTTGCGCGCACGCAGAACAGTCTCCGTACCCGGTGATCATCTGCGGCGATTTTAACGATCCCCCGACATCAAATACTTACCAGACAGTTCGCGGCAACCGAAAAGACGCCTTTGTAGAAGCAGGCTCAGGCAAAAGCGCCACCTTCCATATCGGACATGTGGCATCCTTGCGAATCGACTGTATCATGTATTCTGACGGTTTTAAGGCATATGACTATGAAAGTCCGCGTGTACGCCATTCCGACCACTATCCGGTGATCTGCCACTTAGTGAAACGGGAATAGCGCCTCAAAAAAAGAAACTCAACAACAACGCTAACGCAAATCCGGTGACCGAAATAATCGTTTCCATGATGGTCCACGATTGCAGGGTCTGTTTTTCAGTCATTCCGAGATATTTACCTACTAACCAGAAACCGCTGTCGTTCACGTGCGACGCTGTGGTAGCGCCCGCTGCAATGGCTATCACAATAAGCGCCTTCTGCGGATCGGACATGGAAATAGACGCCAACAAGGGCGCCATGATGCCCGCCGAAGTGATCATCGCTACTGTGGCTGAACCTTGCGACACGCGAATGAGCAATGCCAACAACCATGCCAGTACGATGGGAGGCAATGCCGAGTTCGACATGCTTTCTGCCAATTGAACGCCAAGTCCGCTATCCACCAGCATTTGCTTGAAAACGCCGCCGGCGCCGGTAATCAATATGATCAGCCCCGCCGGAGCTAATGACTTGGTGCTTAATTGAAGAATAGCATCCGCAGTAAATCCGCGTTTGACGCCCATAGCGTAAATCGCTATTGTCGTGGCGATGAGCAAAGCAATGATCGGATGCCCCACAAAAGCCAGCAACCTGATCGCAAAATGCGCTTCCATGCCGCGCCCACTTGCCCAAACGCCCGAAACAGTGTTGGTAAGGATCAATACCAACGGTACGGCAATGACGGCTATCACTAACCAGAAGGAAGGCAGGTCTTTTAAATTCTTGCCGTCTTCCGGCGTTTCAAATGTGCGCGGAACTTCCACATGAATTTTGCGTCCGATGTATTTCCCGAAGAGGGGACCGGCGATAATAGCTACAGGAATACCGATGATAATTCCAAAAAGCGCTACCCATCCCAAATCCGCTCCGATGATTTCGGCGGTGGCTACCGGACCCGGCGTAGGCGGAACAAAGGCATGGGTAACGGCTAAACCCGCCAGCAACGGAATAGCGTAATACAACAGCGATTTTTTACTGCTTTTCGTTAAGGCGTAAAGCATCGGAACCAAAATAATGAAACCCACGTCAAGAAAAATAGGAATGGCAACAAAAAATCCGGTAATTACCAGCGCATATTGCGCCTTGTCCTTGCCAAAACGGTTGATCAGGTAATGCGCGAGCGATTCGGCTCCACCCGACGAATCGAGCATCTGCCCAAAAATTGCACCTATACCCACCACAGTAGCTACAAATCCCAGCGTAGAGCCCATGCCTTCCAGAACGCTTTTGACAACGGCGTCCATCTGCATACCCGTCACCAAGCCAAGAAATATCGAAACAAACAGCAACGACAAAAAGGCTTGAACTTTGAGTTTCAATATCATGAACAATAGTAAACCTATGCTGCCCAACAAAATGGCAATAATTTCAATACTGGACATAATTTAAGATTTTTTAAGAATTAAAAATTTTGGATAAAGATAAGCATAGTTTTCAAAATTTATGTGTTTCTTTGTAAAATTGAAATAATATTTTTTCAAAATGGTAAAAAAGAAATCGAAAGTTACGTCTGTTATTCGTTCGCACGCCGTTATTACCTTTGGTTTGCTGTGCATCGCCTTTGGCTGGTGCGCCTTCCTGATTCCGAGCAATGTCACGGGAGGCGGGGTGAGCGGCGTAGCGGCTATTATTTATTTTGGCACCGGTTTTCCGGTGAGTATCACCTACCTGTTGGTCAACATGGTACTGATTCTGGCGTCCATGAAAATTGTTAACGTGAGTTTCGGACTGAAGTCGATATTCGGCGTTGTCGTATTTTCGTTGTTGCTGGGATTTTTTCAAAAGATTTTTCCCGAACCTTTGGTGTCCGACACCCTACTGGCAACCATTGTCGGCTCCATACTTTCGGGTATCGGCAGTGGGATTGTGTTTACGCAGGGCGGCAGCGCCGGCGGAACCGACCTGATAGCGATGATGGTTACCAGCCGACGCAACATCAGTCCGGGGCGCGTGATCATGATGGTGGATGTGGTGGTCATCAGTTCGTCGTTTTTCATCCTGCAATCGCTCGAGCGAATGATATACGGATATTGCGTGATGGTGATTGCCGGCTATGTAGTGGATTTTGTTTTAGCCGGCTCGAAACAATCGTACCAAATGTTCATTTTCTCGGACAAATACGAAGAAGTAGCCGCCAATATCTTCATCAATGTCAAGCGAGGATTGACTTTGGTGGACGCGCAGGGATGGTACACCCGCAAGCCAACCAAAATGATCATGGTGATAGTACGCAAGCACGAAGTAACCGACGTGTTCAGGGCAATTAAAGAAATTGATCCCGAAGCGTTTATTTCCATGGGGGATGTGATGGGCGTGTATGGAAAAGGTTTTGACCAGATGAAGGTGAAATAATATTTAGTTCGGCAATAGCGCCACGGTTAACTGTTTTAAAATCGTCAGTGACAAAAATCTGTGACGCCTCCAATCCGAGTATTCGTTGAAAAAGCCCTGTATCCAACAGAAACATACTGTGTGGCTGCTTTTTCGTACACAAATTTTCCTTCCGCTTGATGCGCCACCGATTCAAAAACCTCATTCAACCGATGTAATGGAACCCGTTTTTTGTATTTGGCAAAATCGTTTTTCAAAGCAACCAACAAACTATTCAAAATTGTTTGAATTTGCAATAAATCTTTGGTTTTAACATATTTGGCAACCGCTTCCGGCATCCCTCCTACAACCAGAAATCGTTTGAGTAATTCAAGTGATTTACGATGAATAGCATCGTGCAAAGGATTTTTCGGATTGGCTTTATAAATAGCTTCCACCAAAAAATGTTCGTCTAATGCATACAAAAATTCGTAAAACGAAAAAGGATACATAAACATGGATGTAATTCGCCCTACGCCGAAAGATGGTATTTCTTCAAGTGCAAATTCCAATAATGAGCCTGCTACAATAAGATGTAAATCAGGCATTTTTTCATAAAAATACCGCAAGGACGAAATGGCGGAAATACAAGTCTGAATTTCGTCAAAAAACAAGAGTGTTTTACCCGGTATAATTGGTATACCATATCTTACAGACAATAGTTCGCAAATTGGTTGAGGAGAAAGCGAACCTTTTTCAAAAAAACTACGGGTCTCTTTGTCTTCATCAAGATTGACTTCAAGATAATATTGAAAATTTTTGCCTAAATGCCTTACCGAAGATGATTTTCCCACCTGTCTCGCACCACGAAGCATTAAAACTTTTCTGTCCGGATTCTTAGCCCAAAACAAAAGTTCACTGTCGATGTTTCGCGTGTAATAATTATCATTCATATATGTTTCTTTTATATTCTGAAAAAAATTGTATTCCGCAAAAAAATCTATAATTTTGCATTTCAAAAAAATCTCTGAATTTATTGAAAATAAAATATGTAATGCAAATGCAAGGGTCAACATGAAGAAAATTATTATTGCATCAGATTCTTTTAAGGGTTGCTTGTCGTCGATCGACATTGCCCGCGCTGCCGAAGCAGGCATACGAAAAGTTCTTCCCGATTGTGAAGTAGTAGGTATTCCGGTAGCCGACGGCGGCGAAGGAACCACCGAAGCGTTGATTGCCGCCATGAATGGACGATTGGTTTCCTGCGAGGTTCACGATCCGTTGATGAAGATTATACCGGTAACATATGGTATTCTGGGCGACGGACAAACAGCCGTCATTGAAATGGCTTCCGCCAGCGGACTTACTTTAGTGCCGCCCGAAAAACGAAATCCCATGCTGACCACCACCTATGGAACAGGGGAGTTGATAAAAGACGCCTTGCAAAGAGGTTGCCGCCGTTTCCTCATCGGAATAGGCGGAAGCGCTACCAACGACGCCGGTACGGGAATGTTGCAAGCCCTCGGATTCCGATTTCTCGACAAGGATGGGAATGAACTAGGCAAAGGCGGACAGATTTTGGAACAGATTGCTAGTATTGATTCACAAAAAGTCATGCCGGAGCTGCAGGATGCAGTTCTTACTGTTGCCTGCGACGTCAATAATCCTTTTTCAGGGGAAAATGGAGCGGCATTTGTCTATGCGCGCCAAAAAGGAGCGGATGACGCGATGATTCATCAATTGGACAAAGGGCTCAAGCAGTTTGCGGCAGTCATACGCGCCGCCACAGGCAAAGACATTGACGCCATTCCCGGAGCAGGCGCCGCCGGAGGATTAGGCGGAGGATTTCTCGCCTTCCTGCCGACGACACTGAAACCCGGCATACAAATGGTATTGGAAGCGTTGGATTTCGATAGTCGCATACAAAACGCCGACCTCATTATTACAGGCGAAGGAAAATTAGACCGGCAAACAGGAATGGGAAAAACGCCGGCGGGCATTCTCGAAGCCGGAAAACACCGACATATTCCTGTTGTTGCCATCGGTGGAGTGGTAGAAGAAAGCGATGCACTCATGCAACAGGGATTTCTCGCTGCATTATCCATACAGCCGGGACCGGTATCGCTCGAGCAGGCAATGGATCATTCGTTCGCGTATCGGCAAGTCGAACGGATGGTGAAACAGATCATACGATTGCGGATAAAGTAAATTTGTTGCTTGGACGCATAATCGCGTTTATACCAATCGCTTCACCAATGTTTCGCGATTGCCCGGCAGCAAATCCATCACCGGAATTTCGGGCATGGTGTAAGCTCCGGGTTGCTGGCGCATGGCGGCGCGTCCGCAGGCTGTCATGATTTGCGCCGTAAGCGCCGGATTGTTGATCTTCATGCGGAACGCAAACATTTGGTTGTGCGTTACGCCCGAAACGCCCTTGCGCTCCATCACCACGCCATGTCCCATATCCAGCAGCGCATTTACGTCGTCTACCTGTACTACCATCGTTTCATCCTTCACGAAATAGTCGTCGCTTTTGATTGCCTGCACTATACTGTCAAAATTGGCGCCGGGTTCAAGTTCAACGTATACCATCCGGCGATGTACGCCTGCTCCGGCGGGGATAGTCATCGAAAGCATCCTTCACGAAATAGTCGTCGCTTTTGATTGCCTGCACTATACTGTCAAAATTGGCGCCGGGTTCAAGTTCAACGTATACCATCCGGCGATGTACGCCTGCTCCGGCGGGGATAGTCATCGAAAGGGCGCTGCGAACGCCTGTTTTCGACTTTGCCACTACCGTATGCCCCATGCTCATACCCGGTCCAAAGCTGGTGTACGTTATTCCCTTAGGCGCCATTGCCTCCATCAGGATACGCACTATCGAGTCGCTGCCGGGGTCCCAGCCTGCCGACAGGATGGATACAGCGCCATAGTTTTTACCTGCCTTGTCTAATTGCTGGCGAAGGTTCCACAAGGGTTCGCCGTGAATGTCAAAACTGTCGACGGTGTTGATCCGCAATTTGAGATATTCCTCCGCTATTTCGGGGACATTGCGCGAGGGACAGCACAACAGTGCAACGTCAACTTCGCCCAAAACTTCCACATGACTAACAAAACGGAGACCCGCCATTCCGGAGGGAACATGGCTCATCGAATCTATACGGCGCAGTTCTTTGTCCAACTCAACAACGCCTGCCAACTGCATATCGGATGAAGCGCGAACCGCCTCCACCGCAGATTTCCCTATATTCCCGTATCCTACTACGGCTACTTTTATTTTTGACGACATATTTTTTTTATCTTTTATTTATACATGACAACTGACAACTGAAAACTGACAACTGAAAACTGACAACTGAAAACTAAAAAACGTTGTGCAAAAATACGAATTTTCTGTATTTCGACAAAAATAATGTACCTTCGCGGCGTTTTTTTAGCAAGTTAAAACAGGTAGAACAGATCGATCATGCCATACAGGAGACTTCCCAATACGGATGTTGCGCGTCTGAGAGCATTAAAACAGGCTTATCAGAAGGGGAAAGAATTGCCCCCGTTCAAACTTGCATTTTCGCAAAGCGCCTTCAGTAAGGTGCAGTCTTTCCTTACCAATTTCGAAGCAGCGGTACGCCTGTATAAGAATACCCTCTCTGCTTCCATTGCAAAAAATAAGGAATATCCGGCGCTTTACAAAAAAGCCAAATTGTACATTTCGCATTTCATACAAGTGATGAACATGGCTATTTTTCGCGGCGACATGAAACCCAGTATCCGCGCATATTATGGGCTGGATGAATCAGACTGCAAGGTGCCGGAAATGAATTCCGAATCGGAATTAATCAAATGGGGCGAGCAGATCATAGCCGGTGAAACAGGGCGATTGAAAAAGGGGATGAACCCCGTCACTAACCCGACCATTGCCGTGGTGAAAGTCCGTTACGAACAATTCATGGAAGCCTTCCGCTCGAAAAAAATCAATCAAAAAAACAACCTCCGTATCCTGAATGACGTGGTCAATTTGCGGGAACAAGCCGATGCAATCATCTTGAATATCTGGAATGAAGTTGAAAACTATTACGCCGATCTTCCCGAAGATCAAATGCGTGAAAAAGCAGCAGAATACGGAATTTCATACGTATACCGCAAAAATGAACAAATTCCTCATTCGTAATTCCTAATTCCTCATTCGTAATTGAACAAACCTCTCATCAATCCGATACGCCGCGCCATTAAACCCGCCTTAAAGACGGCTGTATGGCTGATCAGCATCATGGTGCCGATCTCGTTTGCCGTGACCTTGTTGCAACATTGGGGGGCGCTCCAATATATTGCCCAAGCCCTCGAACCGGTATGCCGCTTATTTGGACTTCGCGGCGAAGCGGCAATGGTGATCGTCACTACCGCCCTGATGAACATCTATTCGGGTATTGCCGTGATACAGTCCATCCCGTTTACCGCCCGCGAAATATGTATCATGGCGTTGATGGGGCTCATAGCGCACAACATGATAGTAGAAACCATTGTGCAGATGAAAACCGGATCGAGCGGGCTGCGGATGGTATGCCTGCGCCTTGCGGGAGCGGCTGCCGGAGGACTGTTTCTCAACTGGGCGCTGCCCGAAAACAATACCGTAGCGATGCACGGCATGGAAAGCGGACATCTTCCGTTCCTCCAACTCATGGAGAACTGGCTCATGGGTACTTTATGGCTTACCGGCACACTGGTTTGCATTGTCGTGTCGCTCAATATCTTACAGCGCATCCTCGATGAATATGGCGCAATGGATGTTCTTGCCCGATGGATAGCGCCTTTGCTTCGCCCGATGGGATTGCCCGCAAACACAGCGTTTCTGTGGATTGTGGCAAATGTTGTGGGATTGGCATACGGGTCGGCTGTACTTATCGAACACCGAAAGGAAAACAAAATATCTGCTAAAGACGCCGACTTGTTGAACCATCATATCGCCCTCTCACATTCCCTACTCGAAGATACTGCGCTTTATCTGGCAATCGGCGTAGGTTTAGGATGGATCACCCTGCCCCGCATTGCTTTAGCGATTATAGCAGTGCAGGTTGTGAAGCAGATACGCAGAAGACGAGTAAAAATTTGAATAATATTTCTATTCTTTATTTTAACGGCATTATATTTGTACCGTTTTTTTTATTTCAATCCTTGTTATGAAACGTTTTTTTGTATTAGCGCCCATCTTACTTTTTGCGGCGACATCCGTCAGCGCGCAAGTAAATACGCGCCGCGCCGCGTCAATACCCTATGCCGAACAGTGGAAAACCATTGATCGCTTGATGGAAGGTATTTTACCTCAATCTGCCCTGCCCGAAATTGAAAAGGTCATCCAAGCCGCCTTGAAGGATATGGAATACGGGCAGCTCGTCAAAGCGGTGATGACCCGCAACAGCTGCCTGCAAATGACCGAAAAGGAACCGCAGCTAGCCGTTATCAACAGTTTGGTAAAAGACGCCGGAACCATTCCCTTTCCTGCCAAGGCTGTGATTTATTCGCTTACCGGCGAGGCGTATCTGAATTATTACAACCAGAACCGCTGGAAAATATATGACCGGACGGCATTGGCGTCGGATGTAGAAAACGATGACGTAGCCGCTTGGGATACCGAAAGGCTGCTGCGCGAAATTGTGCATTACCATCGGCTCTCGCTTATGGAGCCTGCGCAATTGCAAAAAATATCCATCGGCGATTTTAAGGAGGCGCTCGAAGGCGATGTCGCAACACGTTACCTGCGTCCTACGTTGTACGACTTTCTGGCGCATCGAGCCATAGACGCCTATATGAATAACGATCTCTGGATGACCGATTTTTCGCAGGAACGCACCATCAATAATCCTGATTATTTCTCCGATGCGCAAACATTTGCAGAATTAACCATCTCGGCAAACGATACCTTGGCGCCGACATCTTTGATATTGAACCTTTTTCAGGAATTGACACGATTCCGATTAACGCAAAACGACGTCAATTCGTTGACCGATGTGAACCTGAAAAGGTTTAACTATCTAAAAAATCATGGAAATTATGATGATGCGGATACAATCTTTGAAGACGCCGTAAAGAAATTATTAGATTCGTGCGTCGGACAAAAAATATGGGGAAAGGCAGCGTACACGCTGGCAAGTCATTACCGGCAACAAGGTCATTTAACGCTTGTGGTAAACCTGTGCCGTGATATAGAAAAAAATGCGCCATTAATGGACGACCGAAAACTTGCAACAAGTATGATTCAAGAAATCACACAGCCGGAGGCGAGCATCATTATTGAAAAAAATCTTATTCCACATCAGCCAGCACTTGCCTTAGTGACTTACAGAAACATGACCGCCGCTTACCTCAATATCTACCGTTGCCATCCTGATGAATTGGAAGAATTTTCCCGAACGGAGAATTGGAGAGAGCATCTACCCCAATTCTTATCGAATCTGGAAAAACAGTCTTCGCAAATTTTCCAATTGCCGCTGAAAACCGATTATCAGAGCCATTCATTTGAAACAAAAATTGATACGTTGTCCGCAGGAAATTATGTATTGGTTGTATCAGACAAAGCAAACCCTGTTCTTGACAAATTGTCAGTATTGACCCTTCAATCTGTGCAGGTCGCCAATATCAAACTGATGCAACGCAACAACGGCGACGGAAAAATCGAGGCATACGTCCTTAACGCCCAAACAGGGCAACCATTACAGAATGTGCAAGTATCAGTGATACGACAAACCTTCGACCGTCAGCAAAACAGATATGTGCGCACCATCAGAGATTCAGTTTACACGCAGAACGACGGAACAGCCGTAATATCAAGTCCCGATAACAATTATCTGAACAAACTGAGCGTTCGTTTTGGCGATGAAGAACTCATTGAAAATATGTTGAATATCTACGGCAGATTAGACCAAACGCGCATCATGCAGCGCACGGTATTTTTCACCGACCGCGCCATCTATCGTCCCGGACAAACCATTTATTTTAAGGGGCTTTTGTATGAAACGGATAACGACAGCCACAACGCTATCAAGCCTAACACAAAAACTAATGTTCAACTGATTGACGTAAATGGAAAAGAAATCAGCAAACTGGAGTTTACCGCAAATGATTTTGGATCGTTTCACGGCAGCTTCACGCTTCCGCAGGGTTTGCTCAACGGGCAAATGAGGTTAAGAAACGAATATGGAAGCGTATATTTCCGCGTGGAAGAATACAAACGTCCAACTTTTGAAATAAAGATGAACCCCGTCACTGCCGATTATGTATTGGGCGATACCATAACGATGACCGGAACGGCGGTAGCGCTGGCGGGTTATCCTGTGGATGGAGCCAAAGTGGCGTTCAATGTCATGCGGCGGCAGCAGTACCGTCCCATCTGGAGAATGATACATCCGCAGCAGGGAAAGGACAGGCATATTGCCACAGGAACGCTGCATACCGATGAAAAAGGCGAATTTGCCGTCAAGTTTCCGGCTAAAGCCGAAGATATTAAAACGGATGACAACGGAATCTACCGTTTTCAATTGACTGTGGACATTACCGATATAAATGGCGAAACGCAGAGCGAAACGCAGGAAATAAGATTGAGCCGAACGCCGTTTCTGGTCGATTGGAGACCGCTCCCTCTGCCGCTGTCTACTTCGCTTACAGCCGACGGGAATAACGATGGCTGGGAATATCCGTTGCGGGTTGCCAACTTGAACGGCAACGACGTCGCAGCCGAAGTACAGGTAGAAGTATGGGCGCTAAAAGGACCGGAACGTCTGCTTCGGGATCGTTTGTGGGCTCAACCCGATACGATGACGATGTCGCTCGAAGAGTTTACCGCGCTTTTTCCAAACGACCCCTATGTTGTAGACGACCAACCTTCGACTTACGAAAAGGACAACCGCGTGGCTGCATTGACGCTGAACACGCCGAAAGATACGAAAATTGACTTGAGCATGTTGCGCGATGCGCCGTCGGGTTGGTATTTCATACGACTGAAAGCAGCCGACGGAAAAAACGCATCTATTACCGATTCGGCATACATACAAGTCCGACAAAAAAATGCTGCAATCATGCACATGAAAGAATGGCTGACCGTAGTCAAAGATAACGGCGAGCCGGGAGAACAGGCTGTGTTCCGCGTTGCCGGAGGAACAGATTCGTCGCTGCTGCGTTACGATCTGCTTTTCAAAAATCAGGTGATAGAAAGAAAATGGATGACTGTTGGGCGCGTCCCTCAGGATTTGCGCTTCCCGATTGCTGAATCGTATCGCGGAGGATTTGCCGTAGCGTTTGTTATGGTTCAGGACAACCGCGAATATACGGCGCTTCAAGAAATAAATGTGCCATATACCCATAAAAATCTTGATATTGCATTTACGTCTTTTCGCGGACAACTGCTGCCCGGAGAAAAAGAAAAATGGACGCTCACAGTGAAAAACGAAAAAGAAGCCGAAATGGTAGCAACACTGTTTGACGCATCTTTGGAACAGTTTGCAAAACACTATTGGATCACGAATTATTATTCGAATCGTTCACATTATCAATTAGGATGGAGACAACCCTTTGATCCATTGTCACATTCGCGAAACTTTATCCAATCGAATTATTGGCATATGTTGGATTATCGTATGGAATATGAACGATTACAACAGATGAATTTTGGTGGAATGAGGGTGAGATCAATGGCTGCCGGCAGCATAGCAGAAGAAGGGGTACTCTTTTCCATGGCTGCCGATGTAATGCCGGCTGCGCGTCAAGAAACGGCAGCAGACGATCTTGCTGCCGACAGCTCAAATAATGATCTTGACGCAGGCAGTTTGTCTGAACAAGAAATAGAATCGCTTGCCGCCATTCCGCTACGCGCCAACTTTTCCGAAACTGCCTTCTTCTATCCCCAACTTCGCACCAACGACAAAGGCGAAATACTCGTTGAATTTTCCGTTCCCGAAGCGCTGACCCGATGGAACATGCTGGGGTTTGCGCACACCAAAGATTTCAAAACAGGCAGTATCGCCAACAGCCTCATCACGCAAAAACAGGTAGCCATCAGTGCCAACCTGCCGCGTTTCTTCCGCGAAGGCGATACCTTGACGCTTTCTGCGAAGGTGAATAATTTGACTGAAAAAGACCTGAACGGCAACGCTTTATTACGTCTTTACGACGCTTTAACCATGCAGCCTGTAGATGCGCAAATGCTGAAAACGGCGGGTACGCAGCCTTTTATTGTAAAAGCGGGGCAATCTGCGGCGGTGCAGTGGCGGATAGTCGTTCCCGGCGCGTTGCAGGCTGTTACCTATCGCCTCACAGCGCAAGCCGGCAGCCATACCGACGGCGAAGAACGTAGCGTGGCAGTATTGAGCAACCGTACATTGGTCACTGAAACGATGCCCTTCATGGTGCGCGGCGACCAACGCAAAGATTTTCGTTTCGACCGCTTAGCCGCCGAACATTCCGGCACATTGAAACACCATCGCGTAACGCTTGAATATACTTCCAATCCGGCGTGGTACGCCGTGCAGGCGCTGCCTTACCTGATGGAATATCCATACGAATGTGCCGAACAGGTATTTACCCGTTTCTATGCCAATGCGCTGGCAACCACTGTGGCTAACAGTACGCCAAGAATAAGGCAAGTCTTCAATCAATGGAATCAGGCGCCCGACCCTTCTGCACGGGAACGGGGCGCGACGCTTATCTCGAATCTTGAGAAAAATCAGACGTTGAAACAGGCGTTACTTGAAGAAACGCCCTGGGTGATGCAAGCCGCCAACGAATCCGAACGAAAAAAACGCATCGGTTTGCTTTTTGACCTTAACCGTATGGCTAACGAACAAAAAGCCGCGCTGGATAAACTGAAAGCCATTCAAGGCGCGGGCGGCGGTTTTCCATGGTTTGCCAGTATGCCCGAAGACCGTTTTGTTACGCAACACATCGTAGCGGGGCTGGAGCATCTGCGCAAATTAGGCGCATTGCCCCGAACAGAAGAAATCGGCAATCTCATTGCACGGGCAATGGCATATTGCGACGCCCGCATCAGCGAAGATTATAGAAATATACAGCGCAGAGAAGGAAATCGCCCGGAAGGTAGAGACGCAGCGCGCCGCGTCTCTACAGAACGCACCGACCGCCGACCGCAAATCAATAGCTCCCAAATACATTATTTGTATTCATGCAGTTTTTCCAGACATTATGCGGCTGACCAGCAGGCTTTCGACTTTTTTATGCAGCAAGCCGAAAGATCGTGGTCGCAGTTCAATATATACGAGCAGGGAATGATAGCGCTGACCATGCACCGTTTTGGCAAGGCAGATGTGGCGCAAAATATTCTCCGTTCGCTCAAAGAACGCGCACAGACAAGCGACGAATTGGGTATGTACTGGGTGGATAACCGCCACGGATACTTTTGGAACGAAGCGCCCATTGAAACGCAAGCCTTGCTTATCGAAGCGTTCAACGAAGCGGGAAGCGATACGCGCGCCGTCGCCGAAATGAAAATCTGGCTCTTGCGCAACAAGCAAACAACAGATTGGAAAACAACCAAAGCCACATCACAAGCCATCTTCGCTCTGTTGTCTACCGACGACGACTTGCTCGCCGAAAGCAGTCAACCCCTAGATATTCGCATCAGCGGCAAACCATTGAAAAGCATGACAAAAGAATCGCTCCGTCCGGAAGCTGGCACGGGTTACGTCAATGTTTCGTGGTATGGCGCCGAAGTGAACAGAGATTTGGCGAACGCGCGTATCACCAATCCAAACAGCAGTATCGCGTGGGGCGCCATGTACTGGCAGTATTACGAGGATTTGGACAAGATTACCGCTGCCGAAACGAACTTGAAAATGAACAAACAACTGTTCATCAAGCGAAACACCGAAAGAGGCAAAATTTTAGAACCGCTGAGTGCGGGAAACAGCCCGCAGGTGGGCGATATAGTGACCGTTCGCTTGGAACTGATTGCCGACCGCGATTATGAATACGTGCATCTGAAAGATATGCACGCCGCTGGATTCGAGCCGGTAAGCGTGCTGTCGGGCTATCGCTATCAGGGCGGACTTGGATATTACGAAAACATCAAGGACGCTTCGATGAACTTTTTCATCAGTTACATCCGAAGCGGAACCTACGTCTTTGAATATGACCTGCGCGTAGCCAATGCCGGAAATTTTTCAAACGGCATCGCTACCTTTCAATGTATGTACGCGCCCGAATTTAGCGCCCACAGCGAAGGACTTAGAGTACGAATTGAGAATTGAGAATTGAGAATTGAAAATTGAGAATTATATAATATGGTAACTGAAATGAAAAAGCGGATTTTAACAGGAGCAGAGTCCTTTGAAAAGATGATCGAAGGCAATTATTTTTACATTGATAAAACGTACTTTATCAAGGAATTGCTTGAAAATAAAGGTGACGTCACCTTGATAACCCGACCGCGTCGGTTTGGAAAAACGCTGAATATGGATATGTTGAGGCGCTTTTTTGACGTGAACATGGACAGCAAGGCATTGTTTGATGGACTTAAAATCATGGAACACCAAGACATCGTAGAAAATCATATGAATCAATATCCGGTAGTTTCACTTACGTTGAAAAATGTAGAATTACCCACCTATGCAAGTTCAATTGAGCGGATAAAGTTCCTTGTTTCTACTATTTACCAGAACAATATGTACTTATATGAAAGCGACAGGCTTAACGAGTTTAAAAAGAAAAAGTTTTATCGTTATTGTGCCGAAGAGTCAACGGAAGAAGAACTGCAAACCGCTTTAATATTTTTAACACAGTGCCTGTACACCTACTACAACAAACGAGTTATAATTTTGTTAGACGAATATGACGCTCCGATAAATTGTGCTGCATTGGAAGGTTATTACCCGGAAATGATAAAATTTATGCGCAGTTTTCTGGGTAGCGTTTTCAAAACCAACGATTATTTGGAATTTGGCGTTTTGACCGGGGTACAAAGAATATCAAAGGAAAGTTTGATAAGCGAGTTTAACAACCCGAAAGTATGCGGAATCATGGACATGGAATTTGCCACTTGTTTCGGTTTCACTGAAAAAGAAGTGAAGGAGGCTTGCTGCACGTATGAAGTTGGCGATAAGTACGATGATGTGAAGCGATGGTATGACGGCTATCGGATTGGCGAACAGGATATGTACAACCCCTGGAGTATTGTGCAATTTTTAGATAGAAAAAGATTTAAAGATTATTGGGCAAACACAGGCGGTATGAATATTTTGGCGGATATATTTTTTAAGGGAACACCCTCGTTAAAAAACGATGTAGCCGGTTTGTTGACAGATAAGCCAATAAAAATGAAATATGAAGAACATATCACGTATCCTATTTTGTACGAGCAAGATAATATCTTCTGGTCTATGCTGTTAAACACCGGATATATAAAACCCTGCGCAGGTTCGACGGAAGAATTCTTTTACGCAGAATTAGTAAACAAAGAAGTACGAAATATATTTTCCAGTTGTATTGATTTGTGGTTTAAGAGGCAGCAAAACGCGATACATCGCACAATACAGCAATTTGTAACCTGCC
>Ga0099364_10002635_pt1 | contig 28421 bp, 22 predicted proteins | sample TergutTh196P3_FD_73070 | JGI IMG/M metagenome (GOLD analysis project Ga0099364, IMG submission 73070) | Microcerotermes parvus P3 segment gut microbial communities from Pointe-Noire, Republic of the Congo - Th196 P3 | ecosystem: Host-associated > Arthropoda: Insects > Digestive system > Gut ... | reverse complement strand
GGATTGGAGTGGGGGTCCTGCCCTCCGTCAAATTTCCCATTGTATAATATTTTGGGCGGGAGACAAGCTCCGCCACTACAGACAGCACCACGAAATGTTGATACTTGTGGGGAAGAGATGTATATGAGGAGTAATTTTTTATCTTTAAATACGGAGTAATATAATGACCGAAAATGATTTAGAAAACCTAATTAAAGAATATTCAAATGCCACTGATTTTGAATCTAAGTCAAGTCTCGGCTTCCAAATAATCACTGAATATATAGCGAGATGTGATTTTGATGAATGTCGTAAAATTGCTTATGAGATTAATGAACTTTCTGAAAAGAATAACAACCTTGTAACTTGTTTTGAAGCCATCAACTCAGTAAGACTTAGTTATGAGTTACAGAAAAATTTTAAGCAAGTAAAAGAAGTCTGTAATGAAATACTTAAAATTGTTCAAATGATAGAAGATCCTTTCTATCAAGCACGCGCCTATCATAGTCTTGGTGCCGCCGAACACAATTTAGGAAATTTTCATGGAGCAATCGAAATTTACACAGAGGCAATAAAGTATTATGAAAAATGCAGCCAAAATGAGACAATGAAAGATAGAATTAATCAAAACATGGCTGCATTATATGTCAATATAGCCCTAATTTATAGACATTTAAAAAGAGCAGATGCGGCAGTAGAATGGTGTAAAAAGGCTATAAAAGTTGATAAAAAGATGAGTAATCCTCAAATCATAGTTAATATGGGATTGTGTCATCTAGAAAAGAAAGATTATGCTTTAGCACTTGGATATTTCAGAAGAGCATTAAAAATTGCCAAAGAAGTCAATAATTATGCGAGTTTTCCAAACTTTTTTTTAGTTACCGCATCAGTTTATTTAGCAAGAGACCAGTTTGAGAAAGCCTTTCCATATTTATTGGATGCTTATGAATATAGCCAAAAATACAATCCTGCACATATATTTTGGGCATGTTCAGAATTGGGGTATGTATATACCCAAAGAAAAGATTTTGAAAATGCGAAAAAATACTTTAATGAAGCGTTAAATTTAATAGAGAATAAAACAAAAAATGAAAAGATTGCTTTTTATCAAAAATATTGTGAATATTGTTCATTGATAGGCAATGATTCCGATGCTTATAAATACAATAAAATGTGTCTTGAACTGAATAAAGAGATATACAACGAAGATTTACTGAAACAAACTACATTTATGACTGCTCAGTTTGAGTCTGAACAAACTAAAAAAGAACTTGAAATCTATAGACTTAAAAATGAAGAACTAATGAATTCACAAATCATCATAGAGCAGAAAAATAATGATTTAGTTTACGCAACAATGACAAAAGACAATATTCTCGGCATAATTTCCAATGATTTACGAAATTATATAGGGTCTATTTTATCTGCTAACGATATTTTTATTACTCGGCATGATGCTTTTGCAGAAAATAAACACATTCAAACTATCAAAAATTCATGTAATAAAGCCTTATCTCTTGTCAATGATATACTTTATATGAATAATGTTGACAACGAAGCGAGTTCTGTATTGTCATTCGAATACGATATAAATAAGGCAATAGAGGGCTTTATGGAAAATCTAAGGCTTTTAGCAAAAAGAAAAAATATCGAAATCATAATCGCATATTGCTCAGAAATTTTTTTATGTGATATTAACAAAGACAAATTGCACATAGTTATCAGCAATCTATTTACCAATGCGATAAAATATACTCCAAAAAATGGAAAGATCCTTGCTAAAACAGAAAAAAAAGATAATATTTTTAATATACACATAAGAGACTCAGGAATAGGTATGGATGAAACTCTTGTCTCAAAACTATTTGAGAAATATTCAAAAACTGGTAGGCGAGGAACAGAAGGCGAGGAATCAAAGGGTTTAGGGCTTTATATAGTGAAAACTATATTAGATAAATATAATGCGAAAATTGATGTCATTTCTGAGGTTGGTAAAGGAAGTGAGTTTATTGTGTCGATACCTATATAGAAACTAGCAAATAATATTTAAGGAGACATTATGAGATTTTATGATTTTCCGGAAGCCTGTGATTTATTTGTCACAGACCAATTTTTTGATGATTGCACAAATTTTTACAAAGACCTTTTTGGGAAAAAAAAATACAAAGATTTTTTGGATTGTGCCGTAGGAACAGGACAAATGTTGATACCGCTTGCACAAATGGGTTTTAATGTTACTGGGACGGATATAAATCAAAATATGATAAAAAAAGCGACCTATAATTTCGCACAAAACAAGCTGCTTGGCACTTTTCATGTCTGCGATTTTAAAGATTTGAAATCAAAAGTAAGATTTGATTATGATTGTGTTTTATGTAGTGGCAATTCACTCGGACATGTAAAAAATGAAGACATACCAATTGCTATACAATCAATGGATTCTGTTTTGAGACCGGGTGGAATGATTTACATCGACTCAAAAAATTGGGATAATGTCCAGTTGAGAAGACAAAGATTTTATCTCTTTAATCCAGTTATCCGCGATAGAGGTCGGGTGAATTATGTTCAGGTTTGGGACTATAACAAGGATGCTTCTATAATCGTGTTTAATTATTTGATATTTGAAGAAATAGATAATAAAATAGTTTCTAAAAGACAATATTATGAGATTTATTATCCATTTAAAATTGGTTTGGTTCTACAAACCCTCGAAGAAATGAATTATAAAAATATCGATGTTTGTAAACTTGGGGATACCAGTCAAAAAGACCTTGAAAAAATAGAATGGTATGCAATAACAGCAGAAAAACCGATAGAGGAAATAACTCCGAAAGTCACTATTTAATTTTCTACAAAAGCAAAAGAACATAAAGAACAAGATTGTGGCTTATTTACATAGTTATTCTGTAATAGAATTCTTTCAAAACGAAGGACAGATCAGGTATGATGAAATAGTTCGTAAAGATTTACCCTTGCTTGAAAAATTCAACGAAATGGCATACAAAAGATATATACGCACAGCAAAAATAAGTGATGTCTTGGAAAAGGAAACTATATTAGTAAACTTAAACTGTGCTGAAATCGTTGATGGTATATACTATTTTACAAATGCAGGGGCATTGTTTTTTCGTTTAAATGAAGATGATGTGAAATATCGTCATGCAGGAATCGTCTGTGCTTTGTATAAAGGAACAGAAAAAGCTAATATAATTGATGCTAAAGAATTAAATGGAGATGCTGTAAGCAATATAGATGATGCTATAATATTTTTGAAACGACATTTGAATATAAGCTATAAAATTAAAACTTTACAACGAGAGAGTATACTCGAATTACCGGAAGATGCATTACGAGAGGCAATTGTAAACGCTATTTGTCATAGAAATTATTTTGAAAAAGGTGCACGGGTCATGGTAGAAATATTTGATGACAGGGTTGAAATAACCAGCCCCGGTGGTGTATGCAAGGGGATAACGGCTGAAAATTTTGGAAAAATAAGCATTACAAGAAACTCTGTAGTAGCGAGTTTGTTACAGATGATAGGATATATCGAACAAATGGGAACAGGAATAATCCGAATGAAAAATGCTACTCGAGAAGCTCATGTGGCTAGTCCCGAGTTTGAGTTTAAAGACTTTTTTAAGGTTATTTTCAAAAGAAAGGAAATTGATATTCCATCGATTGCACAGACCTATGTTAGCGTAGGCAGCGATAGAACAGCGATAGAAAACAAAAAACCAGCGATAGACAGCGATAGAACAGCGATAAAAAACAAAAAACCAGCGATAGACAGCGATAGAACAGCGATAGAAAATAAAAAACCAGCGATAGACAGCGATAGAACAGCGATAGAAAATAAAAAACCAGCGATAGACAGCGATAGAACAGCGATAAAAAACAAAAAAACAGCGATAGACAGCGATAGAATTTTTACAATTTTAGAATATCTTAAACAGAATGGTCGCGGCAAAAATGTGGATTTTTCAAATTTGTTTGGATTGAGTTCACAAAGAACTAGAGAAATTATTCAAGAAATGATACAGAAAAAACTCATCGAAAAACAAGGAGATAAACGTTTTACATACTATGTTCTGAAAAAATAAAAGAGGACTAAAATTGGAATGTATCAGATAAAGAAATCCCTAAAATAAAAAACTTTTGTGTAAAACTACTTAGAGAGGAAAGCTAAATAATGAATAATTCAATAATTAACGATATAAGGGACACTATAAAACCTATTGCTATACAATATAATTTATCAACTGTCTGGATATTTGGTTCTTATTCAAAACAAACTCAAAATTTAGATAGTGATATTGACTTAATTGTAAAAACAGAAGATGTAATAGAAGGGTTTAAATTAATTGAGGTTAAATATGCCTTTGAAGAAGCACTTAATAGAAAAGTTGACCTAATAACTACAAATAGCATTAAAGGCTCACTATTGGAAAATGAAAATTTAGGACAGTTTGTAATCTATGAAAAAAAGTAAATATGAGGACAAAAAAATGAATATTTTATCAAAGATTATAGTATTTATTATCACATCTTTGTATAAGTTTCGAGTTTGGTATTTCAAATTAAAGATGTTTCTTATCAAAAGATTCAAGAAAAATTACAAACAAACCACACATTCTGAAAGATTAGAAGAATGCAAACGAATAGTAGATTTAGCATTTCAAGCCATAAAAAATAAATCACCCAAACTGCTCACACCTCATTTAGCTATTGATTTTACGATGTTTAAACAGCAGGAGCCTATAGCCTCTATGGCATTGAGTTCGTTTATACAACAATTTGATGAAGAGATTGATAGTTTTCTAGTGGTCAACGATACTTTGAATAAAAGAATTTTGACTTTGAATTGTGAACTTAATGTCATAAATCCTCTTAAAACAAGATTTATTGTTTTTAGATTTAATGAAGATTGTCAAATCAAAGAAATAGAACTTGTAGGAGCAAGAGCCAAAATTATTAAACATGAAGATGATGGGAATCGGCTTGTATTTGATAAACCCGCAGAGAAAATAATATCTATTCCTTTTGAATTGAAGGGAGACTTGATTTTTGTATCAGCAACAATAAATGGTGAAAAGAAGCCCTTTATCATTGACACTGGGGCACCAAACTTGCTTCTCAATAATAAGTATTTTGAAAAACCAAGTAATTTATTTATGGGTGGTGAAACTCAAAGTGCTACAGGAACAGTATCAGATATGGCTTATTTTCATGTTTCTGATTTCAATTTTGGAGAAATAAAACTACACTCTCAAGATGTGATGACAGCAAATATCACTCATTTAGAAGATTTTATAGGAACTGAAGCTTATGGTTTGATAGGATATGGAGTTTTCAAAGATTATGATGTGTTGCTTGATTATGAAAACAGGGTCATTACACTTCTTAATCCTGAAGTATCAAATAATTTTCTTGAAAAGAATTATCCTAATAATGCTTTTGATAAAGTTCCTATAGAAATGAACGGACATCTCGCTAAAATAAGAGGCACAATAGGTAAAATGGAATTGGATTTCAAAATTGATACAGGAGCAACTGTAAATTCTCTCAATGAAAGCATTATAAACGATTTAATCGAGCAAATTGTTGTTGATGAAGAAACAGATACTTTATACGGTTTAGCCAAAGAAACAATTGAAATAAAAAAAGGATATGTCAAAGAACTAACCATTGGCAATAAAGCCTTTTATGACCTAAAGACAATTTTCGAAGCGAACCTAGTGAAAAATGTTGATAATGTGATAGGATATGAGATACTAAAACAACAAAAATGTTTGATAAGCTATGTGGACAAATATATGGTTTTTGTGGGTTCAAATTTGGGGGGAATTTTCTCCCACTCCTCTATTTGAGTAATATCATCCTTTTCACCGCCACAAAATCATCCGAATCTACAGCCATTTTGTAAAAATAAACTCCACTGCTCAGCTCACGCCCTATATCATCTAAACCATTCCAGATAGCTGTGTGCTCTCCGCTATTCAGAAAGCCCTCAAAAAGTTTACGAACCTTTTGTCCTCTGATATTGTAAATATCTATCAAGACTATTGAATCTACAGCTACATTAAATCGAATAGTCGTTTCAGGATTAAAAGGGTTTGGGTAGTTTCCTATCAATTTGAAATTCGCTAAAGATATAGGGTCTACAAAATCATTTTCCGAGACTGTGTAGTCAAAATCATAAACCCAGACTCCAGCATAAGCAAACTGAACCATTTTGTTTATCTCTGGATAAAAAAAGGTATGCCATTGCGTTCTATCTGTTTCATCTTTTTCCCCAACTTTATGTAGTCTACCATTGTAAATCGAGTAAAATTCAGAGTATAAATCGTCATTATAGGCATTTTTTATGATAATGCCATTGAAAGTATTGATAATTCTGTCTCTCGGAAAAGTATGCAATAGGCTGATTTGCTCATTTTCAATACTGAAATTTTGTATTCTTGAAAACTCTCTCCAAGTATCCATAGTGATTAAATAATCATCATTGTGATAAGACACACCGTCTGCACCAGAAACATTTTGCGAAAACAAGATATTTTCAAAATCATTTATATCCCTAAAGATAAGATTGTTATTTTGAACATTTATGACATAGTCTTTGGGTTGGTTTGTCCAAAAATGTTGGATATATCCCTGTAATGAGCCGATATATTCAAGTTCATAGTCGATATTCGTCAGCTGGGAAGCAGAGGCCACCTTATTCGTCAGCTGGGAAGCAGACGCCACCTGAAGCCTATACACAACATGAGTATAATCAAAGTCAAAAAAGAGCAAATCGTCAATGATTCGAAAATCTCTATAATATCCGTGATTTAATTTGAAGTCTTGCATAAACTCTATTTTGTCGTCAGTTATTTTGTATATTTCAAAATGACAGTTTCTAAGATCATTTCCGATGGTTCCTGCAACTAATAGTAAATCATCTTTTATTGCTGCATTCATATTTACTTTCCAGACATCATAAACTAAGCTATGTATAAGTTTGTTTTCGATGGTTGAATAAATGTCATATTTTGTTTTATTCAAATTGTTGTTTAAAACATAGTTTGTATCCCAAAACAGAGCATAAAGGTCATTTCCACCAAGTGAATAACTTACACTCCAATTGTTTCTTCCATGAAAAAACACTTCTGTAGGCTCATTACTTACATCATAAACCCTGAGACCAAAATTTTTATTCATGTATAAATATGGGTAATGTAATTCCATGTTTTTTTGCATTCCAGAAGCACCAGTTCCATTTGACTCACTAAAAATCAATGCCATGCCACCCTCTTCTTCAATTTGATAAACATACAAAAAGCCGGCTATAACGGAGGCATACAAATAATCACCAGTATAGATAGCATAGTCGACTGATTCTTGATAGTCTGTCCATAAATAGTGTGAAATCTCTGGGTTCTCAATGTCATCTATGTCTATGATGATGACACCTTGCCAATGAGAAAGCACAAATTTTCCATTTTGGATTTCCATATCTGTTATTATATGATAATAAGTGATAGGGATTTCTGAAAGCTTTGTCAGTTCGTAGTCGTTATCCTCATCGATATTGTAAAACTCTATAATATCAGTGAAAATTGTGCCTGTTACTGGGTGAGGTTCTTCGCTGTGAGGTTTTGGGATAATGAGTAGATTGTCTTTTTTATACATTTGCCAACCACTAAAACTGGTTATATCACCATCTCTTTGAAAAGTAGTTTTATCGTATCGAAATGTTCTATAAACATTAGATGAAGACATCATGATATGTTGACTACTGAAAATCACAGAAGGGATATAAGGGTAGATAATATCGGTGAGATTGAAACTTGTCAGCTTTTGCATTGGGGTTTGTGACAAATCAAAGACTGTTAGTTTCCACCTTACATCTGCATCATTGATACTTATGATATAAAGCCTATCTTCGTCAAAATAAGAGTTATAATTAAACCTACCTTCAAACCTGCTCAATCTTTCAAGGCTACCATCAGGCAGTCTATTAAACTCTTCGACAGAGTATTGATTGACTATCAAAAGCTTGTTTTGGTAGGAATGGACACCTCTATAATAGAAATCCATATCCAAAACAAGAATCTCATTTGAAAAGTTAGTGATATCACCGATGGTGGGGATGGAAAAGAGGGGGGCGTTTTGAGGTTCGTTATCAATTTGCCGATTGGAAATCGGCTCTACGGTATCAAGATAAATATCAAAATAAGCTCTCTCATTTACGACTTGAGTAGAGAAAGTTTGCCCATTTACTTTCATGACCACAGTTTCCGCTATTTGCGTTGTCGATGGGTTGTGAATAGTTTGCATAAAATACCCATTGTGAGCGATGGTATTGATTGTTTTTAATGAGGTTTTGGCACTATTATGCAGCTCAAGGGTGATGATCATGGCAGATATGGTTTCATTGCCAGAGGAAATACTCCCTTGGATAGTGAGGCTATTTACTGATGTCAAAAGCATAAGTAATAGAATTGATACAAGAATTTGTTTTTTCATATTTTTACTCCGAGACTTTATTTATGCAATGATTTTTATTTTAGTGAAATTGTCAAGTGGAATTGCTGTTTTCTGTTATATGATAGCTCTAAAAAAAAAATAATACCACTCCAACAACCATTTTTCCACTATGAATATAGGTTTTGTAAAAAACTGTTCTCAAATACAATTTTTTCAAAAAAATGCAGGATTTTTTATTTTTCTTTGTTATGTAAATTAAAATATATGTCGATATCAATCATCATAAATATATATTTTTAATATGGAGGTAACGCCTTGAAATACAAATTTTTTATCATCATTCTGATATTCCCTATATTATTGATATCAGAAAATTACACTTTGGAGGAATTGCTCAGATTAGCTCTACAAAACAATACGACTTTACAGCAATCAAATATCAATCTTCAAATGTCACAAGCGAGAAGGACTTCGGCTCGTGTCCTGCTTTTCCCAGAAGTGTCTGGTAGCATAGGCACTTCAGAAAATTTTGCTAGCCGAGACCCAGAAGACAATAGGCATAATGCAATGAGTGTGGATCTATCTTACGCTATAGCTTTAAATTATGACGCTTTTTTTCAAAATAGAAATGCTCAGCATGACTTAAATCTTGCTGTTATCACAAATGAAATCCAGATGCAAGACATCATTTATGACATCATACAGAGCTATATAAATGTTTTGGAAAATCAGATGAGACTAGAATTGCAAGACGAAAATATCACTATTCAAGAAAGTATAGTTACTGAAAGCCAGCAGCTTTTTAGGCAAAATAGAATCACGCAATTTGAGGTTCAGCAAAGCGAAATAAATCTTTTGAACGCCAGAATAAACGCCTTGAATGCAAGCAATAATCTGACATTGAGCAGAAACAGACTTTTTGACCTGATAAATATCACTGATGAAGGGAAAGGACTTGCTGAAGTGCGTTTATATGAAAATGAACCTGTTGAAAATTTTTCGAGACAGATAGATTTCAACCAAATACTTCAGGTTCAACAACAAAATGAAACTGCCGAAAGGTATAGAACCAATATCAATCAGACAAAACTTGATTTCTTTCCTGACATAAGATTAAGATATACCTATAGTTACGGTTTGTCAAGCAATGACTTTTCTTTTGATAGAGAAAACAAAACCAACACTCTGGGCTTGAATATGTCATATTCACTAAATAGATTGTATCGCAATAAATACTCTTATCAAGTTGCCAATCTTTTAGATGAACATCATCAACTCGGCACGAGTAGGCTTTTGTCAGATATAAATTTGAGATACAATCAATATTTAGAAGAGCTGAATTATTTACAACAGCTTAATGGACTACAGCAAAATAGGGTTCAGCAAACAACTGATAATCTCGATATTGCTCAGCAAAGATATAGACTTGGTCTGTTGACCCAGCTTGACCTTGACAGAGCGAGATATGATTATTTAAATTCTCGAATTGACCTTGAGGTTAATCAATATCAGCTCATACTCAAAAAACTTAGCATAGATCACCTTTTATCAAATATCTTGAGCGGTGTCAGAGAATTTGATTTAGGTTTGTCAAATTAGGAGAAAGAAAATCAATATGAAAAAGAAAATTTTTATTATTATCATTATCGCAGCTGCACTAGCTGGAGGGCTTTTGTATGCTCAATTTCAAAGAAATCAAAGCAGGCTTACTTGGAGGACTACCCCTGCCAGCAACAGAACTGTTACTTCAACTATCACTGCTACTGGCACTATCAATCCTGTAGTCCAAGTGAATGTAGGCACAGAGGTCTCTGGTCGCATAGAACGGATTTACAAAGATTTCAATGATACTGTTCGAAGAGGTGAATTATTAGCAAGATTGGATACCACAACCCTCCAGATGGCTTTAGAAGATACTCGAATTGAGCTTAGAAAAGCACAATTGACTGCTAATGACAATTTGATAGATTTAAATAGAGCTAAAGAACTTTTTGAAGCCAATATGGTGCCTCAATTTGATTTACAAAGGGCTCAATTGAATTATGATATTTCTGTGGAAAATGTTGAAAGAGCAAATTTTTCTGTTCAAAGAGCTGAAACAAATCTAAATAATGCCTTGATATACTCGCCCATCGATGGAGTTATTGTGTCAAGAGCTGTCGATGAAGGACAGACCGTAGCTGCTAGCTTGAACGCCCCAACTCTCTTTATCATTGCCAACAATCTCGATGAAATGCAAATAGAAACCCAAATCGATGAAACCGATATTGGTAGGGTCGCTTCTGGACAAAGAGCAAGATTTACCATCGATGCCTACCCAGATATGAATTTTTCAGGTCAGGTAAGGCAAGTCCGGTTGAATCCTATTGTTGAATCCAATGTGGTCACATATAGAGTTATCATCGATTTTAATAATCCAGAAAAATTAATCATGCCGGGAATGTCTGCAAATGTGGAAATCATTATTGACCAAGTTCAAAACACCCTCGCTATCCAAGAGAGAGCTTTACAATTTCGACCTTCAAAAGAGATATGGGAATCATTTGGGTTAAAATGGGATGATGCCCTTGCTCAAAGTCCCCGTGGTAGACTTCGTCAACAGGTAGGTGCTGCTCAACCAACCCAACAAATCTGGGTTTTACAAGATGGACTACCAGTGCAAGTAAGCATTCAAACAGGTATCTCTGATGGTTCATTTATTCAAGTTTTATCGGGTTTAGATGAGGGACAGGAAGTTATCATCGGTGTAAATCACCCTGAAACTCAAAGACAATCAGGTGGCATGGCATTTGGTGGTAGTGGCGGTGGACAAAGAGTAATACGGATGTAGGGAAAAAATGAACCCAATAATAGAAGTAGAAAATTTACATAAAACTTATATAGTCGGAGATATTAAAGTAAATGCCTTACGAGGTATCAATCTGACTATCCATAAAGGCGAATTTGTTGCCATCATGGGTGCGAGCGGTTCAGGAAAAACTACTTTGATGAATTTACTCGGTTGCATGGATGTCCCTACCGCAGGCTCATATCGCCTTGATAGTGTCGACATTCAGTCTATGGATGAAAATCAACTCGCAGACATCAGAAATCAAAAAATAGGTTTTGTTTTTCAGCAATTTTTTCTTTTATCAAGAACTACTGCTCTCGAAAATGCTGAATTGCCGTTGCTTTATAGAAAAGATATAAAAAAAGCTCTGAAAAAACAAAAAGCTCTTAAAGCTCTCGAAATTGTCCAAATGAGCGACAGACTCGACCATCATCCAAATCAATTATCAGGAGGACAACAACAAAGAGTAGCTATTGCGAGAGCCATTGTTAATGACCCCGTAATACTTTTTGCTGATGAACCAACTGGAAATCTTGATACGAGAACAAGTCTCGAAGTCATGAACTGTTTCCAAGAACTTCATAAAAAAGGTATCACTATCATCATCGTTACTCATGAACCTGATATTGCAAAATACACCGACAGAGTTATCAGTTTCAGAGACGGTAGAATCAAATCAGATGTCAATAATACAATAAAATACAATGCTGCAGACGATTTGAAAAACTTGCCTTTAGATGATGATGATTAGATTATATAAAACGAGGTAATAAATGAACATTTTCGATATATTTAAAGTAGCTTTTAAATCACTTTTAAAAAATAAAACAAGAACTTTATTAACCATGCTTGGCATAATCATTGGCGTTGGAGCGGTTATAACAATGCTCGCTATAGGTGAGGGTGCGAAACGAATTGTAGAAGACCAAATTCAAAGTATGGGAACAAATGTCATTACTGTAAGATCAAATTTTCAAACCGGAGCTGTTCGAACTGAGGCAGGCTCTGGAAATAGGCTTTCTCTCGCAGATGTCGATGCTATCATTGACAATGTAGAAGGGATTAACTATATCTCTCCCGTTATTGGGACATGGGGACAGCTAAGACACAGAAACTACAACTGGCGAACAGGCGGCGTGGGTGTAGATTTAGACTATTTTTTCATTAGAAATTATGAGATAGAAGACGGTCAAATGTTTTCTACTCAAGACATAAATTCTGGTGCAAAGGTCATCATACTCGGTAAAACGATAGCAGACGCTCTTTTTCCTGATGAAGACCCCATAGGTCAAAATATCAGACTCCGTAACACACCCTTGAGAGTGGTTGGCGTCCTTAGAGGTAAAGGGCAAAGTGCGGTCAGTGGTGATCTCGATGATATCTTTTTATTGCCTTATACGACTGTCTTGCAAAGGTTTACGGGCTGGAGGCAACCTTTTATTTCTATAAATGTTTCCACTATTTCCCAAGGTGCTATCCCTTATGTGCAAAGAGAAATAATGCAATTGCTACTATCGAGACATAGAGGCACAACAGAAGAGGATTTTTTAGTTAATTCTCAAACAGATATGGCTGAAATGGCGAACAGCGTTTCCCATACCATGACCTTATTGCTTGCCAGTATAGCAGGTATTTCCCTCGTGGTAGGAGGTATCGGTATCATGAATATCATGCTCGTCTCTGTAACTGAAAGGATAAAAGAAATTGGTCTCAGAATGGCTGTCGGTGCAAAAAAAAATGATGTTTTATTACAATTTATTATCGAAGCTATTTTCATCAGTGTACTTGGAGGGATAATAGGCATTTTGCTTGGCTCTGTTTGCACAAACTTACTGGGAAATCTTATGAATTGGAATACGGAAATCACTATCTGGTCTGTCATTCTGGCTGTGAGCTTTTCTTGTATTATTGGTGTATTTTTCGGCTGGTATCCAGCTAGAAAAGCTGCAAATTTAAACCTTATAGATGCTCTGAGATATGAGTAGTTTTATCTTGTTTATAGCAATTCCACTAGACATTAGCCAAAATATTATAGGGGGAACCCCATAAGTTTCTACCAAGCCATTATTCCTACGGAATATTCAAAGAAGAATAATCAATCAGAAAATAGCCAATCGGTGTTATGAAAATATGACATACTTATGCTACTACCACCAAAAGTTTAAGGTGGGGCAAAGGATATGAACCACTGAGACCAGAGGTTCGATTCCAGCGAGCTGTAACTATAAAAAACTCTCCTGCTCTCAGTGATCTCTGTGGTTAATTTTATGAAGTTATTTACCTCTCCCCTACTCTCACTCCTCATCACACAAATATTGCTTTAAATGGACAAGAAGGTAAACAAGCACCACATTTTATACATCTATCCTGATGTATTACATGGATCTGTTTAACTTCACCTTCAATAGCATCATTGGGACAGACTTTTTTACATTTTGTGCAACCTTTACATTTATCAGGGTCTATGTGATAAACTTTGAGAGCTTCACATTCTCCAGCGGGACATTTTTTTTCATTGATATGAGTGAGATATTCATCTTTGAAGTATCTGATAGTGGTCAAAATAGGATTTGGAGCTGTTTTCCCGAGTCCGCAGAGAGAAGTGTTTTTTACTACTTCTCCAAGTTCTTCAAGGTCATCAAGGTCTTCCATAGTCCCTTCGCCTTTTGTAATCCTTTCTACTGTTTCGAGCATTTGCTTTGTTCCGATTCGGCATGGAACACATTTTCCGCAGGACTCTTCTTGTGTAAAGGACATAAAGAAGCGAGAAATTTCACACATACAAGTTTTACTATCAAGAACTACGAGTCCACCTGATCCCACCATAGCACCGACTTTTTGGAGCGAATCAAAATCAATCGGCATATCGAGATGTTCTTCTGTCAGACAACCTCCAGAGGGTCCACCTATTTGAGCTGCTTTAAAGATGCCATCATCTTTCATTCCACCACCGATATCAAAAATGATTTCTCTCAAAGTTATACCCATTGGCACTTCGACAAGTCCTGTATTTCTTATTTTTCCTGTTAAGGCAAAGATTTTTGTACCTTTACTTTTTTCTGTTCCAATTTGTGTATACCATTCCCACCCATTTTTCAAAATAAGTGGGACAGAGGCGTAAGTTTCCACATTGTTTATATTTGTAGGTTTGCCAAAAAGTCCTTTTTCGGCAGGGAAAGGCGGTTTGGGAGTTGGCATGCCTCTTTTCCCTTCAATAGAAGAAAGAAGGGCACTTTCCTCACCACAGACAAAAGCGCCGGCTCCAATAGCGATTTTCATTGTGAAATTGAAGCCTGTACCCATGATATTATTGCCGAGTAAACCCATTGCTAATGCTTGGTTTATGGCTATTCTATAGCGTGCAATAGCGAGAGGATATTCAGCGCGAACATACACATAACCCTCGTGAGAACCAATAGCATAAGCAGCTATCGCCATACCTTCGATGACTTTGTGGGGATCGCCTTCGAGTATACTTCTGTCCATAAAAGCGCCTGGGTCGCCTTCATCAGCATTGCATACCACATATTTTATTGGTTCTGCTTGTTTTGCAGCAGCTCTCCATTTAAATCCTGTTGGAAAACCTCCACCGCCACGCCCTCGAAGTCCTGATTTATCTATTTCTTCTATTACTTCTTCGGGTTTCATCTCAAATAAAGCTCTTTTCAACCCTAAATAAGCTCCAGCAGCCACAGCATCGTTGATATTTTCAGCATCAATGATTCCAGATTCAGCGAGAACTCGCCGCGTTTGCTTTTTATAAAAATTCATCTCATCGGCAAGAGGAGTATTGTCAAATATAAGCTCTTCAATAATTTCATCTTTGAGAATAGTTCTTTCTATGATGTCTTCGACATGTTCAGGACCTACACGAATATAAAAGATTCCTTTAGGAAAAACTTCAGCAATCGGTCCGACCTCACAAAAACCACGGCAACCAGTTTCAAATACATCAATCTGATCTTCTAATCCTTTTTCTTTTAGAACTTCATCAAATCTATCTTTTAACCGTTGTTCACCAGATGCGAGACAGCCAGTTCCTTTGCACAAAGCAATCTGTGCTTTAAAAAGATTGGTCTGTTTGTTGTAAATCCCTGTTAGATCATCAGCTATCTTCTTTTTTTCATCGTCCAACTCAACAAGACCCAATTTGTATTGGCAATATTCTATGCAAGGATGACCTATTTTTTTATACATTTCTTTAGAAATTTTTTCTACGACTGGCTGCATTCTTCAGACTCCTTTTCCTTTTTGATATCATCTAGTATTTTTATCATTTTTTCAGCGTTGATATGACCAAAGATATGACCATCTACTATCACTGCGGGTGCCATTGCACAGGCTCCGATGCAGGCTACAGTCTCCAAAGTGAGAAACATATCCTCTGTCGTTCGGTTTTCCGAAGTTAGTCCATAATCTTTTCTGACTCGAGTGATGATTTCTTTTGCTCCACGAACATGGCAGGCTGTCCCATCACAGACTTGAACTATATGTTCGCCTTTGGGTTCCGTAGAAAATTGAGCATAAAATGTCGCAACCCCATAAATGCTTGCTAGCGGCAAAGACATTTTGTCTGAAATGTAGCTCATAATATGTTCAGGTAAATACTTATGCCTATTCTGAACGCTCTGTAATATTGGTATCAAAGATGTTTTTGATACTCCATAGTTCTCAATGATCTCATCCAACCAGTCTAAGGGTTCATTTAATATGTCATCCATAATTTCCTCCGTTTATTTATGTTGTTGGCTGTAGGAACTCATTTTCAATCATGTTTTACGCCCTAAGATTGTAAAAATAAGTTCCCACAACCAACAATTATTCTTAAACAGTGCCATGAAAATAATTTTTGTTTAAATGTAAAGGAAAAAGTAAAAATTATGATAAATTTGTTATAAAGATTGTTATAACAAGGGTTTTTACAGCATAAATTTTTTTAATTGTTCTTCTGCTTGAAATTTCCAAAATTCTTTCCCATCTACGAAAGAAATTCCCTTTTTCTCGCAATATTCCACTAGCTTTGTCTTATTTTCAGTATAGGGTAAATCGATAACCTTGTTGAAAATCTTAAAATCATATATATCAAGGACATTTTCGCCTTTCATGCCTAGTGGAGTAGCATTTATCAGACATAAGTCTTCTCTTTGTGGTATCTTGTCAATAATTTTATTTTTTTGATATTTCATTTTTAGATATTCAGTTTTCTTTTTATTTCTGCTCACGATTATTATGTCGTTATCCGGTAACATCTTCAAAACTGTTTCTGCCATAGCTCCAGATCCGAACAATATTATCAATGTTTGATTTGATATGTTTAGCTGATGGAAAGATTTTTCAAATCCAACTTCGTCTGTTAAAAAGACTTCATTTTTTAGAGGTAGCCATAAATTTATTATTTCTTGCTCTTTACCTATCATACTAGAAATTTTATCCTTGAAAGGCATTGTGATAGAAAATCCATAAAAATCAAGTTCAGCATTTTTCACGAAATTCACTATATCACTGATGTCTTCAGTTAAAAATGGCAAATAGACCGAGTTTATGTTCTCTCTTTGAAAAAAAGAATTGTAAAAACTCAATCCTAGCGAGTTTAATATCTGTGACCCACCTATGATTCCACCCATTTTTGTGCCTTTATTAATGTTCTGTAAATTGTATTGCAAGACATCATTATCAGTTAATTGATTGGGAGCAGTTTCATAACCTTTTTTACCAAAATAAACTGCTTTTGAACCAAGTTTTTTATACAAAACCCTTGACAGTAAAGAAGTTTTTCCTACTGATAATAAACAATAATCTAATTTCATAGTTTTCAATTGGTTGTTGATTGTATAAAGCTCTGTGAGAGTGTCTATTTTATAAACGAATTTAAAGAAAAATGGTGTAGGAATTTCTTTCCAAGCAGGGTCAATTTCAAAAAATGAACGACTATTGTCATGCACAGAAACTATAATTCTATGTTTATATAAAGCAATATCAAGCATTTTTGTGAGGTCATTAAAATAGCGAAATTCTATATCTATAAAAAAATCTGTATGTTTCAACAATTCTGCATAAAAATCAAGTCTTTTTTCCAGTGACCCTTCATATAAACCACCTTCTGATATGTCTCGCAGCGTGATGATGGTCTTTTTATCAGAAAAAAAATCAGGGATTTGAAATGTTGATTCACATAAATCAAGCCGCAGTTCAAACATATCTGGTTTAAAACAGCATTTATCAAAATTATTTTCATTGGTACTGTAAATAAGCATTTTTTATCCTTTACCTTTTTTTCTCCTTTCGACTTGCCTTTTTTTACTTTCTTCTAATATTAGTGACCATATTTTTATGACAAAATCTTCAGATATACCCATTTTTTCACCAAATACTGACATATTTTCTAATATCTCTTTTTCTCTGTTATTGTCTAAAATAGCTATTTCGTTATTTTCCTTATAGTTGCCTATAATATGAACTAATTCAAAGCGACGATAAAAAGCTATCAATATATCTTCATCTATTTTATCAAGAGCTTCTCTATAACCATTTAAATCTTTTTCTTTTAGGGAAATCAAGTTTTGATAAGCTATTGCATCTGCTAATACCAGCTGGATCATACTTTCTATAACTGGAAGTATTCGAGGTACAAGGCAAATATCATGCCTACCTTTTATCGCTATTGTCTGACCACTTTCTCCTAAGTATTGAGGTTTCCCAATTGATGAAACGGGTTTTACTACTATTCTCATTTTTATAATTTCTCCAGTGGAAACGCCGCCCAGAATACCGCCTTGATGAATAGAAAAATTTGACTCACTTCCTCTCATTTCTGATAATTCAAACCCTGAGCCAAATTCTATCCCTCGAACGCCCCCTATGCTCATGATTGCTTTAGCTATATTAGCATCAAGTTTTTCAAATACGGGGTCACCTAAACCAGCAGGGATATTGCTTATCCTCACTTCAACTATTGCTCCAAGAGAGTCAAGCTCATTTTTCGTTTGATTTAACAAATTCACTATTTCGTCATAAGTCTTTGGGCAAGGCCAGTTCAATGGATTTGTTGATATAAATTCTTCTTGATGATAGTTATATATAGCTTTAATATTCCCAATTTTTATAGGATAAGATTTTATTTGGATTTCGCCTAATACATTCTTTACAATTGCACCTGCAGCGACTCTGGAAATAGTTTCTCGACCAGATGCTCTTCCGCCACCGCGATAATCATAAATTTTGAATTTTTGAAACCAACTAAAATCTGCATGACTGGGTCTGAAAACATTTTGCAAATTCTCATAATCTTCTGAGCGAACATCTTTGTTTTTAAATAAGATACAGATTGGCATCCCAGTCGTCTTGCCTTGAAATATACCTGAAATTACCTTAAAATCATCGTCTTCTTGGCGAGTTGAAGTTAAACTATCTTTTCCGGGTTTTCGCTTTTCTAAGGCTGTTTTTAGTTCTGAAAACGGAAAATCTATCCCGGGCAAGACATCTTCAATAACTAAACCCATAGAATGACCATGACTTTCACCAAAAGCTGTAAAACCAAAGTATTTTCCGAAAGAATTGGATTTCATATTAAATTACTTTTTCCTAATTGTATCCTTATTTTATTTTTTTACAAAACACCTTAGAAGGACTGAAACAGAGTAACCATGCATTTTTTTTTGCATGGATGTTGTTAGTTTCCCGCATTAGGTGGCGTGAACACTATGCTTAAGAACTATAATTTTCAATGGAAGCATATCTGTCAAGGGTTTTCTCATTACTGCTCCCTCTCCGATAAGCCCATTTTGTATAAAATCAGACCTTGTTAGGTATGTGAAGCTCTGTAGAAGATTCGAATAGATAAAGGATTTATATAAAATATTGACAAAAATGAGGGGATAAAAATATTGGCACTCAAAGAACAAAAAAATATATGCCACATCAACAGGCTAAGGAGGAAAATATGTTGAAGAAAAAACAAATAACAAAAGGTGCTTTTTTGAAGGTAAAAAACTTATTATGGATATTGCTGATTATTATGAGTATCATCATGATAAGTTGTAGCGACAAAAAAACCGACCCTCCCTCTTCTGCTACTATTACCCTTTCTATTACCTCTTCTTTTGAAGAATCAGTAAATGGAGCAAGGGTTGAACTCGAGAACCACATCGGAGGAGACCCATTTCTACTCACGGTATCTAAAAACCCAGTAGTGTTTACTGATATTCCTTATGGAAATTATTCTGTAAAGATCACTCATAGGGGACATGACTTTTTTGTGCGTGAAACATTGTCTGTGCAATCAGAAACAGTTAGTTTGGAGGTGGAATTAACACACTCGGGTCTTGAAATCGGAGAGACAGTCCTGTTTCATGGTTCATTTTGGATAGTGCTTGATATACAGCCTTCCCGTGCTTTGATTATTAGCGAGGAAGCCATTGACAGGAGAGCATTTCAACATTCATCAGATATTCATGGCTGGAAGAATAGTAACATTCGTGAATATCTAAATGGAACATATTACAATTCTCTTGACACTTTTAACCAATCTCGTATTCATGAAATAACTAACACAAACGAAGCTAATCAATGGTATGGGACTGCAGGTGACGAGGACACAATCGACAAAATATTTTTGCTTAGCCTTGCTGAAGTTGTAAGTTATTTTGGAGATAGTGGACAGCTGGAAAATCGACCGGGCGATGAAAATCATATAACAGATCAATATAACCCCAAACGAGTAGCGAAGATCTGGGGTAGTGAAGACTGTTTTTGGTGGTTGCGTTCTCCCGGTGAAAATGAAGGCCGCGTTGTATATGTGGGCAGTGCTGGTAGTATTTATGTCCATGGTTATTACCAATCCCATAACTTATACGGTGTTCGTCCTGCTTTGTGGCTAAGGATTTAAATTATCTGGTAGGGTAACTTTCTTGAATATGCCATTGTAGTGGTAATCTGTGTAACCCGACATCCTTTACATGATTGTATCACATAAAGTTCCACCCCTTCAGGGTGGATGTTGTTGGTTCCATGTTTTTCTATAAAGAGCCACATACCTTCGGTATGTGTATAGTATGTCAATAATTAAGTATAATCGACTTTTCGGATTATGCTCATTCTTGTCCCCTCTACGAAAATTCAAAAACACCTATTTCTGTAAGGGACACAATTTTGCGTTCCGCTATCGTATTAAAAACCAATATGTTGCAGGACGCAAAATTGAGTGCAGTCCGAAAACCATATTTCGTAGTGGCGTATTGTATACGCCCAATTTTCGAAGCAAATACAAACAATTTAAAGGGCGTATACAATACGCCACTACATTGAACACCCTCTAAAAACATAGAAAATGCACAAACTGGATTTTTCGGACTGCTCTCATTTCTGCACTCTCTTCCAAGAACTACCACATAAGAGTGACCTCGTAAGGGCGGATGTTGTAATGGTAAAGTGCCGAAAAGCCTTATTTCATGCGGAATAATTGGGGGTGGGGAGTTTTGATGGTCGCTTGCCATTTTTAAAATGAAATATTGAGATTTATTTTAATAAATTTTCAGATGATTGTCTATTATTTCTATACTTTCGCCTTTTGTTTTTAGTATGGCTATTCCATGATTGATGGCATCGTTTTCGGCACCATCTTCAAAAGATAGACCTTCCGAGTCCTAATAAAAATTTGTGATTTGCATATTATGGAAACAGCTGTTTAAAATACTTATTTTTCAATAATTCATTCTTCTTCAAACAATTTTTGCCCTTCCAGATCATCTGATGAACTTTCAATATTTCTTAAAACTCTGTTTATAGCCCTTGTTCTTCTACCCACAGTCTCATCAAGGGTGACGCTCGCCTTTTCTATTTGCTCTTTTACCTTAAGTAGTATTGTTTCAAAAGTTCCAAATTCCTTTTTTGCAGCCCCTAAGGCGCTTAAAATGGCACTAGTCCCTTTTTCTACTGCAAGACTTTTAAAACCTATCTGTAGAGCATTTAAAAAGGCTGCTATCGTTGAAGGTCCGGTGACAATGATTTTAAATTCTCTTTGGATACCTTCATAAAGACCAGGGTCTCTGACCACTTCAGCATATGCTCCTTCAAAGGGCAAAAATAGTATTGCAAAGTCGGTAGTATTGGGTGAATCTATATATTTATCATTGATTTTTTTGGCAAATATTTTTATAGTTCTATAAAATGATTTTCTAGATTCCTCGATGGTTTCTTTGTCTCCTTTTTCGTAAGCATCCAATAATATTTCATAATCTGCGGTAGGAAGCTTGGCATCGATAGGTAACCAGATAATCCTTTCAGAATCCTCTTTACTAGGGATTTTTATAGCAAATTCTACTCTATCATTACTCCCCAGTTTTGTTATCACATTTTTCTCATATTGGTTGGGACTAAGCATTTGTTCGAGTATACTTTCTAGCTGATATTCTCCGAGAACACCTTTAGTTTTGACATTTGACATCACTTTTTTGAGGTCACCAACATCTGAGGCAAGCGATTGCATTTCTCCAAGACCTTTCTGAACTAATTCCAGTCTTTCACTGACAAGTTTAAAGGATTCTCCGAGACGAAATTCAAGTGTTTTTTGTAGTTTTTCATCTACTGTTTCACGCATTTTTTCCAGTTTTCTTTCGTTACTTTCTTGAATTTCTGAAAGTTTTTTTTCTACAGTTATTCGATTTTTTTCTAAACTTTCCTGTGTTTCCTTTGTTAAATTCTCAATTTTTGTTGTAAACTTTTCTTCAAAAGATTTTAAAGAGTTAACGAGCTCTTCTCTATTTGCTTTAGAAGAAAGTTCTAGTGTGTCTAATATTGATTTAATCTTGTTATCTACGAGGGTAGTAAAATTTGTGATAGTGGTAGATAATTTTTCTTCGACCGCTCGCAGAGAAGCTGACAGCTCATCGCGGGCTTCTTTGGCGCTTTTATTGTTCTCTTCCCTATTTCTACTGAATTCATCACGGATATTTTGTTCATATCTGTCAAGCTTTTTGTCATATTCATCCAATCTTTCTAGTATATTTTCTTGAGATTCTTTTTTACTTCTGAAAAAAAGAGCAATTAACAGAATAAATTGGATAATCAAAACGAAAAGCATAGATATTTCTATTAGTTGATTCATAAATTATTTCTTTATCTCCATCTTTGCCCAGCTATCTTTGAGTCCTACAATTCTATTGAATATTAAATTTTCTTTGGTAGAATCGTAATCTTGGCAAAAATAACCTTGCCTTAGAAATTGAAATTTTTCAGATTTTTCAGAATCGACCAAGGATGGTTCTGCTTTGCAATTTGTAAGCACGGTCAGAGAATTTGGGTTCAGATTTGCTGTATAATCTTTACCTTCTTCTACATTCATAGGATCGACTTTATCAAATAAATGCTCATAAAGTCTGACTTCAATATTTACCGCATGTTCTGCAGATACCCAATGAGAAGTTCCTTTTACTTTTCTACCATCATTTGTCCAACCACCTCTGGATTTTGGGTCATATTCGCATATCAATCTGATTACATTTCCATTTTCGTCTTTTACAACTTCTTTGCAGACTACATAATAGGCATGTTTTAGTCTTACCTCTGCTCCTAATGTAAATCGATGCCAACCCTTAGGGGCAACCTCACGAAAATCATCTTTTTCTATATAAATGACCTTAGAAAAAGGTATTTTTCGTTTTCCTGCGCTCTCATCTTCTGGATTGTTTTCAGCATCGAGGTATTCTGTTTGCTCTGCCTCACTTTGTAAGGGGGGATTAAGGGGGGATTCTGGATAGTTTTCTATCACCACTTCTAAGGGATCAAGCACCACCATCACTCTTTTAGCTCGCAAATTCAAGTCATCCCTCAAACAAAACTGTAAAAGTTCAAAATCAACAACTGAATTTGCCTTTGCAACACCTATTTTGTCACAAAAATTTCTGATAGCTTCTGGAGTAAAACCTCTCCTTCTCATGCCTGCAATAGTAGGCATTCTTGGGTCATCCCAACCATCGACATAATGGTTTTCAACAAGGTTTCGTAACCATCTTTTGCTCATAACGGTATAAGTCAGATTCAGACGCGCAAATTCTATCTGTCTGGGTCTTGCCGGGATAGGTAATTGATCTAAATACCAATCATACAGAAGTCGATTATCTTCAAATTCGAGGGTGCAGCATGAATGTGTGATTTTTTCCAATGCATCAGAAAGTGGGTGGGTATAGTCATACATGGGGTAAATGCACCATTTATCACCTGTTCTATGATGAGTGACTTTTTTTATGCGGTATATCACAGGATCTCTCATATTTATGTTAGGGTGAGCCATGTTTATCTTTGCTCTGAGGCATTTTGATCCCTCTTCAAACTCTCCCGCTTTCATTCTGCGAAATATTTCGAGGTTTTCATCAATACTTCTATCGCGAAAAGGGCTGTTTTTACCCGGTTCGGTGAGCGTTCCACGAGTAGCTCTTATTTCTGGTTGACTCAACTCACAGATATATGCCTTCCCATCTTTAATCAATATTTCAGCAAAATCATAAAGTTTTTCAAAATAATCTGATGCGTAAAAAAGATTATCACCCCAATCAAAACCAAGCCACCTGACATCATCTTGGATTGAGTCTACATATTCTACATCCTCCGCCACAGGGTTTGTGTCATCAAACCGCAGATGGCAAATACCTTTATAATCTCTTGCTATACCAAAATTGTGACATATAGCTTTAGCATGACCTATATGTAAATACCCATTCGGTTCAGGTGGAAAGCGAGTTATGATTGTCTTATGCTTTCCGGTTTCTAAATCCGTATCAATTATTTGACGAATAAAATTCGTTATCTCTAATTCTTTTTTTTCTGTGTTTTCCATTTATACTCCTATTTGTCTATAATTTCAAATTTTCCCTTTAAAAAAAGTTGAAATCAGCTCATCATTTTCTATTATCGCCCAGCAATATTGACCAGTGATATTGTCTTTTACGATTGTAAAACCTTCGGCATCATGAATCCAGTTATGAAATTCATCGCCAGAAATAAAAGCTCTCACTCTATCTCCGTTTGGTTGAACAAGCTGTATAGGTTCTCTTTCGATCCAAGCAGCTGATAAACTTGTGACAAAGCTTATCATCATCACAAAACTGATAAAAATTGATTTGATTTTTCATTTTTTTTCTCCTATAATTAAATTTTTATAGTCTTAACTATATTCATTTATCGCACCTTATTCTCGTCCATAAATAGTGTGGATAGTTCTATGTATAAATCCATCTAAATGTGGGAGAATACTTGTTCCATCTCCATATATGGCAATCGTTCTTTCACCTACAAACAAGGCACTTCCGTAATTTGCAAAATCCTCATGTTCACCAGATGCTTGGTTTCCATAAATAATGCCACCATACATCTTAAAACTTCCATGTATGAAAAAGACAGCTGTTGTACCATTTCTATATATAACAGAGTTTCCTGACATTTTTACCATCCCGTATTCTGTATAAATACCACCACCAATTTCTGATCCGTTATTATAAATCGAGGCATTATCTTCCATACTAAAAATATACCCACTATTAAATACACCTCCACCATACATTTCTCCCCAATTACCTTCTATGGAGGCATTTTCTTTCATAAAAAAGGAAGCGAGATTAACAACTCCACCTCCATAAGGGTTTCTGGGCCACATATAGTCATCGGCTCGATTGCCAGAGATAGTGGAATTGCCCAACATAGTGAAAACTCCATGGATATCGTTTATAGCACCACCACCAATTCCATGAGTAAAATTGTTTTTTATTGAGGTATTATCTGTCATGGTAAATAAACCAGTCGCCCTTAGACCAACATTTGAAACACCTCCTGTACTATCATATCCAGTATTTTCAGATATAGAAGCATAATCTGACATAAAAAAAGTCCCATCAGTACCTACTCCACCAATATACCATGCAGTATTTTTCGACACTGTAGAGTTTCCGGACATATTGAATATACCACCATTACCTGCTCCACCACTATATTCGGCATTATTTTCAAATATTGAAGCATAATCTGACATTGAAAAAATATTTAGATTTATAACCCCACCACTGTACTTAGCTTTATTTTTTTGAATTGAAGAATTATCAGACATAGAAAAAAAACCAGAATTAACAACTCCACCACCTGACAATTTGGTAATATTTCCAGATATAGTTGAATTATCAGACATTTTATAAACACCTGTTTCTGAATTAATAATTCCATCGCTAGTGGATACTGATGAGCTATAAGGAAGACCGCTTATATTCCCAAAAATAGATGAGTTATCTTTCATTGTAAAGACTCCTTCATTATATACCCCACCACCACCAAACTCACCACTTCTATTATCTGATATTGAGGAGCTGCCCTGCATAATAAAAGTTGAGTTTTTCCCTGTATGGACAAGGGAAGCATAATTTTCATAATGTCCTCTCAAACCTATATCATTGAGGACTATGGTTATGTGAGTGTCATCACCTATCATCAACAAATGTCCCGTGCTATCGGAGGATAATGATATCGTCTGATCACCTGCAATAGTCACATAAATATCATTTCTATCACCAAAGGTATTAACCCTAGTTCCAGAAACTTCAAAGTCATTGATTATCATCAGAGTGTAGTTCGTTATGTCTGAGCCTTGTGAAATGATATCGATTGCGCTTTCCCACTGAATAGTATTTAAAACATAAAACACATCAGAACTGTTTATATAAACGGAGCATTCAGAAGTGACATTGCCATCGATTGTTGTGGCTGTGATGGTAGCTGTTCCATCAGAAATAGCTTCTACAACTCCATCTTGAGAGATAATAGCGACATCATCATCATTACTACTCCAGACAATTTGCTGATTCGTAGCGTTTTCAGGATAGATTGTAGCTGTCAGGATTTTTATCTCTCCAACCTCAAGTGATATTTGAGTGTCAGATAAAATAATATTTTCTACAGGAATGTGTAGATTGACAGGATTGCTGTCTTTGCAATTCAGAAAAACTGTAAGTATCGCTATCAGTAGCAGATACATTACACATAAACTCTTTTTTGAGGTATTGATAATCATTTTTACCCTCCATTTATTCATGAAAATGAACTTTTATGCCATTATTTTGAGATAAAGTTTTGTGTCAATAGATTTATGAGATTTTTTATTTTTGCTTGTTTTATGTTTAGTTTTCCTTAACGTATTTTTGAGGTACTTTCCTTGATTTGTCTATAATTTAAAAATTTAACCACAGAGAACACGGAGAAACACAGAGTTTTATCTTATTTAATACAGAGTAGACAGAGAGATCACAGAGATCGTAGTGGCTTATTGCATAACCCAAATCCTCATTATTTTTTAGGATTTATATTTATAGGCTTATGTTATAAACCACTACGATTAATTAACCTTACATTGGTGTTTCGAGTATTTTTATTAACTCAATAGCAGCATGTATTACACCTACAACCTCAGGCTTTGCTGAAAATGTAATTCTATTTGAATTAGCAGTAAATGACACTAGTTCACTTCTTGTAGCGGAATTAATTTCAGCATATAGAACATGTTCACCATTGGGAACAATAATCGTTCCTTCATCACCATTACCTAGGGTTAACCTAAGCTCCCCATTTAGGTATATATTCATTTTCGTTACCATAGCATAAATGATATTTTCTCTTTGGACTATAATGACGGATTCGTTTTCATTGGGTGTTCTTCCTCTGTCCCCATAATTTACGCTTCTCGTCACAGAACAACTACACATAAAAATGCTCATGAACACTATCGCAAACATTAATATCAAATAATTTTTTCTCATGTACATCTCCTATAATTAATTTGTTTTAAGTAATGTAAGGTGAGAGGAGGTCATCAAAAAAATGAATAACCTCCTACTCTACATAAAGAGATTATCAATTCTTCAGAATCTCTCTGACGCTGTTCCAACAACAACGCTAGTTTCTACATTTAAAACCCTTATACGCAATCTTCGAAGGCTACCTTCTCCGTCGACGCTACCTGTTACTATGAAATCAGCTCCAGCTAATCGACCTATAGAAACAGCGGTTCTATCATCAAAATCTCCACCTAATTGTCTTGTTTGCTCCTCTAAAATCAAATCCATTTGCGCTCTGTCAACAACACGAAAATCATGTTGTCTAAGAATATGTTCAAGTTCTCCATTGACAAAATTTCTCATATTTCTGTCAGGAATGGATATCTGAACAATTGCTATCCTAGACCTAGGACGAACATCAGCAAAGGCATCATTCACAGCTCTTTCAATAGCTCGCTCGATATCGACTGCCCCAGTGGGTGGTGGAGACGAAGATTCAATAGGTTGAGTATTACGAGCAATAACGCCAGATACACCTAATTCATGGGTCAATGTCCTATGAATGTTTGTTGAAGATAATTGCCACATCCCTCCAGTCAAGGGGTCAATGATCAGCATTCCTAATGGAATACTGTAAATAGTGAGCAAATTTGCCCAATACCAACCACCAAGACTTGTTGTGATTTGAGCATTTGAATTTTGGTAGCCAGGTCTTTCATAACTTATTCGATAATTAGCCCCTGAAAAATAACCTGCTCCTTTTTTCAGTCTCACAGTGTGAGGTGTTTGCCCTGTAGAGACTACCCGATTTCTTCTATCATAGATAGTAAAATCAGTGCCCTGTGGTGAACTGTCAATAAGCACATTTTTTGATGTACCTGTAAAAATAGTTGCACAGCTGGGAAGCATACTCATTACTATAGCTATTAGTATAGTAAAAACAACTATTTTTTTACATTGAAAATAAAAGTTAATCATAGTTTTTTTTCTCCTATTTATTTTTTTCTTTTATTGTTTTTTCAAATAAAAAACACACCCTCTCTAAATCATATTTTTTCAAAAAAGATTTAGAGAGGGTGTGTTTTTCTGAGGAAGAGGAGTTATAAAGTTTTCTTAATTCTAATCGGGTCGGAGGGAATTTAAAAAGAGAGGCCTCGCAATCATGTAGCTGTCCTTGGTGATGTGAGAGTAATGTGCGGAAAAGGTTTATTTCATGCTGATATTCGGGGGGGGGGGGGGGGGGGAAAAAGGGATTTTAAAAAGGGAAATATAAAATGGGGTAAAAAAAAAAAAAAAAAAAAAAAAAAAATAATATTTTTTTTTTAAAGGCTTCC
>Ga0099364_10002634_pt1 | contig 28424 bp, 21 predicted proteins | sample TergutTh196P3_FD_73070 | JGI IMG/M metagenome (GOLD analysis project Ga0099364, IMG submission 73070) | Microcerotermes parvus P3 segment gut microbial communities from Pointe-Noire, Republic of the Congo - Th196 P3 | ecosystem: Host-associated > Arthropoda: Insects > Digestive system > Gut ... | reverse complement strand
CAATGGTTACCTCATAACCGGTGTTTTGTATATTTCCCGCGTTAATGTAGATACCCCCCACGCCTGATTCCTGGGGGGTTGGCAGACTGATGATCTGATCCCGGGTATTGTCCCTATAGAAGTTGAATTCGAAATCCAGACGATTTTGTAAAAATCTCATTTCCAACCCTATTTCTTTGGAAACTTTACGCTCCGGCTTAATGGTACCGGGCATAAATGTTCCTGAAGTATAGGACACTCTGTTTACTCTGGTGCCTGTATTGGGATCGTAAACTTGTCCGTCAAACCGATATCCCAAATTGATTGAATACGGGTTCCAGTCTTTTCCCAGAGCGGCAAGATTGCCTCTTAGGAATGTTGACAAAATAATTTACCCATTTTATCGTTTCATATATAGTTTTAAAAAATTTTATTCATAATTTTATGAAAACTATATATTCAGAAGAGGTATTGCAGATTATACGTAATTTTTTCGATAATTTGCCTGAACGTACTCGTCGTCTTTATGCAGCCTTGGAATCCCTAAAATTAGGTCATGGTGGTATTAATTATATAAGTCAAGAGTTGAAAATAGACCGTAAAACGATTCGTCGTGGGAGAAAAGATCTAGATAATTTTTGTGAGACAGTTCTGGGTTCTCGCCAGCGTAAGGAGGGCGGAGGAAGGAAAAAAAAACGCCAGTCGGAAGCGAACTTCGTGAAAAATTAATTTCGTTCATCGACCTGCATAAAGCGGGTAGCCCCACAGAACCTTCTATCTATTGGGTAAGTTTATCCTACAAGCAATTGGCTGTAAAGTTTTTCGAACATTCTGGAATTACAGTAAGCCACGGTGTCGTAAAGAGATTGCTCAACGAACTTGGCTATCGTTATCGTAAGCCCTACAAAGTACTGCCAACGGGAGTTTATGCAGGACGCGATGCGCAATTTAAAATCATTTTTCAGTTGATGGCTTTATTGAAAATTGGCGGTGAAAATCCAATAATAAGTGTTGATTGCAAGAAAAAAGAACGTCTGGGAGAACTTGCACGTGATGGCAAATGTCTTTGTACGAGCGCACTTAAAGTGCTTGACCACGATTATGCGCATCTTTCCCAAGGCAAGGTCGTTCCGCATGGTATCTACGATTTGAGAACAAAAACCGGATATATGACCATTGGAACATCCAGTGAAACAGCCGAATTTTTGTATGACAATCTCTTATGGTGGTGGACTAATTATGGGATTGACCAATATCCTGACGCTAAAAGTATTGTGATTTTTTGTGATGCAGGCGGAGCCAATTCATATCGTCATCATATCTTCAAATACTGGATGTTGAATTTTGCTAAAGAAACTGGAATATCGCTGGTAATTTGCCACTATCCGCCATATGCGTCTAAATGGAACCCCATAGAACACAGACTGTTTTGCCATGTACACAGTGCTGCAGAAGGCGTGATATTCGACAGTTATCAAACTGTGATTGATACGATGGGTAATACATCCACCCAAACGGGCATAAATGTCGTCATTAGAATGAATTGGAAGTTTTACAAAACGGGGGAAAAAATGGATAAAAAGCGCGTGGATTATAACAGAATTAGGGCACATCCTAAAATACCTGAACTAAATTATAGAATTTTTCCATAAAGAGGGTAAGTTATTTTGTCCACGTTCCTAATGCAGAAAAAAAAACTTTTTTTTCAAATATTTTTGTATTTTTGCGGTTTTATTAAAAATATCATTTTTTGTTTTTTCAATACAGTAAAAATCTATGGACATTAACGAAAACAGCAACAGACTTGCGGCAGTGGAGGCTATTTTAGCAGATTTTTCACTTAAAATGCAAGAATTACGTGAATCTCAAGCCGAAACAGGCAAGCTGTTGAGGCAATCGCAGGCTGAAATTGCAAAATCGCAGGCTGAAACAGACAAGCAGTTTAAGCAATTGCAAGCCGAAACAGCAAAATCGCAGGCTGAAACGGACAAGCAGTTTAAGCAATTGCAAGCCGAAACAGCAAAATCTCAAGCCGAAACAGGCAAGCTGTTGAGGCAATCTCAAGCCGAAACAGACAAGCTGTTGAGGCAATCTCAAGCCGAAACAGACAAGCTGTTGAGGCAATCTCAAGCCGAAACGGGCAAACAATTGAGAATCCTTACCGAACAAGTTACCGGTATTTCAAAAAGCAACGGTTTATTTGCCGAAGATTACTTTCATAACTCCTTTAAAATTGATGATTTGAACTTTTTTGGAGAACATTTTGACAAGGTTATTAGAGGAAAAGGCACAATAGTAAACGATGAGTACGACTTTGTCCTTATAAATGGAAAAACAGCGGGTATTGTAGAAGTAAAGTACAAAGCGCGCAAAGACGATATTGCAAAAGCCCTTAAAAAACCGGACACATTCAGAATAAACTTTCCTGAATATCAGAATCATAAAATATATCTGGCGATTGCTGCATTGTCGATTACAGAAACACTCGAAAACGAATGTAAAAAACAAGGTTTGGCTGTGATTAAGCAAAATGGAGATAAGATTATTGTTTACGACAAAAATCTTAAGACGTTTTGATGTACGCGTTAGCCAGCATTATTCATAAGAGGTAAAATTGGATTCCACTTGGGAGTTCTGTTGAAGTGCAAAACGAAACTATCAGGCGTCCCGAACAAGAATAAAATACCACAAAACGCCGCTGAACACGTGCTTTTTCGATGTTTTTACGCTCAGCCTTTTAAATGATATGCCTCGTTATATGGCGCTCTGGTTATTGCATCCGAAGGACATGCGTTAGCAATTTCACACTCATTGCAGTCAACGCACAAGTCGCGTTTTATCTGCAAATACATTGCTCCGTTGCCAAATGCTGTGCAACCTTTAACACATTTTGCGCATCCGTTGCACAAACTTTCGTCAATATTGTATTCAAAATACGGGTCTTCAACGTAGGTGCGAATTATGGCTCCCGTAGGACACATCAGATTTTCGGCGGCTGTATTCAGTTCATGAACGTTGCTACGGTAATATCCGCCACACAAATCGCAATATCCGCAAACTTTTTTTGCATGAACACACTTAACAGCCGAAACCGTTAACACACAGTGCGTTTCGCAGCGTCCGCAATGAATACATTTGTGCGGGTCTATTTGCCAAAACAAGCTCGCCTCGCCGGAGCCTTTTGTTTTGGCTGATAACCCTGCTGAAGCAGCGACAATGCTGCCCCCTGCTATCACAGACCCAAATGTTTTTAAGAATTTTCGTCTTGCTATTGGAGATTTCATCGGTTTAAAATAATTTATTTTTGCGCCGCAAATGTACAAAAAAAAATTGCAAAAAAAAAACAAAATTATTTTTTTTCAATTAAATCTCTGATAACTACCGATGCACACATGCAGCCAAATATAGCCGGAAGGTACGACATTGTTCCTACCACCGAATTTTTGTTTTGTTCGTTGCAATCTATTACTAATTCTTTGTCAATCAGTTCGGTTGAAAAAACGGTTTTTATGCCTTTTTCAACTCCAAGTTTTCTAAGTCGTTTGCGGACTGTGCTAGCTAATCGACAATTGAACGATTTGGAAATATCGTCGATAATTATTTTTTGCGGGTCTAATTTTCCACCGGCGCCCATAGAACTCACTATGCGTTGATTGTTTTTAAGAGCGTGGTATAGCAAAAAAACCTTTGGAGACAATGTATCAATGGCGTCTACCACGTAATCAAATTGTTTGTTTATAATTTCAATCAAACGTTCATCCCGTATAAACTCAGCGATAGTTTCCAGTTTTATATCCGGATTAATATCGCGCATACGCTCAGCCATAACTTCTGTTTTCATTTTTCCTTGCGTTGAGCAAAGCGCTATAATTTGACGATTGCGATTGCTGGAATTAACCGCGTCGCCATCAATTATAGTTAATTGTCCGATGCCTGCTCTACACAGCATTTCGGCAACGTAGCCACCCACTCCGCCCAAACCGGCAATCAAGACGTGCGATGAACTTAGTTTAGCCACATTATCGCCATTTATCAACATTTCAGTTCTGCAGTTCCATTCCATTTTTCATTTACATTATACTTGACGCGTTTTGAATCAGATATTTTTCTGCCTCTAAAGACCACACGCCGTTGTTTGCCTTAAGCAATTCAGACAGTTTTGCCAGCAGCGGATTGTTTTTACCCTTCTCTTCCATTTCGTCAAGAGCTACGAGAGGCATGTCTATGTGTGTATAAATCAGTTTTTTTCCACCCGGAATGTTTGGAAGATTGAGAGTTGTATCAATCACCGCATTTAGTCCGCCTACATGTGTTATCATTGCTGCAGGATTTATGCGTCCGTTTGAAATCATATCAAGAGCTTCCAGTAAATTGTGAGAATTTCCACCACTTGTTCCTGCAATGTGTGTAGAAGCGTAGTGAACGTTATAAAAATTTAATTCAGCTTTGAATTCGGTATCAGCCGGTCCTGCAAAAAAGTTAAGACAACCGTCTTTACCTAATAGCCTGTCAGCCTGCTCAATAAGTGATTTTATCGGAACAAATACAAGTACATCATCGTAGCCTTTTCCTTCTGTAAGATTCAACATGTATTTTTCCGGGTCAGTATTTTTTTGCATGTTAAGATATACCAAACTCACTCCATTTTTTGCAGCAGCTTCCACAGTGTACGCTGTTTCGGCTCGTTTCAGACGTTCGTCGTCAATATCTGTAACAACCAGCAGCGATGGTCTTCGTTCGCAATTAGTTATGTAGTTAATTGCCGCCAATCCCAATGGTCCTGCTCCTGCAAGTATGGCCATATTTCCGCCTTCCTTTATTCCCATTTTGTGTTCATAAACGCCTGGGGTTGTGTGATAACACGCGTGGAAAGCGCCTATAACGCATGATACAGGCTCGGCGAGCGCGCCAAGAAAGTACGCATCGCCGGTATATTCAAGCAAACAATCCATTTCCATTACTTCGTTTGGAATAATGACGTATGTGGCGTTTCCGCCTATGTATGGAAAAGTGTATCCGGGCGCATCCAAGCTTCCTTTGTAGTTTAGCGCTGGTTGAATTGAAAATTTCATTCCTTCACGGAATTTGTGTTGCCATTTTTGTCCTACTTCAATTATTTCACCGCAAAATTCGTGTCCTATGATTACTGGATTTTCTGCAACATTGTTTGGAACGCGTTTGTGGTCGGCTCCTTGTTTTGCGGCTTTGTAGCTCGACATGCAAATGCTGTCTGCTATTACCTTTGCCAAAATTTCATTTTCTTTTATTGCCGGCAATTCAAACTCTTCAAGTTTTAGAGCGTTTTTGCCGTATAAACGTACTGCTTTGGTTGTCATAATTTTTTTATATTTTTAGATTTTGATTATTAATTTAACATATTTTGTCCTCCCGTTACGGGTATTGCTTGTCCTGTCTCGTATTTTTGGTCTATGATATATAATATTGCCTTCATCACGTCATTTACAGTGCAACCACGTTTAGCGGGGACTTGATTTTCGTAGAACGCCTTCACATCGGCTATAGTTTTTGCGCCCGGTACTTTGCCGGCATTAAGATATTGAACGAACAACCCTTTTTCGGGGTCGCTCCAAAGCGGTCCATCGAAAAAGTTGCCCGGACAAACGGAGTTTACTTTAATTCTGTATTGCATCAATTCCAGAGCAAAAGATTGGGTTAGCCCGATGCCGCCAAATTTTCCGCCCGAGTATGCAAAATTTTTGTTGCTGCCCTTCAAACCTGATTTAGAGTTAATTTGTATAATGTCGCTAAAATAACAATCTGAACTGTATTTTGCTTGCAATTTAAGCGTTTCGGCAGCATATTTGACACATAGAAAATATCCCGTATAATTTATTTTTGTCATCAATTCAAATGTTTCCGGCGTCATTTCGTCCAAGCCACCCGCGTGAAGTATTCCTGCGTTACTGATAAATACGTCCAAGCCGCCAAACTGTTTAACTGTTTCAATTATAAGATTTTGAACAGATTGGGGGTTAGATACGTCTGTTTTTATGAACACAGCGATATTTTTTCTTTCTGCATCATTCAGTCTATCGGTAATTTGACGTCCGGCTGTTTCGTTAAGGTCGGCTATGACTACATTTGCGTTAAGCACTATCATCTGCTCTGCAATTCCGCCTCCAAATCCTTGAGCGCCACCGGTTATTACTACTATTTTGTTTTCAACAACGTTCATTAAGTCGCTCGTATTGAACGTTGTTGCATTGTTGATATTTTTTTTTCCGCACAAAGCGTTTTCAAAAAGGTCGAGCGTTAAACATGCCGAACGATAGTCGCGCGCAGCTGCTACTAATCCTATGTCTTTCAACATAATTGTTTGAGGCAGGCGATTGTTTATTTTTCGATAAATCTCTAAATTAACCTGAAACTCGGCAATAGCTTGAATTGCATCTTGCGTGTTGTTAATAAAAAGCGGACAATCAATGGTTATTGATTTTTGGTTAACAATCGATGTAAAATGTTGTTCGTCTTTACAAAAATCATTTATCAGTTTGTTATTTCGTATCAACGCTATATTGCTTGACAAAATAGCGCGCAACGCCGGCAGTATCTCGGCTGCAATGTCGTCGACAGGCAAATTTTGAATATTATTCATATCTAATTCAAATTAAAAACAAATGACAAAGGTATACTTTTTTTCGCAGTTTTTATTATTTTTTTCAAAATGTCTCAAAAAGTTGGCGATTCTTCTGTAGCCTGGATTATTCAAAAAAACACAAAAAAAGAACTTTTAAGATAAACAAAGATAATAAAAATTTAAACACAAACGACACAACGTGTCAAATTTTTTCAATTTCCTCGATAAAAAACAAGCCGATTGAGTTAAGTTTTACGGATACTGATCTTTAGCTTGGCTATCGCATTGTCTTCCACCAGATATTTGAAGACCACATCGTATATCGTGTTGGCTATTTTTACTTGCATGGCGGAAAAAATTAATTTGTGTTATACTTTCCTTTATACGAAAAAAAGTGAATTTGTTGCGTTTGTGGGTAAAAAAAGTTATGTATCAGTGAATTGATTATTTATTTAGTAGGTTTTGAGCGTTTGCAATTGCCGCATCTGTCAGTTTTTCACTGCTTAGCATTTTAGCTATCTCTGTAATGCGCTCACTGTCTGTCAATTGTATGATTTTTGTAAGCGTTGTTTCAGCGTTGTCTTCCTTGTACACTTTGTAGTGATGTTTTCCTTTTGCAGCAATTTGCGGCAGATGTGTGATATTAATAATTTGTGCAAATTTTGCCATTTGTTCAAGAATATTTCCCATTTTTCCGGCAATTTCTCCGGAAACGCCGCTGTCTATTTCGTCAAAAATCAATGTTGGTAGCTCTATTTTTTCTGAAATCGAAGCTTTTATACTCAACATTAGTCTTGAAATTTCGCCACCTGAGGCTACTTTGCTTAAATCGTCAGGGCTTTGGTTTCGATTTGCCGAAAACATAAATCGAACAACATCTGCGCCTGTTGCTGTAAGTTGCTGCGATTCGGTTAATTCTATTTTAAACATAGCGTTATTAAGCCCTAACTGCATTAGCATCGCAACGATGTGTTCTTCTATAAGCGGTATTGCCTTTTTGCGATTTTTAGAAATTTCGCCGGCTGCCGCCTTCAAACTGCTATTGTGTTGAGTTACAAGCGTCTGCATTTGTTCTATTTGGCTTTCGTAATCATTAATTTGGGAGATTTTATTGCTTAATTCGCTGTGTATTTTAATTAGCTCATCGACAGACTGAACGCGATGTTTTTGCATCAATGAGTACAATAAATCAAGTCTGGCGCTTACTTCCTGCAAACGCTCAGGGTTGAGTTCTGTGTTTTCTGCTATACGCCAAGTTTCATGAGCTACATCGCGCAGTTCTATTAATGTAGATTCTATTCTGTTTTTAAAACTTTCAGCCGGCTGAAACATTTTTTCTAATTTAGAAAGGGCTGATATTGCAGTTTTCAACATTTGAACAACTGAAAGTTCGTCGGCGTCGATTATTCCGCTTACCTGCGCAAGTCCGCTTCTAATATCTTCGGCGTGCGTCAGCGCTTTGATTTCCTCTTCCAAAGCTTCAATTTCGTTTAGTTGAAGTTTCGCATCTGCCAATTCGTTGTATCTAAACGAATGGTAATCTAATTCTGCGCGTTGTTGTTCGGCTGCATGCCGAAGTTCAGCAAGTTCGGACTGTAACTTGCGATATTGGCTAAAAACCGATGAGTACTCGCTAACTTTTTCAATCTGTCGCGAATATCTGTCAAGAATTTCTAACTGAAAAGCCGACGATTGCAAGTATATGTTGTGATGTTGCGAATGAATATCAATCAATTGTGCGCCAAGTTCTTTTAGTACTGAAAGATTTACCGGCGAATCGTTGATAAAGGCGCGCGATTTACCATCAATTGAAATTTCTCGTCTGATAACAGTTTCGGATTCATAGTCTAATTCATTGACGTTGAAATATTTTTTCCATTTGTCACAACTCAAATCGAAAATTCCTTCTACAACACATTTTCCTGAAGCATTTTTAGACACGTCTTTGCTGTCGGCGCGTTGCCCGGTAAGCAAACCAAGAGCGCCCAATAAAATTGATTTTCCTGCGCCGGTTTCACCTGTTATAATAGACAGCCCTTCGCTAAAATCAACGTTAAGTTCTTGAATAAGAACATAATTACGTATGGATAGATGTTTAAACAATTTATTAAAAAAATTTCTGCAAATGTATAAAAAAAATATATTTTTGCAAAATGTTAAAAAAAAAAATAAAAAAACACAACATTTTTTACATATTTTCGTATAAGTATGAAAAATAGTATGAAAAAATGGTAGAAGTAGTGAATAATTCTTTGAAAAAACAGATATTAATTTTGTTTGTTTGTTTAATATCAGGCATTTCGAGCGTAACAGCACAAATAAATCAGTGCGACCATATCCTCGAACATCCCAGAGTGGGCGTTTTGTGTCTTGTTGGAACAAACAGTCCGGTACACACTTTCACCATTTCAGTTCACAATAATCCTAATCTGTTTTTTGAGTATCAGTGGGAAAGGGAAACGTCGGGAACATGGACACCGTTAACCGGCAGCGGAGCTCAGACTAATTCGTTTGTAACTGGCACGGTAGGCAACTACCGATGTATAGTGTCTGTGTATCATTCAGTTACTTTGCCGGATGGTACCACTCAGGCTGGCGCTCTTGTTTGCACTCAAACGTCGAATGTTGCCGCGTTGCGTGAAAATTTCATTCAAGAGCATCCCCAAGCTCCTGCAAGCATTTGCAGCCATGAAAATCATATTTTTACCATCGAACATTCTCCGGATATTGAAGGTATTTTTAGTTACAACTACAGATGGGAAACGCTAACAACTTCTGGACAATGGACAGATGCAGGAGCAAATTCAAATTTGCGTAATTTTAACACAAACACAGCCGGCACGTATCGCTGCGTTGTAGATGTCATTGTTTGGCAAACAATGACCAACGTGTGTACGTTTACATCTGAAACTGCCTCGTTCCAAGTTCACAGCCCTCCCAGCGTACCACAAATTTTTGGTCGTTCGGTTTGTATAGACGAAGATTTTACGGCGCGGGTTACTGCGCCATTGGTAGCCAACGGAAGAGAAATAACATCTTACGAGTGGCTTTTTGATATCCATCCGCCTATTGTGCGCGGCGGGGCGGTAGTAAACGGCATAGTTCCTGAATTAACCGTTAATAATAACGCATTTACAACTGGAGACATTATCGATTTTAATAACGTCAATTATACATTAAGGATTGAGAATTCTTGTGGAGCAATAACTTCGGAGAATATGATAATGGTAGTTCGCGCTCGTCCTGAATTGCCTACGCCTAATGATACAACTTATTGTCAAGGCGCTCCCCCGCGTCAGATGTATATCTTCGAACAAAACATTGCCCGATGGTTTGACGTTGGTTCAAATATTCAAATCGACCCTCCAACGCCTACCACCACATCCCCCGGTACTCAACAATGGGAAGTATCTCATAGGGTTAGATACGAAGATGAAAGATACGAAAACGGAGCTATTTTTTGCGAAAGCGAACGTGCAACAGCCGTAGTAACTGTGCTTGCATTGTCACAACCGCCTACTTTTCAAGCAAATTGGGATTTATGTTTAAACGAACAGGATGTAAACATAGACGCACAAGGCACAAGTTTAAGATGGTATGATGTCAACGACATCCAAATTTCAATAGCCGAACAAATACAAATAAATACAAGCATAGCTGGAATTCAGACATATTTTGTTACCCAAAGGGAGACCGGGCTTTGCGAAAGTCCAAAAGAATCGGGCGAAGTAACGGTTTTAATCAGAGGTGTTGCAAGCATTGATAATGTGCAAGTTGCAGGAATACCGGACTTTTTATGTCCCAATAGAATTGCAATAATTGACATAGTAAATCCGATACCGGGAGCCGTATATCGATGGTACACAAGCGCCAACAAGGAGCAGGGAACACGCGTTGACGATTTTGACCCACACAATGACATAGGCACAAGAGTGTTCGAAACTCCCGAACTGATGGATAATACATTTTATTATGTATCTATACAGCACGGCGAACTTTGTGAAAGCGTACAAACACGGGCTGTTGTGATTTACGTCAGAGACGTTGAAATGCCGCGTATTGTGGCTCCGCCCAACTTAATACTATACGCCGACCCCGGAAAATGTTATTCATCGAGCCCTATTGGTCGTCCTATAGTATCTGACAATTGCTCTCCGGTTGAATCTATCTTGGTATTTTTAAACCCCAACTTCCCCAATGTTCCGGATGTGCCAAATATCTTCCTTGTAGGCGATACCACGCTAACATGGTGGGCGCAAGACGAGGTTGGAAACAGAGATTTTTCATTGCAGTCGATACGAATAGTTGACAACCAAGCGCCTGTGGGAGGCTGCCCGTCGGATATTATTTGGGAAATAAACGAAAATGAATTCTCTGCCACAGTTTTTTATGAATTAAACTATGAAGACAACTGTGGCGAATTTTATGAAGACCTTAACAGAGGCTTACCTTCAGGCTCAGTGTTTCCCTTAGGCGAAACGCCGATAAGATGGTTTATTACCGACAAAGCCGGCAACGTTGATACTTGCGCTTTCAACGTTAACGTGCGCCCACCCTATCGCCCGATGGAAGTAAATTTGAGGTATGACAGGACTTCGGTGTGTCCCAACGAGCCGGTTGTTATTGTTCCTGAAATTAGCGGAGGAACCGGAAGCACTACATACATGTGGAGACCTTTTGGACGCACAACGCCTGAGATGCACGATTTTCCTACTGTAAATACAACCTACGAAGTTACTATAACAGACGGAGTAACAACGCATGTTGAGAGCGTCGACATTACAGTTTTACGCAGAACGCCTGTAGAACTTACAATTGTGGGGCGTCGTATGGAAGAAATATTTGAAGGACAAGAAGTATTAGTTACTGCAACCCCCGGATTTGACAGCTATAAATTGCTGTTTGAAGACCGCGTAGTGCAATTAACCGGCACAAATCACAGTATAAGTTTTAATGCAGAAATAGGCATGTATGATGTTCAAGTTTTTGCTACCGATGAAAATAATTGCGTTTCTGAAGACTTTTTGAGAATTTGGGTCGACAGCAAAGTATTGCCCAATGTGTTTACCCCCAACCTCGATGGTGCAAACGATATATTTTTAGAAGGTTATTTACGCGAGGGCGACCGGCTTGAAGTTTACAATCGTGCCGGACTGCTATTATACTCGGGACACGAAGGATGGGACGGATATTACAAAGGCGTTTTGATGCCGCAAGGCACCTACACATACATCGTTTGGCGCATAATGAACAACGGTGAACTGCGCCCGTTTAGAGGAGTCGTTACATTAATATTATAGGAGGATTGTTATGAAGAAAATTATATTTACCCTACTGTTAATCTGGTTGTCATGCAACTTACAAGCACAAGTAGACCCTTTGTTTTTTCAACAAACCCAGCATAGAAGCTTGATAAATCCGGCTTCTACGGCTAAGGGCGGGAACATTGACGCAGCGTTGTTGGTTAGACAGCAATGGGTTGGTTTTCCCGGACTTTCAACCAATGCAGTGTATGCGCAAGGTTTTCTCGACTATTTTCAATCAGGAATTGGTATTAAGTTTATCATGGATGAATATGGACCGCAGGAAACAAAAAATGTAAAAGTTAACTACGCATTTTTCGCCGCGTTGACCGATGATGCAATACTTTCTCTTGGCGTTGCAGCCGGCATAATGAACAATGTTTTCAAGGGTAGCGACAGATATTTCGTAGCACACGACCCGGGCGACCCCAGTATACCATTTGAAACACGAACAAAAACAATGGCTGACTTTGATTTTGGCGTAGAATTTAATACTCGTCAGTTTGAATTAGGAGCAGCCTCAACGCATATTACCTACGGACGTTTTGACCAAATGATACTGCGCCCTATGAGAAATTATTACGCATACACGCGCGTTAAAGCGTTATTAAACAGACATTGGGATTTAATTCCCGGCGCTACTTGGCAGTTCAACCGTTGGCAGTCTACTTATGAACTGAATATGGGCTTGCGTCACAACAACAACTTTACATTCAACATTGCTTATCGCAACCCGATGAGCTTGGGAATGGCTGTCGGCATGACCTTATACGAAGGCTTCCGATTGTCGTATTCCTATGACTACGGCTTAGACAACCTTAACGCGTACAACAGCGGTTCGCATGAAGTAGTTATTTCTTACCACATACCTGTGAACGTTTCATTCATCGGAACAAAAATTCGATTTTTCAGATGGAAGATGTTTTAACACAAGTTAATTAGCTTTCTCAATTCTAAGCCCTATATCTTCTATTCCGATAAGGGGTTCGTCGCGCATTGCTTGTTCGTACCTGAAATTGTATTTGCCTGTAGCCGGAAATCGAACATTTTCGTGTAAAATAAGACGCGTATTAAATTTGCTACCAAGTCCGTGTCCCAGCCATTTGCCGCGATGGTCGGCAAGCATTATTTTTACAGTGTCTCGCTCAACGTAGCCCATAGGCGAATCTACATCGATAAAGAGCCACAAGTCCCTGTATTTATAGTTGTTATTGTTTCGAACGTTTACATATATGTTATAAGCAACGTCTATTTCGACTATTTCAACGTTGAAGCTTGCAATATCTGTGCGTTGCCATCCTGCGGAAGGTATTTTGACGTTGCTTTCATACACCTTATCCGGGTCGCATGAACATATACACAGGCTAAAAATTATCAAGAAAAAAAAGTTTCTCATGACTAAATTATTCTTGTTTATTATTTTTTTCTCCCTTCACAATTGCCGATTTTTTTTTCTTTTTTTTCTTTTTTTGTTTTTCTTCGAAACGTGATATACTATCTTCGCCTACAGCGTCTTTGTATCTAATTGTCTGTTCTTTATCTTGTCCGCTACTTGCTTCCAAGTCTTTTACGCTAATTCCTTGAGAGTTAAGTTTGATAATTTCTTTGACCACGTCAACGTCTAAAGGTATAAAAACCGCCTCTTCGTTGTCTTTTTCAAAACTGTACCAAATAATTCGGCGATATACGTCTGTTTTGCTGTGATACGCCCTTCCCTTTTCAGTTTCCAAAGGTATAGTTGTATCAGGGAAGTCGGCTCGTGCATCTATGTAACAATTAAGCTCGTAGTTGAGACAACACTTAAGTTTTCCGCATTGTCCGGCAAGTTTTTGCGGGTTTAATGATACTTCTTGGCAACGCGCGGCATTGGTAGAAACAGAAGCAAAAGATGTTAGCCATGACGAGCAACACAGTTCCCGACCGCAAGAGCCAATACCGCCAACCCTGCCGGCTTCTTGGCGGGCTCCTATTTGCTTCATTTCGATACGTATCTTAAACGAGGCGGCAAAATCCTTGATAAGTTGCCTGAAATCTACACGCTCATCGGAGGTATAGTAAAACGTTGCCTTAGTTTTGTCGCCCTGAAATTCTACATCAGAAATTTTCATATCCAAGCCTAGATTTTCAACAATCTGACGCGCGGTGTGCATGGTTTCAGCTTCCATTTCTATTGCCTGATACCATTTTTCAATATCATTAGGCTTTGCTTTTCGATAAATTTTACGCAGATTTTCGTTAGACACGTTATTTCGCCTCATCTGCATTGCTACTAATTCGCCGGTAAGCGAAATAATGCCAATGTCGTGTCCGGGCGATGCTTCAACGGCTACTACATCGCCCACGCACAAATTTTTTTCAACGCTATTCACAAAGTAGCCTTTTCGGGTATTTTTGAATCGCACCTCGACTATACCGTCCTCAAAAACAGCGTCAGGAATTTTGTCCAACCAATTGGAAACATTCAATTTGCAGCATCCGGGACAATGGACATTAAATTTTCCCTCTTCAGTATCTTCTAAGGGTTTACTAAGACAACCGCGCGAAATTAAAGTATCTGACATATCCAAAAATTGCTATCAGCAATTAGGCTTTTCTTGAATTAATAATACTATTGACCACCTTGCAACTCATTGTATCTTCTTGCCATCTCTTCGTATTTTTCTTCAAATTCAGGATATTTTGTCCTTAATCTTAGATAGATTGTTCTGAGAGTTTCAATTACTGAAGTGTCATTAGGTCTCAATTCGTAAGCTCTAAGCATTGGCTCTAAGGCTTTTTCAAATTCAATATCCGACAAATCTTTGTATCTATCGTATTCTGCATTTGTTTTTGTTTCATTAGCCACGTCGTTTAGCCTTACTCCTTCGTTGAAGTAAACAACCGCCTTGTTAAATACGGGGTCAAAATATTCAGGGTCTATGGCAATAGAGGCGTTATAAGACGCTATTGATTCTTCTATTTTGCCAAGTTCGTCAAGCACTTTTCCTTTTGCAAAAAGCAATATTGGGTCTTGAGGAGACCTTGCTACCGCTTGCTCTAAATATTCCAGTGCTTGCGAATGTTCGGCTTTGTGCAAATAAAAGTTGATTAAATCGTACATCAACGCTGTGGATTCCGGATGTTTTTCGAATCCTGTTTGAGCGTATCGTAATGCAGTTGCCGAGTCTCCAACGCTTATGTAGGAGGTAAAAAGCAGGTTGTAGATTTGCCCTTTGCTTTCGGCAAATTCCACAAATCCGAGTTGCAGCGCTCTTTCAAGATTTTGAATGGACTGGCGCCACATGCTACTGTCTATCTGACTTTGGGCAAACGCCACGAAACCGGCATAGAAATAATAAGTTGTGTCGGCAAACCCCCGATAATTATTAAAATCAACTCTTAGAAGCGCCGTGTTGAAGGCATTGACATACTGGTTTTTATAAAATTCATTAAAAAACTTGCCCTCAAGGTCGGAGTTTATCATCTCGTAAACCTCAAGAATTCTTTTTTCATTTCTGCCTTTGGCGTCTAATGTTCGAGCCTTTTGATAGGCTTTAATTGCTTCAGGGAGCGCATTGGGAACAACCGGGTCGAGGTCTTCCCAACTTCTTAGATATCCGTTCAAAAAATCAAATCTTATTTGGTTGAACGTTTGTACAACAAGTCCTTCAGGAGTTTCAGAAACTTCCACCGGAGCTCCTTTAAAAATCATGTCGACGTCAGATATCGACATACCCCATCGCACTTCCCTTGTGCCAAGATTTAAATTGTAGGCATCATGGTGTAGCTTTCCACGAGTCAGCCATGTTTTTATTTTTAGGCTACGCTTGGGATGTTGGATATTAGCATCGCTTTTGGCAATATTATTTCTTAACTGCCGGGTTTTTGCCTCGCTTTGGGCGAAAACTGCCTGCCCAAAGAAGAAAAAGGCAACAAAAACTAATACTATCTGTCTCATACTGTATAATTTTTTTATATTTTTTATGTTTTTTTTATTAATATTACGAAAGTGCAAAATTACACATTTTTTTTTATTTACAAGTTTTTTAATATTTTTTTTGCATTTTTTTTTCGTTATTCTGTTTTTTTTCTTTTATTGGACTGTTTCAGCAACTTTTCTAACATTTTTGGCATAATGCTCCCAACTCAAACTTTTCGAAAGTTTTTCAATGTTTTCAGGTAGAATAGGGTTGTCAATGATATTTTGCATTGCTTCAGTCATAGAAAATATATCGTCTACGTTTGCCAAATAACCGGTTATTCCATCTTTTACTGTTTCCGGAAAATGTCCAACTCGCGTTGCCACTATAGGCATATTGAAGTTATAGGCTATTGATTCAACTCCCGAAGCTGTAGCCATCTCGTAGAACAACGCTAATGCATCGCTAACCTGAAAATATTTGTGAACATCTTCGTTTGGCACAAATTCATTAACCACTGTTACCTTATCGCTAATACCGAGTCTTTCAATCATTTCAAGTGGTCGATAGTATTGCTCGTCTTCACGTCTGCTCAAAAACTGTGCGCGCAGTTCGCGACTAAAAACTCGTTTCATACGGTCGTAAAATCTGTCTTTTTTAGGCGCCTGCCACGATGATTCACCAACAATAAGTAAAGATACGTCATCACGTTCTTTAGCCAAATCGGCAAAAGCGGCTATAACATTGTGTAAGCCTTTGTATTTGTGAATGAAACCAAAAAACAAAAAAACGTACTGACGCAGATTTAGCGCCTGTTTTTGAGCGTTTACATCAAAATTGGGGTCGGGGCAGTACATATCGTATATTGGGTGATATAGTTTCAGTATAGGCTTATCGGTGTTATCTGCAACGTTGTCGTCGCCTTCAATTAAATCAAAATTAACGTTAGGAAAAAGTTCTTTTACCTCGCATGCAGTCTTGTAGGAGTGAACGATGTATATGTCGGCGTATTTTATTGCATACTCGGTAAGCCACTTCGTGATTTTAGCGTATTCTTTGCGATTGCCAAAATGCAGGTCTACAATGATACGTATTGTGGTGTTTGCCTTAATTTGTCGAATAAGATATCCGATAGGGAATGCCTGTGTTGGCGTTGACCACTGAATAATAATAAAATCAGGTTTAATCTGAAGAATAGTCTCATAAGTCCTCTGCCAAGTAGCTAATTTGCTATAGTTCAGAGTATAGTGTACGGTAACGCCACTTTTTTCGAGCAATTCTATTTGACTTTTGTTGTCGATAAAATCTCGAGGTATAAAAAATGGATACTGATTTTTTGTCCACGAAACTGCGTGTGTTTCAGTATCTTCCATCAAAGCGAAGGTTTTTGCCAATGATATGGTAAAATTAGCAATTCCTCCTTTAAAACCGGGACCGGGTCCAAAAACCACAATTTTTGTCATCTTTCGCTGTTTTCATTTCTAATTACATCAACTGTTGAAGGGCTGTTTTCGCTACCTCCATCGTCATCTCTTCGTCTAAATTCGCCGTTTTGCAATGCTCTAAAGAATTGCGCCCACGCAATAGGATTCGTTATTGAGTAGATAGGAACAATGTGTCCGTAGTTCATCATGCGGGTTACGCGACTATTGTTAAATTCACGAAAATTTGCATTAGGGCTTGCCTGTCTGTTAGCTATAGCGTTGCTTATGTGTGTTTGCAAAATATTAATATTGCGATAAGCGCGTATAAGGTCGTCTTCGGGTAAATCAAGCGCCAATACAGCCTCGCGAAACTCGCGGTAAGTTCGCCACGGAAGTATAACCAAATCGCGCAACATTACAACATCTTCTTCTAAAATAATATCCTTATAATAATGTCGTGAATCTTCAGTTGTGAACGCAGGAACCGGTATTTTGAGAGGTACAAATCCTATACTTGAAACAAATAGCGTGTCGGATGGATATGTGATAATCGTAAAAACGCCGTCCAAATCGCTAACGGCGGGACGAAAATCCCTTTGAGCGATGATGTGTACGTGCGAAATAGGTTCAAGCGACTCAGTACGTACAACGCCAGTCCACTGAATCAATATCTCTTGAGCAAAAAGCGAAGAACTTAGGCTCAAAAAAAATGCCATATATATAATGTATCTTTTCAAAAAAAACGATTTAAATGACGGGCTAAAATTACAAAAAAAAATAATACAAAAACAAAAAGTGAGAAAAAAAAGATTTTATTATTCTCTCCTATTCAACATGTTAATTTTCAGAATAACCTGTCGTATTTGGTTGATATTCAGGCTAAAAATAATTTAAAAAAATAATCTACTGACTTTAAATTTGATAACAATTTTTTGTAAAAAACAAGCGAAAAAAATTTTTTTATATGAATTATTTGTCGGATATTGCACAAAATTTGTACAGCATTTTTTTTAGTCTAATCATCTATAATATAAATTGTTACAAACAATGCATCAAAAAATCTGGGACAACTGTCTTCGTATAATCAAGGACAATCTGTCAAATGAAACATACAAGGCTTTCTTTGAGCCAATTAAAGCGGTCAGTGTTAAGCAAAACATTCTTACACTGGAAGTTCCGACAATGTATTTTTATGAATACATCGAGGAGCATTTTGTGGAACTTCTAAAAAAAGTTATCAGACGGGAGCTTGGCGCCGACGCCAAGTTGGAATACAGCGTTCCTACCGGCAAAAGCGGCATTGGTACGCGTTTGTCAGGTGAAAGCCGTGTTCGAGTCCCCGACAATCAATTTGTTAAACCTCCGTTAGAGCCTATTCGCGACCCGTTTATACTGCCGGGCCTAAAACCTTTGAACATTTCGCCACAACTAAAAGCCGAGTATTCGTTTAATAATTTTATCGAAGGCGAATGTAATAGATTAGCCCGTTCGGCTGGTATGGCTGTTGCCGAAAAACCGGGAAAAACTCCCTACAATCCGCTGTTTATATACGGCAATTCAGGTCTGGGCAAAACGCATTTAGCTCAGGCAATAGGCATAAGAGTGAAGGAACAGTACCCGCATTTGGTTGTACTTTACGTTAATGCCACAAAATTTACCACTCAATACATGGAAGCAACCGCATCAAGCAAAAAAAACAAAACCAACGACATAAACAACTTTTTACATTTCTACCAATGCATCGACTTGCTTATATTAGACGATGTTCAAGAATTTGTTAGCAGACCGGGAACACAAGATATTTTTTTCGAAATATTCAACCACCTTCATCAACGCGGAAAACAGTTGATACTAACTTCGGATAAGCCTCCTGCAGAATTGCACGAAATAATTAAAGACCGGCTTCTATCCCGCTTCAAGTGGGGACTTTCCACAGAATTGGAAAGACCGGGGTATCAAACGCGTTTAGAGATATTGAAAAATCGTGCCTACGGCAATGGCGTTGAATTACCTGAAAACGTTTTCGATTTTTTAGCAAAAAACATTGTCAACAACGTTAGAGAATTAGAAGGTGCGCTCGCAAGTTTGCTGGCGCAAGCAACTCTCAACAAAAAAGCTATTACGCTTGATTTAGCGCGTGATACAATAGCAAAACTCGTAAAATACAATAGGCGCGAAGTATCGGTAGACCAGATAATTAAAACAGTTTCGGGATATTTCCATGTAGACGAAAACTGCATCAGGTCTAAATCTCGTAAGCGCGAAATCGTTCAAGCGCGACAGGTTGCAATGTATTTTGCCAAACAGCTTACCAAAATTTCGCTCAAAGGCATTGGCGCTCAATTAGGCAGTAAAGACCATGCCACAGTATTGCATTCATGCCGAACTGTCAGCAATCTGCTGGAAACCGACCGTCGCTTTAAAATGCAGGTAGACGAACTGGAATCAAAATTAATCAGTTGAACATCCTTTCTACCAATAAAAAAAAGCTAATACTTGCATCAAAATCGCCTCGACGTATGGAATTGATGCAACAGGCAGGACTTCAATTCACTACGCACCTTGCGGGCGAAACTGATGAAATATATCCGTCTCATCTGCAACGCGAAGAAATACCGTTGTTTCTATCGCAAATTAAGGCAGACGCGTACCTGAGCGTCGTTGAAATTACCGACGATACGGTAGTTATTACAGCAGACACAATAGTTTGGATAAACAATAAAACTTTAGAAAAACCGGCAGACAGAAACGAAGCTATAGAAATGCTGGAAACCTTGTCGGGCAACATGCACCAAGTGTTTACCGGCGTGTGTCTTTCTTCAACCAAAAAACGCAGTTGTTTTTTTGACGAAAGCAAAGTTTTTTTCGAAAAATTATCACACGAAGAAATAGTCTATTACGTCGATAATTTCCATCCATACGACAAGGCTGGCGCCTACGGAATACAGGAATGGATTGGATGTGTGGGTATTGAACGAATAGAAGGCACATTTCATAACATTGTGGGCTTGCCCGTTCAAAAACTTTACAGAGAATTGAAAAAATTTTGATAAACAAATGATTTTTCTGCAAAAAACTTGGAAAATTCAAAAAAAATATATACTTTTGTAGAGCTAAAAATACATTAAAATGCACGTAGAAATAATGGACACTACCCTTCGCGATGGAGAACAAACATCGGGGGTATCATACACAGCTTCTGAAAAATTGCACATATCGCGTCTGTTGATTGAGGAAGTAAATGTAGACCGAATAGAAATTGCCTCCGCGCGCGTATCAGACGGCGAGCAGGAAGCTGTAAAACGAATTACTAAATGGGCTGCAAAGACCGGACGCATTGAGCAGATTGAAGTACTTGCATTCATTGATGGTACGCAATCAATTGACTGGATACGCGGATGTGGCGCCAAAGTCGTTAACCTGCTGAGCAAAGGCTCGTTGAAACATCTAACGGGGCAGCTGCGTAAAACGCCGGAAGAACATGTTCGGCAAATAAAACAAATAATAGAAAACATCAGTCAATCAGGCATGTTAGCCAACATTTATTTAGAAGATTGGAGCAATGGAATGCGCCATTCAAAAGATTACGTTTTCTTTCTGGTAGACAATCTCAAAGACACTGCCCTGCTGCGATTCATGCTGCCTGATACACTTGGCGTACTTGCGCCCAACGAAACACATCAATTTTGCAGAGAAATGCTCGAACGATATCCCGGAATCCATTTTGATTTTCATGCTCACAACGATTATGATTTAGCTGTAGCCAATTCGCTGGCTGCCGTTGATGCTGGCATTCACGGAATTCATACTACCGTTAACGGCTTGGGCGAACGCGCCGGAAATACACCTTTAGCAAGTATATCGGCTGTTATGAAAGACCACGCCGAGGTTCAACTGTGTATCAACGAAGAAAAATTGAGTCTGCTAAGCAAAATGGTAGAAACGTTTTCGGGAATGCGTATTCCGGCAAACAAACCCGTTGTAGGCGAAAATGTATTCACTCAGGCTTGTGGCGTTCATGCCGATGGCGACAGCAAAGATAAATTGTATTACAACGACTTACTGCCGGAACGTTTTGGGCGTGTGAGAAAATACGCATTAGGTAAAACTTCGGGAAAATCAAATATCGCTAAAAATCTTGAGGAATTGGGCATCCAATTAGACCCCGAAGCTATGCAACTCGTTACTAAACGTGTGATAGAACTCGGCGACAGAAAAGAAAACGTCACTGCCGACGACCTGCCATACATAATCTCCGATGTTCTGCACAGCGAAGGTATCGAACAAAAAATAAACGTATGCAATTACGCGCTAAACGTAGCTCAAGGACTGCGCCCAACTGCCACGCTATGTGTCGAAATAGATGGTAAACGCTACGAAGAATCAGCCTCAGGAGACGGACAATACAACGCATTTATGAATGCGCTGCTAAAAATATACGAGCCGCTAAACAAGAGTCTTCCAGAATTAATAGACTATGTGGTAACAATACCACCGGGCGGTCAAACCGATGCGCTTGTCGAAACAATTATCACTTGGCAAACAAATGAAGGAAGAGAGTTTAAAACGCGAGGCTTAGAGCCCGACCAAACAATTTCGGCTATTAAGGCAACTGTAAAAATGCTGAATATAATCAGCAATTAGAACTACGACGAATGACTAACTCCGACGAAATAAAGTTTGAAATAAAACGAATGTGGTATGCTACATTTTTTCCGTTCATATTACTGTTATTGTTGTGGATAATACGGATATGGGAATGGGGAGGACAAGAAAGCTTGTACTGGTTGGGAGTTTATCCGCGCGAATTTTCAGGACTATTAGGCATATTTACCCAACCCTTAGTTCATTCGGGTTTTAAACATTTATTCTCAAACTCAGTTCCGCTGCTATTTCTTTTATGGTGTCTTTTATTTTTTTACAAAGACCTGGGATATACCGTTTTTCCACTGCTTTGGATTTTTTCCGGACTGATTACGTGGTGCATAGGCAGAGAATCGTGGCACATAGGCGCAAGCGGATTAGTTTACGGGCTTTCATTTTTTCTATTTTTCAGCGGAGTTTTCAGACGGCATATACCGCTTATGGCAATATCAATATTAGTTGTTTTTCTTTACGGAAGCGCAGTTTGGTACATGTTCCCCGTAGCAGAATTAATACAGGAAAATATCTCGTGGGAAGGACATTTGTCGGGCGCTATTAGTGGATTTACGTGTGCTTGCGTATTAAGAAAATATGGTCCGCAAAAACCAATTGAAGAAATTCAAGACGAAGAAAATGAAGAAGTTGAAGAAAAAGAAGAAAATTGATTTGGAATTTCAAAAAAAAATATATATATTTGCACCATGAATAATTTTGTACATCTGCACGTTCACACGCATTATTCCACCCTCGATGGGGCTGCAAAAATACCGGCGCTTATTGACAAGGCAATATCCGACGGCATGACGGCTATGGCTATTACCGACCACGGAAACATGTTCGGTGTCAAGGAATTTTTCAATTATGCCAAGACTGTCAGTTATAATACAGACAAGCCATTCAAGCCAATTATCGGTTGCGAGGTTTATGTGTCGCCAACCACCCGTTTTGAAAAAAAGGGAAGAGAAGACCGCGGAAACCACCTTATACTGCTGGCAAAAAACAAAACAGGATACCATAACCTCGTAAAATTAGTTTCGTTAGGATATATCGAAGGTTTTTACTCCAAACCGCGTATAGACAAGGAAATACTTGCTCAGTATCGCGAGGGACTGATAGTTTCGTCGGCTTGCGTTGCCGGAGAAATTCCGCGACATATTGCCGATGGAAACATTGCCGCAGCCGAAGAAGCAATTAAGTGGTTTAAGGAACATTTTGCCGATGATTTTTATATCGAACTGCAACGCCACAAAACCAACAAGCCCGGAGCAGCTACAGATGTTTTCGAGCATCAGAGCGACATCAACCCCGTGCTAACTGAATTGGCTAAAAAACACGACGTCAAATGTATCGCAACCAACGACGTGCATTTTGTTAACGAAAATGAAGCGCAAGCGCACGACCGCTTGCTTTGTATAAGTACACAGGCTGATTTAAACGATGTTAAACGACTGCGTTACACCCAACAGGAATGGTTCAAGACGCGCGCCGAAATGCAGAAAATTTTTTCCGACCTTCCCGAAACACTCGAAAACACAAATGAAATAGCCGAAAAAGTTGAGTTCTATGATATCAACAGCGCTCCTGTCATGCCCGATTTTCCGTTGCCTGAAGGGTTTGAAGACAGCAATACCTATCTTAGACATTTAACATACTTGGGTGCCGAAAAACGATACGGTAACAATCTTGACGAAAAAATAAGCGAACGCATTGATTTCGAGTTAGAAACAATAAAAAAAATGGGTTATCCCGGATATTTTCTTATAGTTCAGGATGTTATCTCTGCCGCGCGTGTAATGGGGGTTGCCGTTGGTCCCGGACGTGGCTCGGCGGCTGGCTCGGCAGTGGCATACTGTCTGCGAATAACCGATATAGACCCCATAAAATACGACCTTCTTTTTGAACGTTTCCTTAACCCCGACCGTATATCAATGCCTGATATTGATATTGACTTCGACGACGACGGACGCGGACAGGTATTGCAATGGGTTACAGAAAAATACGGACGCGAAAAAGTGGCGCATATAGTCACTTTTGGAACAATGGCAGCAAAATCGGCTATTAAAGATGTGGCGCGGGTGCAAAACGTGCCACTTCCGGAAGCCGAACGCTTAAGCAAACTTATTGACGACATACCGCGCGACCACAAAACGAACATTAAGAACGCAATACAGTACGTTCCGGCAATGAAAGAAGCCCTTAAATCGCCCGACCCGCTGATTGCCGATACAATTAAATATGCGCAAATGCTCGAAGGCACTATCCGCCAAACAGGAGTACATGCCTGTGGAGTAGTTATAGGACCCGACAATCTTACTAACTTTGTGCCAATAAGCATTGTAAAAGACAAGGAAACAGGCATTGAGCTTTTAGTGACACAATATGAAGGCTCTGTAATTGAGGATGTTGGCATGATGAAAATGGATTTTCTGGGGCTTCGAACACTGTCCATAATAAAGGAGGCTCTAGCCAATATCAAACATCGACACGGTGTAGACGTTGACATAGACAATATTCCGCTTGACGATGCGCCAACCTACGACTTGTACAGCAAGGGCGAAACCACCGGCACGTTTCAATTTGAGAGCGACGGCATGAAAAAATATCTTCGCGAACTGCGCCCGTCAAAATTTGAAGACCTGATAGCCATGAACGCGTTATATCGTCCCGGACCGATGGAATACATACCTGATTTCATTGCCCGCAAGCACGGTCGCAAACCCATTGCCTACGACCTGCCTGTGATGGAGACGCGTTTGAAGGAAACATACGGAATAACAGTATATCAGGAGCAGGTGATGCTTTTAAGTCGCGATTTGGCTGGATTTACGCGTGGACAAAGCGATGAACTGCGAAAAGCAATGGGAAAAAAATCGCTCGAAGCGATGAAACCGCTAAAAGAAAAATTTGTAGCCGGATGCAATGCCAACGGACACGATGAAAAAATGGTAAACAAGATTTGGGACGACTGGGTAAGTTTCGCATCCTATGCCTTCAACAAGTCGCACGCCACGTGTTATTCGTGGGTGGCTTATCAAACGGCATATCTTAAGGCAAATTATCCGTCGGAATACATGGCTGCCGTGTTGAGTCGCAATATTTCGAATATAACTGAAATAACAAAGTTCATGGACGAGTGTCGTCGCATGGGAATTGAGGTGCTAAGCCCCGATGTGAACGAAAGTAATCTGACATTTACGGTAAACAGTCAAGGAAATATCCGTTTCGGTTTGGGCGCAGTTAAAGGCGTGGGCGCAAATGCAGTAGCGGCTATCGTTGAAGAACGTACTGCTCAGGGCATATTCAAAGATATTTTTGATTTTGTGGAACGCGTTAACATTCAGGCATTCAACAAAAAAAGCATGGAAGCATTAGCCCAATCAGGAGCTTTCGATAATTTTAATAATATCAAACGCGAACATTTTTTTGCCGAAACAAATGCCAACGGTGAAGCGTTTTGCGAGGTATTACTTAGATTCGGCAGTAAAATGCAATCGGACAAGAATGACAATACTAACTCGTTATTCGGCGGAAATAATACAGTAGCAATAAGTCGTCCCGAAATTCCTCAAGCCAACGACTGGAGTATATTGGAAAAACTGAATCGTGAAAAAGAACTGATAGGCATATACTTGTCAGCACATCCATTAGACCCGTTCAAAATAGAAGTGAACAGTATGACAAACGTGCAGTTAGCCAATTTTAACGGATCTATGCCCGAAGGCAAAGAATTTACAATTGCAGGATTAGTAACAACTGCGCGTCAAGCTATAAGCAAGAATGGGAAACCATGGGGCGCAATAACAATTGAAGACTTCACCGGAGCTATCGAGTTTCGTTTTTTCGGACAGGACTACGAAAAGTTCCAAAATTTTATCAAAGAAGGTGCGCCATTGTTTATTAAGGGCAGTATACAACGCAGCTATAGAGGAGAATTGGAGCCTAAGGTGCGAACAATAACATATTTGAACGAAGTACGTGAAAAAATGCTTAAAAGCGTATCGGTAATACTCCCACTTGAGCGGATAACAGACGATTTTGTGAACGACCTGAACATTAACGTCGAAGCAAACAAGGGCAATGTTATGTTGCGATTCAAAATTTTTGATGCAACGACAAATCAAACAATAGAGATGTTTTCGCGAAATCAAAAAGTAAATATGGGTAAAGAATTTGCAGAATATTTGGAAAGTATCAATGCCGAAATAGTTATAAAGTAAAATAAATAAAAAAAATAAATAAAAAATATTATGAAATCTAAGATTTGTTTATTAGTAATTATCTGTTTAACAGCGACATATTCGTGCAAAAGCAAGCGACATGCAGCACAAACTCATGAATCTGCAACCGCCGCCAACGTTTCTATTGTTGATGGTCGCGCTGTTATATCCCAAGAAACGCCGCCTGTAGAAGCAATAGAGGTTTTTGTTGCCGACAATATTACAGTTCGCACCGAAAGCGTTTCGCTAGTTGACCGCCCCGCTCTTGAAACTATGTTCAGGTTTTACGTGATAATAGGCTCTTTCAGAGAAATTGCAAATGCGCGTCAATACAAAGACGAACTCGAAAATAAAGGCTTCACGCCGGTAGTTTTGGCAAGCGAACTCGGATTGTTTCGGGTTTCTGTAGGTGGTTTCGACGTAGAAAATTCAGCACGTGTTCAAATCGCTGAAATACGCGCTAATCACGAAGAACATTCAGACGTATGGTTACTTGTCAGAAAATAAAAGTTATTTTTTTTGGATTGGCATCAAAAAAAATCGTATATTTGCGCCCGATTTTAAATTAAAAAATCTATACATTATATAATAGGTATAAAAAATGCGAAATAAAGGATTAATCAGGACTTTTGCCATAGCGATGGCGTTAGTGTGCCTGTATCAGTTGATGTTTACATGGAAAACATACACTGTTGAAAAAGAAGCCAAAAGAATTTCAGACGGAGATTTCCGCGTTGAAGCAAATTATTTGGATTCTATGTCTAATGTTGTGGTGTACAACTTTTTAGGATTGAGAAAATACACTTACATGGAGTGTAAAGAGCGGGAAATTAATCTCGGGCTCGACCTTAGAGGCGGTATGAACCTAATATTGGAAGTCTCTGTGTCTGACATTGTTCGTGCATTGTCAAATCACAACCCCGACCCAAGTTTTCAAGAAGCGTTGTCACGCGCTTCTCAGATGCAAATTACCACTCAGGATGATTTCATAACTTTGTTCGGTCGCGCTTTCCGCGAAATAGACCCTAATGCACGGCTTGCAGCTATATTCCGCACACCGGAAATGAGCGGAAAAATATCATTCGACGCAACTAACGATGATGTTCTAAATGTGTTACGCAGCGAGGCAAACAGCGCCATCGACAACGCTTTTAACATTATTCGTTCTAGAATTGACCGCTTTGGCGTTGTGCAGCCAAACATTCAACGTTTAGAAACAAGGGGGCGTATTTTGGTGGAACTACCCGGAGTGAAAGAGCCCGAGCGAGTGGAAAGACTACTGCAAGGTTCCGCAAATCTCGAATTTTGGGAAACGTTTGAAAACACTGATGTTTTGCCATATTTGCAAACAGCAAACGACAGAATAAGGGATATAGAAGCGGCTATGCGTCAAACGCATGAAGCGGCGGACAGCGTACCCGCAGTTACTACTGCTACGCAAACAGTACAAACAACACAACAAGCAGAGGAAAGCGCTGAAACGCTCGACTTGCTTGACATTCTCACGCAGGACGCTGCAACAGCCGACAGCTTGTTAACGCCACAATCCGACCCGCTGAGAGATTTTCCACTTTTTGCAGTTTTACAGCCCGCTACATGGCAAAATGGCTCAGTTGTAGGATATGCGACTGCGAGAGACATGGCAAGAGTGGACAATTACTTGGAAATGATGAAATCTGAGAGAATTTTTCCAAGCGATATGCGTTTTCTTTGGGATGTAAAGCCTTCGATGATGCGAGACCCTGCCACAGGCAGAGATGTAGAACAATACGGACTTCACGCAATACGTGAGACAGGACGCGATGGTCGTCCTCCGCTAAGCGGCGACGTTATTACCAATACTGGCGCCGAGTTTAGCCAATTTGGCGGGTCTGCTGCGGAAGTAACAATGTCGATGAACTCAGAAGGAGCTCAGATTTGGGCAAGAATGACAAGAGAAAATATAGGACGTTGCATCGCAATAGTACTCGACGATAGAGTGTATTCATCGCCGGTAGTTAGAGGTGAAATCACAGGCGGACGCTCGCAAATTCAAGGCAATTTCACTATCAACGAAGCCACCGACCTTGCAAATATACTCAGGTCGGGTAGACTCCCCGCGAGAACTGTCGTGGTACAAAACGAAGTAGTAGGTCCTACGTTAGGTCAGGAAGCTATACGCGCCGGTTTAGTATCTTTTGCAGTAGCGTTAATATTAGTGATGTTATATTTAGCTGTATACTATAACAGTGGCGGTATAGTTGCGGATATAGCCTTGTTGGTTAACATGTTCTTCCTCATGGGAGTGCTTGCATCGCTTGGCGCAGTGCTAACGTTGCCCGGTATTGCCGGAATTGTGCTAACGTTAGGTATGGCAAACG
>Ga0099364_10002633_pt1 | contig 28426 bp, 19 predicted proteins | sample TergutTh196P3_FD_73070 | JGI IMG/M metagenome (GOLD analysis project Ga0099364, IMG submission 73070) | Microcerotermes parvus P3 segment gut microbial communities from Pointe-Noire, Republic of the Congo - Th196 P3 | ecosystem: Host-associated > Arthropoda: Insects > Digestive system > Gut ... | reverse complement strand
TTTTTTTGGCTTTTCTTCTTTTTTCTCAACTTTTCCTCTCCATTTTTTTTTACTCTATGCCACCCAAAACATCCTATATTATTAAAAAAAAACCTTTTCCCCCCCCCCCCCCCCCCACCAACATACTCATTATCAGTGCTTTACAATAAAATTAACCATTTGGCAATTAGGGAAGAATAATTTTGACTAAATGGGCCGTTGCTATGATTTCCCTTGTTAGCAACGGCCTATAATATAACGATTACACGGAACCCTCTTATAAGGGAATGTTTAGAGATATTAAGGAAAACGTAACATCCTGAATGTATAAAGGTAGTGGTTCCGAAAAGTTTTTTAAATTAAGTAAAGCAAAAAATTACAATTATGAAAACCTTAACGGAGTTAAACAATAATTATAAGGATATAGATTCCACTAATGTCCTTTCAGATGAAGAAATGAGGAATGCCCTTGGCGGCGCTTGCAAAAGCGGTTGTGAGCAAAGTTGTAAGGATAGCTGTCAGCCGGGGTACAAAAACTCATCAACAGGAGGTGGCTCAATTAATGACACAAAACCTCAAGAGAAAGATCTAGTTGACAAGGTAATAGATGCAGTTTTATAATTTTATAGAGAGAGGCTTATTGTATGGGCGTTTTACGTATCAGAAATATAAGCCTCTCTTTTGAGTTTTTATGTTATATTTAAATATTGGATCATTTATTAGCAATTCCCAAAAACACTGGAGTATTAGTCTATGGGGTATAATATTGACAGATATGAAATTTTTGCGGACTCATCGTTCGACTATTACTTTTTTAGTGAAGGGCCAAATGGTAAAATAAAAAAACAGGTTTGCTTTAGGGAGACAGATTTGAAAAATTATTATCAGCTTAATTTTGGTGATGTAATAGAAGGCAATATTAAAGAAGATGTTGTGTCAGATAATAAAGATACGGATAAGGTTATAGCAACTATATCATGGATTCTCTTTAGATTTGTACAGCAATCACCCTCTCGTCATGTTCGTTTTTCCGGATTAACGGTATCAAGAAAGAGATTGATCTGTAGATGGATGAGCCAAAACTATGACAAAATCATACAGTACGCGCATATTTATGGATATAGACAAGATAAATGGGAAAAGTTTTACCCGAACAGGTATTACGGAGCAATTTTAATTAAGAAATAAATCACTATGACACAAGAGATATTAACAAAAAAATATATTTTTAATCCCTGCTACATCATACGAAACGATATTAATCGTATTGTACTGGCAGATGCGAGCAAGGAGATTTATAGCCATTTGGGTAAAAACAGTTTTTCTACATTTATTCATCCCATACATGCTATGTTGTTTTGCTTTTTTAAAGGAAATAAAACGCTTAAGGAAATTCTTATACAAGAGGTATGTCCGTTTTTTGATTTGTCGGAAGAAAAGGCTCTGGCTTTAGTCTCTCAATTTATAGAAAACAAAGGGATGATTGTAGTTGAATATGATAATTATTATTTTTATATGCCCCAATTATTGCTCATAGAAAATAAAGATTATCCTTTAAGGAATTATATAGTTGAAGATTTTAATATTTTGCAAAATCTTGATTTTGAATCTGCGCGGTATAACATCCCTATAGATACAACCCTTATGATAAATACGCTTTGTGCCACCAATTGTATCTATTGTTATGCCGACAGACGGATAAAAATGCAAACTGTAATGCCTTTTGAAAGAATCAAAGAATTTATAAAAGAAACTAAAGAGCTAAAATTTAGAAATGTGGATATTACGGGTGGGGAGCTATTTTTATATGATTATTGGAAAGATTTACTTTCGGAACTTTATCTGAATGATTACGATCCTTTCTTATCTACAAAAGTGCCGTTAAATAGTTATGACATAGATATATTAAAAGACTTGGGAGTAAAAAACATTCAAATTTCATTGGATTCTGTTTTTTATGAAGATTTAAAAATGAATCTAGAAGTTGGTGAAATTTATTATCATAATATGCTCAAGACGATTAATATATTAGACCAAAAAGGCATTGAAACAAAAATAAAATCGGTACTTACCTCTTCTATTTTTGATATTGATAAAATTAATACCTTCGTTGATTATTTTCAACAGTATAAAAATGTAACAAAACTTGAATTTACTGCGCCCGGCTACTCCCTTTATAAGACACCGGAGCAATTTATTAACTTTCGTTTGTCATTAGAACAAATCAAAATGTTAAATGAGGTTGTTGATAAAAAAAGAATGAGATCTCGTTGTATCATAAATGTTGATGCACCGATACTCGAAAGCAAATTATATAATGATTCGTTTGAAAACAAGAAACAAAATTTTGAAAAACGGGCTAAATGCACAGGCAATGAGCGCTCCTTTCTAATATTACCTAATGGTGATGTTACCATTTGTGAGGAAGCCTATTTTAATAAAAATTTAAAAATGGGTAATCTTTTACATAATTCTATTATGGAAATGTGGAATAGTGCGCAGGCAAAGGATTTATTTTATATTGCTCAAAATAAATTTCCAAAAGAAAGTGCTTGCTCGCGTTGCAACGAATTTACAGCATGCAGGCACAATACCGGTGTTTGTTGGATTGATATTATAGCTGCCTATGGGGAAGACAATTGGCTATTTCCGTATCCCGAATGTCCTTACGCTCCTCCTTTGATAAATAAAATATATTATGAATAACATTTAATAGTTCTTATATGAAAAAATTATTGATTTTATCTTATTGTATGTTCTTCTTTTTATCCGGCTATTCAAAGGATATGCGTATTCGCGGATCTATTGTTGATAGCCTGAGCCTCTCGCCCATTGCATATGCCACCTTTCAGGTCTTCGACAGTGATAATCACAATGTATTTAATGCTATACTTGTAGATTCACTGGGCTTTTTCGACTTTCGCAATGTCCACTTGGAAAACAATGGCTATATTACTATAAGCCACCTTGGATACGAAAAAAAAACTATAAATATTACTGCCCAACAACGGGAATTAGCCTTGGGGCAAATTAAGATGGTGCCAAACAATTTTACACTAAGCGAGGTGTATGTGATAGCCGATGCCAAAACTATGTTTATGGCCGATAAGGTTGTGCATCTTGTTGATAGCGCTATGTTAGCAAATGTGAGTGTTACGGCCGAGCTGTTGAAAAAAATACCTCAGGTATCGGTAAATGAGTTGACTAGAGTTGCCCGCATACAAGGCTTAGAAAACACTCTAGTACTTGTTAACGGCATAAATACGGGTTCCTCGGTTGATTTACGTACTGTGAATCCTAACGATATTCTTAAAGTTGAGGTTATAACTATACCTTCTTCCGGAGTAGAAATTGCGTATGACGGGGTTATCAATATTATACTGAGAGAGGAGCCACGAAAAGGAGTATCGGGCGATACGGAAGTTTCCTTTTTACTGAATGGCCGACATTTGGACGCTTATGCCGGGGTTATTGTCGGCTTCGAAAAAGTGAGGATAAATTTGGCTTATAGGAATTATTACCGCGCATATGCTTCGGAAGGTACAGAAATACGTACCAATACTAATACCCAAGATGTGTATAAAACAAAGACATATGCCGCCAAGCCTTGGGAAGTGAACAATGATGTAAGGCTAAATATTGACTATTATATAAATAAGAAGCATTACCTTAACGTATCAACAAAAACCGATTTTTTAATGCAGTGCAATAAAAACTGGGATGTTCAACCATCTAAAACAAGCAATAATATAACAGAAGATCTGACAAAATTCACACAACAGCTCCAATACAATTATTTTGTGGGTAACTACACCCTGTTTTACAAGTATAAAATCAAGGAAGATGAGCATTATCTTACGGCTAATTTCAACCTTAATGTAATGAACACAGATGAAAATACTACTACATTATATGAAAGCGGTGAAACATACGGGGGTAAAGAACAAGTTGAGAAGTTAGCCGGCAATCTAATGATAGATTATTCAAATACGCTGAATAATTGGTTAAGAGTAAATGCCGGATTTCAATGCTATAACCAAAATTTTGATGGAATATTAAATAATGGACTTGGGGATAACAAGTTTCATGAGTTGCGTTATAGTGGCTTTTTGGACCTCTATCTTACGGTAATGGGGCTTACTTGCCGATTAGGAATAAAGGCAGAAGAAAACAGGACAAATTTCCGAGTCTCAGGTACTGAAACGGTCGTTCAACAATTTCTTTCCCCTCTGCTATTGTTGAATAAACAAATTAACAAGTACAACACCATTCGGGCGCTTTATCGAAAAACCTCCTACTACCCTTCAGCCTGGCAACTTGCCCCCTATAGTATTCAATACGATAGCTTAACCATACGCCAGGGAAATCCCTTACTACAAGCACAGACTCAGCATTCATTATCGTTGCGCTATAACTTTAGTAAGCCCAGTATTAACTTAAGCGCTGCCTTATTTTACAATTACAGTGGACGTTTAATTCGTTCTCAGGTTACTTATGACAATAATTTATTTTACACTATTATGCCAAAGAATTTGGGGCAAAGGGAAACATTTGGGATTGCATTGTCTGGCTCATCTGTTATTTTAGGATTTATGGAAATAGAACCTGAAATGAGCCTGTATCGTGACATATATAAAATTGAAAATATTATGCGTAGCAATTGGTTTTTTACCGCCAATTTATCCTTGACTGTAGGACTGCCTTGGCGTATGGCTATGGGCACTTGGGGCTCCTTCTCAACAAAACGTTTAACTATACAAGGACATATTGAACCTCAATACGAGCTTGATGCCATATTTGTTATGAAAAAATTTCAGAACCTCAATGTATTTCTTGCTTTGAGAAGTGTAGTAAAATCTAATGAGACATCCTATATTTTTAGCGAGAACCTTGCTCATCAATCAATTTTTGAGCATAAGACCTTTGGTTTTGCTTTTAGGATTAATTATTTCTTCAATACGGGGAAGAAATATAAAATGGAAAAGATAGACTCTTTACATGAAATGGACAAAAAATAATATCATTCCTTCAATATTTTCAGCGATTTTCTTTACATTTTTAAATCTTGTTTCCTGAATCTTTAAATTTATGTCTCGCTTTCCCTTTACCCATCAACACGATGCGATGGATTGCGGCCCGGCCTGCCTGCAAATGGTAGCCAAGCATTATGGCCGGAACTATTCCTTGCAAGGCTTACGTGACAACTGTTTTCTTACACGTCAGGGAGTATCGCTATTGGGCATTAGCGATGCAGCCGAAAAAATTGGGTTTCGCACCACAGGAGTAAAGATTACTTTTGAACAATTAACTACTATTGTCCTACCTTGTATTGTTCATGTTAAGCAGTGTCATTTTGTAATTATTTATCACATAGAAAAGAAAAATGAAAATGATTACACGCTACATATAGCCGATCCGGGATATGGAAAAATTAAATGTACAAAGGATGAATTTTGTCAGTATTGGATTAACACGAGAAATAAGGGCGAAGACCGCGGCTTAGCTCTGCTACTCGAACCTACGCCTGATTTCTACGCGCAGGAAGGCGAACGTGACGACCGGACTAAATTTTTCTTTTTGTTCAAATATTTGAGGCCATACTATAAATTGATAATGCAGTTGTTCTTTGGCATGTTACTGGGCACCTTGCTGCTCCTTATTTTTCCTTTTCTTACCCAAAGCATAGTCGATTACGGAATCAACAATAATAATCTCTCCTTCGTAACGCTTATTCTCATTGCGCAGCTTACCCTCTTTACCGCACAAACCGCCGTGGAGTTTATCCGCTCATGGATATTGCTGCACATTAGTACGCGCATCAACATTTCCATCATATCCGACTTTCTCATCAAACTCATGAAGCTGCCCATCGGATTTTTCGATACCAAGATGATCGGCGATATCATGCAGCGCATCGGCGACCATAGCCGCATTCAATCATTCCTGACCTCTACCACGCTAACAACGCTTTTTTCAATAGTGAGTTTTGTGGTCTTTGTCGGAGTTTTAGCTTTTTACAACGCAACCCTGCTCTTGGTCTTTTTGATTGCAAGTACGCTGTACGTGCTGTGGGTGCTACTCTTTCTCAAACGGCGAAAAGATTTGGATTATAAACGTTTTATTCAAGCCTCTACATTGCAAAGCAATCTCTACCAAATGATTACCGGCATGCAGGAAATCAAGCAGAACAACTGTGAGCGGCAAAAACGCTGGGAGTGGGAACGCATTCAGGCAAAGCTGTTCCGCATAAGCGTTAAGGGGTTGGCATTAAGTCAGTATCAGCAGAGTGGCGCCTTTTTTATCAACGAAACCAAGAATATCATTATCTCCTTTTTCGCAGCACAGGCCGTTATCACTGGAAACATGACCCTTGGTATGATGATGGCCGTGCAGTATATCATCGGACAATTGAATGCCCCCATTTCGCAATTTATAGGCTTCATACAATCAGCGCAGGACGCCAAAATCAGTTTGGAGCGCTTGGGCGAAATACACACGCGCGAAGATGAGGAGCAACAGGAGGGAGGGATAATATCGTTTCTGCCCGAAGAGCACAGTTTTACGCTCCGCAGCCTTTCTTTTCAATACGAGGGGCCGCATTCCGAGATGGTGTTGAAAGACCTGAATTTGCATATTCCAGCCAACAAAACCACCGCCATAGTGGGCATGAGCGGCAGCGGAAAAACCACCTTAGTAAAACTCCTACTGGGTTTTTATCCGCCTGTTAAGGGCGAAATTTTAGTCGGTGATACCCTACTAGACAATCTAAGCAAGCGAATATGGCGCGATACCTGCGGCGCAGTGATGCAGGAAGGCTTCATCTTTTCCGATACCATTGCCCGCAATATCGCCGTAAGCGACGAGACGATTAACACCCAACAGTTATTACACGCTTTAAAAGTGGCTAATCTGAGGGATTTAATAGATACTTTGCCTTTAGGCGTAAACACAAAAATAGGTCAGGAAGGTCACGGTTTGAGTCAGGGACAAAAGCAGCGCATTCTCATAGCCCGTGCGGTATATAAGAATCCTTCCTTCCTGTTTTTCGATGAAGCCACTAATGCATTAGATGCAAGCAATGAACGGGTAATTATGAAAAATTTAGACGCCTTTTTCAAAGGAAAAACAGTAGTGATAGTGGCACACCGCCTCAGCACGGTAAAGAATGCCGACCGGATTGTAGTACTGAACAGGGGCTGCATCACGGAAACAGGTACGCACACTGAACTTACCGCGCTGCGAGGGGAGTATTATGAGTTGGTGAAAAATCAGTTAGAATTAGGAAATTAATATGACAACCAAGGAAAAAGACATAGAAATTCGCTCAGAAGAAGTGCAAGAAATTTTAGGCCGACCACCGCGTTGGCTAATACGTTGGGGGATTACGGTTATTTTTACCGTAGTAGCGCTATTGTTTATCGGTAGTTATTTCTTTAAATATCCTGAAATAATTATTGCTCCGATAGAAGTTACTCCAAAAAAGTTGTTGGCTAATGTTATTTCCGAAACCATCGGCAGGATAGATAGCTTGTTGGCAGATGAAAAACAGACGGTGATGTCCGATAGTATAACATGTTTTAAAGGGAAAATTTATTTACCCCCGCAAGGAACGGGTAAAATAAAAGCAGGGCAGACCGTGAATGTCAAGTTAGACAATTTCCCTTATATGGAATATGGAATGATAAAGCTACAAGTGAAAAACGCAGCATTAGTATCCATAATGCGCAATGGGGAGCTACGCTACATTTTAGAAGTGGACTTTCTAGATGTGTTACAGACTAACTACGGAAAAATTCTGACTTTCAGTCAGGAGATGCAGGGCACAGCTGAAATAGTAACCGACGACCTGCGCCTGTTAGACAGGTTTTTGAGGCCGATTAAGGCACTGTGGGTCAATTGACAGTTGAGAATTGAGAGTTGAGAATTAAGGTGAAAGGTACAAGGGTAAAGGGTACAAGGTATCAAGTATCAGTCAAACTCATATCTCAAATCGCAAATCGCTAAGTCGCAAATCGCAAATCGCATATCCGAAACTAAATGACCCTGCACTCAAGGGGCAGGGGTTATACAAGAAAAAAATGAAATTTTTTAACAGCAGCCACATTAAAAACGACGAAAATAATCATCACCTGCCTGCAAACAAAGCATATACGGCGAAGCTGGCCAACCAGTGTTCGCCCATATAGTCGCCGTCGGCAATTAGCGGAATGGTTTTAGCCAAGTGTTGTGCTGCTGCCGTTATCAGTGTTTGACCTAAGGCGCTGTCACTGGCGCTTGCCGCAATATTCAGAAAGCACCATGCGCGGCTGAGGTTCAAGCCGTCTAAATGTACGAGATGGCCGTCGGAACGGTCGGTTACACTTACCGGATTGAATAAAATGGCTGGTTGTCCCTCTTTTAGCTGTGGTAAAAAGGCCTTTAGCCAGTTTTGAAAATCGCTCTTATTCAAGATTTTGGCCATTAATTCGGCTTCTATCAAACAGGGCGAAAAGAAATCGGTGCCGCCCGGCTCCCACTGCGCGGGACAATCGCGGTCTTGGGCATAATAGTCCAAGGCCCTACTGCCAATGCTGAACGTCAGGCTTTCATCGCTTATTGTTACCGCATAATCCCAAGCTAAAGACAACCCGAAAGCGGTGTTGGGGTGAACGCCTGTACGATTGGGAAAGCTTTGCTTGGGCAAAAAATCAATATATAAGTCGGCTATATGTTTGGCTAAGGGTTGGATATTGGCATACCATTCCTGCCCCTGCGGGTCGTTCCATGTGTAGAGCTCCTCTGTTAGCTTCAGCAGCCAGGCCCAACCATAGGTGCGCTCAAAACTTTTATTGTGTTTTGAGTCAAAATAGGCTAATTCAAACGCTATTTTGTCGCGGGTCAGATGATTGTTTATGGTTTCGCGGATAACGGCCGCCTGCGCCATGTCGGGAAATTCTTTCAGTAATTTAACTAATATCCAATGCCCATGCACGGCCGAATGCCAGTCGAAACAGCCGTAGAAGGTCGGGTGATAGCCCGAAGGTTGCTGGAAATCGCTCGAATCAACCTGTACATGTTGGGTTTTATTCGGAAATTCTTGCGTAATACATTTCAGGGCTAAGGCGGCAAAATGATCGGCGCCCTCGCGGGTTAATTTAAAAAATCCATTAGCCTCCTGCGTATAGAATTGCGCATAGCTTGTAAGCGGAATTAGCAGACTGATGATTAAAAGACGAAGTGTTTTCATATATGGATAAAATTTTGATTTGCAAGGCACTAAAAATAAAATATTAGTTGTTAGTTGTAAATTATTAGTTGTTAGTTATTAGAAATATAAACGTTTGATAGGTAGATGTTTGTGTTAATTGGTTAAATTTTGAATCTTAAACCTTGTAATTAAGCAGATGTCTCAATTTCGTTTGACATGGCGACTTTGAACTCCTCACTTATGGCCAATTGAAGTTGCTTCGGCTTCCCCACATCTACAATGTCGGCATCGCCAATGTCGAAGCAATTAATAAGATTAGTTGCAGCGAGTTGCAAATAGGCATCAATGATAGAAAAAGCGCCGACCTGATTAACTTGCCGCAACAGTTCGGGGTGAATAATATGAATGCCGCTGAATGCCATGCGCCGTATTTCATCTGCCGCAACAGGAATAGCCGTCTTTTGCTCTCCCGTTTGGTCGTTTTCCCAGCCGCAGAGCCGCAGTTGCTTGTTAAACAGAAAGTAACGTGACGAAGGCCGTTCCTTACAGGCTAAGGTCGCCATAGCCTGCGTATTGAGATGATATTGATACAAGGCCTTTAAGTCAATGTTGCTGATAATATCTACATTATGTACTAAAAAAGGCTGATTGTCATTAAAAAACCATTCGGCTTTCTTAATGCCGCCGCCGGTGTCGAGCAGGGCTTCCCGCTCGTCGGAAATGCTGATTTGCAATCTGAAATTATTATGCGCCTGCAGGTATTGTATGATTTGTTCGGCAAAATGATGTACGTTGATAATAATTTCATCGAAACCGAAGCGCTGTAAACGCCGAATGACCAAGGTTAACAATGGCGTACCGTTAAGCTCCACTAAGGCTTTTGGTCGGTTGGCCGTAATCGGGCCGAGGCGGGTGCCTAATCCGGCGGCAAGAATCATTGCTTTCATGGTTCAGGAGTGAGGTGTTCTTCAATATGCAACTCGCGGTGTGCCAAACGCACATTTATCTTATATTTTTCGACTAAGTACTTGGCGGTTTGCTCGGCGCAATACACCGAGCGGTGCTGGCCGCCGGTGCAGCCGAAAGCCACAGACAGATGGGTAAACCCGCGTTCAATATAATTACCGACACTGACATCTAAGGAGGCAAAAACAGCTTGTAAAAAAGCTTTAACATTCGGCTCTTTTTCTAAATAATCAACTACTGCCGGATTACGACCGCTGAGGTTGCTGAACTCGGGCAGGCGGCCGGGGTTGCTAAGCCCCCTGCAGTCGAACACAAAGCCTCCGCCGTGGCCGCTGTTATCGTTCGGATAACCTTTTTTGTAAGAGAAGCTGGTAAGGGTAACGGTTAAGGGGTTTATGAGTGATGATTTATGATTTATGAGTGATGTGTAATTGCTGTTATCTGTTTTTTGACCCGCGCTTCGCATCAAATCAAAGAGATAATCGGTAGAAAGGTGGTTTAGCCTGCCGCTGTCGATTAAGGTGCAGAGGAGGTCAATAGCCTGCGGTATGCTTTGCAGGAATAGATTCTTTTGCTCAAATATTCCGCGATAGCCATAAGTGCCGAGGTTCTGCAAGCCTTTAAAGAAAGCAAAGGCATACAATTGTTCGGTAAAAATGGATTTATTTACAGTAGTTAATTTTTCAAGCGCCTTCAAATAATGTTCTAATAAATCCATACGTGTTTTTTCGCTGAAATTAGCACGTACCTGAAACAGGAAAGAAGCTACATCGTAGGCTAAGGGGCCGCGGCGGCCGCCCTGAAAATCAATAAACCAAGGTTCGCCGTTGTGTATCATCACATTGCGGCTTTGAAAGTCGCGGTACATGAAAAACGAGCTGTCGGCAATTAAAAGATAGTCGGCCAAGCGGTTAAAATCTTCTTCTAATCTGACTTCGTCAATATCTACTTTGGTAAATTTTAAAAAATTGTATTTAAAATAATTAAGGTCCCAAAATAAAGATTGCCGATCGAAACTTGCAATCGGATAGCATTGAGTATAGTCAAAATCCTGCAAACCTTTCACTTGCATATATGCCAAGGCCTCCACGGCTTTCCGAAGCAAGGCAGGGGCTTCCGAAGCGCCGAGCAGGTCGAACAGAGAGGTGTCGCCTACATCTTCTTGCAGGTAATGCAGTTCATCGTCGGCAACGGCGTAAATAGCAGGGACATTAATTCCTTGTAGGCGCGCATGTCGCCCGATAGCAAAAAACGCTTTGTTTTCAAGCTGGTTAGTGCCATAAGTAGCTACAGCCTGTTTCCCTCTTCCGAATATGCGGAAATATTGTCGATTAGAGCCTGCGGCTTTTAAGGCAGTTATATTCTCTACAGGCGCCTGCGCCCATTTCTGAAATAAATCTCTAATTATCTGTTCGTTATATGGCATCGCAAAAGGTATAATTAAACAAGAATACTAAAAATATTGCCGTCATTATGGTGGTCCTTCTAATTTTTTACAAAGTTAAATATTTATTGGTGTTTTTGCAAAAATTTACATTTTTTTTCTATGGTTTCATAAAAAATGACTACCTTAGCTTTTTAAACCAAAATAAAAATTATATTATGAAGCTACTTTTAATCAGCAACTCTACCAATGCCGGCGAAGCTTATTTGGAATATTGCAAGCAGAATATTGCCGATTTCCTGCAGGAAAACAAGGTGAAAAAAATTCTTTTTGTGCCTTTTGCGGCAGTTACTTTTAGCTATGACGCTTATCAGCAAAAAGTGCAGGACAAATTAGCGCCCTTCGGTATAGAAGTTGACAGCGTACACCGTTATGCAGACGCTCCCAAAGCAGTAGCTGAAGCGCAGGCTATCGTGGTAGGCGGCGGCAACACCTTCCACCTGTTAAAGTACGTGCAGGAATTGGGGTTAATAGCACCTATCCGCGAAAAAGTTCAGGCGGGTACGCCTTACATCGGCTGGAGCGCAGGCTCGAATTTAACCTGCCCTACCATTTGCACCACCAACGATATGCCTATTGTAGAACCGCCCAGTTTTTCGGCTTTCAACCTTATTCCCTTCCAGATTAATCCGCATTATCTTGATGGACACCCTACGGGGCATGCAGGCGAAACGCGCGAACAACGCATAGAAGAATATATAGCGGCCAACCCTAACCGCTTTGTGGCTGGCCTGCGCGAGGCTTGTATGTTTTATGTCGAAGGTAATCAAATTCGCTTGCATGGCAGTCGTTCCCTGCGTGTCTTCAAAAAAGGAGTAGAGCCAAAGGAGTACCAGGCTTCCGACGATATTAATTTCTTAATGAAATAAATTATGAATCCCGTCTCTCGACCCTCCTCCCTCCTTACCCTTTTTACCTTTTGCCTTTTCACCCTTCTACCCTTTACTGCGGTAGCTTGGGGCGCCACAGCTCATCGCGCTATTGGCGAAATGAGCGAATCGCTGTTGACCGATAAAGCAAAAAAAGAAGTAACCGCCATATTCGGCAACAGCAGCGTGGCCATGATGTCGATTTGGGGCGACATGGTGCGCTCCGACACTCTTTATGATTATGCACGGACATGGCATTATACCAATCTTGATGCCGAGCTTACCCGCGAGGCTTTTGATACCTTGTCCGTAAAACAAAACAGCGGCGAAGCGGTATATCAGGCGATGACGCTTACGGCTTACTTGAAGCAAAACCCCAACGACACCAATATGTTGAAAATGCTGGTGCATATAGTACAGGATATGCACTGTCCCATGCACCTTGGACGACTCGAAGACCTTGGCGGCAATCGTATTCCAATTAAATGGTTTGAGCGCAATACCAACTTGCACAGTTTGTGGGACGACATCTTTGTCGATTTTCAGAAACTGAGTTATACCGAATATGCCGCTCATTTGCAACGAGTGTATCCCTTACAGGAAGTGGTTTTCGACGGCAATAATGCCATTATTCTTGATTGGGCATGGGAAACTTATCAAACTACACAAATCGTATATGACTCCCATACCTACACGGAAAAACCGTATATCTATAATTACAAATATGCCTCATTACTCGAAAAACGCTTGGTAACAGCTGCCGAGCATTTAGCCGCCATTTTGAATTATATTTACGATTAATTAATAATAGAGGGCGCAAGCGTTGCGCCCCTACACTGAACTTTAAATTTTAAACATAATTATTATGACAAAAAAATTAACTGCCGAATTTTTCGGTACTTTTTGGCTCGTAATGGGCGGTTGCGGAACGGCTGTATTGGCCGGTTCTTACGTTGGTGTTTTAGGCATAGCGCTTGCCTTTGGTTTAACGGTGTTGACCATGGCTTATGCCATAGGCCACATTTCAGGTTGCCATCTGAATCCTGCTGTAACTATAGGTTTGTGGGCAGGCGGCAAATTTGACTCCAAAGAAATAGTGTCCTACATTTCTGCTCAAATATTAGGCGCTATTGTGGCTGCTGCTGTTCTTTTCGCTGTTATGAGCGGCAAGGTGGGCAGTTTTGCCTCCAATGGTTTCGGCGCTGCTTCTCCCGGCGGCTATGAGCTGCTTCCTGCCCTGCTTATGGAAATTGTGATGACTTTCATGTTCCTGTTCATCATTCTTGGCGCTACCGACGAAAAAGCCCCCAAGGGTTTTGCTCCCGTTGCCATTGGTTTGGGCCTGACCCTGATTCACCTCATCAGTATTCCCGTAACCAACACTTCGGTGAATCCCGCACGCAGTATTTCACAGGCTTTATTTGCAGGCGGTGTAGCCATAGAGCAATTGTGGCTGTTTGTAGTAGCCCCCATCGCAGGCGCTGTCTTGGCTGGCATGCTGTACAAGTGGCTGAAGAGGTAACTCAAAGAAATATCAATAGCCATTGCAGCCACCAATATACCCTACCTGCAGCGGCGGCTTTTCGGGCATTGTTCAGGTCGAGCTGCAATTGCCCCTGTATTGCTTTGGCAACCGGTAATTCGCTGAACAGCTGAAGCGGTCGTTCTTCTTTGAATAATTCGTAGTAGCGTGTGCCGGGGGCGAAAAAAGGGTCGTTGCGCATTGATCTTTCATGCGAGCCGTAATACATAATGCGCGTGATGAGAACTCGCAACTCCTCATCGGACAGTCGAAAAATATCTTCTATATCCGTTGTAAGCACTGTGGTGTCGGCAAAATGGCCTTGGGTTATTGGAACAACGGCGGTATCTAATTGTTGCGCTTTGCCCGACAAGCCGCAAAACAAGAACATCGTAACGCAAAGCAATGTCCTGAAGTTATATGAAAAAGACAAATACCGCATCACGCTTGGCAGGTTTTTGTATTCTCTATCATTCATTTTTTGCATTCTTTTGTGTTTTATAAAGTACAAAATTAATATAAAAATTGCTCTAACAGACAAAAAGTATGATGATTTTACCCTATTAAGCGCTAAAAATTATAAGCGTACCCAATAGTAGCGGTTATTCCATGCGTATTATCTTTTCCTGTATAAGAGCGGAGCTGGTAGATACAGTTGGCTGTCAACTGATGGTGTTTCCATAGCCGACAGCCTATGTTTCCCCGTATGTTAGCGATGTTGTTTTGTGCATTTCCGTCGGCAAAGTTGGTATTATAAGAAGTCAAAATTCCGACCGATAATGTTTTTTCTAAGAAATGTCCGCTAACACCGACCGACGGGCCTACGGTCAGCTGATTGCTAATGCCCATATCGTTGTAAGAAATATTGAAGGCCGAAATAAGCTGAATGCCTTTAGGGAATTGCAGGCCGTAGGTTGTCGCAAAGGTGTAGAAACGTGTGATGTCGCCGATATAGGCAATATCGCCATGTTTACTTACCGCTTCCTGAAAATTGAGATTAAAGGATAATTGATGCCTGATAACGTCTTTGCCGGATTTCCCGAACGAAAAGTTCAGCATGACGCCCGCATTTTGCGACAGTTGGGAGAAGTTAAGCGTATCCAGATTTTCCGTAGGCAAGGTTTGGTTAATGTAATCGAAAGGCGATTTTATATTCGTGTGCGATTGAAAATTGGAGTAGGAAACATGAGCGTTAATGCGCTCAGAAGGGACGTAGGAGATGTTTACCGAGCTTACATAACGATTGGTTTTAGAATTATTTTGAGAAGATAAATCATCTTGCTGTATCCCGAAATTGAGGGCTACATTCAGCTTGTCGTTAAACAGCGGACGGGCATAATTCAGTGTGATGTTTTCAAAGTCGTTATTAAAATAGTAAGCGCCCAGCGTGGCATAGTTGGGGCCTACATATTCGTAAGTAATACCGATGGAATTTTTCCAAAGTTGCCAATTAAACCCGACTTTAAAAGCGTTGAAATTTTGTGTGATGTCATGGGCATTATCCGTTAATATGCTGTGGGCATATTCGGCCATCAGACTTAGGTTTTGTAATAGCTGTACCGACACATCGCCGCTTAAAACCAGATTTTGTTGCGGCACCACATTCAAACTGTCGGGAGGCGGAGCTATGGACGAAGCATTGTCCTTGGCAAAAAAACCGATAACGCCTATTTTGTATTTTTCCCGCTCGCAGCGAACTTTCGTTCCGTAGCCCATACGCTGATAATAGGGAAAAGAGTAAGGGTTGAGCGTATCATAGGCTACGCTGCGTTGCAATCGGCCGGCCATGGCGCTTATTTTCCAATCGCCGGGCGTTAAATCAACGCCTGCGCCTGTAAACTGATGACCATTTAAAGTATAGGGCGAAAAGGTCATCGCCACATCGCCAATGTGGGCGCTAATCCACTTGTAAGTCGGGTGTAAACTGAAACGGTTAGGCAGCGTGGGATAAGCCATGTTGGCGCCGGAATTGGTGAGGTTGAAAGAAAAAGGCAGGTCGAGTAATTCGTAAATAGAAAAATTAATGCTCCCCGACAAAAAGTAATTCCAGAAATCACGATTATAATTCTCATTGCCTCCGTAAAGAACGCTATTAGCCGCCAACCCTCCTGTAATCTTTAACGGCTTCTTGTTGGCTATATCCCCCACGTTTTCCAAATCGACTTGTTGCGCTCTCAGTGCGATAATGCTTGTCAGCAGTAACAGTATGGTAATTATATTTTTCATGTAATAACAATTATAGGAGGTTAAAGCGGTTGTTTTTGAATTTTAATATCACAAAGCAGAAAAGAATTGTCGCCATCACTTACAAAATCAATGACCTTAACAGCGCCTTTTCGTCCGTCTTCAGTTTCAAACAGCACTACCCGTTGGCCCTCGTCCTTGCTGAAGAAGGCGCGTCCGCTGTCATGAGCGGCAATAGCTAACGGTTGCAGCGGCAAGTCGTTTTCCATATTATCAAAATCGGCTATGGACAAGTTGGGGCTTCCTGTTTCCGACTTGTTGATAACTGCTGTTTTTTGGACGTTAACGATAGGATACAACGAATAGAAAGCCGAGCTGTCGGGAGATAGGAAGCGGCACATATCAAAGTTGGCATTTATGCCAAGGAATACCAAATCAATCGTCTGCCCATCGGTTGTTGTCAATTCCTCTTCGTTTAGTACCGCGCGGGACTTGGACGAAAAAGCGTAGCCTACGGCAGCGCCTGCTCGTACAATCCCGAATTTCAGTTCTTGAAAATAATATAAATTAGTGTTGGGTGAAATAACTATTGATTGAGTTGCATTTTTACTGTCCTTGCTGTTGCTTGCCTGCAAATTCACCGTATAAGTGCCGGGATTGTCAATATAAAGCAGCGGCTCTCTGTCGCTGTTGTTGCTAAAAGTTCCGCCGCTACATTGCCACAGAAAAGCGGCGGCGCTGATGCTGCTGTTTTTCAATTTCGCTATAAACGGAACTTGATAGTCGTAACATTCTTCATTAGGAATAATATCGAAAAGAGCGACTAATTCCGGTTTAAACCGAATGGTTTTGGATATACTTCGTGAAATACGGCCATTAGCGGCAGTAAGCACAATTTCGTGCTGCTCGCCGAAAGTGTAAACTACAGTTTCAGGTTGCTGTACCGTTTGAACGGCGGGCGTTGCTCCTTCAAAAGACCAAGTGTAGGAGCTTGCCCCGCTGCTCTTGTTAATACATTGGACAATTGACGGAAGGGTATCGTTATTAGTGAAAACAATCTCGAAGTCGAGCGTCATTTCTGCATCTATTTGTATTACTTGTGAGCTTTCCTTACGCTCGCTGTTGTTCCATGCCGCTAAGCTAATGGTATAACTTCCCGGATAGGCATAATGAATAGTGCCGGGCGATTTGTTATTGGAAGAAGTCGGAGAAGCGCCCTCAAATGTCCACAGAAAATAATCAGCGCCGACAGTGGCGTTGGTGATACGAATAGCCGACGGCGCAGTATAATTTTCATTAACCGCACTGTAAGAAAAATCAACATTCAATGCTCGCGGCTGCTCCTTACTGCAAGTGCATACTAAGACTACCATTAAAAAGGCAAAAAGCAAAACAAGGATTTTTTTCATGATTATTTTAATTGTTTTATAAATCTGTTTTTTCATTTTAAGTTAATATTTCAATGGATAATATGGATATTGTTTATTAAATTCTTCCAATTTTGATTTTATACTAGGTATATACATATTGCTCTATTTTATTGTTATTCATCTACTTAAAATTTTTCATTAGCGCACGGACGAGATGTCCGCGCTAGCTTTGGGGTCTATCTCATAATAATTAGCAAAATAGGAAATAATATCTTGATATAATTTCCCCATTTTACTATTCAAAAAATCAATACTGCCTTGATATATGTCTGGATAAAATTTATAGTTCTCAAATATTGTAAAACAACCACAACGGGGAATGACATAATCAATTTGTCGGAAATATAAAGGTTGTTGAAGAAAAACGATACAATAAATTTCTTGTAAATGTATATACAATTCCATTTGTCCTCCTTCTAATGGACCTCTTTGCATTTCAGTTTCAAATTTTTCTTTTAAAAAGATTAGGTGTTGCTTAAAATCGTTATCTGTTGAAATGACAACATCTGATATATATGATTTGTAATTCATATTATGCGCAACCATGGATACATTATACCCTATTAGTTGTGACGATGGTATTTTGTATTTTGCAGAAAAATAGAATAGTGTATCTACTATTTTTTTCCCCTCCTTTGTGTTCTGTATAAATTCCCAACCATCAGAAAAAGCATCTTCTAAATTACGAGTATTTACACCTGGTGTATGTAAACTGCAAAATGGTTGATTGTTAAAAACAACTTGATATATAGGAAATATCCGACAACATTCTATGTAATGCAGATCTTTCGTTAATTTATTGTCTTTTCTTAAATTTTCAAAGAAGATTATAAGTTCTAATAAACTGTTCTTAAATTCAATATCATTATTCATAGTATCATCTACTTTAATGGGTTAACTATTTTTTCAATAAATGTTATTTCTAACAAATGTTCATTTAAAAAGTAAAGTTGATTTCCGCCACCTGTAGCGTAAGTACCAAAATCAGTCATATCGTGCACTTGGCTTGCAACTTTACCTTCAATATATGGTGTTCCTTCTTTCACTTTTACTTTAACGATATATTCTGCCGTATTGGTTTTTGGTAATGCTAACAATCTCCTTGCGTCTTCAGGCGACTCCATTGTGCGGCTAAACCAATAACTTATTTCTTTTCCATCAATACTGACATGCCTATAAAGCTCCATATCTTTTGTGGCATATTTCACAACAGAAGGAACTCCGTCAAATGCGTCTTGAATTTTATTAACAAAATTATCTGGTATTCTTGCCCAAAAATCATTGATATTGTTGACAGTTGCACTGTTTATATCCAATGCTCGCCAAACTTGTATTTGTTTAGACAGCAACTGTTTTTCTGCTTCCGTTAACTCATCAATATTATATAGTGTTATTCGCCAATCTAAATATTTTGCCGTAATCAGATTTTTCAAACTTTGGTTTTTGGACAACAACTCTTTTGTAGTTTCTGACAATTCCTTAGCATAATTCATCACCCCTTTACGAACATTATTGAAACCTATAACTCCCATTCCGATATTAAAGGCATTAACCGCTTTGCCTAAATCGCTGTTAGGGTCTATGGTTTGAGTATTTACGGCGATATTTCCTGCTGCCCCTGCTACTTCCATTAATGCCCAAACTCTGCGCACCCAATGTACTTTGGTAGCACTTGCGAATATAGTGGCAACATCAAGTGTAGTAACAATGCCTTTTTCTATATAATCGTTTCTGATTTTATCTGCGTTATATTTCAAAAAAACAGCAGGAACCATATAGGCTCCGTTTCCAAAATCATACCCGTCCAATGCTGCCTGCACCAATGGTATTTTGTCTTCATCGGGTATAATAATGACAGGCGTAAGTGGCGATATCTCGCTAAGTTTCTCTTTCTCTTCGGTTTGGCTTACCATTTCATCATAATATACGTAGGTTGTATAAACATCATAAAGCGTAATATTTCCTGTTGTGCTGTTATATTCACCTTCGTTACGTTTTTTTGTTTCATACGGTTGTGTAAATGAAGATAAATCTCTTTCGTATTGGACAGAATTCAGATTGATAACTTGCTGTACAAAATCGTCTTCGCTTGTAATCCATCTGTCGGCAACAGATTCGGAATTTTCATTAAACAAAGTTATCAATGCTCCTATAAAATTGGTATAATATTCTTCATTCTTCCAAAAAAAGATGGAAACATCATTCATTTCTTCGATTAAATGCTTAATCAGTTCATTATTGTTCAGTTCCAACAATTGGTAAAAATCTTTATAATCTGTCGAACGCAATGCGTTCATTAAGCGCAAAACGGCTAATTCAGACTCCGTTTTTAGTGTTTGTTGCTTGGCAATCACCGTGAACAGTATTATCTTTTCATCGTAATTTAATGCACTGATTGCAGATAAACAAACACTATTAACTACATTTACAAGATGTTCGGCATCTGTTGCCGTGAGATTTGCTTTTAATAAATTTATGCCGTTTGCCAATTGTTCTGCCGAACATTCTAACCTGTCGTTAGCCAATACGGAATTTATAAAGTTATTATCACAAGCCATATCCCGCGCTGTGTAAGGATATATTATCCATTGCGTATTGTCGGATATTTTTGAGGCTATTGTTTGCAAAACATCGGACGTTTGTTCATCTGTTTGTGTCCAATCAACAACCGTATAGTAATATTGACATTCGTCTCCAACCCTTTTAAACAGATTAACTTTTGTCGGCTTGCCTGTATCTTTCTTTACAAATATCTTACTTCCATTATTCATGTACGCTTTAGCATTGCTGTTCCATTCATACGCATTATGGTTATATATTATGTATGTAATGGTATATGGCCTATCCGACACACCCAGCGACACATTAACGGATTGTTCCTTTCCGTTTAACACAAGATAAAAGTTATCAATTAAATCTCCGCTTGGTGTTAGAGCTATGTGTACACTTGTATTTACCATTCCCTCCTCATCTTTATCAAATATCACTAACCAAGCGGGGTCGTGCAGAATGTCCCACTGCCACTTGGCAAGCGTGTCGTTGATGAGGGCAGTGTTCATCAGGTTGGGCAAGTCTTTTAAGCTGCCGTAAGCGCCGTCAATGGGGTGCATAAGGGTAAACTTGCCGTGTCCCAACTCGTGCGCCAAGGTGCGGTAAACATCGCCTAAAGCATCGGTGAAGATATAACCGAACTGCGAGCGGCGGGGCATGTCGCCTGCTAAATTGCTTACTCCCGCATTTTTCATTACAAAGACATAATTGGCGCTCTCGTCAAAATTCTCACCTTTGTAGTCGCGGTACTTGGCGTGCAGTCGCTTCATACCCTCGGTGTATTGGCTGAGCCGGCTGCTGCCTGTGAATTGCAGACTGTCGGCAGAGACAGCATTGCCTGCGTCAAAACCGTTGTCTTCGCTTACTTCCCAGCTGAAGCCCAAGGGAGCATAAATTTGGTTTAACTTTTCCCGCGCCGTTGCTGCGTTTATTTGGCCGTCAATGTTTACCAATACCAATTTTAAGTTGTGGTTGGTGTTGTAATTAGCCAACCCCAATTTTCCGAGAGTGTAGTAGTTTTTCAGGTCGCCGCTTTGGTCGGAGGGGTGGCGCTTGGCTATGGCATACACTTCGGTTACGGTGCGGTCTTCAGCGCCCGACAGGGTAATGGTATAGGTCTTGGTAGGCTGCTCGTAAACGGCATGGTAACGCAATCCTGTCGGCGTAACAAAGAAAACAGAATCTTCATGCACGAAGTTTTGGCCAAATTCGGTTAAGCTGAGTTGAGCCTTAACCTGTGCAGTGCCGTTGGTCGGCACAAGCTGGTAAGGCGGGTAATAACGGTCATAACTGTTAGCCCCCGACGACAGCGAGGCAAGATAAGCCTGACGAACTTCCGGTGCACCCTGATACTCCGACTTCCATCGGTCAAAAGTATTTTCCTTGCCACTAACGGGGAAGAAGTCCACGCGGCCTATGTTGGTATGTATGCGGTCAACGGCCATATCGTTTTCACCGTAGGGAGCGCCAACCTTTCCCAAATAACTTGCCTTCAGCTTCGGCGGCGGAATGGGGTTGCCGTTTTCGTCCACCTCCGTGTTTTCATCGTCAATCTGATACAGGTTGCCGTCTGCGTCCTGTATGACAATCGGAATTTCGGGATAGCCCAAATTGTTGCGCCCTGCCGCAATGACGAAGGTTTCGCCGTTGCTGCCCGTGATAATTATTTCGCAGTCGAGGTCGGCATTTTCGCAGTTAAAGCTGAAGGCCTCAACGCTCGGAATGGTAAAATCAATCAGGTAATCGGGGGCGGGCAGGTTGTTGGAAATGCCGTTCACGCCTCCGCCATGCACGGCCTGTCCGAAATCGCCGATAAAGGGCGCATTGGGGTCATATACCGATACCAATTTCCCCTGAAATATCTGCTTATCGGTATTCACCTTTATATTCTCGAAAGTAACGCGTATCCTCACTTCGGCTAAGGCCATAAACTTGGTTACCACTCCCGCTTCGCCGCTGAACACGCCGTTGCCGCCCGTTACGCTCAAAAGGTGAACTTTTGCAGTATTAATGGTAAGCATATCTCCTGCTTTGAGACTGGCTATCGGTTCAAAGTTGGTAATCACAAAGGGCACGGGCGGCTCTCCGCAATTGGCCAAAACGCTGCTGTCGGCCACAGGAACGGTTATTTCTTTATGGTAAGGCGGATAAAAGGGCGCATTGCTGCAAACCCCGCCTACGCGGTACAGGTAAGTCTTTCCGGGCGTTAAACGCTCTATCAGTAAGGTGTCCTGCATCGGGTTGTTCACTGGAACTGATGTCCAGTTTTCTTCGTCATAGCGGCGGTAATCCACCACCGCAGCTTTGTGCAAGACCTGAGGCGTCCACTCCACCACCATACTGCGGTTGTCGGGCGCGTAGGCGTCGAAGAACAGCGGCGGCTGGCAGTCTTCGCCTATGGTAAAGTAACGGATTTCGCTGTACCCGTTGTTTTCAAAGGCATTGATTTCGTCAAGGCCGTCAGGCACAAAGGCACGCACGCACCAGCCGTAGCGCTTGGCGGCTTGCAGGGGCATATCCATCAGGGTATAGTTGTAGGCCGTAACGCCCTGCACCACCTGCGAGAACCGAGCGGGCGCATAGTTGAAAGCCGCCTGCGGCGGCGCAACGGTGTCGGAGAGTTCGCGCACCATCAGCTCGTAATGCACGGGCGCCACGCCGTCGTTGCGGGGCGTCCAGCTCAGCTGGAACTGCGGCATTCCGTTGTTGTAGGGAATACGCGCAGCCTGCAGCGGCACGTTCAACAGCGGCGGCTTGGGGTTATGCAGAAAAAGAAAAGCCGAAGCGGGATTGGAGAGCCGCTGGTTGGTGTAGGCGTCAAATACTTCGACGGTGAATTGCAGGCTGCCCGGGTTGAAGCGGCCGTTGGTCAGATTTACCGTCATGTTGTTAGGCGAGAAACAGTCGGCGAGTTCACTGCCCGAAAGTCGGAGCGGAAATCCTGCGTAGAGGTCGATAGGCAGCATCTGCAGGTTGGGCTTGGACTGCGCCACCGTCGTTCCGTTATTGGTAACGGTTATGCGCAGCCTGATGCGCAACGTCGGCTGGTTGAGGTCGCGGTTATGCAGAGTAACAATAAGTCGGTCGCGCATGGACGGCGCGTAGTAGTCGCTCAGTATGGGCGACACAGGCGGCGGCACAACCACATTCACCAGCACAGGATAGGTCTGCGCCTGCAAATTCGTTGCAGCGACTGTCATCAGCAGGCAGCAGGTCGTAAGCAGTATATGGCGGCATTTTTTTAACATAAAGTTATTTCTGCGGTTCTTCCGTGTAAAATAAATTTTTCGGGGATTATTCTTTTTTTATTGAAAAATCAGTTGTCTGGAAGCCGTTTCATTCCCTGCGTTCAGCAACAGCAAATACCAGCCCGCCGAAAGCCCCGAAAGGCTTTCCGTGAAAGCGTAGGTGCTGTTGCCCTGTAATTGCTTCGACCATCGCTGCGCACCTGACATATCATACAACAGCAGCATAATATCGGCCTGTTCGCGCAGTTCGATAAGAATGTTCATCTGTCCTGCGGCAACAGGATTGGGATATACTACAAACTGCATGATAAAAGGGCTTTGGCTGTCGGGCTCGTAGGGAAGGTCATACTCATCAACCACCTCAACATCTTTTGTCAGGGTAACCACGCATTCGCCTGTTTGCCCGATAAGCCCGAAAGCATAAACACCTGTTTTATAAAATTCGACGCTTAACAGTTCTTCCGACTGTGAGAGCACAGAGAAAGCCGTTCCATCGGTCGGCAGTATCCACTCCTGCCGTTCCGGTGCGGGATAACTGATATTAACAATTTTAATTTCCTTATACGTGGCTACTTTGGAAGCCACGGCAAATTCTACCGGAACTTCATGGAGCAGTTCGGTTACATTGAAATGATGCTCTACAGCGCAGTTGTTTTGAATATCGGTTACAATCCTCAAAAGATAACTCCCTGCATCGCAAATGGATACTTGGCTTTCCTGAGAGAAAAGAATACCGTTGTTATACCAGAAATACTGCTTGGCGTCGAGGCAGTCGGGGACAGCTTCAAAACATTGGTTTCGGCAGACGGTTATCTGTTCGGGAATGTTATCAATAGTCCTGCCTTCGGGACTTAGCAGCGTGAAGGTATAGGTTTCGGCGCACCCCTGCGCATCGGTCAGGGTCAGATTGTAACTTCCGGCAGTGAGGTTGCTTAGAGCAATAACTCCGTCGGTGCTTCCCGCAGTTCCGTTATTCCATTGGTATTGGTAGGGCGCCTGTCCGCCGCTTACCGTAAGGTTGACGGCTCCGTTGTCGCCATTATGGCAGGAAGGGTGCGTCAAGGCAGAGCTAACATTCATTCCGATATGCGGCACTACGGCATAGTCGGTAAATAAACAGTCCCATTTATCGGTAATTTTTAAGAAATAAATACCCCCGTTAACATTGGTTAAGGAAGGTGTTTCAGCCAAACATTCTTCATCACCCGACGAGTACCAGGCATAACGGTAGGGAGGTGTAGCTCCGCTCGCAACGGCAGTCAACGCGCCGCCGGGATTGGAACCGCAAAGGGAGGGCGCAGCCTCCAGACTGACATTGAAGGCCTCAGGCTCAGGAACAGTAATCAAACTTTGGGAAGTAATACTGTTGCCGTCTATGACTTCTACGGCATATTGTCCTGCGGCCAGGTGAGTAAACGAGTCGGAGGTACCGTATGACTGTATCCAGCTGATATTGCCGGGGCCGTTATAACGGCCGACCCTGTAACGGTAACTGTCGGAAGAATTTAAGTATCCGCCTTCGCCGTTAAAATGAATGACGCCGGAAGCCGTGCCGTTACAGCGAATACTGTCTTGCAGCGTTATATTTACTTTTAACAGAGGCGGCTCCGTTAATTGTACGGAAAGCGTATCAAAACAACCGCGCAGGTCGGACGGCAATCCTGTGTCAACGGAAGTATAATGACTGTCATATACGGCTAAGTGATAATATCCGTCGCCTAACTCAGTATTTTTCAGGTAAAATCCGTCGGATTGAATATTGTCGGGGGGCAGTCCGACTGTTTGATTTATCCATGTCCAGGCATAGCCGCCGACAGCAGGCGTTCCGCCGTTGATTTGCGCTTCAATAATTCCGTCGGTATAACCGAAAGCGAGGGGATCGGATTGTTGGGTTAACGATAAGGAAACGGAAGAAGTCGGCACAGTGATAACATGTTGCGCCGCAGCCGCAGCTAAACAGTTATACCTGTCGGTGAAGGCGACGGTGTAGGTATCCGCAGCCAAGCCGCTCAGCGTGTACGAGCCGTTAACGGTGTGGCTGTCGGCGCTGCCAGAAGAAGGTGTGATGCTGAAACTGTAAGGTAAAGTGCCGCCGTTGGGCGAAAGTGTAATCTTTCCGTCGCTGCCGCCGAAACAGTGAACATGACTGAGTTGGTGCTGCACCTCAAGCGCATCAGGTTCTGCGATGGTAAAAGCTTTGGAAGCAATAATACCGTTTTCGTCAATTACCGCAGCCACATACGTTCCTGCCGACAACTCGGAATACATGGATTCAGGGTGGAAGGAAGGATATATCCATACAGTATCGGAAGGGGAAGTTATTTTTCCCAAATTGAATTTATAATTCAGGGCGGCGGCAAAGTAACCGCCTTCGGCCGTCAGGTGAACGGCGGCGGTTTGGTGGCCGTAGCAGCGGATACTGTCCGTTTGTTCGGTGTAAGGTATGAGTTTCGGCGGCTGAGGAACATAAAAACCAAGGGTATCGAAACAGCCGCGCAGGTCGGCAGCTGCCAAATAGTTAATGCTTTCAAAAAAGTCGGTTTCAGCGCGGGCTGAGTAGCTGCCCGCCGTTAAATTGGACGCGGTAAGGGCTGACGAACCGCCTATATCGGTCAACGTGGCAGCTGTTGCCACCCCCAGACTGTCGTAAAGGTAAACCTTGTATGCGGCATCTTCATAAGGCCCGTAACAGCCGATTACGGGAATGGTAATTTGGCCGTTATCAGCCCCGAAATATGTTGGCTGTGTAATGGTGGGCGTCAGTAATTGCACAGGGGTGGCAGGCTCGGAAATCACTTGCTGTGTCGGGGAGTAAGAGCAACCGTATTTATCGGACAGGACAACAGCGTAAGTAGCCGACGACAGCCCGACAACAGACAGCGTAGTGTTTTGAGTATATGGGCTGCCATTCTTAAAAAATTGGGAAGTATAGGGAGCTGTTCCTCCTGCGGCGTTCACGGCAATGCTGCCTGAGCTGCCGCCAAAACAGCGAACATCGGCGCTTTCCAGCGTAGCCGATAGCGGTGGCGGTTGAAGCACAATGAGCGTGTCGTATTTGGAAATATTGTTATTATCGGTAACCGAAGCGTTGTAAGTCCCGGCCGAAAGTCCCTCATAAATACCGTTTGACGTAAGGGTAGCCGCGGCCATTCCTCTGCCGAGCGAAAAGGTATATGAGCCGGTGTCGGCAAGATAGCCTCCGACAGCGGAGAGCTGTATTTTAGCGGTATTTTGACTGTTGCAGCGAATGGTGTCGGCCAGCTGTGCATTCAGGACTAACAGCGGCGGTTCCACAAGCACTACCTGCGCAGAGGCGGTGCAGTTGTTTTCGTCGGTAACGGTAACAGTATAGGTGCCGTCCTTAGCATCGGTAATATCGAAAACAGCAGCATCGGTATGTGATGTAAATCCTGCGGGGCCTGTGCAGGAAAAGGTATAGCTGCCGGTGCCGCCGAAGGCGGCTATGCTAAACGAACCGTTGGTGTCTCCGAAAAATTTAGGGTGATCCACTGCTGTAACCGACAGCGCAGTGGCCGATGCGGGAGCGGTGATAATAGCTGTAAAAGTTTGCGGTGTTTGGTCGGGCGGACAGCCGTTGGCATTTTCCATGCCTAAGGCGTAGGTGCCCGCTTCGTAGCCGCTCAAGGTATAACTGCCGAAATCGGTGAAAGTTGCTGACGGAGAATTGTCAATAAACAGCGTATAGGGTGCGCTGCTCCCTGATACGGTAATCTCAAACCCGCCGTTATCTTGACCGAAACACAGCACGTCATTAACCGATGCAGTATAAGTATAGGTGGAAGGCGCAGGGATAGTGAAAACTACCGTCCTGCGGCTGCTGTCCAATACAGCTATGGATTGACTCCAATCATTGTTATGCTTTTTAATGCGGCCGGTTTCTAAAATTAATGTGTCAGGGCCGACCGACAGGCTGTCTATCGTTATCCACCTGTCCCTTGTTGGGCCTGCAACCGTTCGTCCTGCCTGCACCCCTCCTCCAATCTCAGCCGGAGCGGCAAAAGACAGCTCTTCATCATCATATAAATCCCTGTTCAAAAGTATTCTTAACTTTCCGTCACTTTTTCCCGGACAGGAAGGTGCGACCGTAGTGTGGCTTAAAATGCTTGGTAAGGACATTTTGGCTTCTAATACTGTAGAATAAAAAACCGGCGCCTGACCATAAAATGAAGCACTTGTGACAGCGGAACAATGTTGAGCTCTAAATTCTACCGATAAGCCTTGTTTTACTATATTAATAAAATCAGAAATCGTACCATCGCCTTTAACATTAAGCGATGAGGTGTTGGCTATAGTTGTCCATGAAGCGTTACCTATTCGATATTGCCAAGCGGTTACCATTTCCGAATAACGAGATTTTAATGTTGTAAAAGCATCAGGTAATATATAAGTAATATTTGGTTCTGTATATATTACAAATTCCGGATTAGACGGGTTAGGAGCTATTGATAGGTCTATGTTTAAACCATTATTTGAACTATGATACATATCCGGCAGGAAAAGACAATTTCCATTCAACATAAGATTAATATAAAATGGAGGAGGATCTGTCATCGCTCCAATATGAAATTCTATTTCCGCAGCGGTAACTCTGTTTGGGAGAGAACAAACATGTTTATGTCTATATTGGTCAAAAGTAAAATCACCGGAGGTTATCCGAATGGCTCCCGGCATAAATGTAGCAATTAATGTTAAATGCTGATGCACCGGAAGAGGAATACCACCAGTATAAGGATCTACAAGCGTTATCGTTGCTTCATAGCCAAATGTAGGTGTCTGGCCTGTCAAGGAGTAGCAGCAGAAAGCCAATAATGCGGTGATGCAAATTAATTTTTTCATAATATATTATTTCAAACAATTTTTTACAATTTGACTTCTTTGTCGGTCATCTCTCCGTAACGGCCGTCCTGTAATACGGGGCGGACGGCATAACGGAATTTTTTCGTTTCTTTCCAAGGCGTGGTATCGGTAATGGCTTTTTGGTCGCCGTCAACACTTTTCCATAAGGAGAGCGGCTCGTCGCCGAAAG
>Ga0099364_10002632_pt1 | contig 28430 bp, 15 predicted proteins | sample TergutTh196P3_FD_73070 | JGI IMG/M metagenome (GOLD analysis project Ga0099364, IMG submission 73070) | Microcerotermes parvus P3 segment gut microbial communities from Pointe-Noire, Republic of the Congo - Th196 P3 | ecosystem: Host-associated > Arthropoda: Insects > Digestive system > Gut ... | reverse complement strand
GTAAGTGAGTGAGTGAGTAAGTGAGTGAGTAAGTGAGTGAGTGAGTGAGTAAGTGAGTAAGTGAGTAAGCATATTGTTACAGTTCACGGGTAGCCCGTCATTGCGAGCGAAGCGAAGCAATCTAGGCGTTTTATGTGTCAAATACTTATCGAGCCTTGATTGCTTCGTCGCTGCACTCCTCGCAATGACGAAGCGAGATGCGTTTTTGCTATAGACTCAGAGGGTTTGGGTTACCCGTGAACAGTACACTCATATAAATAAGTGTTGATTCAAGGTTGATTCAAAGGTTGATTCAAGGTTGATTCAAAAAAATTCTATTAGTTGAAAAATCTAATAACACGTGCTATTCTGTAAGCGTTCAATGCGGGATTGGAAAGGGCACGGTTGTTTCTGTAAGCGTTCAACGCGGGATTGGAAAAGGCACGGTTGTTTCTGTAAGCGTTCAACACTGTATTGGAAAGGGCACGGTTGTTGTGGTTATATTCCCTTCCAATCAAAACGTTGCATCTATCAAAATAAGCGTGGTAATCTGTACTTCGATGGAGACATTGTAAAATAAATAAAGCAGAGGGGTGAAGCAATGAGACTGTGCAGCGGCAAGCAAAAGACTTTGTTTAATAACATACTGATAATGACCGGGATGCTTGTGCTTACCGTGCTGATCGAAGAGGGCTTGTTGCTTCTAGGGCTGTCTAACGAAAACCTTATTTTGCTATATATCCTGTATGTGTTGGTTGTCGCGCGCCTTACGGAGGGCTACTTGTACGGCATTCTCGCCGCTGTATTCGGAACTTTTGTCTTCGACTATTTGGTGACCGAGCCCCGCAGGGGGTTCAGTATTACCGTGGGATTTCCGGTAACCCTATTATTCATGTTGGCTGTCACTTTATTGTTCTGTGCAATAACGACGCAGCTTAAAGCTTCATTTGCCCAGCAGAATTCCTTTCGAATAGATGCAGAAAAGGAAAAAATGCGCGGCATGTTGCTACGGGCCCTTTCACATGATTTAAGGACCCCGCTGACTGGCATTTTCTCCGCAAGCTCAATTATTGAAGAACAGGCGGCAACTCTCGCGGTTGCCGATATTCGTCGGCTTTCCTCGGACGTCAAAAACAACTCTGAATGGCTAATACGAATAGTGGAGAACCTACTTGCCGTAACACGGATTTCAGAGGGCTCCGTCAAAGTAAAAAAGACAATGGAAGCAGCCGAAGAAATCATGGCGCAGTCAGTAACTATTGTGCGAAAAAGGTTCCCAGACTGCATAATAAATGTAAAAGCGCCCGACGAGCCTATACTTGTTTCGGTAGACGGGATTCTCATTTCTCAGGTTTTCATAAACCTGTTGGAGAATGCTGTTAAATATTCCCCGCCTTCCTCGCCCGTGACGTTTTCTTTACGCATATACAATGGCTGTGCAAATTTTGAAGTAAGCGATCATGGGCATGGCATATCAACTAGCGTAATAGGCCAGCTCTTTGAAACGCCAATCCACCAGCCAGAACAAAGCGTCGATTCAATTAGCGGCATAGGCATAGGCCTGTCGATCTGCAAGACAATAATTGACGCTCACGGCGGCGTGATAGCTGGTGCAAACAAGGGGGACGGCGGTGCGGTTTTCAATGTCGCGCTGCCACTATGATGCTGGGCGGCTCACCCAAAAACGGTTCGGGCAGTTGTCTGGCGGCTACAACGCTGAGCAGCAAAAAGACAAGCAATAACCGCAAACCCTTTCACTCTCTGGTATAACGAACAATCGGTGATAATATTTTGAAAGGAGATAGTAGCTCATGAAAATAGTAATGTTCGATGGAAGCCATAAAAAAATCGAAGGATCAGTAAATGAATTTATCAGTAATGACAGCATTAAAGTGATTGAGATTAAGATGGAAACTTCCGCTAGTGGTACGGTCGTCATGGTTGTCTATGAAGAAATCTAGTACTGCGGGAACTGTACTGCAGGAACTGTACTGCAGGAACTGTACTGCAGGAACTGTACAGCAGGAACTATAGCCAAGTGAAAGGGAGCAATAAAAGAACCCGGGGGCAACTATTTTCAGTTTCCCCCGGGCGTTCCGTTCCTTTTTCCTATGCCCCCTTCAAACGCTTAGGGCCGCTAGTCGAGGGACGTCACTGACGTAAGCGGCAAATAACCGTCCTCCCAGATGAAGAAATTGTACTGGGTAGCGTCTTTATCCGTGTCCAGCGATGGCTGGGCAATTATGGAGCCATTGGCTGGTATGTTGTAAACATATTCTTTGGCAGAAATCATCCTGCCGTCGATGTCAAACGACGCTAGTATTACGGAAACCGATTTGGCCTCTGTGCCCGGGTTCTCAATAGAAAACTCCGGATTGAAGCCAATATCATCACCTAGCTTGATGTTTCTGACTATTTCCAAACCGCCTTCGCCCTGTACCGACGTTGAAGAGATATTGTAGCCCGGGTTAAGCGACAACTCCGCGCTTGGCCCCCCGGTATACACATATGCGTCGGCGATCGGGTAATTGGGATGGCTAACATTAAGCGTGTATTCCTGATTCTTGTCCGGTACAACCGGGAAAGTATAGAACCCAGTTAGATCCGAAGAAGTTGGCCTTCCCACCTGTTTTCCGTCGCGATCGTACAGCGTAATCACTGCCCCTGTGACATTTCCTCCATCAGGGTTTGTTATTTTCCCTGATATGGAAGGCTTAGCAACAGGCGACACATGGTAGATAATGCCGGTCGTAAATGATACGTCGCTCAGCTTAATCAAACCGCTGGCGTCAGAGGTTCTGCTCAGCTTTTTCCCAGTCATAATGTCAGTCAGCACATACGCGGCATTTTGCCTAAGCCCCCGTATCTCAACTGGGCCACTGTAAGTGTTGGCGCTAACATAGTCATTGCCCCACGGGTCGACCGTTGGCTGGTTTACCCTGGATTTAAGCATCGCAACCGAGTTGGTCGTCGCGTAGAAGGAGTAGTAGAAATTGTTATCGTCCCTTTTAAACGCATAGGCTTCAGGGTAATCGATGCCATACTTGTACAGACTCATAAATTCGGACCTGTTTATCCCAAAATCGCTGTTCAAGCCGTAGTACTTGACATAATCGCCATACTTGTACGCGCTTCTCGCCCTAGGTGCTGTTTGGCTGTTGTCGTTTGCCGCGACCCCCTGTCCATAAGTCGCGCTGGCGGTCCCGTTGTCGGTACGGTCGTACCATTCGTCACCGGGGTACGCCATCAGGTAGCCCATTGCGCCCATGTTGTCGGTACTGCTTACTGTCCCTTTGACCGGGTAATACTTGGCTGTCGCGTACTTCGTTGAGAATGTCGAGCCTACCCCAAGAATGGAAAGCAAATCAGGCGGGCCGCTTGTCCTTCTCGCTTCGTTTCCAGTTACAAGCATCGTGAGGAAGTCATGATCGCTGTCAATCATCGCAGTCGGCCCATAGAATCCCCTTTGCCACTTGTTCTCATAGCGCATGTATCGCGAACCCAACAAATCGCCCGCTATTGCGCGGTTTGTGCCTGGATACGTGAAGTAGTCGTTTTGCCCGCCGCACTGGCAGTTCTTTATCAGCGGCAACTTTTCCTTGTCAATAACGGCGCCGCCTTCTACAGCCTTCGCGCCCATTGCGACGCTGGCTTTTTCATAAAGCAGTTTGTAGAATGTAGCCTCGCCTTCAATAGCGGCGTTGAGGTTCCCGTCGTGCCCGTGGCCAGCAATTCCCGGCTCGCCTGCGAAACATTGGGCTACGCCGTGGAACGAGTCGCCCTTGATTCCGTCAAAACCGTACTCCACAAATATCCTGTTCACGAAATGCTCCGCAAAGCCTTCAACTGCATCGGGGTTACCGTAGCACAGCCGTGCGACGCGCCCGCCTGTATTGTTATAGATAAACCAGTCGGGGTGGTTCGCCGTCATCGACGTTGCGCTGAGAACCGGCGTCTGGCACCAAGCAATTACCTTCATGCCATTGTCCTGGAAATGCTTGATGTACTGCTTAATAATTTCCATAGCTTCCGGCACGGTCCTGCATGGGAAGCTTTTGCCTGGGTAAAGATCTTCTAGTATCTTGCCCGTTTCCTCCCAATCGACATATCGGGTATCGCCGATGGCTGGCAGGTATTCTCCCTGCGAACCTGCGGCTTGCCTGTTGTACCAGCTCGCGTCAAGGGTAACTGAGGAGATTCCCAATTCCAACAATTCATCAAGTTTTGCAAGTATCTCTTCAGGCCTGAAGAACTCGTCATAGCCCCATGTCTCATAAGACGGCGAATATGCCCAGTCGGGTAGCCCGTCTGTAAGCACGCCTGCAGGCGTGAGCAGCCCTGGCTGGTACAAATGGGACATGTTTGCCAGGTCGTACGCTTCCTCGGTCAGGTTGCTCATGACCTTGGTAAACAGGTTCGCGCTGTCGTAAAAGTCGCCGTTGTGGACGCCCAGCACGCTCGTGCCTACATATGTGTTTACGTCTTTGGCAAGCGTTTTGCCCGGCCAACCAATCCAAGTGTAAACTGTCTCATGGTTCCCAGTAATGCCGCTACCACGCAACGGAAGTTCCATGGAGTAAGTATGGCTCGGCATGGCGGACCCTGTCATAAAGCCAATGTTAGTTCCGTGGATAGCGTTGATCGGAATGCCGTCGTTAGATGGGCCCCAGCCCCAGAGGTTGTATGAGATTGTGTCAAGTGCCGTATAGTTGTTGGGTGCCGCACCAATGCCAAACGTGTCGTACACTGGCTTAAGGTTGTCATTATTCCTGACAATATCGCTTCCTACATACGCCCAAAGCCCGGCTTCTACCTTGTCTGGTATCTGAGTGGGTTTCACGTCAGCAATCTTAAAGTTGTTCTCAACAAATTTTGCTACTGGAAGCGCCGCCGCTTCGCCGTCGTACTTGTAGTAGCTCGAAATGGTCACCGCGCCCGGAGCGGTAGCGGAAGTCTCGATAACGACCGTGCGCTCTAGGTTGTTAACGGAGTTATAGCCAGTCACTGTTAGGCGATCGCCCGTTCCGGCGTAGGTATTTACCCCTTTTTCGAAGCTCGACGACGTTACCTCGAAATCGTCGGCAAGCAAAGTCTCCTGACTGCCCAAAACGGAAGTGTTCCTTGCCCCGGCGGTAACATAGCCGGACACCGTGGAAAGCAGTTTCGCTGAGTTGTTGTGGAATGTGGTTGTAGCCGTGCCCTGCCCCGTAGACCAGGGTAGCTCATTTTTCCAAGGCGCACTGGGAACTGCGGTGGCGCCGTCGTCGTCCATCGCGGTTATTGGCTGAGTCATGGCTGTCCATTTGGGCGCCCTAGAGGTCCCATCATTGCGGAAGATCTGCATGGACAAGTTATCGTCAACTATTACCCTGATGTTGCCGTCGTTGATCTCCGCCATCTCCAATTCAGCTTTTATGATCATTACTTCGGTGAAACTGGGGAGTGTGACTACAGCCTTCCCTGCGGCGTCCGCAACAATGGTTTCGAACCCTGCGAGGGGTACATTGTTGCCGGAGTTGTTGTCGTCAATCACTGTTAATGTGTACGATGAGGAAGGGTTCAAACCACGCAACTCGAATTCGCCGCTGTAGGTCATGGTAGTCTCGCCACCGCCTGCATACCTCGATCCTCCGGAAAAACTGGCGACAGGGGCGTTTGACGCAAAGACGCTGTAGTACTTGGCATTCTGATTTGGTTTATCATAGGCTAAAGCCTCTGGATAGTCAAAACCAAATTTATACTCGTCCATAAAATAGCCGCTGGGCAAGCTTAGTTCATAAGCTATAGGGAAGTATTTCATTATTGCCGCGCTGGGGTCATTTGCATTGGCATTCCAGAATTTTGACTCCATTACGTATCCTGCTGCCATAAGGCTCTTGCACCTGCTACCGAAGTTTTCAACATGGTCGCTGACTGCCGGGGCATTGTCGCCGTATAAGCCCTTCCACATCTTAATGGAGTAGCGTGCCTTACGGACATTGCTACCGCCCGGGTCGCCTGTTATTGGGCGGTTTGTGCCGTTTTGGGTAAAGAAGTTCATCATTGTGCCGCACTGGCAGTGTTTGATCCAGGGGTCCTCTCCTAGAATTTCCTTGCCTTTGTCGTAGATCAGCTTCCAGAACAGCGCATAGGCTTCATAGCCTGCCTTCGGGTTGTCGTCGTGGCCGTGTCCAATGGCAAAGCACTGCGAAGTGCCCCATTGCGTATCAATTTTAAGGCCGTCGAAACCGTATTCCTTAAATATCTTATTGGCGAAATAATCCGTGTAATTGTTCAAAACCTTAGGATTGCCAAGGCAGAGCTCCGCCGTGCCGCTTTGTGGGTAAAACCCGACTTGCCTCTTGTACACTGGCGACGGCGAATCGGGCAGCAACTGGCCGGTGGCTGGGTTGAACTGCGCCGCGTTCGTGGTTATCGGGTAGTCGGGGAACGTATCTGCGAACCCCCCTGGCTGGTTCCCTCCCGCATTTAAGGTAGACCCCTGGAAAAAGCTCATGGGCATACACCACGCGGCTGTCTTAAATCCATTTTCGTGCATGAAGTCGTTCCATTTTCTTACGACAGCCAAGACTTGCGCGTCTGTGGCGCCGCCTTCCGCGATTGTTGGGAACGGCATGTTAAAATAGTCGGCGACATTCTTCCACTTACCAGCTACGGCAATATAGTTGCCCTCGCCAGCCCTCTGGGATGTCGCTACGCTAGCCGTGCTGTATGACGCGCCGCCGGGAAGGTGGCTGTTGTTGCCTGACGAGCGCGGGTACCACGCCGCGTCCAGGACAATGTACTTTATGCCTAGCCGCTTGAAAGTGCCGTTAAGGACGTAATCAATCGACACCTTGGGGTCAAAGCTTTCAACGCCGCCCCAGCTCTCCCAAGAGCCTTCCCAAGCGTAATCAGGATAGCCGTCCGGATCCGGCGGGGCTAACCAATCGCTGGGCAATGACTGGCCAAAGATTTCCAGGTCGGAAATATAAGACATAGCCTGGGTATACTGTTTGCTTCCGTTGTAATTGTCGCCTGTGTGAACGCCAACAATGGTCGTTCCGATCTGAGTTTCCACTCCGGGCTGAAGCGACTGCCCCGGGAAACCTACCCATGTGTAAGCCGTATCGTGCTGGCCAGTTATGCCGCTGCCGCGCGTCGGTATCTCCATACTGCGCACACAGTATGGCATAGCGGAGCCAACGAGAATGCCGACATTCGTTCCCCAGTAATCGTTGAACGGAAGCCCGCCATTTTCGCCCCAGAACCAGTTGTTCCTTGAAACCAGGGTCGGGTTGTTTGATTCGCCGCCGCTGACTATGTTAGCATCCATAGCCGTGGTGGTGTTTATCCCCATCGTACTAAACATCGGTATAACATAGTCCGCGCCCCAAACGAGCGTTGCGCCCTGCTGCGTCCACAACCCAGCTTCCCTCTTGTTCGCGATGTAGTCGCCCGCTGGAAGCGGGTCATGGATCTTGTAATTGTTTTCAACAAACCTTGCGATATCAAGGGCTGAGGAGCCGTTGTTCTGATATTTTGTCGTAATGGATATGACGCCGGGAACCCTGTCAGTCGTCTCAATCACAAGGATGCGCGTGAGGTTGCTCGCGGCGCTAACACCTGTTACCGTAAGGCGGCTGCCGATTCCAAAATATGTTTTAACGTTTGATTCAAGCTTGCTGTCTGTCGTAGCGAAGTCGTCAACAGCGACCTCGTTTCCAACTGTGGATCCTGTTGACCTTGTTCCGGTCGTAACATACCCGGATTTAGCTGACAAGAGCTTTGCCGAGCCATTGTTGAAGCTGGTTGCGCTGGTGCCTGTGCCGGCTGACCATGGAAGAGCGTTCTTCCACGGTGCGGTGTTGACAGCGGTAGCGCCGTCCTCGCCTAACGCTGTTATCGGTTGTGTCATCTGAGTCTTGGTCCCGTCTTCCTCAACGCGGAAGACCGTCATCGACATGAACTCGTCAACCTCAACGTAAACCCCGTCGCCGGTAAGGGACGCTTCTGTCGCTCCATGCACAACTGCCGCAGGGACAATTGCTGTCGTGGGCATCACGAAAGCCAACACTAAAATAAGCGATAGCAGCCTTCTTGGAAATTTGTTCATATTTTACCGTCTCTCCTTTTCTACATTTTTTACTTGCTTACACTTCGTGTTTCAACTAAGCGATGTAAAAAAACAGTCACCCCCTTAATTTTTACTTATAGCATCAGAGCGAACTCCCCCCCCAGGGATCACTCTGTTCCTTACACCCGAAATACTGTTACGACTCTTCCGCCATATACGGATATACGCTCTTAAACCTCTCTCTTAATACATCCAGTTTGTTTCTTTCATATCTATCTATTGCAAATAACAGAGCGCCATGACAGGGAGAAAGCTTAGGTGCAAAAACATTAGCTTTAATATGTTTGTTTAACCCTTGCTTGAATGGGTTTAAAAATAATTCCTCTTCGTTAAACAGGCCTCCAATATATGAAATATCAACGGCATCATCACCAAAATCCAACTGCCTTACAGAACCCAAGACAATCAATACAACTTCCTCAACCGCTTGCCTGTATGCCATTGCCGCTGTTTCGTCGCCCCGTTTAAATGCCTCGTGCAAAACTGCTTGGAGGGACGCAGTTTTCTTTCTGAAGCTGGCGTATTCGGAATGCACAATGCCAATAACCTCAATGTCTTCCTTGACATTAAAATGCTCCCTCATTAGCGCGTAAAGCGCACCTCTGGGCAAACGGCTATCGCTTTGCTTGGCAAAGAGTTCCAGTGCCTTTTTACCCAACCAATAACCCGACCCCTCGTCTGAGAAAAACTCGCTCCAACCGCCTGACCGAACAAGCTTTCCTGCCTTGTCACATCCCACCGACATCGAACCAGTCCCACAAACAACAGCCACGCCTGCTGAATAAGCCAGTGCGCCCGCCCAAGCGCAATACACGTCATTTTCGAAGCTTATGCGCGTATTCGGAAACGCCGACCTTATTTCGGAAACCGCTTTTTTGTCGCCCTCAATATTCTCTCCGAATGCAGGCATGCCAAAACCAACGAGGCAGTTCTTTAGGTCAACGCCCAGTTGTCCAAACGCGCCTTTAAGCGTTTGAACAACGCCGCCAACCCCGATTTGGTGATAATCCGTTGTGCCGACGCTAATCTCCTGTACCATATTGCCGGACAAATCATAGCATTGGATTTTCGTTTTGCTTCCCCCTCCGTCAATACCAATAAGAAGCTCCATTTTTACCCCCTTTAGTCTTACTGCAGGTCGCGCTTTTTGTGTGTGCCTACGGCAACTACCTTTTGTCAAACTGCCCCCTGTGCCCCTTAACCGTTCAGAACCCCCACTTTGTCATTGCGAGGAGCGTAGCGAAGAAGCAATCTAGTCTGTGGATTTCTGTTTTGCTGTATTTTCCCGTTTAATTCTGTGCCTGGATTGCTTCGCTTTGCTCGCAATGACGAGGGGTATTTGAATAGTCACTGTGCCCCCTTTACGGCGCACAACCCCCCCTATACCATGATTGTTAGTCTAATCGTGGTACAATAACTTGGCCTGTTTTGCATAGCATAGCCCGTTGCGCTTAGCATAGCCTGTTTTGCTTAGCATAGCCCGTTGCGCTTAGCACTGCCTGTTTTGCTTAGCATAGCCTATTGCGCTTAGCATAGCCTGTTTTGCTTAGCATAGCCTATTGCGCTTAGCATAGCCTGTTTTGCTTAGCATAGCCTGTTTCACTTAACATAGCCTATTGCGCTTAGTACTGCCTGTTTCGCTTAGCATAGCCGATTTTATTTTTTTTGATAAAGCCGTTAAACCGAATTACGCGACTGCTGCATTCTTTTTCTTTGCGTAAATATCGAAGCAAACCGCAACAATTAGCACTAGCCCCTTGATTATGTTTTGCCAATCAATAGGCAAGCCCATTATAGACATTCCATTGTTCAAAACGCCCATAACCATTGCGCCAATAATACCCCCAACAATTGTCCCAATACCCCCGGACGTAGAAGCCCCGCCAATATAACACGCGGCGATCGCGTCCAGCTCGTACCCGTTGCCAGCCCTTGGCGTCGCGGCGTTTAACCTTCCTGCGACAACCATGCCCGCCAATGCGGTTAATATGCCCATATTTGCAAATACTATAAATTTAATTTTTGACACATTTATTCCTGAAAGCTGAGCCGCCGTCTGGTTGCCCCCCACCGAGTAAATATGGCGGCCGATTATTGTGTTGTTCATAACAAACGAATATACAACTACCAGCCCGCCAACTATACACAAGACAACAGGAACCCCATTGTAAATTGACAGCACGGACGCCAACAGCCCTATTACAAGCGATATTACACATACCTTTACAATGCTCAAATGCGCTGGCATAACCTCAAGGCTGTATTTTTGCTTTGTTCTTCGGTTCTTAATCTCAGAAAAGACAAGGAAGAGTATGATCCCTGCCCCCAATACAAGGGAAACCAAGTCAAAGCCCATAAACTTATATGAAATAAACCCAATTGACATGGTCTGGAAAGCTGGCGGGTATGGCCCCAACGTCTGGCCGCTAAGGATGACCTGGCATACCCCGCGATATATCAGCATCCCAGCCAGCGTTGCGATGAACGGGGGAATATTTATTGCCGAGACTAATAGCCCATGCCCACTTCCAATAAGCAACCCGATAAGCAAAACAAGCGGTATCCCAATAATAATTGGCATCTTATTGTTTATCATCAGAATTGCGGATATAGCGCCGGTTGCAGCTACAACAGAGCCGATCGAGAGATCGACATAGCCGGTGATAATAACCAGCATCATTCCAATAGCCATAATATGAATATAACAAGTCTGCATAATGAGGTTCGTTATGTTCATCGGCTTTAGAAGCACCCCTTTAGTTGATATCTGGAAGAACACGATAATAAACGAAAGCGCTATTATCATCCCATATTGTCTTATATTTCCTTTAACGAGCTGCCGCATAACTATCCTCACTCCTGTTCATATGATTCACTATACACTTCATGACACTCTCCTGAGATATCTCAGTCTTCTCAAGCTCGCCAGCAATTTCGCCCTTGTTCACCACGTAAACCCTGTCGCTCATGCTAAGGACCTCAGGCAAATCAGATGATATAAACAGAATTGACTTGCCTTCCGTAACCAGCCTGTTCATTATCTGGTAAATCTCATACTTTGCGCCAACGTCGATACCTCTGGTCGGCTCGTCAAAAATAAACACGTCAGCGTTTGTCATTATCCACTTTGCGAGGCAAACCTTCTGTTGGTTCCCGCCTGACAGGCTCCCAACGGCTTGGTTTATGCTTCTGGCTTTGATGTTAAATTCTTCTTTAGCTTTTTCTGCCGCTAAGTTTTCCTTGTCCCTGTCAATAACCGACGATTTTGCGAATTTCTTTAAGTTAACTGTCGTGATGTTTTGCTTGACGGAGTGTATTATTGATAGGCCTTTCCCTTTGCGGTCTTCAGTCAAATAGGCTATACTGCTGTTGATAGCGTTTCTTACAGTAGATGTGCTTGCGCGTTTTCCGTTCACAAACACCTCTCCGCTGATTTTTTGCCCGTAGGAACTGCCAAAGACAGCCATTGCTATTTCAGTCCGGCCCGCCCCCATCAATCCCGCGAACCCGACTATTTCCCCTTTGCGAATATTGAAATTTACGTCGTTTACTACCTTCCGCTGGTCGTTCATTGGGTGATAGGAATTCAAACCGCGGACTTCAAAACGCACATCCCCAAGGGCAACGTCCCTTTTCGGGTACCTGTCGACAATCTCGCGGCCTACCATGCCCTTAATTATTCTGTCTTCCGACATTTCTTTCGCTGATATCGATTCGATGGTTTTGCCGTCGCGCAAAATAGTCACCGTGTCGGCAACCCCTTCAAGCTCGCTCAGTTTATGCGATATTAACACCGATGTAAGGTTGTTTTCTTTTTTTAGCGTCAACAGCAGATTTAACAATTTGTTGCTCTCTTCAACATTAAGAGCTGCTGTCGGTTCGTCCAGAATAAGGAGGCGGCAGTTTTTTGACAATGCCTTCGCGATTTCTACAAGCTGTTGTTTCCCGACGCTTAATGCCCCTACGAGAGTTTGAGGATCCTCCTTGAGGCCAACTATTTCCAAGTATTCCTGTGCCCTTCGGTTTGTCTCGTTCCAATCGATTATTGAGCCGTATTTGGTGATTTCATGATTTAGGTATATGTTCTCCGCAATCGAAAGGTATGGGCTTAGCGCAAGCTCCTGGTGAATAAACGCGATCCCCTTCTCCTCGCTGTCGCGGATATTTCGGAATTTGCACACGTCCCCCGAAATCACGACGTCGCCCTTATATGTCCCATACGGGTAAACGCCGCCCAAGATATTCATAAGCGTGGATTTCCCTGCTCCGTTTTCGCCAACCAGGGCGTGAACCTCGCCTTCAGCCACTTCAAAATTGACATCGTCCAATGCCTTGACCCCAGGGAAAACCTTTGTTATTTCGTTCATTTGTAATATGATTTGCTTCATACGCTTCTCAGCCCCATATACTCCATATACTCCATATAACTCCGTATACTCCACATTACTCCATATACTCCATGCGCAAACCCTCTCCGTAGCCATTGAATCATGGGGCTGTTGAATTTTGAATAATTCAACAGCCCCATGCCCGTTTATGCTTAGATTCTATTGCAGTGCAAGGTCTGCCTCAGTATATTCCCCTCTTTCAAAGAAGTACTTTGGAATTGTCTCTTTTGTTAGTTCGAAAGCATCCGCCAGGTATGCGGCGACATCTTTTGCATCGTTGTTATAGGTCGTTGTCATATCAAGCGGCGTGCCTTTTAGCATTGCTTCGCAGACTTCGACGGCGCGTCCGGCGAGGACTTCCAAATCAAGAAAGATCGAAGAGTACTGTTCGTCGTTCCAAATGGATATCAAGGACGGAAGCTCACAATCCTGGCCAGTTACCTTAGCCATTGGCTTATCGGCGGATCCGTATCCAACAGCCTTGAGCGCTCCGATCATTCCTAGGCTTAAGCCGTCATATGGCGACAACGCACCCGCAAGGATGTCGTCTGTGTAATGTGCGCTCAGAAGGTTTTGCATGCGGTTTTGAGCCACAAGCCCGTCCCAGCCCGGCGTTGCGCATTCGTTTAGCGAGGTCTGCCCGCTCTTGACCACTACCTTGCCGGAATCGAGGTATGGTTGAATCATATCCACCGCTCCGTCAAAGTAAAGATGGGTATTGCTGTCGTCCAAGGATCCGGCAAATAGTTCAATGTACAATGGGTTAGCTGGGTCAGCCGCGTCTGCGTTAATGCCCTTCATCAGCGAATTACCCATGTGGTTGCCAATCCTCGTGCTGTCAAATCCGACAAAATAGTCTACGTCTTGAGTTTCCATTAAAAGCCTGTCATAAGCAAGGATCTGAATGTTTTGCGCTTTAGCTTGGGCAAGCGGGGCGGACATCGATGCTCCGTCAATTGGGCATATTATCAAAAACTTAGCCCCTCTAGTGATCATGTTCTCTACCTGGCTTACCTGCTGGTCAACCTGGTCGTTCGCAAACTGTAAATCCACTTCGTAGCCGGCACTTTCAAGCCCCGCCTTCATGAAGTCGCCCTCGATTATCCAACGTTCGGCAGTCCTGGTCGGCATGGAAATACCAACAAGGGTAGTGTCAGCGGCGGCGGCGGCGGAAGTGGCAGGCGCTGCCGTCGTGGTAGCTGGGGCGGCTGGCTGCGGCGTACCGCAAGCCGTAACTACTGACAGTATCATAGCCAGAGTTAAGAATAGTACAAGAATCCTTTTCATAGTATTACCTCCGAGTTTTTTGTATTTCCAAAGATACTGAACGGCTTACTCGGTTCTTGCGGCTAAACAGCCTTGTCGAAGTTAAGCGCCCACTCTTTGAGATCAACTTGAGATCAATAATCATAAATGATTACGCCCTTTACCACCCTGTTAACCGCCCCAGAAGGGGACGGGTCGTCTGTCGTAACCCCTAAAGACAGGGATTTGAACATAGCAAGCATCTGGCAGAACACAAGCATTTGCAAACCTGTAAAAAGCTCGCCACAACCAGCAAAACCACCCGACGGGATTCTAATAACCCCATCGCCTGGAACATCGCCCGCATCGTTCCCACAAATGGCTATGACGATGTTTTGTTTTTGTTGATTGCACACTTCTTTTAAGAGGTCAACGTCATACCTTGCTGTAAACGGGTCGTCGGAAATCATATGAACAGTAAGAGTATTGTCTTTTATCACGCTCTTAAACCCATGCCGAAAACCCGTAGCGCTATCAAAAGAGCCGCTTACCGCCCCGTTCGTCAGTTCCATCATTTTTAGCGAAGCTTCATGTGCAACATGCTTTAGAAAACCGCAACCCAGGTACACGATCCGGTCAAAGTCCCTTCCAGCCCATTTTGAAGCGGCTTCTGTAAACTCTAGGCTATGGTCCTTTATATGTTCTGAGATCAAGGCAATATCTGCCAATAAATCCTCAACCCTGTCCAGGTTGAATAACGCATAACCCGCTAGGAGCATGCACGACACACTGCTTGTCATAGCGAAACCATTGTCGTTCGAACCCTCTGGCATTACTAAAATCATGCTTTTGTCCGATTCCCTAGTCAAATGGTAGAGGTTGCTTGTGTCGTCGCATACAATCGCGATTTCGAACAGATCTTTGATAGCGGTCCTTGCGTATTTTATAGCGCCAACTGATTCAGGGCTGTTGCCTGAACGGGCGAAAGATATAATCAAGGTAGGGATATCCGCAAAAAGATGCGAACCAGGCGAGGTTACAATGTCTGTAGTGTGTATGGACTCAGTCCTTACCCCCGCATATTTTGCTATTAGAACCGACAATGCGTCGCCAACAAAAGCCGAACTCCCGGCTCCGGTAAAAATTATTCTCACTTGGCTTATGTCGCCAATTTTTTTCATGAAAGAGGAGATTTCGGCACTTCTCCCAGCCAACTCCCTGGCAAGGCAATTCCAGAGCTTTGGTTGATGGGCAATCTCCTTGGATGTATGGACGCAGTCGCCCCTGGAAAAGAACTCTTCCCCGATCCCATAAAAAGCCTCGTGGCTACACATTTTCAAAACACTCCTTTACATAAATATCCTGGCATTAAAAGGAAAAAAATTGCTGATTTTGAAAGGTTATGATGTTATAATAACATGATATGCTCAGCTTGTCAAAGACATTGATTGATGTTATAATGCATGACTATAATCTATCAATGTTTCTTATATGTCGTTATAATGTTTGACAAACATTGTTATATTGTTTGACAAACGTTGTTATGACATTTGGCTCAAATTGTTATAATGTTTGACCCTGATTGTTATAGCTGTTATAGTTGTTATGGTTGAGTAACTATTCAAATGCCCCTCGTCATTGCGAGCAAAGCGAAGCAATCCAGGTGCCGAATTAACGGTAAAATACAGCGAAACAGAGATTTCACAGACTAGATTGCTTCTTCGCTACGCTCCTCGCAATGACAAAGTGGGGGTTCTGAACAGTTACATGGTTGATGTAATTGATGTAATTGATGTAATTGATGTAATTGATGTAATTGATGTAATTGATGTAGTAGTTGATGTAATTGATGTAGTAGTTGATGTAGTTGTTACAGAGGTTATGATACTATAGATGTTAATGATGCTATATTTGGAGGAAAATTTCACTATGAATGTCCAGGATTACAAACTGTTTGACAACGGCGCACCTTTCACCCGCTACTACCAGCTTAGGGAGCATATGGCACAGAAGATCGCATCCCGTGAGTGGAAGCCTGGGCAGAAGATACCCTCTGAGACCGAGTTATGCGAAATATATGGTGTTAGCCGTATTACTGTAAGAAAAGCGGTTGAGGATTTGGTGCGTTTGGGGCGGCTAATAAAACAACAGGGGAAAGGTACATTTGTCACGAACGTTTCAATGGAGCATAAGCTGACAAAATTTTACTCATTTAGTGAAGAACTCAAACAAAGCGGAATGACGGAAAATGTTCAAGTGCTTTCCTTCGTCGTAGACACGGCAACCGAAATTGTTAGGGAGAAGCTTTCTTTACAACAACAAGCGCAAGTGTTCATACTTAAAAGGCTAAGAATGGCCAATGAGATGCCGTATACCGTTGAGTTTTCCCATATTCCGTATTCTATGTGTCCTAATCTGACAGGCGAAAGCATTGCCGAAAATGGGCTGTACAACTCTATGCGGGCCCTAAATGTATACCCCGAACGAATCGTTGAAAAACTCCGGGCGATAGCAGTTGGCAAAACTGACGCAAGCCTTATGAAGATTAAACCAAACTCCCCCGCGATTCTGTTAGAGAGACTAACATACTTCGGGACTGACCCAATTGAGTACTGTGTTTCGACAGTTAGGGGAGATTTTTTTACATATACTTTTGAACTTCAATAGTTAATTTGAAACAATACCGCCGCAATCCCATGGGCTAAAGCTCATGGTAGGGTTCACAATGTCGTTTTGAGAATTCGATTATTGGCAGGATAATCTTTATTTCCTTTGCGTGGGCGCCATGGGCGCCGTGGGCGTCGTTCGTGCCGCTTGCATTGTTAGCACTGCCAACATTGTAAGCACTGCCAGCATAGTTAGCGTTGCTAACATTGTTCGTGCTGCCAGCATAGTTGGCGTTGCCAACATAGTTAGCACTACCAGCATAGTTAGCGCTACCAGCATAGTTAGCGCTACCAGCATAGTTAGTGCTACCAGCATAGTTAGTGCTACCAGCATTGTTAGTACTGCTAGCATCGTTAGCACTGCTAGCATCGTTCGTGCCGTCAACCATTTTGCGCTGGTTGTTGATACCGGGCTTCCAAAAGACGACATGCCTTACCGACGCTTTCGTCGGGGCATAGCCTTTTTCTTTATACTTTTCAACTTCTTTGCGAAACGCGGCAGAGAATTTTATCACTTGCACGCCTCTTATTGCACAACCATTTTCGACAATATCAAGTTCCTGTCCGCTCCGAAGTGAGCCAATCTCCCTTTTTCGGTACTCAAAAAAGCCCAGCACAACATCCGCATGGGAAAGCTGGACGCAAATCTTGTCTGGCGCGGGGTACTTGTTGTCGTCGGATTCCCTTTTTATGCCCTCCAGGCAAATTTGGTCAAAATAGTCCCCGTTGTAGAGAATGTTCAGGTTTTTCTTAGCGCGCGTTATGGCAACATAAATTGCCCTCTTTTGCTCGTCGCCCATTTTGGGGAACCGGCTTAGGGCAAGATACACATTGTCAAACTCCCTTCCTTTTGTCTGGTGTATTGTCGAAACAAGCACTGCCCCCTCTGAATTCGTTATGAAGTCCTCCAGATTCGATTCCCTTGCGAATAGTTTAAGGTCGCTTTTGTATTTGGCATAAGTGTTTGTTTCCTCAAAATCCTTAATAAGCTTTAGCACGCCTGGCAGATTGTCACTGCAAGCGTACTTTTTTTTCAGGAAATGCTTGGCCTTTTTCCACACCTCTTCGCTAATCGCGTAGCTGTCGCTGTAGCCTTCCACGTAGTCGATAAAATCCCGTATCTCAACCAGGTTATACAAATTGAACCCGCTGTTCGACTGTATCTGCCTTGCTGCAACGCCATGGTGAAGGAGAAGCCCCACTACGTTCAGAGCTTCCTCGTTTGTCCGGGTGACAACACAGGTCGTCGCCTGCTTATTCTCATCGGCCTTTTTCTCATCAGCCTTTTTCTCATCAGCCTTTTTCTCATCAGCCATATTCTCATCAACCTTATTCCCATCAGCCATTTTCCCAACGGCCATTTTCCCCTCAGCCGTTTTCTCCTCGGCCATTTTCACTTTTGCCATTTTCACTTTTGCCATTTTCACTTTTGCCATTTTCTCCTCGGCCTTTTTCCACTCGCATACGGCTTTCACTACTGGCACTACGATATTTTTCGAAGCAAGTTTGCATATTCTGATTTCCCCGCGCATTCTTTTCTTTGCTTTAATGGGCTTCGTTTTCAGCCTTTGGGAGACGCATTCAGCAAAAAGGTTCGCAAAGCCCACTATTGCGGCACAGCTGCGGTAGTTATCGACCAGCTCGTATTTCTTCGCCCCTGGTTCGTTTAGGAGGGCCTCAAAATGAGCTGAACTTGACCCCCGGAATTCATATATGTTTTGGTCGTCGTCCCCAACCGCTATCACGCGCAACCCTTCGTTTTTGTCCATTAGGGCCTTCACAAGTGAAAACTCTGACGCGCTCATGTCCTGTGCCTCGTCGATTACCAACACGGACTTTGTCAGCCTCATAATGTCCACTTCCCCGTTGTTAATCTTCTCAACCGTGTTCTCAATGATTGTGTCCGATTTCTCTAAGTCGCCCAACTTGCCCAGCAAGTCGAAACAGTATGAATGAAACGTCATAATCTGTATAAAATTCGCGGCTTTCCCAATCAAGCCCTGCAAACGCTTTTTAAACTCCGTTGCTGCCGCACGCGAAAATGTTAGCATGAGCATCCGCTCGTATTTTACATCCTCCATTATATAAATCGAAGCAAGCTTGTGCGTGAGCAATTTGGTCTTGCCGCTGCCTGGGCCGGCAGCCACAACAATGTGTTTTGATTTTTGGTCGTTTATGATCTTTAGCTGGGCGGGAGACAGTTCCCCGAACAACTGCTTTGATTTAGCCTCTGTGATATTACGGCTAATCTCCCTTCCCCTGTCTGAAAAATACCTACTTAAAAACGCGTCGTAGCTCATCTCAAAATAATCGTCTACGAAAGACAGTGCATCCCGGTAGTCGTTAATCAGGCGGTTTGCGTACTCGCCCACAATATGAATTTGCTCTTTCTTGTTGACGTAGTATTCTTCAAGCTGTGAATAATGCTCCTTCTGGTATTGCGCCTTATTGCCCTTTTTTAGGCGTTCGATCCGCATGTTGTTGTGTATCACAAGGAACCCGCCGTCTATCGCTAGCACGCCTATTTTTAGCAAGTAAAACAAAGCGTCTTCGATTTCGTCCGTGCTAGCCCTTTCTTGAAGGATGTTATGGTTGAATTCCTCCTTAAGTTCAAGTATGGAAAACCCGACGGAGACCTCCGCCCCGGTTCGCGTCCCAGGCTCCCGTATGGCTTTTTCATAAAGGCAGTCGATTATTGAGTCCGCAATCAATCGCCGCTTATCGCTTTTAGGCTGTATTTCTTCAATGGGGGAATATGTCTTAAGCCAAACAAGGTTTTTGTTCACACCGTGTTTTTTGTTGACGACACGCTTGATTGCAAAATAGTTTAGAATCATATGGAGCTGGTTTATCGTTGCACCCGGAAATTCTATTTGCAGCGCTTCGTTCATTTCTTTAATATTATAGACCTTCTCGCCAAACTCAAGATACCGAAACAAAAAATCCTCAACGTTCTTGTAGGCCGCCACGGCCGCCTTAGGGATGCTCGCTTTTTCGCCCTTTTTTATGAACGCGACAAGGTCCTTTGCGTCCGCAAGAATCCTTTCTTCCCGCAATAGCCCGATGACCCTGATGACGTCCCCCTTTACAATGCCAAGCCTGTCGGAGATATACTCGACGCGGGACTCGCCGTCCTCGCCTTGTCCCCTCGCCCTGCTCCTCGCCGATATAAGGTTGCTCATAATTCGGATAGCTTTCTGTCGGGACTCATCGTCGAACCTTGCAGATTTGTCTATTTTTTCCCTGGCTTCTTCAAGGTTCTTGACCAAAATGCTGTCCGCGTATATTTTTGGCATGTTCTGCCCGCGTTTGACGAAACCCGACTGCTCCAATGCATTGACTGCGGTCTTTACCCTTGTTTCGATATCTCTTATGGAATCGTCCCAGCCGGACTTTCTGGCGATTTCCAAAGCGGATTGCGAGATTTCCGTTCTGTGCCTTGTCATATCTTTCAAGGCCTTCCACACCTGTTGGATTTCTTTCCTCAAAAGCTTGGTCTGGTTGAGCAGAATAAAATGCTTGTTTAAATCCTCGTCGGAAAACAGTATGTGGCAATCTGCGTTAATCCCTTCGTCGCGGCCGGCGCGCCCCGCCTCCTGCACATAGTTTTCAAGAGAGTTGGAGATGTCATAGTGGACGACCATCCCGACGTCCTTTTTGTCGACGCCCATGCCGAACGCCGTCGTCGCGACAACGACCCTAGCTTCCCCTCTCATGAATGCGTTTTGATTTTCTGCCCGTACTGTGCTGTCTAACCTCCCATGGTACGGCCTTGCCGGAAAACCTACAGTGGTCAAATTGTCGGCAAGTTGAACTGCTTTTCGTGTAGTCGCGACATAAACAATAGCAGGGCAGTCGTTGTCAGCCAGCAACTGTCGCAGAGTCAAGAACTTTTCCCCGTCGTCACCTTCGGCAAAAATATGGTATTTCAGGTTTGTGCGCGCCGAACTCGCCCGGAACACCTCAAGGTCCAACGACAGTTTTTTCTTGAAATACTCTCTGATGTCATGGATTACGTTCTGCTTTGCTGTCGCCGTGAAGCATGAAACGGGGATAGCCTCGTCTATCCCTTTTTTCTCTTGCAGGCTACTAATAAAGTCGCCGATGTACAGGTAATCAACCCTGAAGTCCTGCCCCCATGAGGAAAAACAATGCGCCTCGTCAATGACAAACCTAGCAATATTCCGTTTTAACAGCATCCTCTCAACCGATTTTGACCGAAGCGACTCCGGCGAGATGTACAGGATGCTAGCGGAGCCGTCCTCGACCCTTTCGAAGGAATTCTTACGCTCAAATGGGTTGAGGGCGCCGTTAACCGTAACAGCGTCGATGATATTGTGTTGCCGTTCAAGCGTGTCAATCTGATCCTTCATCAGAGATTGAAGGGGGGATATGACCACCGTCAAGCCCTTCTCTCGTTCCCCCGCCATAAGGGCAGGCAATTGAAAAGTAATTGATTTACCGCCGCCAGTCGGAAATACGGCAAGGATGGACCTGCCTTCCGCCGCCGCCTTGACGGCCTTTTCCTGAAGAGGCATATCGCCGTAGCTCTTGAACCTGCTAAAGCCAAAAAACCTCTTCAGCGCTACGGTTTCGTCCATGTCCCCGGCGCAATAGGCGCAGGCACTGCTTTTGCACTTCTTGCCGCGCAACAGGTGGACCGCGTTTTTTACGCGGGGGTAGTTCCTCAACACCCATGGCGGCGTCAGCGACCCGGTGTTTATGACGCTTATCTGAGCGATAGCATAAGCCAATTCGGCGGGGCTGCCTGTGGCAAGTGCTTCGATGGGCGCGTTCGTGCAGATTGTGCCCTTAAACCTTTCGTGTATCAGCCTCGCCGTGCCTCCCTGCGCGGAGCCCCTTTCACCTTGCTCCGCTTTCTGCGATGCGTTCTGCACTGCCGCCCCTGCGCCCTGCCCGGGGCCATCTGTGCTCTGGGCTACAGCCCCTGCGCCCAGTGTAGCTTGTGCAGAGCCCTCCCTACAGCCGATTAGGCGGAAGAATCCCTTGAATTCGTCAATGCCGCCTAGCAAGCCAAAGTATATCTGCTGAAGTTGACTGTCCAAATTTTTGAATGCGGCTTCTTCGTCATAGAATAAATGCCGCGCCTTAATCGCGTCGTTTAGCGGGTTGTTGAGTTCGTCAACAGCCAGCTTGTCGTCCTTTACTAAATTGTGGTAAGGCTTGCTTGGAAACAACAAGGGCGACAAGTAGAGGGTGTCAACAAAATGCCTTGCCCCAGAAGCTGTTATTTCATTTTCCAAATAAAGCAAGTCGTGGCGCAAAATGTTGTGGCCACAAATATACTCCGCGCCCTGCAAGAAACTTAAAAAATCGGGCGATGAACCAGAGTGGAACTCCTTCCCGCCCCCCTTAACTGCGCCAATGTCCGACACCTTTTTGTCGTCAACATTTACCTCTGCGTCGATAAATACGATTTTGTCCGAATCCAAGTTCATAAGCAAAGCCCCTTGCCCCAATGCTGTTCCAAAACAATACTATCTAAAATATGTCTTCAATAATCCCAATACCATAAGCAGAACCTCTTGCCCCAATGCTGTTCTAAAAATAATACTATCTAAAATAAGTCCTCAATAATCCAATGTATTAGTTGTTTTAACTAAAAAATAGTTATTGACATATACCAGGTCAAATGTGATATAATCCGATCAGTTGCCCAATAGCCTCTTCTGCGGTTGTGCCGTTGCTTTGAGGGCAGCGTGGGATGTCATTACTATACCATATCACACATCAACTCATCAACGATGGGTTATGCCTTCACTGAACTGATTCTGCCTGTAAAGGTTAGAGCCTCTGCTATAATACCTACCTCAAAAGCTGAAGGTATAGACGGATACTAAGGAGGGTAAATCTATGCTCAAAAGAATCACAATACTTGCCCCTGTGCTTGCTGTCGTGTTTCTTATACATTGTGTCGGCGCATATGCCGCTATTGCGGCACCTGTCGCGTCTGCGTTCCCCACTGCGTCAACAGTGCTGGTGAACGGCGAAGGGCACGAGTTTGATGCGTATAAAATAAACGACAACAATTATTTTAAACTCCGCGACCTCGCTTACGTCCTAAGCGGCACAAAAAGAGAGTTTGACGTCAGCTGGGACAGCCAAAACAATGCAATCCTACTCACAAGCGGCAAACCCTACACAAGGGTTGGAGGCGAGTTGGTAGGCAAAGGGGCAGGGGAGAAGACGCCTTCCCCTACTTCTTCTAGAATCCTGCTTGACGGCGCTGATGTCAATTTTATGGCATACAACATTGAAAACAATAACTATTTTAGACTGCGAGACATCGGGGAGGCGTTTGACTTTGGAGTAGATTGGGACGGCGTAAGCAACTCTATTTTCATAGACACAAACAAAGGCTATGAGGCGGCGAACGGCAATCCGCCTGAAAGACCCGCAACAAGCAGTAGTGGCGCAGTCACAATAAAATACACGGATATTAGCGTAGAATACACGTTTGCGGCACTTGGAGAGCCAGAAAAATACACGGGCGCAAAAGTAACAGTAGAAGTCGTGTCACCAATGGAAGCCGTATTCACGGTTTCTTCGATCCACCCCTTTCTCGAAAACAAATTTACATTTGACTTCTTTTTTGGAAACTATTTATCATCAATACATGAGGATTTCAACATCCTCGTCGCATATAGCCAAGAATCCGGCTTCTCGACAATGGCGTGGCATTCGTTAGAAGAGGGCGGCGTCGTCGGATCGGAACCCCCGAATACCACAATTAGCAACGCGGAAGGGATTTTCAGCGGCCTTTCCATTGACAAGGCAAAAGGATCCGCTTCATGGCGCTTGAGGTTGCCTTACGGTTTCACGGAATTTAACTTTGACATGGTCGGCGTGAAGCCCCACTCAGACAATGTTAAATTTGACCTGGACGAGGTAGCGGTGAAAATAACCGGCTATGACGAAGAAGCTTAGTATGATGAAGAAGCCTAGTGGTCGGCAGGGTAGAATTCAGTCTATTGAGTTGTCTATGCCTAAGCTAGTGGTCAGCCGAATTCATTCTATTGGGTTGTCTGAGCCGAAGTTGCCGGAGTCTTTGCCCCTTGTTGCTTTATTGACCAAATCGGCAATATCTATCCCTGTCATCTCTTTAACAGCCGTCATCACGGCGGCCATTGTAGAGGTGACGTTTTCCGCCATTCTGACTGCGCCTTTTCCTCCGCTGTGCGCTCCTCCGCCGTCCCAAACCATGACTTTGTCAATGTTTCCAATAGGTGCCGCCACGGACTGGGCAATATTGGGAAGCACTTCAATGATCATCTGCGTCATAGCCGCTTCGCCGTATTGTTTGTAAGCTTCAGCCTTTTTCTGCATGCCTTCGGCTTCCGCTTCAAGTTTTAGTTTAATGGCTTCAGCTTCAGCCCGGCCTTTCTTCGCAGTTACCTCGGCTTCCTTTTCGCCAATAGCCGATAACTGGAATGCTTCCGCATCTGCCGTCAGGCGTTTCGCCTCAGCCGCCGCCGCCGCTTCAAGCTTCTTTGCTTCGGCGGTTGCGAATGCGTCAAGCTTTTTAGCTTCGGCTTCGGCCTCCGCCCTCTTGATTGCCCTAACTTTCTCTGCTTCTGCTCGTAATTCCGCTTCTTTGCGGGAAGCTTCCGCAGGGTTGACGACAGTCTCGTCAAGCTCCCTTTTCTTCGCTTCAGCTTTAGTCTGGTACAGCTCAATGTTCTTCTTCTCCCGCGCAACCTCGACCTCCTTCTCCTCAGAGGCTACACCCTGTGCGCGCTGCTGTTTCAGGATCTCCGCGTCAGCGGCTGTTTCCGTAACTTTCAACAGCATGATGTTTTGCTGTATCTGATACGCGGCGTCTGCTTCCGCGCGGGCCGTCTCCGCCTCGCGTTTATACGCGGATTCGCGGACTTCTTTGTCTTTGGTGGCTTTTGCTACTTCAGATTCCGCTTGGAGTTTTGCGGCGAGGCCGATTTTGTTAGCTTCGGATATTTTTATCTGTGCGTCCCTTTGCGCCTCCGCCTTTGCGATTTCCGCGTCCCTTTTGACCGCCGCGATACGTGGCGCCCCCAAGGCATCCAGATAGCCGTTCTGATCCGTGATTTCCTTAATCGTAAAAGCTTTTAGTTCAAAGCCCATAGGCGTCAGGCTGGAATCGGCGACGTCCCTGACCTGCTGGGAAAAAGCCTCCCTGTCCTTGTAAATCTCTTCAACAGTCAGTTTGCCGACGATTTCGCGCAGTTTGCCCTCAAGCACGCTGGTGCTCGTCTCCCTGATACGCATTAGCGTCTGATCCTCGCGGCCTGTGTAAAACTGCTCAACCGCTGACAGAATGCTCTCCTGGTCGTTCCTAATCTTAATAACTGCTACGCCTGTCGCGGTTATCGGCACGCCCTGGTTTGTCATAGCTCCAGTAGTATTAATCCCAAGCGTAATATTCTCAAGGGTAATAATGTCCATACGCTCAAGAACTGGCACGATAAGCGTGCCGCCGCCCGTTACCACTCTTTTCTTCATCCCGGTGACGACGCCTGCTTTGTCCTGCGGGACCTTCTTCCACATTGACATTATTACCGCAATCACCAGCATCAATCCAATTATGGCAATAATTATCGGTACAACGATTTCCATATAATCAAACATAATACCCTCCTCTACTTCCCTTTAGTTTTTTATAGCCAATCTGATGATATTGTATTAATTCATGTATTTCCTCTATAGTTAATCGTCTTCCCAGACTTCTTCGACAATAGCTTTGTGATCAGTGTATTGAATGACCCTGGCAAATTTTCCCTGGCTGATAGGGCTGCCGTCTAATGTCTTTGCGGCGTAAAGTATCATGTTGCCGTTGACAGTCGCCTGAACCGCCCCCACGCCGTCCTTAAGAATTGCTTCGTTAACTTTGACTATTTTGCCTATTAGAACCGTTTTGGGCATGGCATGATTGCGTGCGCGTCCAAGGGGCAACAGAAGGCAGTTTTGTATCGTAAGAAGCGTAGCATAGCCCGACAATAGAGATATTGCCCAAATCGTCCAGCCCGCCAAGCCCCCGGCGTTTTCAAGGGCCGTCCCAATTCCTCCCGTGACAATGAGTTGCGAACACCAGACAATAGGCGATGCCGGAAAAAATGAAATATTGACGGACGCTTTTCCAACAGAAGTGCTAAGCTGGGTATCAGCGCTACCCGCGATATGCCCCGCATCGCCGACAACGGCGCTTCCAACAGGCACAACCCCGCCGCTTATGCCGCCAGCTGGGCTTATATCGCCAACAGTGCCGCCGATGCCGCCGCCTGCGCCGCCGATGCCGCCAGCTGGGCTTATGTCGCCGAAGTCGCCGACGCCGCCTCCTGCGCCGCCGATGCCGCCTCCTGTGCCGCCGACGCCGCCTCCTGCGCCGCCGAAGCCGCCAGCGCCACTAATATCTCCAAGGCTGCCTACATCCCCAAAACCGCCTGGGCTGCTAATGTCGCCCAGTCCGCCTATATCGCCAAAACCGCCAACGCCACTGACATCCCCAAAGCCTCCAATGTCGCCCATACCGCCAGCGCCACTAACATCCCCAAAGCCGCCTATGTCGCCCATACCTCCGGCGCCACTAACATCCCCAAAGCCTCCAATGTCGCCAAATTGCCCAATACCGCCAATGTCCCCAACATCTCCGATGCCGCCCGTGTCGCCAATATCGCCAAGTTGCCCAGTGCCTCCCGCGTCCCCTCCGACGCCCAGCATGTCAAGAACCCCTTCAAGAGAACTGAATATTGCTGACAGCCCTAAAGACACCAATGGAATGGTTACGCCTATTAAAAGCATGATAGGAAATGCAGACATCGCTATGCCCCTCCGTTAATTATATTGTGCACGGTAGCCCAGATATCTTCAAGCAAACTTAAAAACGTGTCTTCAGTGAAAAGACCCCTCTTTTGATGTGCAATCACAATCCAAGTTTATCAGTTTACGCTTGAACTTACAAGCTTTTGTTAGTATTATACCCGAGACAGACTAAAATGGTGTAATCATACAAAAATTAATTTTCCATACGATAAAATTTATGATATATTCTATGTTTTGCCTTGTGCAATACGAAATTGTCATATATAATCTGTAGGTGTCCCTCATGGCATGTCTAAAAACACAAAAAATTGCATTTTCCCTTTAGAACACTACCACCATGGTTAGCGTTCCGTACGGGATGCGCGTTTTTGCCGTGTTTGCATCACTATGTGGTACACAAATAAACAACGAGGAGGGTTGGAGAATATGGGTTCTGTATTGCAATTGTTGCCCCTTGCCGGATATACTGATTGGCTTGGTCCGGATGAGGTTCCTTTGTAGGAAAACAGGCACAGAGGGTTTGGCGGCACCGAAGCCAATTCGGGGGCCGTTTATGAGGTAGTTGCCATTTGCAGTTGTTGAAATGTTGAATTTTAACAATCGCCATTGAGCAATAATTTATGAAGTATGGAGGATTGGGTAATATGACTGTGTTAGGATTATTAGGTTACGCTCCTGTTCCGATTACTATTCCCGATGTAATGATCGCATTGTAGTGATTTCAAGGGTCAGGAGGGTTGGCGGCACCGACACTGGTTCGGAAGCCGTTTAGGAAGCAGTTGCTGTCAGGGGCTGTTGAATACCCATAATTCAACAGCCCCAATCAAATGGGGCGCCAAGGGGCGCGTCCGATACAAGCGGTGCGCCAAGGGGGCGTCCAATACAAGCGGGGTGCCAAGGGGCGTGCCCACTAAAAAGGGTGCCAGGAGGCGTGCCAAACAAACGGGGCGGATGAAATACTTCGAGTATTTTATCCGCCCCAACCATTGTTAAAACCTTGGATCTTCCAATGCGGGCGGATATTGAATCCGCCCCTACGTATGCTAGGTTTCCTTGTTTGCGGCATTTCCTCGTTTAAACGGGCGGATATTGAATCCGCCCCTACGTATGCTAGGTTTCCTGGTAGCGGCAGTTCCCCGTTTGAACGGGCGGATATTGAATCCGCCCCTACGGTAACCAAATGTTATATGCTCTGAGCTTCTCAAGCATTATATTGACTTATTTTTTATAAAATTGACACTAATATTATATTGACTGAACTTCTCATTATCATATTGACTTACTTTTTATAGCTGTTATACTATACGTAATGCTAGGTTCGGGTATTCAATAAAAAGCTTTTAAACAGATTACCCTGGCAGTGATCATTTGTTTAATGTTTCTCTGCTGGTAACCATCAGTGTCGCATTGTTTATCTACAAGCTTGGCGAATTGTTGACGCGTGTTGATTGATGTATTTGGCGAATCATCTGAACCGTCTGGGCTTGCCCAGACCTATACGAGCCGTCTGAATTGGGGGGGGGGCAGTATACGTTAACAGTTTACTATAGACTTCCGTTTTCCGTATTCTTGAAGGGAAACCGGATTTTACAAAAGCAATCAAAAGCAATCAAGAGCAATCAAGAGCGATTAAGATCAACCAATAGCATTTGATAGCAATAGTTGCAACAGTTGCAACAGTTGCAGTAGTTGCAATAGTTGCACCAATAGTTGCTTTTGTTGTGTTTGCATTGATTACATCCATGGCGTTGGTACCTGTTAATTGCGTCCAAAATAATAAATGGCGTAGGTTGCCTCGTAAGGAAGCATGACGACGGTTCCACCACAAGGAAGCATGACGACGGTTCCATCACAAGGAAGCATGACGGCGGTTCCACAATAAAGAAGCAATTACGTCGGTTCCAACAAAAAGAAGCATGATGATGGTTCCATCACAAAGAAGCAATTGTAGCAAGAGAATTGCATACACAATTAGCAAAGAGCAAATTTATTTCAAAATCCTTTTATTGAGGATAAGGAGGGCTTGAAATTATGAAAAGAACTTTAGCACTTGTTATAACAATAGTAATGATTGTAAGCTTGATTCCGGTTACACCCGCATATTGCTGGGGGAAAAAAACCAGATTTTTTTTGCGGGGGGGGGGGGGGGGGGGGCGGGGGGGGGGGGGGCGGGGGGGCCTGCCGGGGGGGCGTGGCGGTGCTGTTCTTTGTGTCGCTGTT
>Ga0099364_10002631_pt1 | contig 28468 bp, 22 predicted proteins | sample TergutTh196P3_FD_73070 | JGI IMG/M metagenome (GOLD analysis project Ga0099364, IMG submission 73070) | Microcerotermes parvus P3 segment gut microbial communities from Pointe-Noire, Republic of the Congo - Th196 P3 | ecosystem: Host-associated > Arthropoda: Insects > Digestive system > Gut ... | reverse complement strand
CTGTGTTAGGCGCCGTCTTTTCGGGGCATAATATACTTACTTATATTGCCCTGCTGTCGGCAGTCGCTGTGTATGTCCTTTTACAGCATACGCCCATGGGATTCCATTTGCGGGCAGTCGGAGAAAATCCCGACGCGGCGCGGTCCGTAGGAATTAACACGGTAAGGATCAAAACGCGTGCGCTTTTGATAAGCGGTCTGCTTGCGGGCATGGGCGGAGCGTTTATGTCTATGGGTTATGTATCATGGTTCGCGAGGGACATGATCGCCGGCAGGGGCTGGATCGCGATAGCCGCGGAGGCAATGGGGAGGTCCACCGTGATCGGGACGTTCCTTACCTCTTTGCTGTTCGGCGCGGCGGACGCCTTTTCCAATGCTGCGGGAACTTTGGGCATACCATCGGAGTTAGTACGCACTATACCATATTGCGCCACGCTTTTAGGACTCATCCTGTTTGCCGTGCGCACATACAGGAAAAGTTAGAGGAGGATTATCTATTTATGAAAAAGCGGGTTCTTTGTATTGTAATGGTCCTGGTTATGGCCGTGACGCTGTTTCCTTCGGTTTCTGTGAGTGTGAAGGCGTCGGGAGGAGTCAGGGCTGCGCTTGATGGGTACTGCGGGCCTTGGGTCGGGAGGCAGTTTCCGTACAGTTATTTTAGAGGCAGCACCGAAGCAGCCGGCGGATGTCATGCCTTTGTGAATGCGGTATGGAAAAATATTTTCGGATATGACACATATGATGGGGTGAACCGGACGACCTCGCATCAGACAAGTTACGACAACCTGGGTAATTTTATTCAGCAGAACGGGCGTGTGGGAGATATACTCAGATTCAGCAACACTCACTCGTTTATAATCCAGAGCATTTCAGACAGCGGAATAACGGCGTATGAATCCAGAGGAGGGAGGAACGATAACGAGGTTTTGCGTACTACGATATCATATTCGCAGCTCCGGTCAAGATATAACGGTGTTCCATACTTTCTCTACCAGATAAATGATGACATTTACTATAGTACCGACGGATATGTGCAAACATGGTCGGCACCGCCGACAGGACCGTTTCAAGACGTTTCACTGGGCGATTGGTATTTTGAAGCCGTTTCGTTTTCATATGGGCGCGGACTAATGATCGGCAGTGACGGACTGTTCTTTCCCGATGAGACTATTACAAGAGAACAAGCCGTTGTCATAATCGCAAGGCTTTCGGGCGGCGAACATCTGAACTACGCCGGGCAATCGCCGTTTGACGATGTTGACGCGGACCGTTGGAGCGCGGCGGAAATCGCCTGGGCGAAAGCGAAGGGTATTACAAACGGCATTGACGGGCAAAGATTTGATCCGACAAGTATCGTGACTCTCCAGCAATTTGAGGTCATGCTTATGAGGCATTTCCGTCTGGATGAGTGGTGGAGCGGACGTTCAACGGAATGCGCCCGGGCTAACGCGGCATACATGCTGCATTATTATGTGTCCCGATACGGGACGTAAACAGTTAGACTGCTGAAAAACAGAGTTTTTCAGCAGTCTAACTGTGTTCTTGTGTTCCTACTGCACTAAAATGTATACCAATGTCTGATTGACAAGTTGATATGCGATCTCGCCGAAAGTGATCGGTCCTGCGAGGGCGTCTACACTCTTGCCCTCAAACTCACCGTAGAGGAAGTTCAATATACAGTTACACGAGAAGACGGTACCCTCGTCGCTGATACCCTCAAGGTGATCGTGGAACGCCTTAGCGTAATCCGGTATATTCTTTGCCAGCCGATACTCAATATTGTCAAACACGGGTGCATAGAAGTTTACTACGCCGTCTTCTACGGACCTGAAAGACGTGTTGATCCCTGATCCGGAATAGTTTCCTATAAGCGGCAGCTTTGTATCTATCTTGTTTTCTTCGATATACTCGGCAAGCACCGTTTCCTTACCGTCGATAAAGCATTTTGCGGCCGAAAAGCCTTCTTCGGTGAACTTTATTACAGGTGAGTTTTCGTCCTGCTCGAAAATGTTTATTATATTTACGCTGATCTTTTTTTCAGCAGGCACTCCTACATGCAGAGCTACCGCCTTATCCGTAAAGACTTCACCTGTTATACCGTTAACCGCGATAGGCGTTTGCCCCGGTTTTCCGAGGTTTACTCCCGAGATCCAGCCGGCTATGTCTTTTAAGAACAAATCTTTGTACTCCGAGGCGTTCTGCGCATACTCCTTGTGTACCGCGCTGTCAAACGGAATAATGACGATTGAAAAACCGCTGTAAAAAGCATCGGCCGCCACATTACTTATGTCCGAAGTGCCGTATGATTTGATCGCAAAATCATCGTATGGAAAATCTGTTACGAACAGTAATTCTCCCGATACCTTGCCGCCCTCCTTCGCCATAAAATACTCGGTTGAACCGCCAATCCATTTGCCCTTAGGAAGTTTTCGCAATAATCCCTCCGTTCCTGCAATATGGAGCAGCTCGCCGTTTTCGATCCGTTTTGCTACATCTTCAAATCTCGTTAACATATACGTCCCTCCCAAATCTACAATTTAGTGATGATTGCATAGTCCGCGCCCATGATTGCTACGAATTTTTCAAGGAATTGGTTGATCTCGCCCATGCTGTTTTGAACCACTGACTGCGATGGATCTCTGCTGTACTGCTTTCTCAGCCGGGTAAGCATCATATTAAAACCCAACTGCGAAAAAGGCTGACTTCCCCTCAATAGTTTTTCTGTCTGATCAACGGTAACCTTCACTGAGAATACACCTCCTCTTTCTTAATTCATGTATTTAACTCAACAGGCCATTTTCCAGTGCCTGCGACAGTTCGGATTCGAGAACGTCCATGTATTCATTCGGGATAGGCGCTGTGTTGCTTTTTAGCAACGCCTCAACATCCGCAGCCGCTTTTTGCAGCCGGACATTGCCGATCAGCCCCGCGTTACCCTTCAAAGAGTGGGCCAGCCTGTGCGCGAGGTCTGTATCGCCCGCGGCGATAGCCTCCTTTATATCTGTATAGGTTGTCTGATTATGCCTGACAAAGCTGCGCAGAAGCATTTCCTGCATTTCATTGTCGTTTTGCTCATCCGGACTGATATCGGTGATATCGGAACTCTCTACGGGCGTCAGGTATTTCAACAGGACTCGCCACAGATCCTGAGATGTGAAAGGCTTACCCAAACAATCCGGCATCCCGCTGTTTCTGTATTTTTCCAGTTCACCGGCCATGATATTTGCAGTAACGGCGACAATGGGGGTTCCTGTTTCCAACGCGGCTATTTTCGACGCTGCCTCAACGCCGTCCATCACCGGCATAAATATGTCCATGAAAATCAAATCAAACGGCTTTTCGCCTTTTTGCAAACGCTGCTCTACTATTTCTAAGCCTACCCTGCCGTTATTCGCAGGCACTGCCCGGATACCTACATTAGCAAGATGATCGCTGATGACTTGCTGATTCATCGCGTTGTCGTCACAAACCAGAATAAGTCCGTCAAAATGCGGTTTTTCGAGCAAATCTATTTTTAAAGGTTCGGAGTTGCTGCCAGACGAGTCTATCGTGTCAAACGTGATCTCAAAACCGAAGGTACTGCCGGCACCGGGCGAGCTTTCCAACATCAGCGTTCCGCCCATCAACTCTACGATGTTCTTTGTTATTGCGAGCCCAAGCCCTGTGCCGCCATAATTGCGCGTTGTGCCGGGCTCCGCCTGAATGAAAGGGGCGAAAACCTTCTCGGTCTGTTCGGGGCTCATGCCGATGCCGCTGTCTTTAACTTCAAAGTAAATGACCGCTTTGCTGTCGATGATGCTTTTTACGGTCGATGAAAGTCTGACCGTCCCGGAGTTTGTGAACTTGACGGCATTGGAGAGGAGGTTCATAAGCGCCTGATACAGCCTGACCGAATCACCCACCGGTTTTTTCCCGGTCAATGCTTCCGAATAAACCCTCAGTTCAAGGTCTTTTTCTCTCACCGCCGGCAGGATCACGGATTGGCAGCGCAAGACGATCTCAGATAATTCGAAAGGCCTCTGTTCCAACTCCATCTTTCCGGATTCTATTTTGGAAATGTCCAGGACGTCGTTTATTATGTTAAGCAGCCACCTTGTGTTGTCCTTGATCTTTTCCATATAATCCCTGACCTGCGGATCCAGTTGGTCATCCAACCGATCCATGGCGAGTTCGGTAAAGCCCATGACACTGTTCATCGGAGTTCTGATCTCATGACTCATCGTAGCTAAAAATTCGGATTTAGCGCGTGAGGCCACTTCCAACTCATTAGTGCGTTTCCGCACCAATTCTCCCAGTTGTTTTCCCGCATTGCGGCTTCTTATCAAAAGTATGAGTATCAATGTAAGCGTGAGCATGGACAGTCCGACCGCGCCGATCAGCCACGGGCGCTGCGCTTCTATCAGTTTGTAACGGTAATCAAACGATCTGTTTTTCCATTCGTCCTGCGCCGCCCTAATATCAATAAGGGCAAGCGCTTTGTCAATGATGGAACGCAAAACGACTTCGTTTACGTTAAAACCCATTGTTGATTCCTGAAGCGTGTCGTCAAACAAAATATTAGCCTTGAAACCCGTGAGTTCCAAATAATTTGTCATAACCAGCAGATTGCTGGTGCTTGTCATGACCAGATCCACCTCGCCTCTTCTCATGCCCATTAAGGCGTCTCTCGTATCGTCATATTCCACAATTTTTTCATGGTTTGGGAACCAACGTAAAAACGCCTCCGTTTGCGCTGTGTTTCTGATCAGGCCCACAGTGTAAAGTTTTACGTCACTGAGTCTGATGCCGCGCTGCGTTTCGTCCGAAACCAGCGTCAGGTATTCGGAGGCGAGTGTCGTATCAAGCCAAATATAGCGGCCTATCCGTGCCTCGGTGCGGATAAGCTCCGTTACGAACGACGCCTCACCGCTTTCAACCATTTCCAGCAAATAAGGCCATCTCACGAGTTCATCGCCATGAGCAAGCCGGAATGTAAGCCCGGTCAGTTCCTCGATTTCACTCAAAAGGTCGAACGCGATGCCCTGCCACTGCTTATCATTCTCGTTAAAAAAGCTCATGGGATAGTTATTATATTGGGTCACGTAATACACGACAGGGTGGTCACGTATATACTCCCACTCATCATCCGTCAGCCGCATGGCCAGCACATTCCGCAAATAATCGCTGTTTCCCCGGCTGTATAAAGCGGCAAGATAGTTTTCCGCTCCGTTCCGCAGCGCCTTTTGCACGATGTCTATAATGGGCGCAAGGGTAGGGTTTTGCGTTGTCATAGAAACCGGGCTGAAATATGGCGGAAAAAAGGGATTTGATTCCACATCACCAAAAGCGTCAAATGAGGCTTTGAGTGTTTCCTCAGAAAAATAAGCGTCAATCTTCCCGCTTTTCATTAATTCATAGGCCCTGCTGTAACTGTTGACAAAAATCACTTCATATGGCGCGGAGGCATCCAAAGCGGGCCTTATGTACTCGAATGTCGTAGATCCTTGTAAAAAAGCATATTGCAGCGGGCGCGACGTTATAGCGGACAATGGTTCGCTGCCTGTTATGCGAAAATAGAAAACAGTGCGTTCTGCTATGGCGTCGGTCATGTGGTATATCTGTCGGCGTTCTGCATTGGGAGTCAGCTCGCCGGTAAAATCAATCTCACCGGTTTCCAGCCCCATGATCAAAGTAGACCATGTATAGATTTCCGGGATGAACGGTATATCGAACAACTCAGTGAGCCACTCACACAAAAGGGCCGTATAACCGTTTACATTACCGTTTATATCCGTAAATGCCTCGGTGCTGGTTGTCATCCCGAAAGTGAAGGCGCTGACCGATTCCCTCAGTGCATCGACGGCGGCTATTTCCTCCTCGGTCACACCGGGAATCTCAATGTATGACGAAAAAGGCGGTGTCAAAGCCGCCTGTTCACCTTCAGAGGCATTACAAGCAAACAAGACCGTTGATACCAACAGCATAAAAAGCAGCGCGAGTGCGACATATATTTTTTTCACCGCATTCACCCTTCCCCCTGGTAGTTCAGAATTCCGCATTCAGAACTCTGAATTCTGCATTACCAATTCCGCACTCACTCCAACTCCAACATATATCCCTCGCCGTATTCGGATGTTATTGTATAGCCGGAGCCGGATATTTTCTTTCTGAGCGCGGAAACTGCTTTTCTTATAGAGATCCGCGAAGCGTCGTCCTGAAGCATTTCCTGACCCCAAACTTTTTCATACAGATATTCCGCCATTAAGATCTTGTTCGGGTGCTGCACGAATTGCTGAAGAAGAAAAAACTCTTTTTGTGTGAGCAAAATATCCTCGCTGCCGACAAAAGCTTTCCCTGACGCGGGTTCTACTTTGATAGGGCCAAGCACGAGCATCTCCGCCAGGGTCTCACTGCGGCGCAGAAGCGCCTCGACATGGCTGAGGAAAACCGCTCGGTCATAGGGTTTGGTCAGATAATTGTCGCCCCCGGCCGCCAGTCCTTTCAGAATATCCTCCCTTGTCCCCAGCGCGGTCAGCATAAGGACCGGTACGTTTGATGTTTCCCGCAGTTCCGCCAGAAAGTCCACCCCGTTACCGTCCGGCAGCATGATGTCCAGCACTATGGCTCGCGGCGGCTCTTCCGCTATTAACAAACGCGCCTCGGCAAGCGAAAAGGCCTGTCGCAGAGAAAAGCCTCTGCGCTCCAAAAGCCGTTTGTTATTTAACTGTATCATGGGGTCGTCTTCTACCAGCAACAGATATCCCTGTTTACTCATCCGTGCTCACCTCCCCGGCAAAATGGCCTATTTCGCAGTTTATAAGTTCCGCCATCTTCATGATCTCCTGCCCGGCATCTTCAAGACTTTCGCGCATCTCATCTATGTCCATGCCGAAGTCGATAAGATCTGCGGCGTTAATAATGCTCGTTTGTATGCGGGTGAGCGATGTCTTCAGCTCATGGCCTATGTTCCGCAGAAACTCAGCGTTCATAAGCATACGTAAACCATTGCTCATGTTGGCGAGGAAATCGGATTTGGCACGGCTGGCGGCCCGCGCCGACGCCAGCGCGAGTTCCGATTCACGCCGCAACATACCGATTCTGACCTGATTTCTGACCCTCAACTTCACGACCGTCGGCGAGAACGGTTTTATTATATAGTCCGCAGCGCCCAGATTCAGCGCCTTTTCCTCGGCGTCGGCGTCATCAAGTCCTGTTATGAATATCACAGGTATGTCTTTTGTGATTTCTGAGCTTTTCAGCGCCTCGACTATGGCGTATCCGTCCATTCCTGACATGAGGATGTCAAGTAAAACTATGTCGGGCAAATACTCCGAGGCTGCCGCGACGGCGTCCTGTCCGCTTACCGCCTCGTAAACGGTGTATTCGGGCCTGAAGATATGCGCGAGTACATTCATGCTTGAGGCATTATCGTCGATGATCAATATGCGGCCTTTGAGAGCCATGTCCAACTCGTCGGGCAGCGACTGTTCGGCGCTTACGGTCTGATCGGTATTTACCGTTCCCTCGAACAGCGGCCTGAACTCTTCAAGCACGATATCCAGTTCGGTTTTCAGTTCTGTCATGTCCTCTTCGGGTATAGGAAGCTTCGAATCCCGGAGCAGTGATTCTATCTTGCTTGCTATATCAAATAATTTCGCTTTTCCGACCTGTCCCGCGTTTCCTTTCAAGGTATGCATAAGCCTGTGCGCAAGCTTTATATCATCGGAGCTCAGGGCGCTGATGATCTCGCCGAATTTTTTTTGATTATACTTTACAAAAACTATCCGCAGCATCTGCTGCACTTCTTCATCAACCAGTTCATCTTCACTTTTCATTCTTTATCCCTCATTCATAAGTTCAAAATCCGCAGTTGCGGAATTTTCAAGCAGCGCTACCGGTGATTCCGTTTCCGGCAGCATTTGCTGTACGCTTTTTATCGTCTGCATGATCCTGTTTTCCGAAGTTTCGAACATCGTCTGCAATTGCTCTCTTGCTATTCTGGCGGTTTCGGCTATGCTGTTCATGTCGGACTCAAACTGCGAGTACCCGTTGCGTATCTGTCTGCGAATCGCGCCCGCTTCATTTTCGCTGTCTGCCTTTATCCGTTCCGATACTTTCCACGCTTCCGTAACGATGAGTTCCGCGCTGTCTTTTGCGTCGGCCGAGATATTATCCGCCTCGCTTTGCGCTATGCCGAGTATTCTTTCAGAATCCTGGCGCGCGGTGATCATCATATCCGCTATCATCGCGCGTTCCGCGAGTTGCAGGCTTTCCAAATTTTCAAGCTTTTCATCAAGCTCCTTGAACTTCTCTCCATATACGGCAAGCTTTTCGTCTTTCTGTTCGATATCGGCCGTAAGACGACTGATCGTCTCATCCACCTGCTTTGGCGAATACCCTAAGAAGACCTTTTTAAACTCCATGTTCTCCATTTACCGATCCCTTTCAAGCCAATTGAGAATATCAGCTACCAGAGTTTCCGCTTCTTTGATAAATGCCTCGTTTTCGTTAAGGACGCCGGACAGGTCCCCGGATTTGGCTAAAAGCTCCATTTTTAAGGCACTGGCTCTTAACATTTTTGCTCCGATGCTGGCGCTGGAACCTTTGACGGTGTGGGCGTCTATCGCATAGTCTGGCAGGCTTTTCTCGGTCACACCGCGCAGTTTTTCTAGTTCGTCCGGTATGTTTTCGACGTAGGAACGCAGTATATCCTTGTAGAATTCCATGTCGTTTTCGTATAGGGACAACCCCAGTTTCATGTTAACTCCAGGTATCCCGGCAGTATCGGGAGTCTCTGCGGAAGGGAGTCCGGAGGGGGCGGACTCCGCAGAAACCGGTGAGTCGGTCTCTTTCATTATCCATCGTCGTACGGCCGTGTCTATTTTGGCGACGCTGACAGGTTTTGGTAAAAATGCCTGAAACCCTTCGTCTAAAAAGAGTTGTTCATTTCCCGCTATAGCGTTTGCCGTCAGGGCAATGACGGGTATGTTTGCGGCGTACTCCGTTCCGATAGCGCGGATATGGCGGGTTGCTTCAATGCCGTCCATACCCGGCATCATATGGTCCATAAAGACGGCGTCGTAGACAGGTTCGCCATGCTTTATCCTGTCTATTGCCTCTTGGCCGCTCGCCGCGCAGTCTACCCTCATTTTGTACTTGCTGAGCATGCCGCGGGCTACGTCCAGATTCGTCGGGAAATCGTCTACCACCAGCACGGCGGCACGGCTCAAATCAGGCCGTACGAGCAATTGCGACGCTTTTATATGGTCTTCATACTGAAAAGTTCTCAGCTTTTCCGAGGTATCCGCGCCTATGCGCTCGTCGCCGACATAACCCTGCCGGATACTCAGCCGGAACGTTGTACCCTTGCCGTACTCGCTTTCCACCGCTATCTCGCCGTCCATGAGATCAGCGAGCATTTTTGTTATGGACAGCCCCAGCCCCGTACCCTCTATATTGCGGTTTGCCCGAGTATCTACCTGATTGTATGCGGTAAAGACCTTTTCCAGATCGACGCTGCGCATCCCGATCCCGGTATCGCTTACCGTGAAATACACTACCGGGTCGCCGTCCCCTTCGCGCGTGCAGTTGACATTTAGTGTGACGACACCTTCATTCGTGTATTTGAAAGCGTTAGACAGCAGATTGTTGAGTATCTGTTTTACTCGAAGATCGTCGCCGTAAAGCTCTGAATACAGATTGCTGTCCGCTTCTAAACGGAAGCTCACCGGTTTATCTTCGATGCGGATGATATTGATATTTGTTATATCGCTCAAAAGTCCGGCAATGTTATACTTTACGGGGGTTAATGTAAGTTTTCCGGACTCGATCTTTGAAAAATCCAGAACGTCATTTATCAGGCCTATAAGGGTGGAGCCGGCGGTGCTGATCTTTCTCTGGTAATCATTGCAAACATCGGGCGGCAAATCACCTTCCAGCAGCAGTTCCGATAAGCCGACGATCACGTTCATTGGCGTACGTATTTCATGGCTCATATTGGCTAAAAATTCGCTCTTGGCGCGATTTGCGGACTGCGCTTCCGCCGCCGCCGTTTCCAGATTCCGCCGCAGGTTGACCAGTTGTACCTGATTGCGGACCCTGTGCGCCACGACGGTGGCGTCAAACGGCTTCCTTATATAGTCGGTGGCGCCGCGCTCCAGCCCCTTGCTCTCATCGCCGCTATCACTGAGACCAGTTATGAATATAACGGGGATATCGCGCGTTTTTTCGGATCCCTTAAGCACGGACAACACGTCGAACCCGTCCATATCCGGCATGATGATATCAAGCAGAATAACATCGGGCGTCATCCTTTCCGCTGCCTTGATCGCCGCATCCCCGCTGTTCGCTGCGTAAACGGTATACTCCGGCTGCAGGATACGGGTAAGGGCAATTATATTGGAAGCCTCATCATCCACGATCAGTATGCTGTTTTTTTCATCTGTATACGTAGTCATAAGTGTTCTTCAATCTTTGCTTGCAGTTGAGGATTTCGGAGGGGTTTCGCTATCAAGCCGACGGCGCCTACTTCGATCGCTTTGTCGATATGTTCACGCTCGGAATTTGCTGTTACAAAGATGATGGGGGAACTTATACCGGCTTTCTTGATCTTCCGTGCCAGCTCGAATCCGTTCATACCGGGCATATCGATGTCCAGCAGGATGAGATCCGGGCGGGGGTTTAACTCAAGATACCGCAGTGCCCGCAGCCCTGAATCTACGCAGTGAATCTCGTACGGCGCTTTCTGCAAGTGCTGTCTTAAAATGTGGTGAAACATTTTCATGTTATCCACAGCCAGTATTTTGTGTTTCGGCTCATCTTCATCATCGGGATCCGTCTCACCTTCTGCGTCGGGATTCGGTTCACTTTCCTCATCGGGAGCCGATCCGTCTTCCGCCGGGGGTTGCGGCGGGGGCAGACCCGAACCGGCACCGCGCATTGCCATTTGTACGTCTATAGACAATGTGTTGACGCTGTGGATAAAATTCTCTAACGAAGCTTCGAACGAGTCATGATCTATGCTGCCGTCAAGCGAAGCGAGCAGGCTGCGGCATTCCTCAGCCAGATTGTCCGCATGGAGCATAGGCAAAGCGGAACTGACGTCCATAAGGAGTTTTTTCAGATCTTCATACGACTTCAAGTCATGCGCAGAACTCATCTTTGCCGCGAGTTCCGGAAAATCGTCGATAAACACGTTCACCATCTGAAGATAGTCGTCAAAGTCCGTGTCTGTCATTTGTTCGAGCGTTCCGGCAAGATTCAGATCCGTAACAAGAAGGAAGGAATATATGATACCCATTTGCTAAATATACTCCCTGATCTTAGCTATAAGCTGCGGACCCCGGAGGGGTTTTACCAGCAGACCCATAGCTCCTACTTCAATCGCTTTTTCTACGTATGAACGATCGGAGTTGGCTGTAATAAATATCATGGGTGACTTTATCCCGCTGTTTTTTATCCTCCGTGCCAGCTCATATCCGTCCATGCCGGGCATTTCAATGTCCAACAGGATGAGATCCGGACGCGGATTTTCCTGAAGATATTTCAGAGCTTGATCGCCTGAGGATACGCATTGCAGTTCATACGGAGAGCCCTCCAAGAGCCTTTTTAACGTGTTTAAAAACATAATCGCGTTATCGACAGCCAAAATAACGGCTCTCGACCCGAACCCCGGCGTTTGCGCGACGGGTGCCTGACGGCGCGGCTCGGGCGCCGAAGCCCTTACGCCGCGCATTGCCATTTGCACATCAATAGAGAGCGTATCGACGCTATGGATGAAATTCTCCATGGCGGCCTCCGCCGTGTCATGGTCTACGTTGCCGGCAAACGAGTTTAGCAATTTGCGGCAATCCTCCGCCAGATCGCTCGCATGGAGCCTTATCAAAGAGGTACTGACGTCTGTGAGGCATTTCCTCACATCGTCATAAGACTTTGCGATGAGCGAGTTGCGCATCTTCGTAGCGGTACTCGGAAACTGGTCGATAAACGTATTCACTGTGCTAAGATAACCCTCGAAAATCCTGTCCGACATATGTTCGATTTTTCCGGTAAGCTTCAGACCCGGGACATTAAGCAAAGAATTTTTACTCGACATTTCTAATGACACTCCATTTCTTTTTTTATAACTTACAATTAATTTTTCATTATTCCGCATTCTATATTAATGTGGCGGCAGATATTTTCCGGATCTAAGGCTTTCTCTCAACTGGAATTGCCTGATCAGTTCTTCCAGCAGTTCGGATTGTCCGCTCATTTCCTGGGCGGCAGCGGCACTTTCCTCCGCGGTTGCGCTGTTTTGCTGTACGACCTGCGCTATTTGATCTATGCCCTTATTGATCTGCGTGATGTTCAAGCTTTGCTCTTTAGAGGATGTGGATATATCACTTACTATTTTGGTGCTTTCGTTTATGCCCGAAACGATCTCCGCGAGGCTCGCCGCCGTCTCATCCGCTATTCGCGAACCCAGTTCCGCTTTCGCTATGGAGTTGGAGATCAGCCCGCCGGTGTCCTTTGCGGCTTCCGCGCTCTTTGCCGCAAGGCTGCGCACTTCCTCCGCAACTACAGCGAAACCCTTGCCGTGCTGACCCGCCCTTGCCGCCTCCACAGCGGCGTTGAGCGCGAGGATGTTGGTTTGGAACGCGATATCGTCTATTACTTTGATCACCTTGCTTATGCTCTGTCCGGCTTGATTAATCTCCTTTACGGCATCCATCATTTCGGACATCTGGCGGTTGCCTTTTTCCGCGTTGCTCTTGATCGTGGTCGCGAGCGTCGCCGCTCTGGAGGCCATGTCGGCGTTGTCCTTTGTTTGCTTCGCGATCTCCGATATAGAGGCAGAGAGTTCCTGTACACTGGCGGCCTGCTCCGTCGAACCCTGGGCGAGAGCCATGGCGCCGGACGCGATCTGCTTGGAACTGTCTGAGACCTGAACCCCGGCGGAGGTCACCTTTTGCAGCACAGACAGCATCTCGTCGATCATAATCTCGATAGACAGATTGATCGTGTCCTTTTCCGAACGAACCTCAACCCTCGACGTATAATCGCCCTCGGCTATGCGCGCCAGAACGTATGCCTGCTTCTTAAAGCTGTCGATCATATGCGAAAAGGCGCGTTCGAGCCTGATGATCTCGTTGCGGGTCGGTTCCGTGCCTGAATCCAGACCCTCTATGTCTATTATGCCGACAGCCAGCATTTCCGCGTCTTCGGTCAGTTCGGCAAGGGGTATTGAAACGTTTTTCTTCACGAATATCAAAATGACGGAGACAAACACGACAAGGACCACCGCGAACATGCAAAGAATCGGCACGAGCGACGAGAGGACTTCGCTGATGATCTCCGCTTGATTAATGACGGTGATGACGTACCATCCCGTAGTTTTCAGCGCGGCGCCTACATAATAATTGCCGTTGCCGCGGTATATGCCCTCGCTTGTGATCGCGTCGAACATATCGGAATATCTGCCGCCATCAGCCTGCCTGATGTTTTTGAACGTAGAATCTGTGTTGGGGGCAAAGGCAGGGTCGGGGTGCATAAGTACATCGCCGTTTGAGTCAATCATATATGAATCATGCCCCGACAAGGTTTCGCTCATAACGGTTTCTTTCATCGTGGTGAGCGGGATGTCGATCGACACAACGCCCGCGTTCGTGTCACGGTTATTGACCGTCCTTGAAATGGGGAACGCTAACTGACCGAGGGTCATGTCGTAATAAGGCGACGAGTACGCTATCTGCCCGGGACTCTGCGCGGGCGAGATGTACCATGGCCTCCGGGTGGCCTGATATCCGTCCGGTGGTTGCCATTCCGTCCCGAACAACCCGGTATCATCCGGATATCCAACGTATACGTCGGATAAATTGCGGTCGAACCTGAGAAGAGAAACAAAATGTGAGGCGGTCATATCTCTTGTGAATCCGGGGTCGCGCAGGAGCATGGCGTTGATCTCCACCAGCTCGCCCTTTGACTCGATCCACATGTCGATCTGTTCGATCAACGCCAAATTCTCGCGCCCGAGCGCTGCTGTATCTTTGTTGTAGATGGACAAATACGAGAAAATTCCGGAAGCTATGGGCAATAGCGTGAAGCTGATGATAACCATCCATAATATAGGCGTGGAAATGCTGGACTTACGCTTCTTCACATTCGTAACATTCATGTTAGCACTCCTAATAATATGATTATTCATAATGCATAATTATCTTTGGCTTCCTGTCAGAAGTTCTGATCAACAACTGAAAATTGAGCCGGTATTACTCGAGCGGTTTTAAATACTTTAACAGTACCCGCCACAGTTCCTGGGAGGTGAAAGGCTTGCCGAGGCAATCAGGCATGCCGTGCTTTTTGTACTTTTCCAGTTCGCTGGTCATTATATTTGCCGTCATCGCCGCTATCGGCGTACTTGTCCTCAGTTCCATTATCTGCATCGCGGCTTCCATACCGTCCATAACCGGCATAAACATATCCATTAAGATAAGGTCGAAAGGCGGCTCGCCCTTTTCAATGCGCTCACGGACAATGTCCACTCCCTCTTTTCCGTTTTCCGCTATCACCGTACGTATTCCCACGCGCGTAAGGTGTTCGCAAATGACCTCCTGATTCATGGGATTGTCATCGCAAACCAAAACCAGAGCATCGAATGTTGGCTTTCTTAACACTTTAAAATCCTCACTGGCCGATGAGCCGTCATCTGAGCTTACAGTATCAAAGACGATCTCAAAACCGAACGTGCTGCCCTTGCCGGGTAAACTCTCGACATGGAGCGAGCTTCCCATCATCTCGACTATGCTTTTTGTTATAGGCAGTCCGAGTCCTGTGCCGCCGTAGTTCCGCGTGGTGCTGGAGTCCGCCTGTACAAACGGCTCGAATATCCTCTCTGTTTGCCCGGGCGTCATGCCGATTCCGCTATCTTTCACTTCAAAGTATACCAAGACCGCGCCGTGATCGGTGGTTTTGACAGATGATGAAAACCGGACCGTGCCGTGGTCTGTAAACTTTACGGCGTTAGACAGAAGGTTCATCAGTGCCTGATAGAGCCTGACGGGGTCTCCGATCAGGTTCCGCCCGATAACCGGTTCAGAGTAGACTCTTAGTTCGATGCCCTTTTCCTTTGTAATGGGGAGCATGACGGACTGGCAGCGCAAGAAGACTTCATGCAGGTTGAAAGGTACGCGCTCCAATTCCATTTTGCCCGACTCAATTTTTGAAATGTCCAAAATATCGTCGATGATGTTCAGGAGCCATCTTGTGCTGTCTGTGATTTTTTCCAGATAGCTGTTTATCTGCTCAAGCGTATCGCTGCCCTGCGCAAGCTCCGCAAAACCCATTATGCTGTTCATCGGGGTGCGGATCTCATGGCTCATTGTTGCCAGAAAATCGCTTTTGGCCTGGCTCTGCAACTCCGCCGCTTCAAAGCGCCTCCGCTCGGTTACGTCTGAATAGTAGCCCTCGATCAGCTTTGGCGACCCGTCCGGATTCTTTTCGATTATGCGGCTGCGTTCCCATATCCATTTCTCAACACCGTCACGCGTCCTCAAACGGAACATGGTATCAAACGGCAATCCTTTTGGGATCGTCTCCGCGCTCAATTCTTCGAGGGGCGCAATGTCATCAGGATGCACCATATCATAGAATTTTAGAGTTCCGCCTGTCAGTTCCCCGGGCGTATAGCCGGTCAACTCTTCGCAGCCCTCGCTGACGAAGGTATATGTGTAGTTGGGCGGGTCATACAGTTGCTGAAAAACCATACCCGGAAGGTTCTGTACGATGACCTCGATCCTTGCCTTCGTAAGCGCCAGTTCCTTTGTTTTTCGCCGGTCTTTTGTATATACGGTGGTCATTATGGCCAAGATCAGGGCCAGCGCGGCGGCGGCGCCTATGGTCCACCGACGTTGCGTCTGCGCCATCATAATGCGGTAGTCGTATGTTCTGCCGAGCCATCGGCCTGATATCTGCTCCGTGTCTACAAGCTGCATGGATTTGTCTATTACGGAGAGCAGCAAGCCCTCGTCTGCATTAAACCCGAAAGTGGTGTCAAACTCGTTATTGAACACGAGATTCGCCTTGTATCCCGTTATTTCCTGATAGTTTGTAAGATACAGGAGGCTGCTGCGCCGGTCCATCACCATGTCTACCTCGCCGAGTCTCAAGGCCTCGAATGCATCGAACTGGCTTTCGTACTCCATGACGCTGTCGTGATTAGGGAACCATGCCCAGAACAGCTCAGCGCTGCCCGTGTCTTTATTCAGGCCCACGCTTACCATATTGACCTCATGGCCGGTTATGTCACGGAACTCCTCTTTGGATATCATCGCGGGCCGATCCGTAAAAAACGATGATTCAGGCCATAGAAAGCGGCCTTCCCTGTTGCGGGTACGAATCAGGTTCGAGATCATGGGCACCTGTCCGCTCTCAAGCATGACGACCAGTTCCGACCACTTTAAGCCCGGATCATGAGCTACCTCAAACTCAAGCCCCGTAATCGCGCTGATTTCCTCCAGCGCGTCAAAGACAATGCCGCGCCAGCCGCCGCTGCGGTCGCTGTAAAAGCTGCTCGGGTAATTATCCGATTCCGCCGCGAACCTTATGACCGGGTTTCGCGCCATATAATCAAGCTCTTCTTCGGTGAGGCGGGCATAAAACGCATGGTGCTTATAGTCGCTGTAGCCCCAGCGGTACAGGTCATTTAAATGGGTAAGCGCACCGGCGTCCAGCGCTTTTTGCACGACTGCGATTATGGACTCAAGCTCCGGTTTCGCGGTTGACAGAGAAACAGGACTGAAGATGAGAGGCATGAAATCTTCGATAACAACGTCGTCATGCGGCGCGTAGATGGCCTCTACAGGGTTAAGCACTATCACCGCGTCAACCTCGCCGTTTTTGAGGATCGGATAGTACTCTGCGGCTAAATCGAGAAATACCGACTCGTATGATCCCGGATTCATCACGGAGGCGACGTCGTCTATGGCTATGTGGCCTCTTCCGAAAGCAAAGCGGGGGAGACGCGTCCGGGAAATGATATAAATAGGATCGCTGTCTTTCAAACGGGCTGTCACTATCTTGCGCAGGGCGATCGGCCCTGCGGAGAAATACATGTTACGGCGCTCCTCCGTGATCCTGAGGTCTCCGGAAAAATCAACTCCGCCGCTGCTTATTACGCTAAATATGTCGACTCCTCTTAATATCTCCGGCACAAAAGGGATACCAAACAACTCCGTAAGCCAATCGCAAACCAACGCGCTGAACCCGCCTATACTGCCGTCCGCTTTTTCGAAAGCCTCGGTACTCGCGACTACGCCGTAAGAAAACTGCGAATACATTCCCTTCAGCGTTTCCACAGCCGCGATGTCTTCTTCGCTTACCCCCGGGATATCACGGTATGAAGTAAAGACCGGAACCGTTCCGGAATGACTTGCCTCGTCGGCAAGACAACCCGAAATAACCACAATCATAAGCAATGCGGCAAGCAGTAAGCAAATAAATCTGCCGGCAGTTTTCATCGCAGCTCCTTACGCGCTTGAAGTTGGATTTTCGGCGGTTGCTTGTCGCGGATCAGACTCTTTAGTATTACGTCCAGAACGCGGATGTCTATGGGCTTGGAGATGAAATCATCAAATCCGTTTTGCAGGAAAATATCCGACTGGCCTACCACCGCGTTGGCTGTAAGCGCGATTATCGGATTTCCATAACCGAGTTCGCGCAGTCTCTTTGCCGTTTCTATACCGTCCATTTTCGGCATTATATGATCCATGAATACTATGTCGTAATCCTTGCCGTCCTTAATTTTTTCGATCGCTTCAAATCCGCTCAAAGCGAGGTCGATCTGCAGGCCGTAGAGCCTCATGAGGCCATCCGCTACGTACAGGTTCATCTCCACGTCGTCTACTATGAGTACGCGGCCATAGGGCATGGGTTCCCGTACGAAGCGCGTCCTTGCTACGTCGGCCGTGTAACCAAGGCGGAAACAGTGAAGTCCTTCCGCCAGTTCTTTGCCGATAACCTCGTCGCTTACGGTTTTCTGCGGAAGCCAAACGGTGAAATCCGAACCTCTGCCGGGTTTGCTTTCAACCCGGATGCTGCCGTCCATCAGCCTCAGGAGGCGCTGAGTGATCGCCATGCCAAGGCCGGTACCCTCAATATCTCGGCCATGCGCCTCGTCAAAACGTGAATACTCGTCGAACAATTTGTTCACCTGTTCGGAAGTCATCCCGCTTCCGGTGTCGCTAATACTGAGTATCAGCGTCGTGCCTTCGTCGCATGGCTGCGATTCGACGGACAGCGTTATTTTTCCGCTGTCGGTGTATTTAAACGCATTTGAGAGTATGTTATTTAGTATTTGCTTGACTCTGAGGCCGTCGCCTATAAGCTCGGCGGGGGTGTTCTCGTCTGCCAGAACCTCAAACTCGATGGGCTTTTCACATATCCTCAAAATATTCTGGTGTACGCAATCATTTATAAGACCTGCTACATTGTATCGTGTGGGCAGGATGTCCAGCATGCCCGCGTCTATCTTAGTAAAGTCCAGTATATCGTTTATTATGCCCAGAAGCATTTTGCATGAGCTGTATATCCTGCCTAAACCGTCAAGAAGTTCCTCTGGGTAGTTTTCGTTTTGAAGAAGTATCTCGGTGATACCCATTACCGCGTTCATCGGCGTCCGCACCTCATGGCTCATGTTTGCCAAAAAGGCGGACTTTGCCTGGCCGGTCTTTTTGATCTTTTCGATCAGCTTTATCTGGTTTCGGACCCTGAGCCTCACAAGCGCAGAAGAAAACGGCTTAACTATGTAGTCCGCAGCGCCCATAGCCAGCCCTCTTTCCTCATCGCCCGACTCCCTGAGTCCCGTCACAAAAATCACAGGTATATCACGTGTTATCTCAGAACTTTTAAGCTTGGAGAGAACTTCGTAACCGTCCATTTCAGGCATTATGATATCCAGCAGGATGACGTCCGGCAAATGCTCCTCAGCCGATTCCAGCGCGTCATGCCCATCTCTTGACGCATACAACACATATTCCTTGCTGAGAATATGCGTAAGCGCCAATATGTTAGACACCTCGTCGTCAACTATCAGCACGCTGTGCTCCCTGATTTTTTCCACAAGATACCCCCTCGCTTAAGGATATGTTGCAATTCCCACACACTATATATCATTTAAGCGCAGATATCAATAGGTTTTTCTAAGAATTTTCACCCCACCAGCCAAGTTCGTGATCTATGACCGTTTTTCTTGTGATTAAACCGTCTTCAAAAAGTCTGGAGACGGATGCGCCCATGCTAACCATGCCCTCGCTTGACATCGTTTCTATGACCGTGTCTATCTGATGGTTTTTGCCCTCTCTGATCATAGTGCGTATCGCGCTGTTGACATGCATGATCTCAAACGCGGGAATCAGCCCGCCGGATACGCCGGGCAGCAGCAATTGTGATATAACCGTCTTTAGCACGGACGAGAGCTGAACCCGTATCTGATGCTGCTGATCGGGCGGAAATATGTCTATGATACGGTTAAGCGTATTAACGGCGCCGGATGTGTGCAGCGTTGAGATCACCAGATGGCCTGTTTCGGCAGCGGTCATCGCCGTCCCTATTGTTTCAAGGTCGCGCATCTCGCCTAGAAGTATGATATTCGGAGCTTGCCGCAGACTGGCCCGCAAAGCCGCGATATAGGAGTCGGTGTCGATAGAAACCTCCCTTTGATTGAAGATACTTTTGTCGTCCTTATGCAGGTACTCTATGGGGTCTTCGAGAGTGACAATGTGGCAGTTACGGGATTTATTGATCCTGTCCAGTATACACGCCAGCGTGGTAGTTTTACCGCTGCCGGCCGGCCCCGTGACCAAAATCAGCCCGCGTTTAACGGAGGCTATACCCATTATCTCGTCAGGAATGCGCAGATCGCTGTAATCAGGGACGCTGATCGGCACCACCCGGATGACCGCGGCCATCGTTCCGCGCTGCCGGAGCGTGTTCACCCGAAAGCGGGCAAGACCCTTTACAGGCATCGAAAAATCATCATCACCCGTTTTGTTGAAGCGATCCATGGACCTGCCGGCCGTCTCATATAAACCTGTCACCATTTTGTCCACATCTTCGACGCTGAGTTCGTTTTCACCCTGATGGGAAAAAAAGCCGTCTACCTTAAACGATATCTTCCGGCCGGCGCCTATAAAAATATCCGAAGCCTTTGCCCGAACCGCCAGTTCCAGACAATCCTGCAATTCCATAATATCCCCCTAAGGCGGACAATCCGCAGTGAATAATGAATAATGAATAGTGAACATTTAGAGGAGAGAGGAGCGCTAGTCCGCATTGCTACGGTCTCCGTATGGGTAAGGTTGTATCCGGCAGCCATCGGTTTGTATCGCGGATACGCCAGGTGAGGATTTCATATGCATTCCCATGAAGAGCCATAACGACATAAAGCTCCCTTGTCTGTGACATCGGGACGGAGTATTCCGCTTTCAACGCTGCGGTGTCCTCATTTTGCCCCGCCGCTTCGTCCCTCAGCGGAATGATATCCACCCCGAACAGGCTTTCAGGGATCGTTTCCGCCGCCGTGAGTTCCCCGGCGATCCGCGAGGCAAGAGCGTCCGCTTCGTAATAGCCCCTGACAAGCGCAGCCTCCGCTTTCGCAAGGGCCATTTCGTTTTCCGCTGCGGCGTGTGAGATCATGGTAAGCACCGCAAGGCATAATGCAACGAAAATCAAGGTCAGAAACGCGCTGCCAATGCCTATCCCATTTTTGTTCATTTCACTTACCTACCAACCCGACGTCACAGTCAGTGCGATGATTTCCCCGCCGGCCATTCTTTCTACGGTGAGTTCGCTCGCGGGCGGCCGCGCGGCGTCATCCGCTGTGTTAAAGCGCAGGACAAATACCGCGTCCTGCTCACCGCATACACGCCAGTTCCTGTCATAATAGATATCCGCGCTCCCGGGGCTGTGAGCCCTGCCACCCAGAGACGACGCGGCTTCTTCCGGACTTCCGTAGATACGGTAAGCCTCCGCCCCGTTTTTCGCGGCAATGAGGGCGTAGTTCAGATCCCTGGCGTCGTTTGCCTTAAAAAAAGCATTGATCATTATCGCCGTGCAAACGGCGGCAAACAACGCGAACACAGTTATGGCGATCACCTGCTCCATTAAAAAAAGCGAAGATCTGGTATTTTCTTGCATGTGATCAATCTCCTTTACCCGCTTCTGGGGGTTATTATAACGCTTTGTTCGCCGGTCGATATTTTTATCAAGCCGTTATCCAGCCGCTCTGTCAGCAGGGACTCGTTTTTTACGACGGGTACGCCGTCTTTTGGGTGAAACTCATATCCGCTTTCATAAAACAGTTCGCAGATCCAGCCGTCGTAATGGTATATCACCGTGTGATGGATGACTCCGCCGTATTCCTCGTCAATAAAAAGGGCGTTGAGTCCGTGAAAATTCCCTGTGTATACTTTTCCCGCGTCGTCCCCGGCTTTTACTCTCGTCCAAATATATGAAAGGCCGACCCGTTCATCATATCCATGCACGGATGCCTCGCTTATGAGTTGATATGCCCGGACGCCAAGTATCAAAGTCGTGAACACCGACACGATAAAAACGCAGAAAATCATCATCACAGCCGCGTCGCCAAATCTCCCGCCCTGCTTCATCCTTCGCTCTCCTCGTTTAACCACTAATCCCTAACCCTTGCGGTCTAAGACCGCCGTAACTCCACCACCGTTATTTCAGGCATTATGTTCGGAGCGAATATCTCATATATCACCGCGTATCTGGTCCGGTCGATATACACCCCGTAATGCTCTTCGATGACCGAAATACCGGACGGATAGCTCCCTTCGGCGGCGTAGTGCCTTATGACGGCATTTTTAACGCTGTCTTCCAGCAAACGGCGTCCGTCAGCCCTGCTCGAAACATCGACCCTCCAAAGCCCGAACAATATAACCGCAGCTATAGGCAAAGTAAATACGATCGCCGCAAACCCCCCGCGCAGAAAATCTAAAGCATTACTTTTAAAGACTTTAACTCTCAAAACTCCACTCCCAACTCTCCACTTGCGAAAACTAACCTATCGAGCTTAAAATCCCAAGAAGCGGGGCCATGACGGAAAGCAGGACTATGCCCACTATGACCGATATGAGTATGATAAGCGCGGGCTCAACGCGGCTGATGGCGCGGTTTATACGTTCCAGCAGATTGCGTTCTTTTCTGCGTGTGATTTCCTCCATAGTAAGGTCGGTCTCGCCGCCGCGCGCGCCAAAGTTTAACATTTGCGCCTCGCGCGGCGTCAGTATTCCGGCGCCGCCCATTGCGTCTGCCAGTGTCGCGCCTTCGCCGAGCAGTTTTAAGCATTCGGAGTTTTTTTTGTCAGCCGCCCTCGTGCCGCCGCTGACGCCGGACGCCAGTTCCACGGCTTCCTTTGTTTTCAATCCGCTCTCCACGGAGAGGGTCATCACCGAGATGAAATGGTATGAAGCCAGTTCTCCGAATATACCGATACCGCCGCATTTTTCCTTCAGAGCGTTTGCAGCGCCCGTGCGTATCGACGGGAAAAGCCTCAGGATAAGGGCAGCGGCAAAAAGGATGCCCAAAATAATCGCGATGATCAAAGAAACGCGGTTTAACCATTGCCCGAACCGCATGAAAGAGTCCGCCAGAGGCGACATACGGACGCCATGCCGCGCAAATACGTCGTTGAATATCGGCAAAACCTGAGTGAGCAAAACCAATATCACACCGATCAACATCGCAAGCAGAACAAGGGGAAAGAACACGGCGTTCTTTATAGTGACCGCCAGACGGTCAAGGCGGTCATAATACTCCGAAAGCGCTTTGAGCATCTCGACCGTGCGGCCCGTTTTCTCGCCCGCCTTAACCACACCGATCATATGCGCGGGAAAATAACCGGACATTTCAACAGCCGCCGAAAAAGGCTTTCCTTTAGATAACTCATCAAGCAGGCTCTGTAACACAATTTTGCCGTCCGAGTCCGCGTCAGCCAGCAAAACCCGCACGCCGTCGCCCAGCGTGATGCCGGAACGAAAAATCACAGACATCTCCGCGCAAAACAAGGACAAATAAGCGGAAGTCAAAGCCCTCTTCAACAATACACCCCCCGGGGCGGCCCTGCGAGCCGCATTAATACTGATATTTTGCTTCGTAATCGGCCTCTATCGCTATGTAATCAATCTCGCCTGCCGCCAGGGTAGGGTCCATAAGCCGCCAGGCGCTGCCGTCAAAGAAAACTACCATGTTGATCCAGCCTGTTTCCTGAGAATGTACATTGAGCCACGCATGGTACTCTCCCTCGTTAAACCCCACCACCAGCTTGGTTGGTACGCCCTGACTGCGGAGCATTGCCGCCATGACGGCGGAATAATCGAAGCAGATGCCTTTTTTACTTTTCAGTACTGCGTCCACATCCGGAAGATAGCCGCTCTGCACTGTTTCCGCCAGTTCCTCGTCATAGACTATGTTACTTACTACATAGTTATATATGGCGGTGATTATATCCAACAGGCTTTCCGCGCCTGCGGTTATTTCGGCTGCCGTTGCCACCACGTAGCTGTTTATGTCATAGTTCACATACTGACTGGGGCTGAGAAAGGGCGCCAGAGGATCGGAAACGGACACATCGGCGGTCGTCTTGAGGATCAACTTGTACTTTATTCCATCTGTTTGCTCGTACACGCCTATCGTATACTCACCGTCACCTTCAGTCAGGGGATAGACGGCGTAACTGCCTGGATTTAGCGTATATGTATACCGCACGCCGTCAGGGGAGTCTATAAGTGTTCTCAGTTCACTGTCGGTGTCGGCGTGATACATGACCATCACATACCCGTCGGACACGTTCGAATAGTCGACGACAGCTTTTTCATTTTCCATTATGGCGACGCCCGATGCTGATGGAACGGGTATATCGGCGGCAGTTACCGGTCTTGCCGATGGTCTCGCTGCAGGCACATCGAGTGGTAATATCACGTCCGCCGATGGATTTAAACAGCTAACCCCGCTGAGAATCAATATAAGAACTGCAAAAACAGTCGCTATTCGTTTCATTAAAATTCTCAACTCTCTATTTTATCCAGAAGCAAATGCATTTCTACAAGTTTAAGAAGGCGTCCGCGCGAAAACGGCTTTATCACGTAGTCGACCGCGCCCAAGCTCAAGCCCTTTGCTTCGTCCTGGGGGTCTATGTTACCTGTCAAAAATATTACGGGGATGTTTTTTGTCACTTCTGAGCTTTTCAGTTCTGAAATGACCGCGTAACCATCCATATCCGGCATGACAATGTCAAGGAGGATGACATCGGGCAGAAACTTTTTCGCCGCGCTGAGCGCTTCTTTTCCGTTTCTCGCCGCGTAAACGGTATAATCAGGACTCAAGATATGTGTTAGCGCAGCAAGATTTGAGTTCTCGTCATCCACAATGAGTATACGGTGCTTTTTGATGTCACTCATGGCTTTAACCCTCTTTTCGCTGTTTTATTGCTGTTATGAATAATAACATAGCTGTCACGCGCCCGCAATATAAATGCACTCAGTAACTCTTGTATTTTTTCATCAATTCGGCAAGCGTTTTTGATGCGGATTCAAAGTCAAACTGCTCTACATGCATTACAAGTTCTTCAGTTCCCGGGATAGCGCTTAGCTCGTTAAGCAGGTTCATGCATTCAGGGTTTAAGTTTTCAAGCATTGTTTTCAACTTCTCAAACAGAACAAGCGTTTGTTCCTGATTCGGTATTTGGGACTCCGAACCCGGAGTTTTTTGCGTTACCAACGGGCGGAGTTCTTCGATCACCGATTCCAGATTCGTTTTCAGGGCGCTTTTAAGAGAATCCGGAATGTCCCGAAAATCGAGTTCCGATTGCATGATTTTCTTAAGCAGAGATTCAAGCTCCGCAGCGGAACTTTGCAGCTCGGTTTTTCTGATCATCCCTGCGTTACCTTTCAGGGAGTGCGCAAGTCTGTGCGCAAGCTTTGCGTCGCCCGTTTCAATGGCCTCGACAATTTCTTCATACCTTCTCTGATTATCTTTAAAGAATCTGGCCCGCAGCATCTTCCGCATATCATCATCGTAGTCACTCTCGCTCTCGACCTCGACCTCTGCGTCCGCGTCCGCATTCTGCACTTTGTATTGCTCATCAGTAAAGTGTTTCAGCAATACGCGCCACAGCTCCCGCGAAGTAAACGGTTTGCCCAAATAATCAGGCATACCGTTTTTTCTGTAACTTTCCAGATCACTTTCCATTATATTCGCGGTTATCGCCACTATGGGCGTACTGACGCCCAGTTCGATTATTTTCGTTGCGGCTTCGATCCCGTCCATGACCGGCATAAGAATATCCATTAAAATCAAATCAAACGGCTTTTCGCCTTTTTGCATACGCTCTCTGACTATATCAACGCCGATCTTGCCGTTTTCCGCCACAACTGTATCAAGACCCACATTAGCGAGATGCTCGCATATGACCTGTTGGTTCATTTCGTTGTCGTCACAAATCAGGACCAGGCCGCTGAAATGCGGTTTTTGAAGAAAATCGGACGGCCCGGTCTCAAGTGTATTCTCCGGGATATCCGCCGTATCAAATACGATTTCGAAACCGAATATGCTGCCCGCGCCGGGTTCGCTTCCCACCACCAGCCGTGAGTCCATCAACTCCAGCATATTTTGAGCGATCGGGAGTCCCAGACCCATGCCGCCGTATTCGCGGGTCATGCGTGAGTCCGCCTGCATAAACCGTTCAAATATCCTCTCTATCTGTTCGGAGGTCATACCTATACCGTTGTCTTTTACCTCAAAGTATACGACAGCCTTTCCGCTGTCCATGCTTTTTATGTGTGATGTAAGCCAGATCGTGCCGGTACTTGTGAATTTTACCGCATTGGACAGAAGGTTTATGATAACTTGAGAGAGCCGGACATGGTCGCCCATAAGTTTTTTGCCGATCGGCGGATCCGTGCGGACATGTAATACAAGCCCCTTTTCTTTTGCGCCCGGCATAATGACAGATTGACAGAACGCGAAAACATCCTGCAGATCAAAAGGTTCATGCTCCAGTTCCATTCTGCCGGATTCTATTTGGGAAATATCCAAAACATCATTTATGATATGAAGCAGCCATTTTGTGTTATCCAAAATCTTTGTAAAATAGTCTTTGATTTTGGGCGTTATTATGTTGTCCGGTGAGGTCATCGCAAGCTCCGCAAACCCCATAATGCTGTTCATCGGCGTTCTGATCTCATGGCTCATCGTCATGAGGAACCGGTCTTTTGCCTTGTTGCTTTCCTCCGCGATTTCCGCTCTGCGCATCTCCTCGATTATTTTGTTATGCACACGGGCTATAAAATCCGAAGCCACAACCGCGGCAATTATGCCCAGGAACATGCTAACAACTCCGACCAGGACCAAACCTCTGTCGGTGTATCTGAAAGGACTCTCCGTCAGCGGCGCGACAGTGCCAAAAAGCCAGCCTTCTTCAGAACCGCCGACAGGCCGGTAGACACACAGTCTCGGTACGTCGTTTATTGAATAACGGACGAGCCTTGCATCAAACTCAAGGCCCTGCCTGATATCGTTTATAGTTTTTTTGTTTGACTCGTCGATTCCCGCCCGATCGACAAAATTAACCCTGTCTACCACCCATTGCGGACGAATATTGGAAACGAGACGCCCCTCCGCATCGTCTATGAAGATATGGCCTGTTTCCCAGATGGTAAAAATCGCGACAAGGTCTGAAAAGTATGTGCCGGGGAGCGTGAATGCCAATACTTTGCCGTCTTCACCGGGGAAGGGGGCCGCTGAATAAAAAACGATACCATCGGGTGAGGGAACGGTTGAGGATATCATCGCCTTGCCCTGAAACGTCTGCCGGATGAAATCATAATCCATTATCCCTTCGGACGCAGGGAAATCTCCCGAAGTCGCGAGCAGCCCTTGCCCCGCTTTAAAGACCGCCGCACCGACGAACTCCGGATATGAGGTTTCAAAACTCTTTAGGATGTCAGGCCATTGCGTCTCCTCAAATTCGGATAATGTGACCGCCGCCTGTGAAGTCTTATGCTTTATGAACTCTATTTCCCCGCTGATAAAATGATCGGCAATGTCGGATATGACCATCAGGTCCGCTTCCTGGGCGCTCTCGATATTGCCGCGCACGAAGATAACACCGACTAAAATACTGAACGCTATGATGACCAAAGTTGTCAAAATAATAACAAGTATCGCCCTGATACGAATAGTCATAGCTCTCTCTCCGTCCGCTGCTCACTTTATATATGCTGCTCATCGCACCAATACGTCCTCAAACGTCTGAACAAACGATATCACGACATTTACTATGTGTCAAGTGAAGATGAGGGGGAAGAGGGGGATGTGTAATGTAAGTGGTTAGAATAGTCTTTATAAACGGCATGGAAAGGTAATCTTCTTTTAAGGAAGTGTTGTGCCGCTTCTGAGGATGTCTAAATACTCACCATAAGCAAATAATCTGTTTCTGCGTATTCCGCTGCTTTGCGTCAGGATTCCAAGCTCACATAAACGTTTCACCGCGTCAGACACTGTGTTGAATGAAAATCCTATAGCAAATGCTGTTTTTTGGATTTCGATTATAGGGCTTTCTTCAAGATAATTCATTAGTTTGGTTAACGTTTTTGCGGAACGTCCCACGCCCTTCACCAAAGCGGCGTTTTTTTCACGTAACACAATTAGTTTGTCGATTGTTTCAATGGCGTCGTCAACTGACTCGCAAATTGCCAATAGGAAAAACTTTACCCATTGTTCATAATCTCCATGTTCCCGCACATAAGTCATCCGGTCGTAGTATTCAATGCGGTTACGTTTGAGATAATACGACAGATATAGAATAGGCTTTGACATAGCGCCTTTCTCAATTAAATACAACGTCACCAAAAGCCTGCCAACCCTGCCGTTTCCATCTAAAAACGGATGTATGGTTTCAAATTGATAATGGATCAGCGCGGCGCGTACTAAAATGTCAATAAAACCAAAATGCTCATCATGGTTCATGAAATACTCAAGGTGTGTCAATGTATCCGCCAAATGCTCCGGTGAAGGCGGGATATAACGCGCTGTTTTTAAGGTACTGCCTTGACCGCCAATCCAGTTTTGTGAACGCCTGAACTCGCCGGGGGTCTTTTCCCCGCCGCGAACGCCTTCCATCAGAACCTCGTGCGCCTCGCGTATCAAGCGGGTGCAAAGCGGCAAATCGTTCAACCTGCTAACCGAATACTCAATCGCTTTGATATAATTCACTACATCGGCTGCGTTTTGGTTGGCATTTTCATCTATAAGCGGGTCGAGAATGTCCTCAAGGGTTGCTTGAGTTCCCTCAATTTGCGACGACATCAACGCCTCTTTTCGCACATACATCGAAATTAACAGGTGGACATTTGCGATCCGGGAAGATAATCCGTCAAGTAAAGCAAGCGTCCTGTTCGCTGTTATTATCAGATTTTGTGTTTCCGTATCAATAATGA